>JACCEA011676344.1_pt1 | contig 18202 bp, 16 predicted proteins | sample 7449851 | NCBI WGS metagenome assembly JACCEA01 (sample SAMN15323453, study PRJNA562643) | freshwater metagenome | isolation source: river surface water | place: USA:Blue River Watershed | collected 2017-08-18
TCCTACCGGGCGGCGTACCACTACGTTCCTCGAGAAGAGAAGCCGAGGAAGCTCACGCGCGAGGACGGCGACGAGTACGAAGAGATGCTCGTGCGGAAGCACCTCGCCGAGAAGCAGTCGAACTGGTATGACGAAGCCCCAGACGATGGAGGTTGGTGATGAACTACTTGAAGGTGGCCGAAGAAGACCTGAATTTGCTTCGGAAATACGGAGTCAAGCACGCCAAGTTCGTCGACGGCATCTTCGACGTCGAGTTCTTCCCGCCCGGGGAAGACGGCGACGTCAAGGTGAAGCCCATCGACGAGACGCCCGACGAGGCAACGGGCTTGACTCCCAGCGAGTCCCGTGCCTTGCTCGGCATGCCGAAGTGAACCATGGCCGTTCGAGTCAAGCCCACCATCGTCGCGGTCGCTCCGACCTCGACGTCGTTGTTTGAGCCTCTCACGGTCGGGGCCGTCTCGGCTCTGTCCGTGCAGGTCGAGAACCTGAGCTTGACGCAGACGTTCAACGGCACGGTGCGCTCGAGGCTTGACCCGGGCAACGACATGTCGCCGAGCACGCTCCCCGACTTCGTCGGCATCGGGCCGGGCCAGAGCGCGGTCGCCACGGTGTCACTGCCGGCGACGAGCGAGTTCGACGTCGTGGGTACGATGGACGGGGCCGGTGACAACGTGCGCGTCACGGTCGTCAGCCGCATGGACGCGACGCTGCTCGGCTCGGGGAGGACCCGATGATTCCGCTTCTGCTTCTGCTCCTGGCGCAGCCATCTCCGGTGCTCCCGAACCTGAACGTGCAGCCCATCATGACGCGGCAGAACGGCGCCGCGGTCTCGCTGAAACGCCAGTACGCCATCGACTGCCAGAGCGGCATGACGTGCACCGTCGACGGCGGCGTGTTGCTGCTCTCGAGCTCGGGCGGCGGAGGCGGTGGCTCGAGCGACTACGACGGCGGCTACCGTCTGGTGCAAGACGAAGGTGTCGACCTCACCAAGCGCTCGACGCTCGACTTTACTGGTGCGGGCGTCACCTGCACTGACACGGGCGCGAAAACGTCGTGCGACATTCCGGGCGGCGGTGGCGGTGCGAGTCAGTCGCCCCTGTCGGTCACTCTGGGGACTCCATGAGCACCATCGTTGCGCTTCTCCTCGCGGCAGCTGCGTCGAACCTCAACGCGACCGACGAGTCACTCACGGCCACCACGACGACGACGGCGGCGACCGACGTCACCGTCAACTACGTCGAGTTCACCACCAGCAGCGGCGCGAACATCGGCAGCGGCGAGCAGGTGACGAACTTCACCACGGCCACCACGTCGACCATTCTCGCGGCCCCGGCTGCCGCCACCACGACGCGCTCTCCGTCGTTCATCAAGGCATGCAACAAGGGCACGTCGTCGCAGACGGTCACCATCCAGTACGTGAAGACGGCAGGCAGTCTTACTCTGCGGCAGGCCATCATGTCGCTCAACGCGGGCGAGTGCGGCACCGTGGGCAACGATGGCACCGTCAGCGTGGCGACCGCAGGCGGCGTTCCGAAGGCGGCCAGTCAGCCATCGACGGTGACGGGGCGCGAGTACATCTGGTTCAAGACGGCCACGGCCACCGACGCGGCGGCCTACGGCTACTGGCACGGCAAGGACACGGGCTACCCGGGCGCGTACTCGCTCGGCACGCCCGGCCTCAACGGCCGCACGACTGACTGCTCCGTCGTCGGCACGGCGGGCAGCGGCGGCGCGCTGTCGCTCGGTGTGCCGCTCTTCACCAACGCCAGCAGCGGCAGTCTCTACCTGAAGAGCGCAACGGTAACGGCGCAGGCCGTGGGGCCGTACCAACTCGTCGACATCCTCTGGTACTCGACGGGACACGTCGTCACCACCACGACGGTGCAGGTGGCGGATGCTGGCGTGCTTCCTGCTCGAGATACCAACGGCACGAGCAACGGCGAAGGCGTGATGCTGGGCATCTACTCGACAGCCGCCAACACGAACGCGGCCGTCATCAACAACAGCACCGCCAACTACGAGAACAGCAACGGTGTCGGCAACCGCACGGCCACACTGTTCAATCAGGTCGGCTACATGATTCCCGCCACGCCCGTCATCGGCAACCTGACGCGCTTCAGCCTCGCGGCCGGAGACACCGGCATCAAGGTGCTCGGCAACGTGACGCTGGGCACCTCGCTGGTGACTGGAAGCGTGACGTTCCTGCTCTACCGGCCCATCGCGACAGTGGGTGTGTCGGTGGCGAACACGCCCGTCGTCTACGTGCCGGAGATTTCGCCGCGTCTCTACAACGGCTCGTGCCTGACGTGGCTCTTCATCGGCGGCACAGGAACAACGGCACCGGCCATCGGTGACGCAACCATCCAAGTCGTGGAGCGCTGACCATGGAAAACCTCATCGACCACATCGCCGCCGTCATCTCCCTCCTCGCCGCTGCTGGCTCTGTGTGGTTCGCTCGCAAGACGGGCAAGCACACCGCGCGTTCGCAGCGCCTGAAGGACATCATCACCAAGGCGTGCGACGCCGGCACCGCAAACAAGCAACCCGGCACGCCGCTGGCGAAGACCTGCGTCGAGTACGCGATTCTCCTCGACCTCGAAGACAAGAAGCGCGATTTCACCGACCAGAAGCTCCGTGCGGAAGTTGACGCCGAACTGGCTCGGAGGGCCCGATGAGCGTCGACTACACGCAGTTCTCGGAGTGGAAGCCCGGCGAGCCGAAGACGCCCGGGTCTGGGAAGTGGTGGGCGCAGAAGACCACCGATGCTCGAGGGAGTGCGCTCTCCGAGGTCGTGTCGAACCTGAAGAGCCAGGCCACGCAGCGCAACCAGCGCAACCTCGTGCACGCGCGCCTGTACGGCAACGTCGACATCGCGTCGTTCGGCGCTCGAGACTACTCGCGCTCGGCGAGTTGGGTCGGCCGCGGCGTGCCGAACAACATCCGCTTCAACGTCGTCGCGACGTGCATCGAGACGCTCGACAGCAAAATCGGGAAGCAGCGCCCGCGCCCCACGTTCCTCACCAGCGGCGGCTCGTGGAAGGGCCGGCAGCGCGCCCGCATGGCCAACCTCTGGACCCAGGGCCTGTTCTACGAGACGAAGATTCACGAGAAGGTGAAGGACGTTCGCCTGAGCGCCTACACGTTCGGCACCGGCGCTCTCAAGGTGTGGGTCGAGCGCGAGCGCGGCGAGAAGGGCGAGGTGTGCTGCGAGCCCGTGTTCATCGACGACCTTTTCGTCGACGACGCGGATGGCATCAACAAGAAGCCCCGCCAGATGTTCCACCGCTACATCGCCGACCGCGACGTGGTGATGGAGCGCTTCGAGAACGACCCCGCGGTGCTCTCGGCGACCATCGACTCGGCCGACAAGGCGAACAACGGCATCAGCGACGTCGTCGAGCTCTGGGAGGCCTGGCACCTGCCTTCGAGCAAGGGCAGCAACGACGGCCGGCATGTCATCATCAGCCGCGACGGGCACGTCCTGCTCGACGAGAAGTGGGAGCTCGACTGCTTCCCCTTCGTGATTCGCCGCTACCGCCCGCGCCTGCGTGGCTTCTGGGGTCAGGGCATCGCCGAGATTCTGACCGGCATTCAGGTCGAGCTGAACCGCGTCATCCAGAGCATCTCGGCGCAGCTCCAGCGTCGCGGCAAGGGGCGCATTTTCGCCCAGGCTGGCACCATCGACGAGAACGCCATCGACAACTCGCTCGGCGCCATCGTGAAGACCAAGGGCCCTCCGGGTCAGGTCCTGATGGTCGACAACCAGAACGCCGTCGCGGGCGAGGAGTTCATGCAGGTCGACCGCCTCTACCAGAAGGCGTTTCAGGAAGTCGGCATCAGCGAGCTCTCGGCCGCCTCGAAGAAGCCCTCGGGCCTCGACGCTGCCGTGGCGCTCCGCGAGTTCAACGACATCGAGAGCGAGCGGTTCAGCCGCGACGCGCAGGCCGACGAGCAGTTCTTCCTCGAGTTCACGCGCCTCTCGATGAAGCTCGTCGACAAGTTCGCGCCTGACATGGAAGTCCGAATGCCGAACCGGGCGTTCGCGAAGGTCATCAAGTGGTCCGACATTCGAATCGACCCCGACGACTTCGTCATTCAGATGTTCCCGGTCAGCAGCCTGCCCACGCACCCGGGTGCGCGCCTCCAGCGCGTGAACGAGCTCATCGACGGCGGGTTCATCGACGCGTCGACCGGTCGCCGCCTGCTCGACTTCCCCGACATCGAGCTCGAGATGACGCTGGCGAACGCGATGCTCGACAACATCGACTGGATGCTGTCGATGATTCTCGACGAGAAGAAGCCGCAGATGCCGCAGCTCGAGGTGTACCACGACATCGCGCTCGTCGTTCAGCGCGCGACCGCGGCGTTCCTTGAGGCGCAGGTCTTCGACGTCGAGGAAGAGCGGCTTCAGATGCTTCGCGACTTCATCGACTCGGCGACCGCGTCGATGGCCAACACGATGAAGGCCCAGGCCGCGATGTCGGCCGGCCTGCCCCCGAACGCGCTCTCCGGTGGCCCCAGCGTCACCAACAACGTCAACGTCGAACCCCAGAACCCTGTCGCACCCGCCGTTCCACCCGTCGTCGCTTGAGGACTGAATGCCTGAGACCGTTGCCCCTGCTCCCGCAACCACCCCCGCTGCTGTCACCCCGAAGACCGACGCTGACTACCGCGCGGCCGCAGTCGCTGCGCTGAAGTCACCCACGCCCGAGGTCGAGGCGAAGAAGGAAGAGCCCAAGCCCGCCGAGCCGAAGAAGGAAGAGAAGCCGCCCGAGGCCGCCGAGAACTGGTTCCAGAAGCTCGCCAAGCGAGAGGCCGAGTTCCGTGCCGAGCGCGAGACCGCCCAGAAGGCGCTCGAGGCCGAGAAGGCCCGGTTCAAGACCTTCGAAGAGCTCGGTCGCGTCATCGACCCCGTCACGCTCCAGCGTGCGGTCGCGTCACGCGACCCGATGGCGTTCCTCCAGAGCGCCGGGTTCTCCTACAAGGACGTCGTCGACGCCGTCATGAAGGCCCAGCCCGGTGCGGCCAAGCCCGAAGAGCCCGCGAAGCTCGCCGAAGACCCGAAGGTCGCGGTGCTCGAGAAGCGGCTCGCCGAGCTCGAAGCCGAGCGCCAGGCCACCGCCGTGCGTGACGCCCGCGCGAAGCTGGTCGAGATGGGGCAGAAGCATCTCGACAAGGAGAAGTTCCCGTTCGCGGCGAAGTTCGGTGCCGAGTCGCTCAACGAAGCGCTCGACCTGCTCAACGACTTCCACGCGAAGACCGGGCGGCTGCCGGCCGACAACCCCGACGACAACTTCCGCATCGCGCTCGCCGAAATCGAGGCGCGTCACAAGAAAATCGCGGAAAGGTATGGCATCCCCTTGACGTCAGCCGCTCCGGTGGCTAGCGTCCCTTCAGAGTCACCTGCGAAGACTCCGGGCACCGAAGACGCCCACGGACAGACGACGTTGTCGTCTTCCATGTCGCCCTCCGGGGGTTCCGGTGGCGGCACTCCAATGACCGACGCGGACTACCAAGCCCGCGCCACCGCGCAACTGCGCGCCCTTCGCAAGTGACCCCATCGTGGGTCACTCACAGGTGACTCACCATGGCAACCACTTCTGTCGCAAACATCTCCAACATCCTCAAGACGCTCTGGCCCCAGGACCGAGTGTTCAACGAGGTGTATCCCGACCACCCGTTCCTGATGCGTCTGCCGAAGGCGACCAACTTCACGGGCGACAGCCTCTACCTCGCCGTTCGCTACGGCGATGGGCAGGGTCGCAGCGTGTCGTTCTCGGCCGCCCAGGCCGCCGCGAGCGCGCCGAAGCACGCGCGGTTCAACCTGACCCGGTCGAAGAACTACCAGGTCTACCGCATCGAGGGGGAGGCCATCGAGGCGGCTCGCTCGGACGAGGGCTCGCTCGTTCGCACCCTCGACGACGAAATCCGCGGCTCGCTGAACAACATCACCAAGGACCTCGCGGTCAACGTGTTCCGCGGTCGCTCGGGCAACATCGGAGTCATCAGCTTGGCCGGTCCCTCGGCCGGCCCTCCGGCCACCATCACCCTGTCGAACGTGGCCGACGTGACCTCGTTCGAAGTCGGCATGGTGCTCGTCGCCTCGGCCACGTCGACCGGTGCGAACCGCTTGACCCCCGCGACCGCCGCCATCACGCGCGTCAACCGCGAAACCGGAGTGCTGACGTTCGCTGACAACACGTTCGCCGGCACGAACTGGGCCGCGGGCGACTTCCTGTCGGTCAGCGGTGACAACGCGAACAACAGTGGCTCGGGCAACAAGGCGCTCGGTCTGGCCGACTGGCTGCCCTCGACCGCCCCGACGACGGGCGACTCGTTCCTCGGCAGCTCGGACCGCCCGAACGACACCGTTCGTCTCGCCGGTCTGCGCATGGACATCTCGAGCGACGTGCCCGAGGAGGGCATGCTCCGCGTCGCGATGGAGCTCGACCGTCAGGGCGCCCGTCCGAAGGACTTCATCGTCAACCACACCGACTACCAGTCGGTCCTCAACTCGCTCGGCACGAAGGCCGTGACGAAGTACGAGGGCGTCGGGAACATCGGGTTCCAGACGATTCAGCTCAACGGTCCGAAGGGCCCCATCAGCGTGTACCTCGACCAGGACTGCCCCGCGGGCCGTGGCTACTGCCTCGACATGCGGACCTGGAAGTTCTACTCGCTCGGTGACGCGCCGCGCATCCTGGACCTCGACGGGCTGAACATGCTCCGCCTCACGGACGCCGACGCGTACGAGGGCCGCATCGGCTACTACGGCAACCTCGGCTGCACGGCGCCCGGATTCAACGCGACCGTGACGATGCCTTCGAGCTAACCCCATCTGAGGCGAGCCCTGATGTCCGGGGCTCGCCTCACTTCCTCTCGGAGAACATCACATGGCCTCTCGCAACTACGCACCCGTCCGCAGCCTCATGCGCGGCGTCACCCGCATCCAGGGTGTTCTCACCGGTACTGGAGCTTCCGCTCCGACCATCACCGCCGCGCTCGGCGTCACCTCCGTCGCTCGCACGGCGCTCGGTCGCTACCTCATCACGTTCACCGGCCAGTATCGCCGGCTGCTCGACTTCCGCGCCAACGTCATGCCCGGCGTCACCGGCACGAACGTGGGCACGGTCGCGCTGTCTCGAGTCGCGAACGCGATGCGCCCGCTCAACACCACGGTGAACGGCCTCCCGGTCACGCAAATCGAGGTGTACGTCACCAACAACACCGGCGCCGAGGCGCTCACCGAGCTCGCGGTCGGAGACCTCCTGACGTTCGAAGCGACGTTCCAGAACTCGTCCGCCAAGCCGTCCGTGGGTGACTAAGCCGCTAGGTCACGTCGTTGCTCACGTGAGAAGGGTCTTGCAATGGGTGTCGTCACACTCGCCACGTTGAGGACTCGCTCCCGAGAGAGGGCCGACATGCCCGTGGCCGGGTTCGTCCCGGATTCTGCCACGGGCATCGACGCCTTCATCAACGAAGGCGTTCAGCGGCTTCACGAGAAGCTCGTCGAAGCCTACGACTCGAAGTATCTCGTCTCCTCGAGCGCGTTCACGTGCTCGGGAGTCGAGACCGTCTCGCTCCCCGCCGACTTCTACAAGCTGCTCGGCGTCGACCTCAACATCAGCGGCGCCATTCTGACGCTCGAGTCGTTCGCCATGGGTATGCGAAACGTCCAGCGCAACGCGCTCGTCACGCAGCCCCTCGCCGACGTCACGAAGTACATGCTCCGAGGCTCGAACCTCGTGCTCTCGCCCGCGCCGGCCTCCGGCGTGACGGGGACCATCTGGTACGCGCCCCAGGCCACGACGCTCGTGCTCACCACCGACTCGGTCAACTTCCCGAACGGCTGGGAGCGCTACGTGGTGCTCTACACCGCGATTCAGATGCGCATGAAGCAGGAAGACAACGTCAACGACCTCCGCTTCGAGCTCGAGAAGATGGAGCGCGAGCTTCAGGACCTCGCCGACCGCCGAGACCTCGCCCGACCGGCCCACGCCGTCGACGCCGAAGCCATCAGTGCCTCGAATCAGCCCTGGTGGTTCTGATGCCACTGCCCTCGGTCTCGAAGCTCATCAGCGAAGATGACGTGCTGAACCGCGTGCAGGACCGCATCAAGGTCTTCGCCGACGTGGTCGCGAGCATCCCGCTGCTCGACGGCCGGCTCATCGAGGGCCAGGCCGTCGGTGCCACGGCGGTCGCCGTGCCCCACGGACTCGGTCGTCGGTGGCGCGGGTTCATCGTCGTCAACCGGAACGCCGACGTTCGGGTCTGGGCCCAGACTCCCGGTGCAGACTCCGGCTCATTGCTCTGGCTCGTCGCTTCTAGTACCGCTACCGTCAGCATCTGGGTGTTCTGATGGCTCTCCGATTTCAAGACGTTCCGATTCCGTTCGTGGCGGGGCAGACCGCGGGTGTTGACGCGGCTCTCATCCAGCCGCCCGACGTCATTCGCGTGACGAACGGCGAGTTCGGCGACCGCGGGAACATCAGGGCAGTCGACGGGCTCCGTGGGCTGGCTGTCACGGCCATGACCGGCGAGACCGCGCCCGACGACACGAACCCGACACTTCGCAGGCTGCTCTCGCACAAAGACGAACTCCTGCTCGAGACCTTCAAGGGCACGTTCCGGCAGCAGGTCGGTGGCTCCTTTGCACTGGCCGCGGGCTCGAACAACCGGAAGCGGAACACCCTGCGAGCGATGCGCATGGGGGTCACCAGCATCGCTGACTCCCACGGCGCATCGGGTGATGACTGGGCGGGCGATGACACGATTGACGCAGGCGTTCTCGGCGTCGACGCCGCGCAGCTCGGCGACTACACCTGCACGGTGTGGATTGAGAAGTACGGCGTCTACCCGAACGCGTTCTCTCAGATGATGTGGCAGATTCGGCACAAGACGAGCGACGCGCTTGTCGGCCGCGGGCGCGTTCGAGACGGTGTGACGAACGTTGTGAGCGAGCCTCGAGTCGTCGCCTTCGGCGGACAGTTCCGAATCTTCGCCATCTCCGGTGGCGACCTCGGCTACCTGTTCATCGACCCGGCCTCGACGCAGAACGTTGCGGAGTCCGTGACGAAGTACACGGCGGGCGGGGCGTTCCTCTTCATGGACGTGGCCGTCTCCCCAAGCCATTTTTGCATCACCGGAGTCGACATGGGCCCCGCCATTCAGAGCTTCGTGCTCACGCAGGCCGCTCCGACAGTCATCGTCGGCAGCCCGCGCGTCGTCGTTCCCGGCGTGCCGATGTGCGTCGGCAACATGTACGTCGACGCGGGGGCCGCGGGTGTTCAGCAAGCCTTCGTTGCGTTCTACAACTGCGCCGGCTCGCTCGTCACACTGCGCTGGTTCGCGGTCTCGACGGCGGGCGTCAGCCTCGGCGTAGCGGCGCAGGCACTGGCGGCGGTCGTGCCCGGTCGCATCGTGGCGTTCAAGGACTACGCGGGCTCGGTCGCGGCGTACCCCGTGCTCATCGACGGTGTTCAGGCAGGCGGCGCTCCCCAGAACTTCGTCGTGACCTCCGTGCAGTACGATGCCACCGCCGCGGCGCCTGGAAACCTCGCGAGCGGTGACACGGACACGGTGCTCGTGCGCGAGCACATTTGCGCCGGCCACCCCATCAGCGTTCGAGGCGGAAGCTACGACGGCACGCAAGAGCAAGGACTGCTGCTCCCGGTGCAGTTCGCGTCGACGACGCAGAACACGTTCCAGGTGCTGGACATCGCACGCTCGTTGAAGAGCGCGCTGGGCAGCGGGCAGACCGACACGAACTTCAGCGTGCTCCGGGTATTCGATGCCGGCGCGCTGTTCTCGACGCAGATTCCGCCGCTCGTGGGCGCATTCGTCATCGGGCGCGTCTGCAAGCCCGTGCTCGTTCCCGATTCCACGACGGCCGCTCACTTCTGGTCGGCGAAGTTCACGCCGAACATCACGAACGTCACGCAGCTCGGGCAGAACCCGACCAACATCCAGCGCAACACGCTGGCCTACGAGGACAAGCTCGGGTTCATCGAGTTCGCCGACCTGACCTACATGGCAGGCGGCTGCCCCCTTGTCTACGACGGACAGGACATCTTCGAAGAGGGCTTCACGTTCGCACCAGAGGGCAGCGTCACTGTCGGTGCCGGCGTCGCACCGCTCTCTGTCGGAAACTACTCCATCGTCTTCGTCTACGAATGGTTCGACGGACAGGGCAACCGCTGGCAGAGCGCTCCGAGCACCGCCGTCTCGTTCACCACCACGGTCGGCAACCAGACGTACACGGCCGCTGTGCGCTCGCTGCGAACGACGCTGCGTTCCGGAGTGCAAGTAATCCCGTACCGAACTGCGGCTGGCGGTACCGTATACTACCGCGACAGCCCGCTGGCCGGCGCCGCGATTCCGCTGCCGGACACCGCGCTCCAGAGCAGCGAGTTGCTCTACACGGGACCGGGTTCGTTGCTCTTCGCGGGCACGCAATCGAACAACGCACTGCCCGGCGTGAAGAACTTCACCGAGCACCAGAACCGCCTCGTTGGCGTCGGTGGCGAGTTCGAGCGCGGGTTCTTCTACTCGAAGGAGCGCTCGTTGCGCTTCCCGGCCGAGTTCAACCGGGCTTCTGGATTCGGGCAGATTCCGAGCGTTTTGGGCCGAGCCGCCGCAGCCTCGAGCCTCGACGACAAGCTCGTCATCTTCGCAGAGAACGGTGTGGCCGTGACCTTCGGGCAGGGGCCGAATCAGAACTGGCTCCAGAACGGCTACACGACGCCCGTTCGAGTTCAGGCCGCCGAGGGCATCAAGTTCGACAGCCCCTTCATCGCAGAGGTGGACGACGGCGCCTGGTATCTGACGACGATGGGCCCCCGACTGCTGTCTCGAGGACTCGCGACGGCGAAGGGGCCGAACGGGCTCCCGCTCGGCGAGGGGCTCCGGAACAACAGCCAGAAGCTCATCAGCGCGTGCAACGTCGTCATCACGCACCCGCTGAAGGCCCAGGTGTGGTTCTGCTCGACCGCCGACGCGACCACGTACATCTACGACTACCAGCGCGACAAGTGGACCGAGCGCGACGACAACAGCTTCCCGCTGGCCGCCGTGAGCACACGGGGGCTTCTGTACATGCTCACGAACGGCACCATCGCGACCACTGGCACGCTGCGGTACGAGGACCCCACCTACGACGTCGCGAACGCGCTCAGCATCGAGACGGGGTGGTTCAGCTTCGCAGGCATCGACAGGTTCCAGCGCTTCACGCACCTTCAGGTCATGGGCTCGACGCTGGCCAAGGGCATCGGCGTCGACGGTGTCGTAGGCATCTCGGTGTACGAGGCACACGACCCGTACAATCCGTCGCAGGTCGCGTCGGTTGCACTCGACTCCATCGTGGGCAACAACATTCCGTGGACGGTCGAGTTTCAGATGTCCTTCCAGCAAGGCACCGCGTACAAGTTGTTCATCACCGTGGCACCCACAACCGGTGCAGGTGGCGACTTCACCCTGACGTCGATGCTTGCTAGGGTCGGCGTCAAGAGCGGTGGGGCTCGGCTCCCGAACTCGCAGCGAGGCTGACCATGGCAGACATCAACGACGCCTATGACCCGACGTATGCGAACGACCCCAACTATGTCTGGGACTCGGCGACGTCGTCGTGGCAGCGCAAGGGGCAGGTCTCGAACACGGAGCAGCCGGGCCAGCAGGCCGCTGACGCTCGAGCAGCCAACCCCTTCAGCAACGCGGCAGGTCAAATCAGTCAGGGCAACAAGGACCCGTTCAACGGCGGCGACCTGTTCGCCCCCGACCGATTCATCGCCAAGGGTCGAGACATCAACACGGGCGCCTTCGGACCCACGTCGAGGATGGCGGGGCTCAAGGCCCTCATGGAGCAGGGCGCGAAGACCGACGCGACGAATGCCACGTTCGACACCGCGGGCGCCGAGCGCGCTCGAGGCTCGCAGGACGCGCTGCTTCAGCAACTGCTCGACCAGGCCGCGGGCCGCGGTCCGTCACCCGCGCAGATGATGCTCCAGCAGGCCGCCGACCGGAACCTCTCCGACGCCGCGGCGCTGACGAACACCCAACGCGGACTCGGTGCGACCGCCGCGAGCGCGCAGGTCGCCGGTCAGCGTGCCCAGATTGGGCAGGAGACCGCGCGCGACGCGGGCATTCTCCGACTCCAAGAGCAGATGCAGGCCGTTCAGGCTGCGGGCGGCCTCGCCTCGAACATGCGCGGACAGGACGTCGGTCAGGCGCAGGCGCAGGCGCAGGTCCAGCTTGCGAAAGACAACCTGAACGCCTCGATGCGTCAGAAGTACATCGACATGGGCTACAGCGCCGAGCAGGCCGACCGCATGGCGATGATGGACCTCGAGAAGATGCAGACCGCGCAGGCGCTCACGCTCACCGGCATGAACCAGGAAGAGTTCCAGCGAGGCGAGAAGCAGCGACGCGACGACTTCGGCACGTTCCTGAAGTCCATGGGTGGCGTCGGCCAGTTCCTGCTGTCCATGTTCGGCGGCGCGGGCGCCAAGGCTCCCGCCGCGAAGTAAGGAGACACCATGCCGATTCCGAAGGACAAGACGGACAGGAAGAGCAAGCTCGGCGACTTCGTCGAGGTGCTCGTGCCGCTCGGCACCGACGAGCAGGGGAACGCACGTTTCGAGAAGGGCATCGTCCAGCGGGCGGGGCTCTCTGACGAGCAGTGGGCGCAGGTGAAGAAGCAGGCCGAAGAGGCCGGCCGCATGTCGCTGACGAAGGAGAGCGGAGGCTCGCCCGATGCTGGCGCACGGCAGGAGCAACTCCAGGCTGCGAAGAAGCTCGGCGACGTCATCACGTTCAAGGACCCCACCGGAGCGACGACCGTCGTGCCCCGTGGCGACATGCCCGACAACGAATGGCAGAAGCGCCTGCTCGAGGCTCGCAAGCGCGACACGTTCGTCACAGGCAGCTACAACGGCGAAGCGTTCGACAAGCAGCCCGTGCTGACCAGCGAAGTCGGCTCACAGCTCGGTGGCGAAGGCCAGAAGGTCGAGGCCGAGTTCCAGAAGTCCGGCGCTCGCCCCGGCTCGCCTGAAGGCTTCTTCAGCCGCTCGCTCGTCAACGCACTCCCCGGCCCCGAGGGCATGGGCACGCCTCCGGGCCCGATTCCGGCCGGGCAGGGCTCGCTGCTCGACGCGCTGCCGGAGCCGAAGGGGCAGGAAATCCCCGCTCCGATTCCTGTGGACTTCGCCACGGCGGCCGGCACCTCGCAGGCCCTCGGCGGACCCTACGCGGCGGGTCCCGGCGACGCGCTCAAGAAGGCGGGCGCCAATCTGCTCGGCCCGTCGCCCGGCGCGCAGATGACCGACCTCGTGCAGGCGGGCAAGGACAGCTTCGCCCAGCCGCAGACCCCCGCGCCGATGCAGGCCCCTGCACCCGGTCCCCAGCCGACGTCGATGGGAATGAACATGAAGGTCGCGGGTGGTCCGGGCATGAAGCCCGCCGCCACGCCCGGCCTCGGCGACATCGAGAAGCAGTTCACCGAGGGCGTGAACAAGGAAGCCGCGGCGCAGGGCGAGGCCGCCAACCAGCGCATCGTCGAGCGGGCGAACTACGAGAAGAACCTGCAAGCCTTCGAGGCCGAGCAGAAGAAGGCCCAGCTTCGTCAGCGCGAGGCCGAAGACCGCATCAACAACGCGTACCTCAAGACGCTCGACGAGATGACGGCGAAGGCTCAAATCGACCCCGACCACTTCTGGAACACGCGCAGCGACGGCGCCAAGGTGGGGATGCTCCTGTCGGGCTTCCTCGCGGGCCTCGGCGGGCGTGACCCGTCGTCGACCGTCGAGCGCATGGTGGCTCAGGACATCGCGGTGCAGCGCGAGAACTTCAACCTCCAGCGTGAGGCGGGCAAGTCGAAGCTCGCCGGGCTCGACACCATCTATGGGCGCCTGCGCCAGCGTGGTCTCGACGACGCCGAGGCGGCTTCGGCTGCTCGAGCTTCGATGAAGGCCGGGCTCGCGATGCGCATGGACGACGTCGCCGACCGGCTGACCGACCCCGTCGCCAAGGCAAAGGCCCAGCAGGTCGCGGCCCAGTTCCGCCTCGGCGTCAAGAAGGACGAGGACGCGCTCAGGACGAGCGCCCAGCAGCGCACGCACTGGCAGAATCAGGACGGCTTCGCGCGCCTCGAGCTCGACATGAAGGCGCGGGCCGCCGAGGACAAGAAGAAGGGCGACAAGAAGACCCTTCAGGCCACGCTGTCGAAGGAGCTTCAGGGCCTTCAGGACGCCCGCTCGCGAGTCCTCCAGATGAAGGAGGCTTCGAAGGGCGGCTTCCTCGCTCGCGGCGGTGTCGACGCAGCGTCGACGCTCCCGTTCGGTTCGGTGGTTGCACCCGGCGCGGCCGGGAAGCAGAACACGTGGGCAACCGGTCGAGCCGAGGTTCTCAAGTCGCTCTTCGGCTCGGTGACGAAGGAAGACTACAACCTCGCGAAGGGCGTGCTGCCCGAGAAGATTGAGGCGGGCATCGACCCGACCGGCGCGCTCGACCAGCAACTCGCGTTCATCGACCAGCAAATCGCTCGTCGTGAGGCGGCCTACGGAGAGGCAGGCCCCGACGTTCGCGGCGAGTCCGCGGGTGGGCAGGGTGGCCGATGAAGGTTCGTGGCCCCAACGGCGAGGTGCGTGACGTCTCGGAGGCCGAGGCGAACCGTCTCGTGCTCACGGTCGGCGGGTGGGAGACCGTCGACGGCAGCGACTCGACGCTCGCCGAAGACGCTCGTGCGCTCGGCGGGAGCGCGCTCTCCGGCCTGACGGGCGGGGCCAGCGACTACGTGCTCGCGGGTTCCATGGGTGCGCCGTACCAGGACGTCGACGGCCAGTGGTACAGCGGCGGGCAGCGCATCGCCGGGCCCGAAGCCGCAGGCGCGCTCGACCAGTCCGCTCGCATCAAGCAGGAGCGCGAGAACGCCCCGGTCCTGAGCGCCGTGGGCAACATCGCCGGGTTCGCTCTCGGCCCCGGCAAGGTGCTCAAGGGCGTGGGGCTCGCCGGTGAGGGCCTGAAGGTCGCGACGGCCGCGGGGCTCGTCGAGGGCAGCATCTATGGGCTCTCGTCGGCCATCAGCGAAGACGCGCTCGGCGACAAGGAAGCGCTCAGCGAGAAGCTGCTCGCCAACGTGGGGCTCAACGCCGTCGCGGGTGGTGCGGGCTCGGCGCTCGGCTTTGGGCTCACCCGCGGTGCCGGCGCGCTCTCGAAGAAGCTGTCGAACGTCGACCTGAAGCTCGACCTCGACAAGCTGAAGACACTCAGCCGCAACGTTCGCGGTGGCGAGTACCAGGCCGCGGCCGAGAAGGCCGGGCTCGACTGGGCCGCCGTCGACGACTTCGCGAAGAAGGAAGGCATTTTCACGGCGCGCTCGACCCCCGAATCGGTCGTGTCGCTGGCCGAGGCGTCGGGCAAGCGCGCTCGTGCCGACATCGCCAAGGCCGTCGAGCAGGTCGACGGGGTGTTCAACACCGGCAAGCCGCCGACGCTCGTCGTGAACAAGGCGACCGGGCCGGGCTTCGAAGAGTCTACGATGTCGTGGGGCCAGTGGCTCGACGACGTCAACAACCTGCGAGCCTCGACGAAGCCTACCGAGCGCCGTGCAGGTGAGAAACTCCTGAAGGACGGGCTCGCGCAGATTCCCGAGGACGTTCGCGGTCCCATCGACGACGCGCTCGAACGCCTGCGCATGTCGCAGTTCCTCTCCTCGAAGGCTCGTGGCCCCGCCGCTGCGAGCATCGGTGACACCGTGTCGGCCGGCGTGATGGGCGGCATCTTCGGCGGCCCGGGTGGTGCGGTCGCGGGTGCGGGCGGCTCGCTGGTCTCCGGCGAACTGCGCCGACGTGCCCCGTTCCTCACGGCGGCGGCGCTCGAAGAACTCGGCCCGGCGCTTCCTCGTGCGGCCAACGGCCTCGCGCAGCGCCTCTCGAAGATTCTGTCGACGACGCCTGAGCTGCTGGAGCAGTTCCGCCCGGTGCTGTCGGCCGCGATGGCCGAGGGCGCTCCCGAGCTCCTGCGCACCCACGTCGAGCTCGCCAGCGGCGAGAACGGCGCCGAGTACCTCGCCAAGCTCGGCCTCGAGCACGAGCAGGACCCCACGCTCGCCCAGTCCACGGCCGCCCGCGCCGCGGTGCTCGACACGCTCGAGACGCAGGCCAAAGACGTCGACGCGCGCCTCGGTCGCTGGGCCGACCGCATGGTGGGCTCCGCGAGCGGGCCGACCCCCGCACCGAAGCCGATGGCCACGAAGGACGTGCTCGAACGCGTCGAGCAGCTTCGGAAGTTCATGTCGAATCCAGAGGGCGTGGCGCTCCCGCCCGAGATGTTCGCCGACGCTCCGGTGACGAGCGTGACGATGCTCGGGCAGGCCACGAAGGCCGCGCAGTTCCTCCTGTCGAAGGCTCCGCAGAACCCCTACGAGCACCTCCCCGAGAACCTGCGCCCGCGCTGGGTGCCCTCGCCGGAGCAGGTCGCTTCGTTCAACGCCGCGGCCATGGGCGTCGAGGACCCGCTTGGTGCTCTCGAGCGGGCGCAGCACGGGTTCGTCCGTCCCGAGACGTTGCAGGCCATCGCCGCGACGTACCCTCGCCTGTGGGAAGAGGCCCGGCAGAAGCTCTTCGAGCGTGCGGCCCAGAAGCCCCTGAGCACCCAGCGTCGGCTGGCGCTTCAGCCCATTCTCGGCGACGTGCTCGGCAACGACCCGGCGCAGGCCGTCGTGCTGATGCAGATGCACATGAAGTCGAAGCAGTCGGCGCAACCGCCCGGGGCTGGCCCGGACGGGCGTCAGGTGGTATCAACAACCCAGAACATCCAGACGCAAGCGACGCGTATGGAAGCCCGAGGTCTGCAATGAAGCGTTTCGTTCTCCTTCTCGCCGTGCTGTCCATGCCCGCGCTCGCCGGAGAGCGAATCCTGGGCGAAATCGTCTCGGCCGCTGGTGCCGACACGACCAACGCGTCGACGGCCGTGCCTTTCGCGATTCCGCCGAACACGAAGTTCACCATCGCGTGCAACGCGGCGGCGAACATCTGCACCTCGAGCACGACGGCCTGCACCGACATCGGTGGCGCGAACCCGGGGCTCCCGGTCGTGGCGAAAGAGAAGCTGCCACAGTCGACCAACGCGGCCAACTCGGCGACCGTGGCGAAGCGCGCCGTGAGCGGCAACCCCTCCGTCAGCATCGTGGCCGGCACGAAGTCGAGCATCGTGCGCATCTTCGGCGCAGCGGCGGTGACCTGCACGGTCTGGTCGCGCAGCGGGAACGAGTGACATGCGTTTCGCGATTCTTCTCAGCCTCTTCTTGTCGGGCGCGTCGTTTGGGCAGGGTCGATTCGACCGGTTCAACCAACGCACCGACCAGGGCCGCTCGCACCGCGGCTTCGAGCAATCGTCGGGCGCCTTCTTCGAGTTCGCCCCCGCCTCTGGCGCAGGCATGGGCACGGCGTGCGCCTGCACGACGCCGACGGGCGCGAAGGGCGAGGCACTGACGTTCACCCGCACGGGCAACGCGACGTGCTCAAAGCAGGGGCTCGCCACCACTGGCATCCTCAACGGCGACCTCGTGGTGTGCGCTGGCGACCAGCCACGGGTGGAGTCGTCGGGCGGAGTGCTTGGGCTGCGGGTTGAGGGTGCGCGCACGAATGAGACGTTGCGCTCGCAGGAGATTGAAAACGCCGTGTGGGCTATCTCTGCTTCAGGCGTTTCAGCCCCGACAATCACTGCCAACTTTGCGACCGCACCGGATGGCACGCTGACGGCTGACCGGATGCAGATTCCAGCATGCCCGACAGTTGGGCATGTCAGTGGCATCAATCAGACCTCCGGCACCATCGCGTCGCCGTCGTCGTCGTCGGTCTACCTGAAGGCCAACGCAGGCACGCCGTCCGTCAGCGTCTGCATGTACGGCATCACTACTGGCACGCGCACCTGTACGCAGTACGCGCTCAACACCTCGACGTGGACTCGCGCCGTCGTGCCGAACGTCACCAACACGGGCGGCATGAACATGGAGATTGCCTGCGAGAACCGCACGGCTTCGTACACAGGCGCGACGAACACGGGCGCGGCAGATATTCTCGTCTGGGGCGCGCAGTCAGAAGCTGGAGCCTACGCGACATCGTACATCCCCACCGTCGCGGCGGCCGTGACGAGGAATGCGGAGCTTGCGTCGTTCCCGCTCGTGCCCGCATCGGTCGCGTCTGGCTCA
>JACCEA010149952.1_pt1 | contig 18198 bp, 18 predicted proteins | sample 7449851 | NCBI WGS metagenome assembly JACCEA01 (sample SAMN15323453, study PRJNA562643) | freshwater metagenome | isolation source: river surface water | place: USA:Blue River Watershed | collected 2017-08-18
AAGCCCCACGCCCAAGAGGCAAACAAGGTGACGGTGAGCGTCAAGATAACGGCTGTGCCGACGATGGCCGCTTCACGACGCCCCAGCGCGATGAACACCAAGGCCACCACGGAGGCGGTGGCAAACAACAGCTTTTGAATCAGCTTTTGAGCTTTGTCGTTTGCAGTTTCGCCGTAATTGCGTGTGGTGGAGACTTCAATGGTGGCCGGAATTTTGCTGTGCTTGAGCGATTCCACTTGCTGCAGCACCGCATTGGCCACTTCGATGGCGTTTTCACCTGGCTTCTTGGTGATGGCGATGGTCACAGCTGTGCGCTCAAGAGGCTGCTTGCCAGCTACGCCATGCCATACCGCGGTATTGGCTTGTGCGCCCCCATCTCTGACTTGGGCGATGTCTTGCACCAACACAGGATTCCCTGCACGCACGCCCACCACCAAGCTGGCGACGTCTTTGGCATTGCTCAAAAATGGACCGGATTCGATGGCAATGGCTTGCTTGCCGACCAGTAAGTCACCCACAGGTGCGCCCAAATGTGCGGACTGAAGTGCCATGCGTAACTCGGGCACAGTAATGCCCGCGGCTTGCATACGTGCGGGGTTGATGTCAATTTGAATCGCGCGTGAAGGACCGCCGACGGTGGTGACTTCGCGTGTGCCTTTGACGCGTTTCAAATCAATTTCAATGCTTTGAGCGACACGCTCCAACTCGAAGGCACTCAAGTTGGTATCTTTGCCAAACAAGGTGAGCGTCAAGATGGGGACGTCGTCGATGCCTTTGGGCTTGATCAATGGTTGCAGCACCCCTAAGCCTTTGGGTAGCCAGTCGGCGTGTGAGTTGACGGTGTCGTACAAGCGCACCAATGCCTCAGTGCGGGGCACGCCCACTTTGTATTGCACCGTGACCACCGACAAGCCAGGTTGTGACACCGACATCACATGTTCGACGCCTGCAATCTGTGACAGCACCTGCTCGGCCGGGCTGGACACCATTTGTTCTACGTCTTTGACGGAGGCTCCTGGGAACGGAATCAGCACGTTGGCCATGGTGACATTGATCTGTGGCTCTTCCTCACGCGGAGTGACCAACACGGCAAACACGCCCAGCAGTAGGCATGCCAAAGCCAAAAGGGGAGTGATGTGAGCCGATTGGAAGAAATGTGCCAATCGACCTGAAATGCGGAGTTTGGAATCAGTCATGGTCGTTATTCTATAAATAATTATTCGATTATTTAATTAAACAATTAATTAAGCAACTAGTTAAATAAGGATACAATCCAGATCATGAATCAACTTCCAGACCAAGCCATTGAGCGTGTGGCCACCTACTTTCAAGCGCTGGCAGAGCCCACGCGCTTGCGCATCTTGAACTTGTTGCGGGAGCAAGAGCACAACGTGGGTGAGTTGGCGGAGGTGTGCGGTTACACCGCCGCCAACATGTCGCGGCATTTGGCTGTGTTGATGCAACAAGGTTTTGTCAAACGCGAGGGGCGTGGCACCAGCGTGTATTACCAAATTGCAGACCCCACTATCTATGCCTTGTGCGATTTGGTATGTAACCGCATCACGCAGCAGCACACCGAACAAGCATGGCCCATGGTGATGGGCTCTAAAAAGCGTTCAACAAATGTCAGGAGAGTTGCATGAAATCTGCTCATGATTTGGTAGTTGCTGCCAAGCAAACCGTTCAAGAAATTTCTGTCGACGAAGCCGTCAAGGCCATTCAGGTCTGTGATCTGCTTATTGATGTCCGTGAGACCGATGAATATCTGGCCGGGCATTTGCCTGGTGCTGCGCATCTGTCGCGCGGCATGCTGGAGTTCAAGATGGCGGGCAACCCCAAGTGGCAAGCACGTGACTTGAAAATCGTGCTGTATTGCAAAACCAGTGGCCGCGCAGCGCTGTGCGCGCAATCGCTGGCACACATGGGCTACACCCACATTCAGTCCATTGCAGGCGGCATAGATGCATGGCAGGCTGCGGGGCATCAAGTGTTCAAGCCTGCACAACCTTCCTTTGATTGATCTGATATGACTGGTAAAACGATTCGCGTTGCGTGATCGTTGTTTGAATTTGAAATAGATGAAGAGAGTAAAAAATGAGTACCTTTGACCATGCAAATTTGATTCAAAACATCAATGAAAGCCTGAGTCCATTTCGCAAATCGCAATCAGAGGTCATGCAAGGCTTTGGTCAGTTGGCCCGTGCCTCCATGGCCGAAGGTGCCATCAGTGCAAAGAACAAAGAGTTGATCGCTTTGGCGATCGGCATTACCCAGCATTGCTCCGGCTGTGTGGGCTTTCACGTGAAAGCGTTGCGCAAGCTCGGTTGCACCCGCGACGAGCTGGAAGAGATGTTGACCATTTGCGTTTACATGGGTGGCGGCCCCGCGCTGATGTATTCGGCCGAAGCGCTGAAGGCTTGGGACACCTTGGCTTAATTCAGAAGGTAGCACAGTGACTGCAGACGCTCAAGATTCAAAAAAAATCATCCCCATCCAAGCTGTTGCTGCCGAAGATGAAGAGATGGTCTCGCTGTATGCGGCGGCTAAGAAAATTTACCCGCGCTCGGTCGAAGGCATCTTTGCCTATTGGCGTTGGGTGGTGGTGGCGATCACGCAACTCGTGTTCTATGGGTTGCCGTGGATGGAGTGGGGTGCACGTCAAGCAGTGCTGTTTGATTTAGAGGCCCGTCGTTTCTATATTTTTGGTTTGGTGCTGTACCCGCAAGACTTCATTTATCTGACGGGCTTGTTGGTGATCTCTGCGCTGTCGTTGTTCTTGTTCACGGCGGTGGCCGGTCGTCTGTGGTGTGGCTATGCGTGCCCACAAACCGTGTACAGCGAAATCTTCTTGTGGATCGAGCGTAAGGTCGAGGGCGACCGTTCGGCTCGTATACGTTTGGATGAGGCGGCGCTATCGACTTCGAAATTTGGCAAAAAGTCGTTGAAGCACTTCTTGTGGATCGTGTTGTCGTTGTGGACAGGCTTCACGTTTGTGGGCTACTTCGCGCCGATCCGCGATTTGGGTGCCGACTTGTTGCTGAGCCAAGTGAGTGCTTGGGGCATCTTCTGGATTCTGTTTTACGCTTTTGCCACCTACGGCAATGCAGGTTTCATGCGCGAGCAGGTGTGCAAGTACATGTGCCCCTACGCACGCTTCCAAAGCGCGATGTTTGACCATGACACCTTGATCGTCACCTATGACGCTGAGCGCGGCGACCCCCGTGGTGCGCGTTCCAAAAAGACCGACATCAAAGCGGCCAATTTAGGTGCGTGTGTGGACTGCACCTTGTGTGTGCAGGTCTGCCCCACTGGAATTGATATTCGCAACGGTTTGCAGTACGAGTGCATTGGCTGCGGCGCGTGTGCCGATGTGTGCGACACGGTGATGGACAAAATGGGCTACGAGCGTGGCTTGGTGCGCTACACGACGCAAAACGCCATGATCAACAAATGGACAACAGGACAAATGCTGCGCCGTGTGGCTCGCCCACGGGTGCTCATGTACACCTCTTTCTTGATGGCCTTGATCATTGCGGTGGGTATGTCTTTGGCGATGCGCACACCTTTCAAGGTGGACGTGGTGCGCGACCGTGCCACCTTGGCGCGTATCACTGAGAACGGCGCACTTGAGAATATTTATCGTCTGCAAGTGATGAACGCCTCAGAGTTGAATAAGACATACGCACTGTCTGTGCAAGGTTTGAATGGCATCGATATCGTCACCGACAAAACCGTGGACGTGAGCGCAGCCCAAGCCAAGTGGGTGGTGGTGCGTGTGAACGTGCCCTACGGTACGGCAGAGGCAGGCTCGCACAAGATTGAGTTCACCATCCAAGACAGTGCCAGCACGGATGTTTTGCATGAGAAGTCGGTGTTCTTGGTGCCGCGCTAAGCATGCGCATGACCACGGCTGAAGCCCTCGCGCCTCACTCCATCAAGACCTGGGTGCGCATGACACGCCCAGGTTTTTTGGCGATCACCGTGGTCGCTTGCATCTTGGGTATCAGTACTGCAGTTGCTTGCGGTCACCCGATTCAATGGGGAATGGCTGCCGCTACCTTGCTGCTGGCTGTGTTGATGCATGCCTCAGCCAATGTGTTGAACGATTACCACGATGCCTTGAACGGCGCAGACGATACCAACCAACACGGCTTGTTCCCGTTCACAGGCGGCGCACGCATGATTCAAACAGGCGAAGTGAGCCTAACGGATACGCGCGATTTGGTGCTGGGCTTGCTGTTGTTTTTGATTCCTGCGGGCATGTGGCTCGCGGTGCAAACCGGTGGAGGTTTGGTGGTGTTGGGTTTGGCGGGCCTGATGTTGGGCTGGGCTTATTCAGCACCGCCGTTGGCGTTGATGACGCGTGGCCTTGGGGAGGTGACAGTTGGGGTGGCGTGGCTGCTGGTGGTGGTGGGTGCGGACTATGTGCAGCGTGGTGCGTTTTTCTTCATGCCTTGGGCGGTCGGGTTGAGCTATGGCTTGTTGATCAGCAATATTTTGGTGATCAATGGTTTTCCTGATGCACCGGCCGACGCCCAAGTGGGCAAGCGGACATGGGTGGTTCGCTTAGGCCCGCGTTGGGCGGCAGCGGCGTATGTGCTGCTGGCATTGCTGGCGCACGGATGGGTGGTATTAGGTGTGTGGATGTTTATCCATCCGGAGCCGGCGCTGTGGGGTCTGTTGTCGTTGCCCGTCTCGGTACTGGCAGGCTTGGGGTTATTCCAGCGGGCAACACAGCCTGATCGTTTGACCGTACCGATTGTGTTGACCATCGTTGCAGCGGTGTTGCACGGGTTGGCCTTGTCGGCAGGTTTGTTATTTCTTCAATTGGGTTGATTCATGAACCGTCATCTTGTGTTGCTCTCGATCGCGCAGGGCTTATTTCTGACCAACAACGTGACCTTCATCGCCATCAATGGGCTGGTCGGCTTGAGTCTGGCCCCCGCCGCGTGGATGGCCACATTGCCGGTCATGGGCTATGTGGTGGGGGGGGCTCTCAGCACAGGGTTGGTGGCCAAGTCGCAGCAACGCTGGGGTCGGCAGGTCTCGTTTCAGTTGGGCTTGTTGGTGGCCTTCATTTCAGCAGCGATGGGCGCATGGGCAGTGTTGACGCAGTCGTTTGTACTGCTCGTCATGGCCACGGTGGTCGCAGGCTACTACAGTGCCAACGGCCAGCTGTACCGCTTTGCGGCGGCAGAGTTGTGCGCACCTGATTACCGTGAGAAAGCGGTGTCGTTGGTGATGGCGGGTGGTTTGATTGGCGCCATCATTGGTCCCAACCTGGCGATTCAAACCAAGAGTTTGTTTGATGTGCCGTTTGCGGGCGCGTACGTGGCACTGATGGGGGTGGCGTTGTTGTCGATGGGGGTCATGCGCTTCATCACCTTTCCGCCAGCGCCTACGCAAAAGGCGGATGACACGGGCGGGCGCCCGTTGGGCGAGATCATGCGCCAACCCGTGTTTGTGGTGGCTGCGATGTCGGCCGCCTTAGGCTATGGCGTGATGAACTTGCTGATGGCAGCCACCCCGCTGGCTATGCAGGTGTGCGGCCTGCCGTTTGAAGACACAGCGTGGGTGCTGCAGTGGCATGTGATTGGTATGTTTGCACCGGGCTTTGTGACGGGGCATTTGATCAAACGTTTTGGCGTGCTGACCATCATGGGTGTGGGGGTGTTGCTGAACATCGCGTGCATTGCAGTGGCGTTGTCGGGAGTGGATTTGCACCAGTTTTTGGTGGCGCTGTTTTTGCTGGGTGTGGGCTGGAACTTTTTGTTCACCGGCAGCACCACCTTGTCGATGCAGGCGTATGCACCGCAGGAAAAAAACCGCGCCCAAGCGGCCATCAACTTTTGCGTGTTTGCCACCATGGCGTTCACCTCGTTTGCCTCGGGCGCCTTGGTCACTTCACAAGGTTGGGCATGGTTGAACTGGGGCTCATTGGTACCTGTGGGGATCACTGGGGTGGGCTTGCTGTGGCTAACCACCCAGAAAAAAGCCTCAGCCCCCTGAAGGGATGAGGCTTGGTCGTTAGCGGAGCGCTGGCGCAGTTAAGACGCGTGCTCTTCTTCTGCAGATTTCATGGGGCAGGTGTTGATGCCCAGCAGGGTGTATGCGCCGCAAAAGCTGAACACGCCTGTGGCTAAGACGATCACACCCAAATAGCCCCACACACCCACCACCCCTGTGGCCGCCAGTGCGATGAGAGCCAAGCCTGCGACGATGCGCAACACGCGGTCGATGCCGCCCACATTTGCTGTCATGCGATTCTCCTAAGTGAAAACGTCATTAGACACCGCCAGGGCAAACTTCGCTTGAGGTAAATCAAGCAACAAACGGCAAGCTGGTTAACTTTGGCATACTGAGCATTCCTTATCACGTCCGTCATGATTTTGGCGAATTGAAACTATGTCTCAGACTGCTGCGCTCTCACAAAAAAACTTATCCGGTGACATTTGGGGCGGCTTTGCGGCCATGTTGGTGGCTTTGCCATCGGCCATTGCATTTGGCGTGACCATCTTCTCGCCCTTGGGCGCGGACTTTGGCGCCAAGGGGGCGCTGGCCGGTATGTTGGGTGTGACCGCGCTGGGGCTCATTGCCGCCACATTTGGTGGCACGCAGCGCTTGATCTCGGCGCCCTGTGCGCCCGCGGCGGCGGTGCTGTCGGCATTGACGATTCAGATGACCCAGCAAGGTTCGGGTGTGGGTGCGGTGGTGCTGACGCTGTTCTTGGTGGCCTTCATCAGCAGCTTGGTGCAAATTTCGTTTGGCTTGCTGCGCATTGGTGAGCTGATCAAGTACATGCCGTTTCCTGTGGTGAGCGGCTACTTGAGCGGCGTGGGCTTGATCATCGTGATGAGCCAGTTGCCCAAGTGGATGGCCTTGCCCAAAGGCATGAATTGGTGGCAAGGTCTGCACGCCATGGAGTTGTGGCAACCAGCCAGCTTGGTTGTGGGTGCGGCGACTGCGGCCTTCATGGTGTGGGCACCCCATTTTTCCAAACGCGTGCCCGCCGTGATTGTGGGTTTGCTAGGCGGCATGGCCACCTACTGGGTGTTGGCCTTGACCAGCTTCCCAGAGCTGCGCAACTTGCACGACAACCCGTTCATCATTGGCCCACTGGCAGTGGGGGGAGAGGGCTTTTTTGAATCGCTGCTCGACCCTTGGAAGAGCTTGAGTGAGTCGGGCATGCCGCCTTGGACGCACATTGCGTTTCCAGCAGTGACCTTGGCTGTGCTGCTGTCGATCGACACGCTCAAAACCTGTGTGGTGTTGGATGCCATGACGGGCTCGCGTCACGACTCCAACAAAGAACTGATTGGCCAAGGTTTGGGCAACTTGGCATCTTCTTTGATTGGTGGCGCACCGGGTGCTGGCACCATGGGTGCGACCTTGGTGAACAAGGCCAGTGGCGGCACCACCTATCTGTCGGGCGTGTTTCAAGGCATTTGGTCGTTGTTGGCCATTTTGTTGTTGACCTCCTTGATTGCATGGGTGCCGGTGTCGGCCTTGGCCGCGTTGCTGATCGTGATTGGCGTACGGATGATTGACTGGCATTCGCTGCAACTGCTGCGAGCCAAAGACACCATGCTCGACTTTGCGGTGATCGTGTTGGTGGTGATCGTGGCCAACACCGTGAGTTTGATTGCGGCTTCTGGCGTGGGCGTGGCGATGGCCATCATGTTGTTCTTGCGCGAGCAAATTCACACTTCAACCATTCGTCGCAAGTCGTATGGTGACAAAACATTTTCATCACGCGTGCGTGGCCAACGTGAGCGCGATGTGCTGACCGAAACTGGCAACCACACCGTGATTTTTGAATTGCAAGGCAGTTTGTTCTTTGGTACCACCGACCAGCTCTACACCGCGATTGAGCCCGAGTTGAGCCAGGCCAAATTTGTGGTGCTGGACTTCTTGCGTGTGCAGTCGATGGACATGACGGCCGGCCACATGATTGAGCGCATCCGCAACATGCTGGCCGAACGCCATGCCAAGCTGGTGCTGACCCGTGTACCCGAGCGCTTGCCCAGCGGGCGCGACCTGCGCTCGTACGTGGACCACATTGGTTTGCTGTCGGACAGCACCGCCAAAATTTTTGATGAGTTTGATGAAGCGCTGGAATGGATTGAAGACGAAACCTTGGCCTTGGCTGGCCATGCGCATGTGTCGCACGAAGGTATTCCGTTGGGCAAGTTTGAACTCTTCCATGGTTTGAACGACGAGGAGATTGCAGCGCTTGAGCGCTGTGCCAAACACCATGTGTACCAAGCGGGCGACTTGGTGTTTGGCGCAGACTCCGCAGGTCACGAACTGATGCTGATCAGCCGCGGTGAAGTCAAAGTCAGCCTGCCGTTGGCGAATGGCAAAACCATCCACTTGACCACCTTCAGCCGTGGGCAATTCTTTGGCGAGATGTCGTTCTTGGACGGCCGTGCGCACTCGGCCGATGTGTATGCCACGCGTGAAACCGAGTTGATCGCGATTGATCGCAAAGCCTTTGCTACTGTGGCGGCGGGGGACCCGGTGATGAGCATCAGCGTGATGCGCTCGGTGGCCTTGGCGATTGCGGACCGCTTGCGCCACGCCAATGCTGAATTGCGTGAGATGCGTCAAGCCTGATAGTGATGGAGGAGTGGGAAATGAGCCAAATTTTCGACCAGCATTTAGAAAAGAACGCGGCCAACTTTGTGGCGCTTTCTCCCGTGAGTTTTGTCGAACGCAGCGCCGAAGTGTTTGCCGATTTGCCTGCGGTGATTCATGGCGCACGGCGCTACACCTGGACGCAGGTGCGAGAACGCTCCGCGCGTTTGGCAGCCGCCTTGCGTGCCGCGGGCGTGCAACGGGGCTCAACCGTGAGTGTGATGTTGGCGAACACGCCCGAAATGGTGGAAGCCCACTACGCGGTACCCGCCTTGAATGCGGTACTGAACACCCTGAACACCCGCTTGGATGCGCACCTGTTGGCATGGCAAATGAACCACTGCGAAGCCAGTGTGTTGATCACCGACACCGAGTTCTCTGTCACCATGAAACAGGCGTTGCAAATGTTGCGCGAGGAGTTCAAGCGTGAGGTGTTGGTGATCGACGTGGCAGACACGGAACACACCGGGCACGGCGAGCGCTTGGGCGCACACGAATACGAAGCTTGGCTGGCACAACACGATCCATTGTCTGTCCTGGAAGGGCCCTCCGACGAATGGGATGCGATTGCTGTGAGCTACACCTCCGGCACCACGGGTGACCCCAAAGGGGTGGTGACGCACCACCGTGGCGCCTATTTGAATTCGGTGAGCAACGCAGTGACGTGGAACATGCCCAACTTTCCACGTTACTTGTGGACGTTGCCCATGTTCCATTGCAACGGTTGGTGCTTTCCGTGGACGGTGGCGATGCTGGGCGGCGTGCACATTTGTTTGCGCCGCGTGGATGCACCCCACATTCTGCAAGCCATGGCTGAGCACAAGGCCGATCACTACTGCGCGGCGCCGATCGTGCACAACTTGTTGATCGCTGCGCCCGATGACATGCGCCACGGTATCACCCACGCGGTCAAGGGTATGGTGGCGGGGGCGGCACCTCCCGCCTCGATGATTGAAGGCATGGCCAAACTGGGTTTTGACATCACCCACGTCTATGGCCTGACCGAGGTGTACGGCCCCGCCGCGGTGGCCGTGAAGCGCAGTTCGTGGCAAGGCGAAAGCTTGTCAGAGCAAACGCGTTTGAATGGTCGCCAAGGCGTGCGCTATCCCATGCAAGAGGGGATGACGCTCAAAGACAGCAAGACCTTGGCCGACTTGCCTGCCGATGGCGAGACGATGGGCGAGATCATGTTCCGCGGCAACGTGGTGATGAAGGGCTACTTGAAGAACCCCACAGCCACGGCGGAGGCCTTCCAAGGCGGCTGGTTCCACACCGGCGACTTGGCAGTGTTGGAGCCCGACCGATACGTGAAGATCAAAGACCGCAGCAAAGACATCATCATCTCGGGCGGCGAAAACATCAGCTCACTCGAGGTCGAAGACGCCTTGTACCGACACCCTGCGGTGGTGGCCTGTGCGGTGGTCGCCAAACAAGACGACAAATGGGGCGAGACTCCGCTGGCTTATGTGGAGCTGAAGCCCGGTAGCGAGGTGACACCCCAAGACTTGATCGCGCATTGCAAGTCTTTGCTGGCAAGCTACAAAACGCCGAAAGAAATTCGCTTTGAAGCGATTCCCAAAACATCCACCGGCAAGATTCAAAAATTTCAACTGCGCGAGCGTGCCAATCAGACGGTTGCGCACAAGGAGTAAGCCATGACCGATGACACCCACGCCCTGGTTCAACACACCTCAGATGCGCGTGGCGTGCATCAGTTGTGTTTGAACCGACCCGATGCGTTCAATGCGCTGTCGAGCGAGCTGATGACAGCTTTGCAACACAGCCTCGACGCTGTGGCGCAAGACCCGCAGGCGCGCGTGGTGGTGCTATCGGCCAATGGCAAGGCATTTTGTGCAGGCCACGATTTGCGTGAAATGCGGGCCAGCCCCTCGCTGGCGTATTACCAAGCCCTTTTCCACCAATGCAGCCAGATGATGATGAGCGTGCAAAGCTTGCCTGTACCGGTGATTGCGGTGGTGAATGGCATCGCCACCGCGGCGGGTTGCCAACTGGTGGCGATGTGTGATTTGGCGGTGGCCTCACAGACGTCAAAGTTCGCAGTGAGTGGGGTGAACTTAGGTTTGTTTTGCTCGACGCCCAGTGTGGCGCTGTCGCGCAACTTGTCACGCAAAGCGGCGTTTGAAATGCTGGTCACAGGAGACTTCATCACTGCGGAGCAAGCCTTGGTGAAAGGCTTGGTCAATGCGGTGGTTGCGCCAGACGCATTGGATGAGGCCGTGCAGCGCTATGTGGACAGCATTGTGGCCAAACCGCGTACGGCGATTGCGATGGGCAAAAAGTTGTTTTACGAGCAGCTGGAGCAGCCGTTGGCAGATGCCTATAAGAATGCCGAACACACCATGGCTTGCAACATGATGGACGACACGGCACTTGAAGGGGTGCAAGCGTTCATTGAGAAACGCAGACCCAATTGGTAGATGGTGCCCCCGACAGGAATCGAACCTGTATCACTCCCTTAGGAGGGGAGAGTTCTATCCATTGAACTACGGTGGCCACCGGCAGGTATTTTAGAGGCTCACTTGCTGAGCATCCGCATGGCGTCTTCCAGGCCTTTGAGGGTCAGCGGGTACATCCGGTTGCCCATGATTTGCTGAATGATGCTGATGCTCTGGCGGTATTCCCATACGCCTTGGGGTTCGGGGTTGATCCACGCAAATTTAGGGAAGGCATGGATCAAACGTTGTAGCCACTCGGCGCCGGCTTCTTCGTTGTTGTATTCCACACTGCCACCAGGTTGCACAATTTCGTACGGACTCATGGTGGCGTCGCCAATGAAGATGAGCTTGTAGTCTTTGTTGTACTTGCGAATGATGTCCCAAGTTTCAAACTTCTCGGCGTAGCGGCGTTTGTTGTTGCGCCACATGAAGTCGTACACGCAGTTGTGGAAGTAATAGAACTCCAAGTGTTTGAACTCTGCTTTGGCTGCAGAGAACATTTCTTCGACGCGTGCGATGTGGTCGTCCATGGTGCCACCGACATCCATCAGCAACAACACCTTGACGTTGTTGTGGCGTTCAGGGCGCATCAAGATGTCTAAGTAACCGGCATTTGCCGCGGTTTTGTGGATGGTGCCGTCCAAGTCGAGTTCTTCGGCCGAGCCCTCACGCGCAAAGCGTCGCAAGCGACGCAGTGCTACTTTGATGTTGCGTGTGCCGAGTTCTTGGGTGTCGACGTAGTCGCGGTAGCTGCGTTGGTCCCACACTTTGACCGCGCTGCGGTTCCCGCCTTTGCCACCGATGCGAATGCCTTGGGGGTTGTAACCGCCGTTGCCAAACGGGGAGGTGCCGCCGGTGCCGATCCACTTGCTGCCGCCTTCATGGCGCTCTTTTTGTTCTTCGAGGCGTTTCTTCAAGGTTTCCATCAACTCGTCCCAACCCATTTTTTCGATGGCGGCTTTTTGCTCGGGAGTGAGTTCTTTTTGCAGAATTTTTTCAAGCCAGTCGAGCGGGACTTCTTTGGTGAAGTCGGTCAACATGTCGACACCTTTGAAGTAGGCCCCAAAGGCCCGGTCAAACTTGTCGTAATGTTTTTCGTCTTTGACGAGGATGAGGCGACTCAAAAAGTAGAAGTCATCCAAGCTGCAGGCATCGCTCCCTGGTCCGACCACCTGTGCTTGCAGGGCTTCAAGCAGGGTGAGGTACTCCTTCACCGAGACCGGCAGCTTGGCAGCGCGCAGGGTGTAGAAGAAATCGATCAGCATGGCTGTGGTTTATTCGGCAGGTTCAGATGGCGTACGAAAGTGGCGCGCAGCCTGTAGGCCCATGCCGCCACCAATGCCTACCAAGATGATGGCGATGATGCTACCGGTGCCGTAGCCTTCGGCAAACAGGTCTAAACCTAAGCTGACACCTGCGCCATAGCCAAGCAATGCGCCGACGACAAAGCCAATGGCATCGGTCAAGCCTTCAAGAAGTGAAGCCCACATGGTTGTTTCCTTTAACGGTTGCGACTCTGCATGAAGACAAGTTTTTCAAACAAGGTGATGTCTTGCTCGTTCTTGAGCAAGGCACCCACGAGCGGGGGGATGGACACTTTGTCGTCTGCGGTTTGCAAGGCTTCGAGTGGAATGTCCTCAGCGACCAAGAGTTTGAGCCAATCAATGAGTTCGCTGGTCGAGGGTTTTTTCTTCAAACCAGGCAGGTTGCGAATGTCAAAGAAGGTTTTCATGGCGACGGTCAATAGCTCTTGCTTGAGCTTGGGGAAGTGCACGGCCACGATATGGCGCATGGTGTCGGCATCGGGAAACTTGATGTAGTGAAAGAAGCACCTGCGCAAAAACGCGTCAGGGAGTTCCTTCTCGTTGTTGGAGGTGATGAATACCAGCGGACGATTCTTGGCTTTGATGAGCTGACGTGTCTCGTAGCAATAAAACTCCATGCGGTCGAGTTCGCGCAGCAAGTCGTTGGGGAATTCGATGTCAGCTTTGTCGATTTCGTCAATCAACAAGGCCACGGGCGTTTCCGAAGTGAAGGCTTGCCAAAGCACGCCTTTGACGATGTAGTTCTCGATATCTTTGACGCGCTGGCTGCTTTCGTCATCGGCCATTTGGCTGTCGCGCAGACGACTGACCGCGTCATATTCGTACAAGCCTTGCTGCGCTTTGGTGGTCGATTTGATGTGCCATTGCAACAGGGGCATGCCCAGCGCTTGGGCGACTTCTTCGGCCAGCATGGTTTTGCCTGTTCCAGGTTCGCCTTTGACGAGTAAGGGACGCTTGAGGGTGATGGCGGCGTTGACAGCCAGCATCAAGTCTTGGGTTGCAACGTAGTTGTCGGTTCCTGTGAATTTCATGGATTGCCTATTTCGGGAAAAACGCTTGACTCAATGCTAGCGCAGGTTGCAAGACACTGCTGTGTTTGATGTCGAACATATGAGGTGCATCTTCCACTACAGTCTGAGAAACAGGAGTTTTCTTGAATTTTGATCGCATCAAAGCGGATAACCGCATTTTTCGCGCTCTGTCACCGCACGAATGGACCGCGTGGCAGCCCCATCTGGAACCCATGATCTGGTCGGAGGGCATGGTGGTGGCAGAGGCGTCGAATTCCATGTCGCATGTGTGTTTCCCCACGCAGGGGGTCGTGTCGCTTCAGGCTGCTGCTTCGCCGGGCGTGAATTTGGCTCTGATTGGTCGCGAGGGGGTGATTGGCTTGGTGCCACCTGCAGAGCTGGTGCATCCCTGCAATGCTGTGGCTGAAACGGCGGGAGAAGGGTATCGCCTGGAGGTGAAGCGTGTGCATGCGGCCATGGCGTCCTCGGGGCAAGTACTTCTGCTTTTGCTGCGTTATCAGCACGCGCTGACAGCGCAGATGGCACAAGCTGCGCTGTGCCGGCAGCATCACACGCTGGAGCAGCAGGTGTGTCGATGGTTGCTGTCAGGGGCGGATTGGTTAGAGCGCCCTGATCGACAGATGCCTGCCAATGTGGCTACTGAATTTGTGGGCCATCGAACGGAGGAGATCTTGAAAGTGATGCTCAGTTTGCAAGCCGCCTCCTTGATTGACTGTGAATGGCCACGCATAACGGTTTGCGATCGCGATGGCCTAGAGCGGATAGGCTGTGACTGCTATGGTGCGATCAAGCGGGAATACCAACTCCTGTAGTGATGTGTGTACGCACTGTAAGTGCGTTACCGAACATATGTAAATCTACCTACACTTTGTTGTATCGAGGTTGTCTCGTTGCAACAAATTACATAGGACGGTTTGTGAGCTTTTTGCACAACGGTCTGCTGGCTTCTTTGTCGGAAACAGACCAAGCATTGCTTTTAAAAAAGGCGCAGATTGTTCACTTCAAGGCGGGCGATGTTTTGGCTGCGCCCGAAACGACAACCCCTCAGGTATTTTTTCTGATTCAAGGTGCAGTTGCGCTCTTTGTCCGTAAAAGTGCCAAGCACCCTGACGAGGGGCTGGCTGTTGGCTTGGTGGGACCCGAGGGGGCATTGGGTTTGCAGTGGGCTTTGGGCCTAGGGGCCGGAAATTTGACACTGCTGGTTCAGTCGCCAGGTTCGGCTTATGTGGTGGACGGACTGGCGTTACAGCAGTTGGTTCAACGAAAGCCCGCAATCCTGTTGGCCTTTTCTAAATATGTATGGGCAGCGTATGAAACTGTGACGGCTTTCGCAGTGTTGTCCCACCTGACAGATGTGAAGCGCCGGGTCGCCCATTGGTTGTTGCTCAGTGCCAAGTGCTGCGCGCCTGAGGCCTTGATGATCACGCATGCACACATCGCTCAAATGCTGGGCGTGCGAAGAGCCAGCATCACATTGGCTGCCCGTGAGATGAAAGTACAAGGTTTGATTGCTTACAGCCGTGGCTACATGGAGATTAAAAAACCCGAAGCCTTGCAACGCGTGGCAAGTGGGTGAAGTTGTGGATAGGCGCCGCTAGGCACATTTGATGTGCTGTATGTGCGATTTCGCATAGTGCGCTTCGGCTAGATTGCTGAAACTTCCTCAGTGGAGGTAGTTGATGCAGGATATCTACGCAGTAATTGATGGAAATTTTGGCAAGGTGGTTGTGCGTCACGTGACACAAAACCTAGTCACTCATGCACATTCACAAATTCAGTTGGGCTATTGGCTTGGCGGTGGCACGGCTAACTGCCGAGTGGGAGAGCAGGAGACAGTTTTTACAGACGGATTGATTACGGCCTGCAACAGCTATGAATCCCATGACATGGTTTTGAGCGTGCCATCTGAGCCCGTGATCGCTCTGTTTCTGTACATCGACGTTGATTGGCTAGATGAGTCAGGGCTAGGTTGTGGGAGACCGATTCAGTTCTCTCGTGCACAACTGGTGTCGACCCCCGATATCAAGACGTTGAGCGCTGTCTTGATGCGCAAGGTCTTGTCTTCAACTGAGGTCGATAGCCTGGGTGTTGAAGCTGATGTGAAGAACCTGTTACGTTTGACGGTTGAGCAGGCAGTCACCCAAACCAATATCAGCAACGCACACATTCGGAGGCGTATGCCGGATTACAGATTGCGGTTGGCACTCTCGTACATGACAAAAAACATCGCCTGTGTGGGCTTGATGGGGCACGTCGCTCAAGTGGTGGGGCTGTCCCGTAGCCGCTTGTATGAATTATTTTTTGATGAAATTAAAAGCTCTCCTAAGGTAATCTGGAACAGCATCCGCACAGATGAAGCCATGCACCGAATCGCGACCTGTGAGGACAGCATGGCAGCGGTGGCTTCACAGCTGGGGTTTTCGTCTGCTGGAAATTTCTCGAGATTTTTTAAAGCGAATGTGGGTTTGTCACCTCTCTGTTATCGAAAAATGGTGACACCAATTCGTCGCAAAAAGCCTCAAATTTATTCAATCATCTATACATCTACTGCGACAAGTTTTTTAAGCAATCAAGAGTTAGAGGATATTTTGAAATCGGCACGCCAGCGCAATGAAAAAAATCAAGTCACGGGCGTTCTTTTGTATGCTGATGGCCGTTTCATGCAGTACTTAGAAGGCGCGCTAGCCGATTTGGACGAAGTACTGGGGTATGTGAAATCAGCCAAGCAACATTCTGAATTTGAATTCAGAGAGGTGCTACCCGTTGAGCGACGCGCGTATAAAAATTGGAGCATGGCGTTTGTGTCACCCAGCGTTTCTGCTGCAGTTCCCTTGTTGATGGATCGACAGATGAGCGAATTTTTAAATCAGTCGCACCAAAGGGCTTAGTCTGCTGTAAACAGATTTAACGGTGGCATAGCACTCACACGTGTGTTGCTCGAGCATCAAGCGGTCAATTAGCTTTATTTTTCCTCGTGAATACTGAATCAAACCAATTTTTTGCAGGTTATTCGCGGCTTTGGCCATGCGTTCACGGCGAACGCCAAGCATGTTGGCAATCGTTTCTTGTGTGCAAGTCACTAAATTGGAGTTGGCCCTGTCGGCGTAAAACAAAAGCCAGCGGCTGAACTGTTGCTCCAGGGGGTGGTGATGGTTGCAAGCGCCGATTTGCGACATTTGTGTGATCAATGACTGCGTGAAGCGAAGGATGTGGTGCATCAATGGATGCACGTTGCGGAGTTCGTTCGAGATCCACGAAGTTTTAACGCGATAGGCGTCCCCAGGACGAAGGGCAACAACCCGTTGAGTAGAAACTCCGTCACCCATGAAGATAGAAATACCACTCATACCTTCGGCGCCGATCATGGCAATCTCGACAGTGCCACCTTCTCTTAGCAATTGCGTGACAGAAAGGATGGTGGTAGTTGGGAAGTACACATAGCGAATTGTTTCGCCTACTTCGTAAACCACATCACCTGCTTGAAAATGGATGGGCTCAAGGATTTTTTGCCAACGATTCCAATCCTCCGTAGGCAAACTGGCCAATAAATGATTGCGCCAAGTTTCTGGTCTATGACTCATGTACGGCTATTTTCACCATTCTTCTGATCGCGTCCGGCCACTTGGTGGATAGATTGAGAATTTTTTGGGCCATTCATTTTTTTCTTGTTAATTCACGGGTTGACAGGCTGAGCATGAACTGCCTGTTCAATTCTGAAGAATCGAGTCAATACTGGTCGTTACAAGGTAAGACCATGATGACCTCCACACCTCAGAACCTGATTCAAGAGCGAAACTTGCTCAAACTCGTGGTTCAAATTCACCACTGGGAATCGTCGCAACAAAGTGAGTTTCAATCTTGGTCTGGGAGAGATCTTTACTTCTGCATGGCTGAAAATTTGCTGGACCATCACGGTAAGCCTCAATCGCTGAAATTTTTGAACCGTTCAGTGTCTGAGCGTGCGATGCGTGACCAAAGAAAGGTGTTTCAAAAATCAGGTTTTCTCGAAGTCGCAAATTCTGGTTTTGATTTAAGAACAAGACAAATCATGCCAACAGATAAATTCATCATTCAATTGAATTTGCACTTAAAAAGTTTACGAACTATGATTAACCAACATTTTGTACTGATTGATAAAAACTGAGGCAACGCAGGAAGAATGGTTTGTTAATCGACTCGTGCTAGATACGCAAGTCGCAACGCACTGCAAAAATAACAAAATCAATAAAAGGCATGGCGAAAATATGAAACAAGAGATTGGCAATGAGGGGTACGACGGTTACTGCGGAACCAGCTATGCGGCCAAACTACTGAGGGTTTCTGTTGGTACGGTTCAGAACTTAGTGGAGTCCAACAGTCTCAAAGCATGGAAAACTCAGGGCGGCCATCGTCGTATCTCATTGCAGTCGATTCAAGAGTATCAGTTGGCACACAATTTGGAGCCATCATCGTGGAACGCCAGCGATGCTAATTTGCGAGTTTTGGTGGTTGAAGACGATGAGAATACGCGACTGATGTATCAGGCTTATTTTGATCGATGGCACTTGCCTTTGGATGTGGTCATGTACGCCTCGGCCATGGAGGCTCTTTTAGATATGCCGGCCATGCAGCCGCAAGTGCTATTGACGGACTTGAAAATGCCCAGCATGGATGGGTTTCAATTTATCAAAACTTTACGCGAGCATAAGTTGTTCACCACATTGCCCATCATTGCAATCACAGGCTTGACCCAGGTTCAAGTGGACAACA
>JACCEA011918307.1_pt1 | contig 18196 bp, 12 predicted proteins | sample 7449851 | NCBI WGS metagenome assembly JACCEA01 (sample SAMN15323453, study PRJNA562643) | freshwater metagenome | isolation source: river surface water | place: USA:Blue River Watershed | collected 2017-08-18
AAACTGCCGGCTGAAGCTTACCGTTTGAAAATGGTGGGTAAAGATCTGGTGATATGTGGCGGCAGTGGCAAGGGATTGATTTATGGTGTGTACACACTGATAGAAAAGTATTTTGGCTGCAGGAAGTTGGGTGATATGCCAGCTTTATTGCCGGAAAACAAGGATGTACATGTGCCTGCAACACTTAATGAAGACGGCCGTCCTTTGTTTCAATATAGAGAGGCCTACTACCCGGCTTTCAAAGACGCAGAGTATCTGGAATGGCACAAAATGCAACGTTTCGAGGACCTGTGGGGATTGTGGGGACATAGCTATAATAAGCTGGTGCCTGCCGCAACCTGGTTCAAGACCCATTCCGAGTATTATGCATTGGTGAAAGGCGTTCGTCACCCTACTCAGTTGTGTCTGTCAAATGAAGCAGTGCTGGGTATAGTGATAGACGAGTTGAAGAAACGCATGGCTGCTAACCCGGATGCCATGTATTGGTCAGTTGCACCCAACGATGAAAACGGTTGGTGCGAGTGCGACCGATGTAAGGCTACAGATAATGCCGGCGGCTCTCCTGCGGCATCGCTGATAACCTTTGTAAACAAGGTTGCTGCTGCTTTCCCCGATAAGCAGATCACTACGCTTGCTTACGGCTACACACATCGTGCGCCAAGGGGCATGAAGCCGGCAGCAAATGTATATGTGTTTCTGAGCAACATAGACGTTTACCGGCAGCAGGAGATAACAAAGGAGCCTACTGCGGCGCCCTTCCGCAGAGATGTGCAAGAATGGCGGGCACTCACTGGCAATCTCTTTTTGTGGGACTACCTTACCCAGTTCACCAACTATCTTGCCCCCTTTCCCAACCTGCTGACGTTGCAGCCTAATATGCAGTACTACAAGGACAATGGTATCAAGGGCATTTTTGCACAAGGATGTGGGGACACCTATGGCGAATTTGCAGAGTTGCGTAGCTTCCTGATGGTAAAACTTCTGCAGGACGAAAAGGCGGATGTGAAGAAACTGACCGAAAAGTTCCTTACGGATTATTACGGGCCTGCTGCTAAGTTTCTGTTGCAATACATTGGTCAGCTTCATAGCAATCAGGAAGATGCCAAGACCCGGCTGGATATCTATGGCAATCCGGTGAATGACTGGAATAGCTGGTTGTCGCCCGAGAAGCTGGATGCATATAGTAAGATACTGGATGTGGCTGAGGGGGCGGTTGAAACCAAGCCTGTATACAAAGAGCGCGTAGCGCGTGTGCGTTTGTCGCTTGATTATGTGGTGTTACAACAGGCGCGTTTCTTCGGAATTGAGAAGTATGGAATATTTGAGCAAGAGGGTAGTACCTGGGTAGCGAAATCACAGATCAAACAAATGGTGGAACGGTTTGTGGCTACGTGTAAGAAGTCTGGAGTGACCGAGCTATCGGAAGGCGGCCCTTCGCCTGATGCTTACAAGGCTGAGTGGGATGCGATATTTGCCGCAGGTGTAACGCCTACAATTGCAACGGGAGCTACTGTGAAGCTTCAATATCCTAATGTCCCCGACTATCCGGCCAAGGGACCGAAGACACTCGTAGACGGCACATCCGGATACAGCGACTTTAGTTATAACTGGCTTTGCTTTTATGGCACTGACATGGTGGCTACTATTGACATGGGAGCGCCGAAGAACATCAGCGGCATGAAAATGCACTTCCTTGACGACTCGAGACATTGGATCTTTTTGCCTTCTTCGGTTGTGGTTGAAGTTTCTGATGACGGTGTTAGTTATCGGCCGTTTGCATCTTTCACCGAACCAGTGCAGGAAGAACATTACGAGGTAACGGTGACACCATTAGCCGCGGAAGCAAGGGCGAAAGCACGTTTTGTGCGTGTGACTGCAAAGAACATATCAGCACTACCATCATGGAGGCAACACGACAGCAAAAAGCCTATGCTGGCGTGCGACGAGATATTCGTTCAATAGATGCATAACGATGTTTTGGTGTTTTGTATATAATTATCGAATTTTATATACAACTATCAGTTGCGTGAGTCATTGCGCAACACCAAAATATATCCAATGAATCGTTTTTTCCTCCCTTTCCGGCTACTGCTGTTATTCGTTCTGGCGAACGCTCATTTCTCGGTTACACATGCACAGTTCATTACTACGGTAGTAGGTGGCATTGGTAACGACACGGCAGCGATCCCGTATTGCCGGACTACTAATCCTTCGACCGTTGTGTGCGATGCGGCGGGTAATATTTATTTCAGCGATGTGACGTTAGGCATGTGGACATGGCGAGTGCTGAACCCTGCGACAGGGAAAGTAACAACGTTTCCCACGGGCGGCGAGGGTGTATTTGATGCAACAGGCAACTGGTATTTCGTGTCGGGGCCGCTGGTATTTAAACGTAGCGTTTCGGGTGTGCTTACGACAGTAGCAGGGAACGGATCAACCAGTTACTCGGGCGATGGTGGTTCGGCTTTGCTGGCCGGTATGAATCCGTCGGATGTGGGCGTTGATGCGGCCGGGAATATCTACATCTGCGATAAGAATAATCGACGGATAAGAAAGGTTACAACTTCGGGTGTTATTTCTACCGTAGCCGGGACTGGTTTGTCGGGCTCTACGGGAGATGGTGGGCCTGCATTAACAGCTACATTCACGAATCCTGTTTCTATCTATGTGGAGCCGGGTGGTGGTTTATATGTTTCAGATCAATCAGCGGGACGAATCAGATATGTTTCGCCGGGTGGCATTATTTACACTATTGCAGGAGGAGGTAGTTCCTATAGTGACGGAGGCCCTGCCACCGCTGCATCGCTCTCGTCGCCGGGTTTAGTAAGGGGCAGTTTGGCGGGAGAATTGTATGTGCTTGTAAGTTCAAAGGTTCGAAAGATCAGTGGCGGCATCATCACAACTGCTGCCGGCAACGGGAGCTTTGGTTTCGGCGGAGATGGTGGTCCGGCATCTGCAGCACAATTATACAGTCCACGGGGCATTGCTTTGAACGCGGCGGGAGAGTTAATAATAGCGGACTATAGTAACTCACGGATTAGAAAGGTGAATGCCGCAGGTATTATCAGTACTATTGCCGGCAATGGTCGCTCACTGATAGTAGAAAACGGAGACGGAGGCAATGCACTTGAAGCGTCATTTGCAGCTATCAGTGCAGTGACTTCAGATACATCCGGAAACATTTATGTTGCCGATGCCTCAACCAACGTAATTCGTCGCATTGACGGAACAACAGGAGTTATCACGCGTTTTGCAGGCATCGGTTCGGCGGGTTATTTCGGCGATGGTGGTCCGGCCACATCGGCAGCACTCAGCGGGCCGTCGTCTATCTCTTTCGACGGTGCCGGAAATCTCTATATTGGTGAAAGTGGTAGCGACCATGTGCGTAAGGTGTCTCCGTCAGGAATCATTACTACGGTGGCGGGCGGCGGCATGGGCGGTCCCGGTGATGGCGGACCCGCAACAGCGGCTGTGTTCAGTGCCGATGGCGTAGCTGCCGATGCAGCCGGAAATATTTACATCGCAGACAATGTTGCAAAACGTTTGCGCAGAGTAGATGCGGCAACCGGTATCATTACAACCGTAGCAGGTAACGATACTGCTACGACTCCGGGCGATGGCGGCCCCGCAACTGCTGCCGCTCTTGCTCATGCATACGGGGTTTCCTTCGATCGGGTGGGTAATATTTATGTTGGCGGAAACCCTTTGCGTAAAATAACTCCCACAGGTATCATTTCCACCATACCCCTTTGGGGTCAAACGGTAGCAGTTGACACAATGGGCAACATTTATACTAACTATGGTACAAGTATTTTGCGTTACGATATTTACAAGTATATCTCTCGTATTGCGGGCAATGGCACATCGGGCTACTCGGGCGATAACGGACCGGCTTCAGCGGCTTCACTTGCAGGCAGTGGTGGCCAGATATGTATCGATAAGCAGGGTAGGTTATTTGCACCGGGCTTATTTGGTATTAGGCGGATATCGCCGCTCAGCACCACCATCGATATTCCGCCGGTGTTTGTCCTGGGCCCATCCGGTACTTTCAACGTCTGTAAGTTATCCGCTGGCAATAGCCTGGATACGCTTTTGCGTGTAAACGATGGTGATGCGGGCCAGCCCCTTACCTGGACGGTTATCAGTGCTCCATATCATGGGACATTGGGCGGATTCCCTCATAGCACCACATCGTCAGGCGCAGTTGTGAATCCTTCAGGTCTCACGTACACACCCACGGCAGGGTATTCCGGGACCGATAATTTTGTGATCCGCATAAGTGACGGTGAGGATACAGCGCGTTTTCAGGTTTGGGTGAATGTTATCAATGAAAGTTATTCTATCAGCCTGTCTGGCGGAACAAGCGTATGCGTGGGTGACACTGTTTATGCAGCTGCAAGTGTTGCCGGAGGAACGTGGTCAGCTTCCAACGCTAATGTGACAATGGTGCAGAACGGTCCTGCCAACGCGTGGGTCATCGGTGCGTCTGCGGGTAATAGCATTATCAGCTATACGCTGACAGGTTTGTGTGGTGTGTATTATGCGTCTCGCAGCATCACCGTGTCCTCTGTTCCGGCCCCTCCTGTTGTAACAACAACGGTGAACACAATATGTGAAGGAACAACAGTGACATTTGCCGGTACACCGGCAGGTGGCACATGGAGTACCAGCGATGCTGCAACATTGCTTGTTTATGGAGATGGGCGTGTGACCGGGCGCAGAGCCGGCACGGCGCTGGTTACCTACAAAATGACGTCTATGTGTGGTAGCACATCGGTCACCCATTCGCTTACTGTTTTGCCCAAACCTTTGGCCGGTTATTTTTCCGGCACTGCGGTGGGTTGTGTTGGTGGCGAAGTCTCCGTAGCCCATGCGTCATATACCGCAGGCGGAGCCTATTCTTTGGGTGATCCGGGAGTTGCGACCCGCGATTCCATGGGCAAACTGATAGGATTAAAGGCAGGCTCAACGTTGTATAAGTATGAGGTGACGAATAGTTGCGGCACATCGTCGGTGTCAGTAAACATAACCGTTCATCCGCTTCCTGAGATGTATCCACTTGTAGGCAAGACGGTGTTGCTCGCAGGAAGTGTTGTAAACCTCAGAGGGTCGTCGCCGGATGGTACATGGACTACATCGGACGCGAACATTGTAACTGTAAACGGTTGGGGAGACGTGATGGCCCACCAGCCGGGGCTGGCAAATGTTACTTATTCGCGCACCAGCGATAAAGGATGTGTTGCGGGCATCACCACGCAGGTATCGGTAGTAGACGTTGCAACGCCGGTTTTTCAGATGCAGCCAAATCCGGCGAAAGGTACCGTTACCATAAAATTCAGGAATACAGCGGCTACAAATGCCGAAGTGTTTGTGACCGATATAACCGGAAGGGTGTGGTACATGGCCACGTTCTCAATGGTAAATTCTGATGGCACCGCAACCATGGATGTTACACACATTCCGGATGGTGTTTACACAATTACGGTACACACTGCCGATGGCGATCGGTCAGACCGCATCATAATACTTCGTTAAGTCCTTAGAACTTGAAGTTGTACGTGATGCTCGGAACGATTGGCAGGATGTATACCTGGAAGATCTTTACGTCTATGCCCTGCGATACATTGCCTGAGTTGTCCACATAAAGGAAGTAAGGATTTTTACGGTTATATGCATTGTATACCGAGAATGCCCAGCTTCCTTCCCAGCGGTGTTTCTTTTTGGGTTGTGGTGTGTAGGTTGCAGATAGGTCCAGCCTGTGGTAGGCGGGAACCCTGTATGCATTGATCTTGCTGTATAGCTGCACCAGTTCTCCGTCGATAAAGTAGTAGGCCGTGGGAAGTGTGATGGCATTGCCGGAGCCGAAAACGAACACACTTGATACTGTCCATTTTTTGTTGAAGCTGTAGGTGCCCACGGCTGATACGTTGTGCCTGCGGTCGTACTTAAGCGGGAAGCGTTCGCCTCCGTTCAACTGACCGAATACCTGATTGGTCCAAGCGAGCGTATATCCGATCCACCCGGTGAAGTTGCCCTTTGTCTTGTTCACGAAAAACTCGGCACCGTATGCATAACCACGACCTCTTACGTATTCCAGTTCCGGATCGCGCAGTGTGTTGGGTGTATATCCCTCGCGGTACTGCAATTGGTTCTGCATGTCTTTATAGTATACTTCCACACTTGTCTCCAGTTTGTCGTCGAGGAAGTTGCGGAAGTAACCTGCTGAGTACTGCACTGCTTTCTGCGGGCGGATGAGGTAGGTACTTGGTGCCCAAATATCGGTGGGTAGTGTAGATCCGTTGTTGGAAACGAGATGGATGTATTGGTACGTCTGTGACACACTGGTCTTGAAAGAAGAACCATTGTTGAGCGCGAAGCGAAGGTTGAGGCGTGGTTCCCAGCCACCATATGTTTTAGCTATTTCGCCTTTGTTGTATTTCACGCTGTCGGTGGCATTGCCTGCTGCATCAAATTGATAGCCGGTATAAGGGCCTGTCTGGGCGAAAAGAGAATAGCGCAGGCCGGCGTTGATCTTCAGCCAGTCGGTTGGTTCAAAATCATCCAGAACATAAATGCCTGCCTCGTGTGCATACTTGGTAAAGGCATTGTTGGGTTCCAGCTTAATAGTGTCGAGCTGACCTGATACCTGATTGGGGATGAAGGTATGATAGGTGTAGATACCACCTGTTTTTATGTGGTGGTTGCCGGGTGTGTAGTAATCGAAGTCGGTTTTGATATTGTAATCTCTGATGCCTGACGACAGCTTTACAGCAAAAGATGCCTGGTTGAAGCTGGATGCGAAGTCGTAATCGTTATATACTGCTGTAGTGTTGGCAAACAGTTTGTCGCTGAACTGGTGGTTCCAGCGCAGGGTAGCGGTATTGTTGCCCCACGGGATATCGGCACTGAATGAGCCACGCGAGTTGGAGAATTTGAACTTGTCTACGCCCGTGTATCCGCTGAGGTAGATGCGGTCTTTCTCACCCAGGCGATAGTTGGCTTTTACATTGGCATCATAGAAGTAGTAACCGGTGTTTTGCAGGTTCTTGGAGAACGGTCGCGCCAGTACGTCGATGTAGGTACGCCTGCCTGATATCATGAACGAGCCCTTTTCTTTTTTGATAGGGCCTTCCAGAGTGAGCCTTGAAGCTATGAGGCCAATGCCGCCCTCGGCATGGTATTCCTTCATGTTGCCTTCCTTCATAGATACGTCTACCACGCTCGATAGCCTGCCACCGTAGTTGGCCGGTGCACCGCCCTTAATAAGGGTAACGTCTTTAATGGCGTCTCCGTTAAACACAGAGAAGAAGCCGAACAGGTGCCCGGTGTTGTAGACCACCGCATCGTCAAGCAATACCAGGTTCTGGTCAGGCCCGCCACCACGCACGTAGAAGCCCGAGTTGCCCTCGCCGGCGCTCTGCACGCCCGGTAGCAGCTGAAGTGTCTTAAGGATGTCGACCTCGCCAAAGAGGACAGGTAGCGTTTTAATGCGGCCGATTGACAGACTCACGGTGCCCATTTCCGCACTTTTCACGTTCTCGTCTTTACGGCCCGATGTGATCTTTACCTCCTTCATGGTGGTGCCGTTTTTCAGCTCAGCATTGTAGGTGAGGTTGCTGCTCAGGTCCATTTCCAACGCCAGTGGGGTATAACCTACATAGGAGTAGATGACCGTGTATTTTTTGCCGGCTGGTACGGAAATAGAATAGAAACCGTAGTTGTTGGTGGTGGCGCCCTGTTCTGCTTCTTTGATGTAAACGGTACCGGCAATTAGCGATTCACCGGTAGCGGCGTCACGCATGTAACCGCTCAGCGATACACGCTGTGCAATAGCAGTGATGGTGAAGGACAAAAAGAGCAGGGTAGTGACCAGGAAACGCATGAGTCTTGTTTTGTGGGTGCAAAAGTACACTTACCTACATACTGGCAAGGGAAAGCGGCGGATATAGGGAAAATTAACAAAATGTTTGGGGTGAGGGGGGACTCAGGTGTTATGAGTAGTATTGACTTAAAAAGCAAATATGCCGCAGACGACGGAGGCTGCGGCATACATTTTATATTCTCACGGTGATCGGAAATCTACTTTGGGGCTGATTGCTGGTGCAAACCTACTACTATTAGTGTTATGACAACACCGTATTTTTCCCGTATTTATTTTAAACATTTTTCAGTATCAAGCATTTTTGTACATCATAGAATTGTTGATTTTAATATGTTGGTGTGCCTGCGATCATCTTTTCGATGGTGGGGAATACCTACCTTTGTGCCCTTTATCAGAACTTTCGTAAACAATCTTTCATTATAATGAATAACGCTTATTTCGATTACGCAGAACCAAAGAACGAGGTGGTGCTGAGCTATGCACCCGGAAGTGCGGAACGCAAAGCCCTTCAGGCAGCCCTTGCCGAGCTGAAAGGCCAGGTGCGTGATGTGCCAATGTATATAGACGGCAAAGAAGTGCGCAACGGCAAAAAGAAAGAGATGCGCCCGCCGCATGAAACGGCTCACCTGCTTGGGTACTACCACGAAAGTGAGGAGCAGCATGTACACGATGCCATAGATGCCGCCCTGCGCGCACGCGACAAATGGGCAGCAATGAGCTGGGAGCATCGTGCTTCTATATTTATGAAGGCAGCTGAGTTGCTGGCCACCAAGTATCGCTTCCGTATGAATGCGGCTACTATGCTTGGCCAGAGCAAGAATGCATTTCAGGCCGAGATAGACAGTGCCTGCGAACTGATAGACTTTTTGCGTTTTAATGTGCATTATCTGAGCCAGATATACAAGCAGCAGCCGTTGTCGCCGGTGGGTATGAACAACCGCCTGGAGTACCGTGCGCTGGAGGGATTTGTACTGGCTGTTACTCCTTTTAACTTCACCGCTATTGGTGGCAATCTGCCTACCAGCGCGGCTATGTGTGGCAACGTAGTAGTGTGGAAGCCTGCCAATACGCAGATCTACAGCGCCAGTGTGTTTATGGAGATACTGATAGAGGCCGGTCTGCCTGATGGTGTTATCAACCTCATTTATCCTTCGGGTCCTGTGGTGGGCGACATCTGTTTCGCACACCCACAGTTTGCAGGTGTGCATTTCACGGGTTCTACAGGTGTGTTCCAACACATGTGGAAGACGATAGGCAACAACATTGCCCGTTACAAGTCTTATCCACGAATTGTAGGAGAAACCGGTGGTAAAGATTTCGTATTCGTCCATCCGTCTGCCAACGTTGATGCCGTGGTGGCGGGACTCGCACGTGGGGCTTTCGAGTTCCAGGGGCAAAAATGTTCGGCTGCATCAAGGGCGTATCTGCCTGCCAATCTTGCAGCCGAGATCAAATCGAAACTGGTTGCTGAAATAGCCACCATGAAGATGGGGCCGGTTGATGACTTCACCAATTTCATCAATGCGGTGATAGACGAAAAAGCGTTCAACAGCATTACCTGTTATATAGATGGTGTGAAGAATAGCAACGGTGCTGCATCTATCCTGTGCGGAGGTAAGTATGACAAGAGCAAGGGTTGGTTCATAGAGCCAACAGTTATCGAAGCCAATGACCCGGCATATGTGACCATGTGTGAAGAGATCTTTGGCCCTGTGCTCACCATCTACACTTACGAAGCTGACCAGTGGATACAGACGCTGGAGGTGTTGGATAATACATCTCCGTATGCGCTTACCGGTGCCATCTTCGCACAGGACAGGCATGCTATTGAGTATATGACTAAGGCGCTGGTGAACAGTGCAGGAAACTTCTACATCAACGACAAGCCAACAGGCGCAGTAGTTGGTCAGCAGCCATTCGGAGGTGCACGTGCATCGGGTACCAACGATAAGGCGGGGTCTGCCCTGAACCTGTATCGTTGGTTGAGTGCACGTACAATTAAGGAAACCTATGTTTCTCCAACCGATTATAGATATTCTTTTCATCAGCCCGATGTGAAGTAGTATACGGGGATGATATAAAAAAGAGAAAGGCTGCATCACACGATGCAGCCTTTCTCTTTATGTGATGAAACAATCGTTAGTCGTCGCGCCTGTTCAGGAATATCATAACGAAGTAGACCAGTTGTGCCACAGAAGCCAGTGCAGCTACAAGGTAGGTACGTGCCGCCCACTGCAGCGCATCAGCAGCTTTGTCGTGCTCATAGCGTGTGGTAAGATGGGTATTCTCCATCCAGCGCAGTGCACGGGCACTGGCGTCATACTCCACCGGTAATGTGATAAGCGAGAAAACGGTAGATGCGGCAAACAGCACAATACCTATGAGCAGAATGGTTTGGTTGCCACCACCGAATCCCATTACACCCAAGCCGGCCAATATAACCCACTGTGCCAGCGTGGTGCTGATCTGCACTATGGGTACCAGGGCACTACGTAGTTGCAGCATGCTGTATGCTGTGGCATGGTGCACTGCATGACCACATTCGTGCGCCGCAACTGCAGCGGCCGAAATGCTGCGACCCGAATACACATCGGGGCTCAGGTTCACAGTTTTGTCAGTGGGATTGTAGTGGTCGGAGAGGAAGCCATCGGCCGAAATGACACGAACATCATAGATGTTGTTATCGCGCAGCATCTTTTCTGCTACTTCTTTTCCGCTCAGCCCCTCAGATAATGGCATCTCGCCATACTCCTGGAATTTGCGCTTTAGAGTTGAACTCACAGCCATACCGATCAGAAACAGTATGCCCGAGAGTAAGTAATAACCTATCATTTTTCGTTTGTTTAAAAGACCTTCTGCAAATTACTTACCAAAGTAAAAATGGCAGATATAGTACTTTGTTAAATTCATGCCTGGAAAAAATAATTTTGGTCGGTAGGATTACGCATCGTAATATTGCGATGAAATAGAGAAATGGGAGCAACAAAGACAGATCTGTTCACGGCGAAGCAAAACGAGCTGGCAAATATGGCAAAAGCTATAGCACACCCTGCTCGTATTGCCATACTGCAGAAAGTACTACGCACACAAGGGTGTGTGTGTGGTAGCCTTGTTGAGGAACTTGGCTTGGCGCAACCGACAATATCGCAGCACCTGAAGGAGTTGAAAAACGCCGGATTGTTGCGTGGCAATGTGGAAGGTACAAGTGTGTGTTACTGTATTGAACCGGAGACTTGGAATAGGTATAGAGAATTGCTCGCAGGTTTTTTTGTGCCGGTTAATGAGCAGGGAACCTGCTGTTGATTTTTTTTGAACTTAAACATCGCAATATTGCGATAAATAAAAAAACAGAAACGATATGCACAAGGTATTATTTGTATGCATCCACAACTCAGCACGCAGCCAGATGGCTGAGGCATTTGCCAATTATTACGGTCAGGGAGAAATATCGGCAGAGAGTGCTGGTATTGACAGTGGAAAATTGAATCCATTGGTAGTTAAGTCTATGGAGAGCGTAGGCATAAACATGAGCGCCCATTACGCAAAGACAGTAGCAAGTGTACTAGAGCAGGGCAAAACGTATGATGTGGTGATAACGGTGTGCGATGAGGCCAACGCCGCCCGTTGTCCGGTATTCCCCGGAAAGGTGAAGCGTTTTGCCTGGTTCTTCGACGATCCGTCGGCACTGGGTGGGACTGAGGATGAAAAGCTCGAGCGCATAGCGTTGATCAGGGAGCAAATAAGAACCCGAGTGCAGGAGTTTGTCGCCGATGCGAAATCTAACAATTACTGGAAATAAAATTTATAACAATTAAATGCAAACAAGATGAAAACAGATCAGGAGTTGAAAGAGCTGGTGCGCCAGAAGTATAGTGAAATTGCTTTGCAGGATAAAGAGTCCAATGCCGCGTCATGTTGTGGCTCGGGATGTTGCAGCACCGAGGTGTACAATATAATGAGCGACGACTACACACAGATGGAAGGATATAATGCGGATGCTGACCTTGGGTTGGGCTGCGGACTTCCAACCGAGTTTGCACAGATAAGGCCGGGTGACACGGTGATAGATCTGGGCAGTGGGGCGGGTAACGACTGTTTCATTGCAAGGTCGCAAACCGGACCAACAGGGAAGGTGATAGGTATCGACTTCACTGAGGCGATGATACAGAAGGCACGCGCCAATGCCGATAAGATCGGATATAACAATGTTGAGTTCCGTCAGGGCGACATTGAAAAGATGCCGGTTGTCGCCAGTGTGGCAGATGTGGTGGTGAGTAACTGTGTGCTGAATCTGGTGCCCAACAAAAAGAACGTTATTAAAGAGATAGCCCGTGTGTTGAAGCCGGGTGGGCACTTCAGTATCTCTGATGTGGTGCTGGTGGGCGAACTGCATGAAAGCCTGCGCAATGTGGCCGAGATGTATGCCGGTTGTATCAGTGGGGCTATTCAGAAGGATGAATACCTTGACCTTATAAAAGAGGCGGGATTCGAATCAATAACTGTGCAGAAGGAGAAAGTGATCACTATACCCAACGACATTCTCAGCAATTACTTGAGTGCGGAAGAGATCAAAGAGTTTAAGGAGAGCGGAGTGGGCATATACAGCATTACTGTATTTGGTCGCAAGCCGTCGTGCTGCGATCCCGGTACCGGATGTTGCTGATCAAACGACAGATCACGGACGCAAAACGTATGTGTAAACGGTAGCAGAAATGCTGCCGTTTTTTTTACCCGTCAAATAGGGTAATTTTACGACCTATGCAGCTAACGCCCCGCAATACTGTACTGTTCATGGTGATCATTGCTGTGGCTGTTTTCGCTGAGACCAGTCTGCCGTATTGGCTGGCCGAACAAAACGCCCCTGCCGGGTATGTGTTCTCGGGTCAGGTAGCCTACGCGCCCGATCAGAACATGTACTTTTCCTTCATCAGTCAGGCGCGTGACGGGGCTTTCCTTTTTAAAAATAAGGTTACTGCCATACCCAACGCCCCTGCTTTTTTTAATATTGAATACTGGTTTGTAGGCGCAGTGCAGCGGTTCTTTGGCCTGTCGGAGAATGCTGTGTATCAGGTGTGGAGACTACTCGGAATGCTGTTTCTGGCGTTTGGTTTTGCACGGCTCACCCGTGCCACTCTTACAAGCGAAAAGCGACGGCTTACTGCATTTGCATTGTTCTTTCTCACAGGTGGTTTCGGTTTTCTGTTCGCCTTCCTCGATAGACTGCACCTGCTGAGCGCGGATAAGTTGCAGTCAGGCATTATAGACGCGCGCTATGGTATGGTGCCACTGCAACAGTTGGTCACCAATCCTCACTTTGCATTACCCCATGGTTTGTTGCTTGTCGCCTACGCTTTGTTTCTGGAGGGTGAGCGAAGCAGGTCGACCGGGGAGTACGTTTATTCCGGTTTGATGTTCGCACTTATCGGGCTCATCCGTCCTTACGATCTTATTCCGCCCTTCATCATCTTTCCGGCATATACACTGGCCGTAGATGGATTGAAGCTCTCTATACGAACAGTATGGCACCGTGCATTGCCGCTAATATTCATCTTGCCCGTGCTGGCTTACAATCTGTGGTTGTTCCGCTATCACGAGATCTTTAAGTACTGGTCGTTGCAGGGGCACAATGCCGGCAGTTTGCCCGGGCCACTATGGCATTATATGGCATATGGTGTCGTTGGTGTGCTTGCCGTAGTCCGTCTTTTTCAGGCAAGAAAGCAGGGAGTAGGTAGAACCGGTATTTTCCTGCTTCTGTGGTTCGGACTTACCTTCATTGTGATACAGGTAGGACGTTTCCTGCCGGTAATAGGGTGGAGCCCACAGATAGGCGTGTACCTTGCAGCGCCACTTGCTGTTGCAGCAGCAGCTGTACGGTCCGAAGCTTTGAGGATGCCCCTGATGATGCGTAGAGTGCTGGTGCCAATATTGGTAGTGACGCTCTTGCTGAGTAATGTGTTCGTTGTCTCTTATCATGCCCGTCGTTTCACAGGCAGCATAAAGACAGATATTTTCTATACCTCGGTTAATGAAATGGATGCGTTCAGATGGCTGAAGGCCAATACCCGGCCGGGAACCGTAGTGCTGGCCGATGATGGTGCCTCGCAGCGCATTGCAAAATACACGTCCAATTCGGTGGTGGCATCACATTATAGTGTCACACCACAATACGGTTACTTTGCGCAAATGGTGGAAAGGTTGCTGGCCGACGATCGATTTCTGAGCGGCACAGAGCCTGTACCTGCTGGCAGCAACATTGAATATGTTCTTTTGAAGAAAGGAAGAAACAAATTATTGCCACTTACCGGAGCCCACCTTCAGCCTGCATTCAGCAACGAAAGTGTTGTAATATATAAAACCCTACCGTGAGGCACGGTAGGGTTTTCAGTTAAGAAGAATAATTTCAGTCGATTAGAGTGGTGCGTATCCACCGGCAATAGACAATACAATAACCGCCAGACCAAGTATGAAGCCTGCGATAGCCAGTCCGCGGCTACGGCAGAAGCGCTTCATTCCAATGAAGCCAAACATGATGGCGCCTACAGAAAACACCGGAAGCAAAAAGCCGAGTGCGCCAAACAGCAGTGCAATGAGTCCCAGCGTTCCTGAAGCCATCAGACCTACAAAGAACCTTGATGGTGAAGACAGTTGTTCCAGTTTAGTGTTGATCTGTTCCATTTCCGCCGACTGCTTCAGTGTTTCTATCGCGGCAACGGCATTGCCGGCTGTGGCTGTAGTCTGAACGGTAGCCTGCTTTTTCATGATGAAGCCCGCGTGCGCAGGTGCAGGTGCAAAGAACAGAACCATTATAGAAAGTAAGCAGAGTATATTGTTTTTCATGCGTATATATTTTATGGCATCAAATATACTGTTTTAGCCAAAAGGTAGTTAATGCAATTCTAAAAATAATTAGGTGGTGGCAGAAGCCCGACCACATATTTCGTAGGGCAGTCAAATAGCTGTAATTTTGCGACTTTAAAACAGATGACAATATGAAAATGGATAAAGTGCTGAGTAAACTCGGCATCGAAAAGAATAACGATGGTGCTTCAACCGGCACAAAATGGATAAAATCGGAGGGTGAAAAGATTGTTTCTTATTCGCCTGTAGATGGCAAGCGTATCGCATCTGTTTCCGGTGTCACAAGGGCGGAGTATGATGCCGTGATAGAAAAAGCACAGTCAGCGTTTGCCGAGTGGCGCATGTGGCCGGCACCAAAGCGCGGCGAGATCGTTCGTCAGTTGGGCGATGCTTTGCGCAAGCAAAAGGAACCACTGGGTCGTCTGGTTTCTTATGAAATGGGCAAGAGTCTGCAGGAAGGTCTGGGCGAAGTGCAAGAGATGATAGATATATGCGACTTCGCGGTTGGTCTTTCGCGCCAGCTATACGGTCTTACCATGCACAGCGAGCGTCCGCTACACCGCATGTACGAGCAGTGGCATCCGTTGGGCGTTGTTGGTGTGATCAGCGCGTTCAACTTCCCTGTTGCTGTTTGGAGTTGGAATAGCATGATCGCATTCATCTGCGGTAATACATGTGTATGGAAGCCATCGGAGAAGACACCACTGTCAGGCATTGCCTGTCAGAATATTATTTCAGAAGTGTTTAAAGCCAATAACGTGCCTGAGGGCGTGTGCGGATTGGTGATAGGTGGTCGCGAAACAGGAGAGTGGATGAGCCACGATACTCGTGTGCCGCTGGTGTCAGCAACCGGTTCTACCCGCATGGGTAAGGCGGTAGGAGCTGCTGTGGCAGGTCGTTTGGGTCGTTCGTTGCTGGAGCTGGGTGGCAACAATGCCATCATCGTTTCAGAGCATGCAGATCTTAACATCGCACTGCGCGCAGCGATATTTGGTGCGGTAGGTACTGCCGGTCAGCGTTGCACTACTACCCGCAGGCTCATCATTCACGAAAACGTGTTTGACGCGTTCAAAAAGAAATTGGTTGCCGCTTACAAGCAACTGGTAATAGGCGATCCGCTGGACGAAAAGAGTCATGTGGGCCCACTTATTGACAAAGATGCTGTTGATGCATACCTGAAAGCGATTGCTGAAGTGAAGAAAGCAGGAGGTAAGGCAGTTGTGGCTGGTGGTGTGCTGGAAGGCCCGGGATATGAAAGCGGCTGCTATGTGAAGCCATGTATATTCGAAGTGAAGAACGAATGGGCTATTGTGCAGCACGAGACATTTGCGCCCATCCTTTATATCATGAAGTACAGTACCCTTGAACAGGCGATTGCTATGCAGAACAATGTTCCGCAGGGTCTGTCGTCTTCTATCATGACGCTGAATATGCGCGAGGCCGAATGGTTCCTGTCGCACAAGGGCAGCGACTGTGGCATTGCCAACGTGAACATTGGTACGAGTGGCGCTGAGATAGGTGGTGCGTTTGGTGGCGAGAAAGAAACGGGCGGTGGTCGCGAAAGCGGCTCAGACTCATGGAAAGCATATATGCGTCGTCAGACCAATACCATCAACTACAGCGATCAGCTGCCGTTGGCACAGGGCATCAAGTTCAGTGTATAGTTAGTTGAAAGGACAATGATTGATAAACAAAGAGCGCGGACCATGGTTCGCGCTCTTTGTATGTAAACCCGTCAAATGAATATCTGGTATTGCACCCATACGCTGCTCGCATTGGACGTGCGTGTTACGTCGCCGTTTGCCTGAGTTGTAAAGACGGGGCGCAATTGATAGTTCAGTGATAGCTTGGCCATGTGTTTGTTGATGAGCCAGTTGATTCCTGCGTCATATACATTTACAGGGTCTTTCAGTTTGTTTAAAGAGCCTTGCCTCCACGATATGTACGGGAGCAGTGTTCCATTATCGCCTAGCAGGTCTTTAGGCAAACGCAATCCTATCTGAGTATAAATGCTGCTGCCCGTGCCAAACATGGGGTAGGCGTTGCCGGCACCATTGAATGCTGTTGGGGTTGCGTTGCCGTTCGCCGGGTTCATAATACCGTTATTGCGGATGTATTTGTGTCCGTAGTCGGTGCTGAAGTAGCCGGCATAGGCGTTCAGTGCATATTTGTTGTTTTGCAGGGGCATGTCGGCAAAAGCGCCGATGCCCCACAACAGCATGTTGTTGAAAACGGTATCCGAGCCGGAAAGATTCCAGGTGGCGTTCTTCTGCCATATAGCACCAGCCTCTATGTTCAGTATTTTTTTGTCGCCCAGGTAGGTGCCTGCCATATATGGGGTGGTATGTGGTTCTTTGTCCAGAATATTCCAGATGACCATTCCCTGTACTTGCTGGTTATGCCCGTATGGCGTGAAGGTCGCATCCTTGCCAAGAGTAGGTACCGCATTGCCGTTGGTCTGTATCGGGAAAGGATCAGAGAGTGCAATACGGTAGTCTATTTTGCCAATCTGTCCACGTGCATACATACTCAGTTTTCGTGCAAATTCATCTGTCTGATCAACGGTTGCCTGCAGGAATACCGGGACATCTGTGGTGACAATAGACCCAATTGCAGGCTGCGTGAACCGGCTGAGTCCATTCACAATGGTGAGTCCGCCGCCGAGTGTAAGGTGGTTGTTGTGCTTCCACACTTTGTATTCGCAAAGGGCATCATGGAAGAATGCTTGTATCTTTCTGTTGCCTGCGTTTTGCGCCAGAAAGTTGAAATTGTTCATACCGAACTGCATGTAAAATCCCACATGGTCAGTAAGTTGACCATATAGCTGCATGCGTGTGCGTCGCAGGCCGATGTCCAGAGTGTTGTCGGTGGGAGCGCCGTTAACGGTAGTCCCCGGATTGCTCTGATTGTATCTGACCCAAACCTGATTAAGGAACGTAAGTTTCACAAACTTCGATCCATCCTTGGTCAGCGCATACTTCAGTTCGCTTATTGGTTTCTCTTTTGCTGTAGTGTCCGTTTGCGCATGTGCTGCCAATGTGCAGGCACTGGAAAGCAGCACGGCAGTTGTGATTTTTTTGAGCATATCGTTCCGTGCCGGACCCGCTGTGTTGGGGGCAAAGCACGGTGCAAAACTAACTACAAAACAACCGCAAACTCAATCACTTTTTCCCTTAAATGCGAAATGGCAAAAGCGGCCCGAACGACATGGTCATTAATCTTGGCTTCGAGTATAGGGAGTGGTGTATTCAGGTTAAATAGAATGCTAAATGCGTTAAAAACAGTGCTGTACACCTTAACAAAATATTGTACTTTACTTTAACTTATCTGGTACTATATTTGATAAACAATTAGCATTATGGAAAAAGAAAAAAATAAAATACTGTTGGTTGAAGACGACACCAACTTCGGCCAGGTTCTGAAAAGCTACCTCGAGTTGAATGACTTTGTGGTGGA
>JACCEA010716915.1_pt1 | contig 18195 bp, 15 predicted proteins | sample 7449851 | NCBI WGS metagenome assembly JACCEA01 (sample SAMN15323453, study PRJNA562643) | freshwater metagenome | isolation source: river surface water | place: USA:Blue River Watershed | collected 2017-08-18
CATGCAGGATGGAAAAGCAACTCAGTCTTGTTTTACCATTTATATAAAGTAATGAATGTATGGAAAAAGGTTTGGGAAGATGAACCTATTGGAGAAGATTCAGAGCACCGTGATGTGTTTGTACCGGTTGAGCTATTATTCGGCGAATTTTCTGTCTGTCTGCAATCTCCATGGGTTGGAACGAGAGACGCGACGATTAACGATATTACTGACCCCATGGTGATGAATCCCGTAGTGAATGCAGTAATTTGGCTTGCAAAAAAGTGGCGGTTGCTTTATATCGATCTGCGTCTACCGAATATGCGCTTGATTGAAGATGGTGGTATATCTAAAATCAAATTAGTTGATTACGACGATGTGGTTATTCTACCCTCAACTCCGTGCTGTAACTACAAGACGGTATGCATTTTGTGGGCCAATGAACACGGGAAAAAGGTGATGAATTTTTATGGGGATTTAAAAAATATGTTTATTGAGGCTGGTAAAGCAGATGTATGTTCGGTGTGTCGTACAGCTATTATTGCATCTAATGGCGAAGACTTTGCCTAAATGGAGAGGATGACTTATCTATTTACTGTTGCAGCTATGATATGCCCTTAAAGTAAAATAGTCCAATCGGTACGCAGCAACGTTCCGCACTTATACTAACACAATGTTAACATCATCTTGAGCATAAATTCAACACAAACAAATACATTAAACCAATCAAATAGCTCGATGCCACATACATACACAAAAAAAGTAGATAGTCCAAGTCTACTGAGTTCTTCAACATCTTCTCCACAAATTTTACAATAGCAAAAACATAGATTTACAACTGATGACCAAACAATCATATACGAAATCACAAAACAACTGACAAACATTTCATGATCTATTTTTGAATACGTCTCACCACCAATTCAACACGTCCCATGGGTTGACGATCTTGATCAAATAACTCAACAACCACTGGAGAAACTCTACTTTGTTGAACTAATGTCCCAATGTCACTCTCACCAACTGCAATTAATTCATCACTGATACTGGAGTTCTTGTTATACACAAGAAATTGTACCTTTGTCCAAGACCCGTCTTGGTCATCGGCCAGATTCACCATATCGTCATCAACCTGCGAGCGCAAATTGCCATTCGAAGGGGAGGCATTCCCGCCAGTCAAAGGTGAACGAATTGCAAAGACCGCACCAAAATATGGATCCACAGAATTCGTCACTGTTTGAGTCTTACCATGCCCAAACGATGGAATCTGCACTACCACATAGGAGTTCGTTCCACCTAAACAATCTGGCAATTCCCAGGCACGCAACACTTGGAATTCGAGAAACTCTTGCTTTGTCACAGGAGAATTGTGTTGACTGCGACTGCTGTGACTTGCAGGACCTCTAGTTGCACTTGTACTCTGCCCAGTGGAAGCAGCGGTAGTTTGTCCGGGTTGAGCAATTCCAGAGGCGCCGGCAGCACCAATCATCGGGGTATCCGCAAATGGTCGATGAGTGCGCAACTCTTCGTCCCTTGGATCCGCATCGTGAAAAGCGTGGGATGGAGAGAGACCTAATCCTACTGCTGCCAATGCCTCACTAGAGTATATTCCAACACTGCGATGCAATACCTCAAGATCATCTTCTGGACTTAATGGTGGTTGCACTGATAGTGCGGGGCTAGAAGAAACGGGTGGAGGAGGTGGTCGTCTTTGTTCTGGAGATTTCGATCTCCCTGAAGCTGGCCCAGGAACGGATTTACCGTCACCTTCAATATTACGCTGCTTCTGTTGTTCTATAAAGCGATGAATCTGGAAAAAGATTAATCAGAAAACCATTGGATACTCAACTATGATTTTCATACCTTTTCATCTCTCGCTCGAAATAATTCATTCTTTTTCTGTAGTTTCTCTATTTCTCTTTTTGCATCCATCTCTTCAATTTCTTTTCGTTTTTCTTTGATTCGTTGTAATGCACGTATTCTGGCCTATTATAGAGTTGGAAAGTACATAAACGATTCAGTTTTTTCTATTCCGTCACAAACCTCTTCGGCAAGCACCATTTCTTGTTCTAATTGCCTTGCTTTCGCATCAACAACAATACTCTCAGACAGTCCTATGTTCATTCTACTGCCACTACTACGGGGTGCGCTTTTCGAGCGACCATTTACCGGAGTTCCTACATAGTAAACGCATTTTCAGTCTAAACACAATCAGCAACAAAATACTGACTTACCAATTCGCAGTACAGCAGTTTTTAGTTCTAATGATTTCAATCGATTTTCACGCAATGCCTTTTCTGCCAATAACTTGGATGCTTCTAATTCAGATTTTACTTTTGCTTCCCGCAATCTCAACATTGCTATTTCTCGACTAAAAGGTAGAAACTATTCAAATTCGCTGCAACAAATATAAACGAAATGTCAAAAACCAACCTAATTCGCAGATCCTCTGGAGATAATGGTGGCTTCTTCGATTCTGATAATGATTGAGATACTGAATGAGAGTGAGCGTTGTCCGTTTTTCTATGATGCCCTGATGAAGAAAGTGGTGAAGGAGAACGAGCAGCGGGTCGATGTGTAGCATGGAGTGATGATGATCGAGTTGACAAAGGTTTTGCAATCGATGCTGAATGTGTCGATGAATTCCAACGTGGCGGAGGTAAATTTGATGATGAAAGACTTCTTCTTAAACCGTCTCCATGTTGATTCTGTTGTTGCTGCTGCAATTCATACTGTTGCTTTTGGACATAAAGTAATTCTTCTTCCAATAGGTCAATATCATCGCCTTCATATCGATGGTGATCATTATAATTGTCATGAGGTGCATCTTGATAACGATCCATTGGTGAACCACTTCGATGTGATGATAGTTGAGACTGTGGATATGGGTTGGGTTGTTGATATTGCTGGTGCGAGTATTGAGGTCGTGAGTGCTCTGGATGTCTCTGTTGATAATATGGTTGATGCGATCGCAACTGTGGTTGTGACTGCATTGGTGAAGGATTACCAGTACCATGAGTGTGATACGCAACTGCTTCTTCATCGATATCTACCGGTTCAAAATCGCGATAGCTCTTTGCTGGGGTTTTGGTATGAGGAACATTGTAAGTTGGAGAGTTATGATGGTGAGAGTTATGACTACCAGATGGTTGCTGAGAATATCTGGCATTATGCTCAACTTGTTGATACTGCTCGGGTCGTCCCGAATGTTGAAAGTGTTGACTATCGCTGTGGCTACGTTGAGAATGAGAATATGCTTGGTTGTGGCTCTGTCTCTGTTGAGCCTGGTGACCTGAATTCTGTTTATTGGTATGTCCCACTCTGATTGACGAAGACTGCAGTGGTATATGAGGAGGAGAGTTTGATGTCAATTCATCATATACCATACGCTGATCCTGGCTGTGTTGACCTCCTCTTGATTGTAATGGATCCTGCTGAGGATGTGATGGTCGTGGTGAATGTGTTTGATTGCTGGGTTGAGGTGGTACAGATTGAGGATTTACCACTTGGGAACTCTTTAATCGTTTACTGTTCCACAACTCGTCTGCAGAGACAGACCAACTATTGACACTATGTGCTCCAATGTCATCATCACTCAGTGTTGAGCCCAAATCATTATCCTGCGTGTCCTTATAGTAATCATCCACCGAGTGATCCATATCTGTACGCTGACTCTGTGGAGACTCATCCGTATCAGTGGTGACATATGCAATTGAAGCACTACGATGACTTTGATTGCGATGGCGAGGAGTTGTCGGAGTTGTCCTATGATGCGAATGAGGCACATGTTGCACAGGTTGATAGTTTTTTTCTTGGGAATCATTGTAGGAGTGCGAGTGCAGAGATCGGGAATGCTGAGTTTGAGACTGAGAATGGGAAAGTGGATTTGATTGCAATGAACGAATGAAAGCTGATGCATTCATCGGTGACTGTTGATTTTGCGAATTTGAATGTGCTGTCTGTTGATGCCTTCTTGATTGAGTGGTTAATTGTACATCATCTTCAGATCCAGCGATCGACTCAGAGCTTGTCACGGTCGTTGCTGTGGAAGACATTATATGCTGATTACCATCAGCCTTAGAAGTGGACTTCACAGCAGTTCCAAATTGTAAAATATGTGCTAGTAATTTGCTTTCCAATTCATCGATATACTGTGGCGGAATACCTTCGATCACTGATGATGGTAACTTCGTGGGAGGACGACCTTCTTGTTTTGAAGCAAGAAATAATTTAGCAACACGTTGCTTGCATTCACCAAGCAATTCATTGACACCAAAGCATTCGGACAAGATCAATAGATTCCAAATGGTGTTTGCAGGTAACTATGAGAATGTGTCAGTAAGAGATTAGACCGCATGTGCACTGATGACTCACCTCTACAGATTCTTCAATCGGTATTTCCTTAACTCGTTGAGTTCCTGGGCTACCATCATTACTGCTTTGAACAGAATATTCTGTAACACGAAGTTTCTCAAAGCAACTGCTGACTTGCAAGAAAGTCTATTCATCAATTAATAGTTTAGAATTGTATCCAAATGGATTAACAGCCATCCTCTCACCTTGATCGCCTCATATGATAATGCTTTTTCGCAAAATTGAGTCAAAATGGCCAAAGGGATCAATGCACCACATAGATGGTCTTCAGCTTCATCACTGGCAATCAGATTGCCAACTAGCGATTGGGTCGTAATCGAGAACCTTTTCGTAAAGTAAAGAGTGGATAGACCAGAAAAGAAAACTTGGATAAGATCTCGATTTCCCTCAGAATCTATGACAATCTAGTTGAAATTCAAATGATATGAGGTACAACAATAAGAGCGAATGATCCCGTTTGCGCGTTTGCGTACCTGTCTTTGTCGGTCGTGGAAAACGAAGGCCAATGAAGAGAATTGTGACAAGTTGAGACAAACAATCTCAACTGACATCTTTGTTGACCACCAACAAAAAGACCAATAGCAGTATTATCAAAAGTTTCTCTTCATTGGAAACCCAGCAATAAATTAATTGGGGAAACAAATATTCATGGATGCTTGACATTTTGAATTTATTACCCGGTTAAAAATAAGCATAAGTTATATTAATCTAATTTTCCATAGTGCCATCTGCCCGGCTGGCTCAATTGGATAGAGCGTTAGACTTCTAATCTGAAGGTTGTGGGTTCAAGTCCCACGTCGGGTGCTTTCATTTTTGCTCCACATCATAGCTTTGATTGAAATACTAATTGAAATTTTTATAACTCTCCACATACCATGTCCTAATTAGAGATTCAGGTTGGGAGAAATTGTATTACGCATAAATCGCATCATCTTAAGTTGTTGTTAGTACTTCCTCCGCTCGGAAATAAAGGGCGCTTTTGGTGGAACCTCCATTTCTTCTCGACTAAGACGTGTTGTACATATAACAAATTATCTACTAATATCTACAAATCACAGGCTTTCTAAAACAGTAAAACTTTTGATCTGACTCGGATTCCTCGTTGAGCTATGTCTCGACAAAGTCAAACTTTCAAAAAAAGTAAATTTTATTTGAACAAATTTTTAAATGAACAAAAGAGATATAGTATTCATCATACCAAGTGAAAGAAACACCATAATCAAAGTCTATACTACTACGTCACCCTACTTTATATGATCCTTTGGTCAATAAGAATGATTGTGTCATCAATTGTGGAGAAACAACATGAAACCTCCACTCATATACTGAGACCACAAACTCCTCCAGCCAACATGTCACAATTTCATCATCCATTGCAGCTGAAATCCATTCCTTTCATTTGGAATTGCTTCCTACGGTATATTGTTGTGGAATGAATGAAAACAAAAAACATTAAATCAGCTCTTCCATTGTCGGTCCATCCCGACAAGACCCATTCAGAAGCCAAAAATGGAAGCCAGTGCTCTCTCAAGGCAGAGGTACGAAAATAAAGTCAACCACTTGACTCCTTTGGTTACAATGAACCCACAACATGATGGATAAGTTGACTATGACGATTGGTGATGTTTGGTTGAGCCAATCAATCAAAATCAAGAATTTGATTTTACGCGGCCGTTTCATCAGATTGAAAATTTAACGTGATTTAACCGGTTAAAAAATTAAGTCGTGGAAAAACTTGAATATCATCTGATCCCAAAACTTTTGGAGAGATCCAATACTATGGATAGAAAGGAGATCATTTTCTTGATAAGATAGTTGGAAAAATTTGTGTTAAGAAGACTAATATTGATGTATAAATCCCACCCAACGAAAAGCGCCCTTTATTTCCGAGCGGAGGAAGTATTATAATGTATTTGAATAAAAGATTTAGTAGTAGAATGAAAGTATGCATCACTGAATGTGCAACAAATCTTAAGGATAGAACAATCGGATACTTTACCGTACAAAAAAATACATAATACGGTACACCATCAATACAATGCTAAAGAAAATGGAAAACCGCACAAATAAAGCCATGAGAACGAATAAAACAAATCTAAAACACAACCGTCAAATAGTAAGAGCTGTTTCATCTCGATCAAAAATTTTCATCCAATTTCAGTACGATAACATAGTTTTCCTTTCGAGGTTTAGGTGCCCATGGGTTTTGCATCTGTGAATATCTGACAAACCATTCCCAGTCTGTAACGTGACATTATCACCAACCGTTGACCAATGCTTGTTGGTTGCAATCAGAACAATGAATTTCAGTAATACGACAGGATGGTACATCAACAACATCCTTTGAGATGACGCTCCTATGTAGACATTCGGATGGGAACTGTTCTTGATGGGGTTGAGTCTCGCTGATATTTTCCTTCATCAATATCCTCAATGCAATTGGATTGCGGATTTACGATAAACTCCTCGCCCGATAGGCATCATACTTTATATCCTGCATAAACTATTCTAATAACTTGACCTACAAGTTGGTCAGAGGATGCATCTCCGCACTGGGTGATACCTGAATGAACCACCCCCCGTGAGGTATTTTCATCCAATCTTTTTCTGTCTTGTTCATTGTCAAACCAAGGTCGAGTGCTCATTTTAGAAACAAAAAGCTCTAATACATGAAGAACTTGCTTGCATGCATAAACAAAGATGGACAACTATTTTTTTTTTTTTTTTTTTTTTTGACAATGATTCTCGTTTTTTGTTCTGTATGTACTTGATGATTGTGACGAACGCACTTACATAATGCTTGATATTGTACAAATGCTCCAACCGCCATGCGCAGATGGCCGAGTGGTCCAAGGCGGTGGTCTTAAGATCCACTATGTTATACATGCGTGGGTTCGAACCCCACTCTGCGTAGCGAATTCTTTTTCATTATGGATTAGGCGTAGGCGTGTTTGCTTTTAGAATTCATCGTTGGTTTCATTCAACGTTTGTTGTGAATTATTATGGCGTATCGTAGCCATTATCTCCAGTCCAATTCCCTCGCATTCTTCACAGCGTCTGTGATTACTGCAGGTATTGTTACTTTTTTTGTAGAAATATTGTGGGAAGATCTTCGAGACGAGTTGTTTCGACAAGAACGAGAGCGAGAAGAAACTGATGAGGCTTTAATAACTGCAGGTACCAATAAGAAGATATCTCCCAATCATGCCATCTACTCAAAGAGATATAATGCTACCGATATGAAGCTTCATGAGACATGGTTGTTTTTAATCGGTTTAGGAAACACTATTGTTTTCAACATGTGGCCCAATACATTGTTACGAGTGCTATCAGAGAACAAATTGTATTATTCGTTAAATAGTCTCGCAGCAATTACTGGATGTGCATTTTTAAAGAAAACTGCTATTATTGATATTCCAAAAACAGCTCTTGCTGGATATATTATCGGGTTTGGATTGGAACCTTTTGTTCCCGAGCAACTTATAGCTTGTTGGGGTGAAAGAGAGGCTTCCTCTTTTGATGTTTTACATTCGATTGGTCATCTCACTCTTGTTGCAACGGGAGTTCGATTTTTTTATGGAAAAGCTACCATATGGGGTGAACGATTATTTGGTAGTGCTTTGATCTCAATCAGTGTTTATTATACTCTCCCACAGGCTGGTAGAGATTTTATTTTGTCAATCGCAGGCACTTTGAAGAAACGTTGGACCTAAAGAATACCATGTATTCTATTACCCATCGAAAATCATATTATCAGTTTGTGTAATTTAAAACTTTGTTTGGATTTGTATGTCGAATTAAAGGAATAAAATATTTTAGAAAGCTTAATTCAATTAGATTATTCTACCAAATTATCTCTATTCTTAGCCCCGCAAAGAAACCATTGGAATGCGAAGTAATTGATCAAGATCCTCTTCGATCAAGAGGATGTTCAATTACAGTTAAACCAGCAATATTATTAACTAATCCAAATGCATCCGATTCCTTACCGAGATATAAGGATAGAACTGTGAAGAAATCATCGAAAGAATATACAATCACAAAGGATTCAATTTTAGAGTAAGAAATGAACATGAAGAAAACCAAATTCCAAACAGTCGATGAAGCATTCGGATTATTAGAAACAGAAGTAGAAGCAGAGGATGATGGTAGAGTTAGTTCATCAATAAAGAATCATACACAGCATTAATTTCGTGAAGATCAACAATGTAGATAGCCAGCATCAGTCATTCGTTCTTTACATAATGATCTGGAATCCGATTTGGAAACAAATCCACCGATGACTGTGAAGTCAATTTTTTGGCAGAAAAGGTACAAACCAAGAATATTCTGAATAATATCAAATCTTCATGATTTAACAGACCAAAAATAAATCCAACGAACTTAGCACATTCAATCAAATATCATTGTGATAATTGGAAATACAACCATTTACTTCCAAGAGATTACTGAACAATTGGCATTTTCAACAGCGCTGTGGTGCGTAGAACGCAACATTCATTCATAGGATAAGCGCTAGTTGATAAAGTGAATTCACTTCATATTTCTTCAGACTTTCGCAGTTCTTTTGAATACATAGTTTTGTTGAAGTTGTATATTTCCACAGTGAACTGATTCTCATACATACTATACCATCTATATATGACCATATATAATAAACTGCCGGTTTCATATTGAGGTATCACTACACAGTTACAAGTAACAATCTTCAGAAATCTAACTTGACTTATGAATACACTCTACAGGAAGCTTCTTCTGATATTTCCTTCATCAGAACCATAGTAAATATGTTAAAATTCAACCCGGTGCCAGTGCAAGCGGTATACCACCGTACAAAATGAACGTCAGATGATGAATTTGTGGATGTTAAAGCACGGTGTACCCAAGCAACTAGTAGAAGCTAGAGCACTTTCATTTGAAGGTGCTTTTCTATTTATACACATTCATACCAAAGCCAATGATCACGTGGCGTTTGCCATGCAATATTATGCGATAATGACGGTACTAGCCAGAAGTACTTTAGTCAATCACTTCCAATTCTATCATAACATAATAAACAACCTAATGCTGCTATTGATCCAGTATTTCACTCAGTACAGTCACAAAAGTGAAAGGGTCGGGGTCGTCCAACAGGGAAGAGCTCTGACAGATCAATCACTGTGGTTTCATGATGTTTTCAAAATCTCATTATTACGCACCCCAGCTAGAGGGCGATGCGGGCGGCGGGCGCTCTTTTGGCGGGGCGTTCTAGCAAGGAGCAGCAGCAGCAGCGTTCGTTGCTGCTACCCCTGCTTATGACGCCCCTGCTGCGCTCTGCTGCTGCTGTGTGCGCGCATATTTATTGTCTAGTCGTGGAATGGGCGTAGTTCTATGCCGCCGGCATAGATCTATGCCACTTTTTGCCGGTTCGTTGTTTGCTGCTCACTTTCCGGCAATTTTACGTCGATTGAATTTATTGTCATTATCATCTTCATTACATTTTTTACTTTCGACCGCACTTTGTCCGGAGAAAAAATGACCACGGAATGAAAAGTTATGAAGAAAAATATGCAATGATTTTTCTGTCAGCCGTTACTTGTCTCGATGTGATTTTGGTTGATGATTATGAAGGATAGAGTCAGTCAGAGGCCTCAATGCTTTGATAGTACTCTTGAATTAGACCCTGTGGTGCGTTCGTAAAGACAAGATTGTCAATTCTGTGGCGGAATATAAGAAAAGTAGTTCTTAGTGAGGTGCTCCATCAAAATTTCACTGAAACGAAGCTTTTTCACCATTTGGAACTCCAATAATATCTCCAAGTGAATGCCCAGGAAAAGCGGGAGATACTATTCTTGTTCTTCTTGGTAAAGGAAACAGCGAAAGGGCACAATCTACACAACATCAACTGATTTGACGGGTTGACCCCTGGGCGAAGATTAGTTGGAGGCTCAACCATTTGCACTTTTGGAGGTAATGTAGCCAGCTTTTTGGTAAATATTGCAGTGAACCTTGGAGAAGACTCTACTGACGGGCTAAATAACCCTTTGGTTGGATGAAATCGCGATTGTGAAGAAGTTATTACAGAGGCATAAGGCGTCGCAACCTCATGTCGGCCCATTGCAGCCTGCATTTGGAAAACAAGTCGAAGTCTTTAGTAGTTATTTTTATAAAAAATGATTTCTGAATCTTTTGTTCTATTACATGTGTTGGAATTTCAGACTTATTTATGCAGAAGTTGTGTTTTATACATAATTTTGAGAATAAACGTCACCGAAAGTTCTCGATTGTTGGTGTCGGATTTCGGAAAGGTTATATATAGACACCGCACACATCGCACTTAGAGACTGTTAGAATAGGGTGTAGCCTGATTATTACGAGAGGAAAATGCTTAATATCGATGGTATAGCAAGTTAGTATGCAAATGATAACACATAACCACTGTTCAGCCGCGACACACATGTGATGGGTATTGTTGCTTTTTTCTCAAGATCGCGCTATTCAATACTTCTCTCCTTTGGTTCAAAAATAGGCTGATAGTCTACTGTTCGAAATATATGCTTACAATGTTATAATTATTTTTACTTGATTTGATTTTAATTTTGAAAGTATTATTTTAGGTGTGACATAGAACTACGCCGGCGGGTTGGCATAGATCTAGGCCAGGCGTTTCGCGACTGGACATTATTGAAACAGCCAATGTAATTGTAATCTCAATTAATAACTTCAGTAACTATTTGATGCAATTTAGGCTATCGCACAGCGTCACGCAAGGGGCTTGATATCGATGGGGTCTACTCTTTTAATGGTGCAGTGTTATACAAATATTCATGATCAGTGGATTAGAGATTTATTAGACTGTCATTTTTTGCATGATGTAGCGCCAGCGTAGCATCTCAAGCATAGTAGCATTATTTAATTTAAATTTACGAGCGACGACATCAAATCAAAATTTGTCTATTATTAGCATTATAAATTACATAACATCTCCCACATCGTTGTAATGGAGTAACCTCGTATTTCGAACCTACGGTATGTAATAGACCAAAACAACTTTAATAACGACAGTTATCACCGCCTCCCCGCACACACACAAGCACAAGTCAATGCTCCGGACATGAGAAGAAGGAAGGGCTACAAGAACCTATTTCAATTCCCCAAATTTGCATTATGAATAGTTGGAAAAACGAAATCGTTTCAAATCATGCTGACTATACGACGAGGGAGAGAGCAAGTATTGAATGTATCAAATTAGTACGTGGTATCAATTACTGTAACAAAGAGAATAGCGAAGATGACAGAAACTTCGTACCGGCCCTGTTGTTCGTGCGACAATCGAACATCAACAGTCAGACCAATTATACATTCGAACAGGGAGAGAGAGAGCCAACCATACATTGACAATTACATGTACATACTATGGTAAAATAATGAGGATATACAGAGTGAGGGATACAAGTGTGACAGAGATACGATGATATGAGAGAGACGGATACCACAAATATACTATAATGATGGATGATATTTACTACTATTTACTCGTTGCACTAGTACTATGATGGATCATGCAAGTGACAGTATGAACTATAGAACTAATATTATAATGATATTGAAATACTATGTGTATACATGTAAATGATAATTACCGGGATAAGAAAACGTAATGATGATCAACAGCATGTAAGTAAATACGTGAAGGATGAGTATAGTCGAGGTTAGATAGTAACATTGATTAAGATCCAAACCATAAGTTGAATGGATAGAGTGACTATGAGAGTGATACCAGTCACAATCATAGCCCATTGAACATGATTCATTGTCCAGAAAATTATGAACAAACCAGTTGCACATAGACTGAATACTACGTGATATCCAGCAATTAAGAGTGGTCCATTGGGCCAGAGATAGAAGTATGATTGATAGTAGCCGTGATGGAACTGTGGAATGAGAAACAGAGATGGAGAGCGAGAAAGAGAGAGAGAGAGAGCCATAACTATACGGTCATAAATAATTAGTATCGTTATTGTGACTTACTGTTTGCTTAGTATTACAATCCATAATACTAGTACGCATCCACATCAGAAGCGGCTTGAAGAAACTATCGGCCAGATCTTTACCATTTGTAGGCGTTGCTGCATCAGTAACTGAGAGTTCAGCAAAGCGTTGAAAAACAAGCATTGGTTTTACTAAAAGAATGTTGAGAGAGAGTTGACCCCACGCCTAAAGAGTAATATTAATATCCACAATATTTATTTAATGATATGGGACAGTTTTTACTTACCACCATGTCGACGTGATAATTTGCCTTTGGCAACAACTCAATCAATTTCTTTGCACCTTGCTTGGTAACAAGGTAAGCATGAGTCCCACCTGGTCTGGAAGGAACATGCAAAGATTCGCTCACAACTTTTCGTTCACGAATTCCACCTTGAAACCATGAGAATAGAAAAGCAAATAAGCTTTCAACACCTTCTGGGTCCACGCGGCCTATGGGAAGAGAGTCCATAAATAACATGAATCATAGGCAGAAGCACATTTCGCTAACCAATAGCACCTAACAATAAGACATCCACGTTATTGTCCGTATTAGGTAAAGAATCCAATTCGCCTATGGCTTTTACCAAACCTTCTCGAAAGCCAGGAACTAAGACCAAATCATCTTCCATGATAATGGCTCTATCCAAATCATTATCGATTACATATTGCCAAAATGTGCGATGGCTCAAAAAACATGCCAAAACTCCTTTGGGTTGAAAAAGGCGGCCGAGAGTGGTAGTGTTACTTTCAAGGTCTTGCTGGGTAAATTTACGACCATCGACGGCAGAGAAACGGTGAACTTCATGGTCATCGATGTGGGCTTTGTTTAGTTCTTCTTTGGTTTGTTCCCAGCGATGGGGGGCACGATCAAGGTTGAGGATGAAAATAGGAGGCAATGAATGGGAGGGCAAGGATGGAGAAGGTTCATCGAATGTTGCAACAAAACTTGAATTATCGAGGTGAAGAGGCAAACGGAAATTATAGCTCCATGTATCTTTCGAGACATGTTGTGGAGGATCGTGGGAAATGTTATACTTCAATAAGGAGGAAGCCAGCAACTCCTTTGGTGCTTGATCACCACCATGGTCTGCATAGCTGTGTGGAAGATGATATTGGGCCAACAACGCAATACATACGAGAACCGCTGTGATGAATGACAAATAGGAAGTATGGTTATTGGAGGCAAGAGATGAACACCACATAATGAGAATTGAGTTTTAAAGATTAGAGTTTCCGAATGTATGCAGTTGACCTCGAATTGAATTATCATTCATAACAAACAAAAGTCTAGAGAACGATTTGTATAACGGAAGCAGCCATTTCGCGCATCATGTAAAACTGCAAAAAGAATTCGCTACGCAGAGTGGGGTTCGAACCCACGCATGTATAACATAGTGGATCTTAAGACCACCGCCTTGGACCACTCGGCCATCTGCGCATGACAAATCAGCTTTTATCGTTCTATAAAGAATAATAAAGTTTGGTGAATGGTAAAGCAGTTGTTGGTCAAACGTAAAATGCAGTTTAACAAGAGAACAAGAGCAGGAAGAATGTGGAGAATTTACCTTGTGCTCGTGCAAGGTCGATCTTGATGGTTCAGACTATTTACTATCTGTGAATTCGACTACTCCATGATAATTCTCCCAACACAACCCAAGATAAAAAGGATGCTCTTCTGAATGCCCTGCCTGCAACTTTCCGTTCCATGTCATTGTCTTATTGGGCGAATTCGCGAATCCTGAGATAGAGGTTTGTGGCGTCCCGACTACTTCAAGCTCTTTAATAGAGAACTATCGGAAGGTTGTTGTCCTTTACCGATTGACTTTGTCCGCTCCCAGCAAAAATGAATTCTAAGGAGTTGGAATCATTGGAAGAAGAGAAGCTTGATAGAGCAAATAAATAGAATAGTAGACAGTACACTTACGTTGGATTCGAAAAGTAATCATGCATTCAACAATGGGCAAAGTTAGAGAAAGATAGGCGTTCTGATTTGAAGTTCTTGTCTATTCACGCAATCGCAAAGATGCCTAATGTTTCTTTATTTTTGCACGGAGATGACATTTTCTGCATGAAGAATTCGTTCCACATTAATTGGGACATATGCTCATCAAGCTATCTGGACTTGGTATAGTAAGGGTTAGTAGTGCGATTATTAGGTATTAATTGAAAGTACTACTTGGCAGAAATAATTAACTAATCAGAATGCGATGTGTCTGTGGCTTGAAAATACCAATTAACTTGTGTATCATGTATATGAAATATAGAGATAAATATCCAGGTGGATTCAGCAATACATATGAATGCTTCTTTCCTGTCACTTGTGGGATTTATGGGCATGGTAGTGCGAATTTACTCAATAAATAACTTTAACGTATTAAGTGGTAGGTTGTAATAAGTAGATTTTTTCCTTTCTAAAATTAAAACCGTTCAATTGTAATTTTGTTCCTTTATTTAGCTTTTTATGGGATTGCTAATTCGGGTTGCAATTTTACTCACTTCCCGCTATTATATATATTCAGCTCTAAAAACAAATGTTTTGTGGGTTGTTGTGATGTCGATAACCTCAACAAAATCTTTAATAGCTACTTTCATACACACTGCATCACGATCTATCTATTGGTGAGAAGAAAAAGGTAGTTTACTGAGTACTTTGTTCATTACACACTTTTTCTCCAAACGCTTAGAAGCACTTGCGGTGGACGATGGATGGGCCGGACTCGTCGTACTCGGCCTTGGAGATCCACATTTGTTGGAAGGTGGACAAAGAGGCAAGGATAGAACCACCGATCCAGACAGAGTACTTTCTTTCTGGTGGGGCAACAACCTTGATCTTCATGGTGGATGGGGCAAGAGCAGTCAACTCCTTGGTCATACGCTCGGCAATGCCAGGGAACATAGTGGTACCACCAGACATGACGATGTTGGCGTACAAATCCTTTCTGATATCAACGTCGCACTTCATGATGGTCTGGAAGGTGCAGTCGTGGATACCGGAAGCTTCCTTACCAATCAAGGATGGCTGGAAGAGGACTTCTGGGCATCTGAATCTCTCAGAGCCAATGACAATGACGTTACCATCAGGCAACTCGTAGGACTTCTCCAAGGCGGAGGACTCAGCAGCAGTCTTGGTCTCCTGGTCGAAGTCCAAAGCAACATAGGTCAACTTCTCCTTGATATCACGGACAATTTCACGCTCAGCAGTGGTGGTGAAGGTGTAGCCGCGCTCGGTCAAGATCTTCATCAAGTAGTCAGTCAAGTCACGACCGGCCAAATCCAAACGGACGATGGCGTGTGGCAAGGCATAACCTTCGTAGATTGGGACAGTGTGGGAGACACCATCACCAGAGTCAAGAACGCAACCAGTGGTACGACCAGAAGCATACAAGGACAAGACGGCCTGGATGTTAACATACATAGCTGGGACGTTGAAGGTCTCGAACATGATTTGGGTCATGCGTTCACGGTTGGCCTTTGGGTTCAAAGGAGCCTCAGTCAACAAGACTGGGTGTTCCTCAGGAGCAACACGCAACTCGTTGTAGAAGGTGTGGTGCCAGATCTTCTCCATATCATCCCAGTTGGTGACGATACCGTGCTCAATTGGGTACTTCAATGTGAGAACACCTCTCTTGGATTGGGCCTCATCTCCGACGTAGGCATCCTTTTGGTCCATGCCGACCATGATTCCAGGGTGCTTTGGTCTACCAACGATGGAAGGGAAGACGGCACGAGGAGCATCATCACCAGCGAAACCGGCCTAAAAGAAATAATATTGATTAGAATAATTGTGACAAGATAGTTGCAATTAAAGAGGAGGCACAGCGGGAAGAATCCACAGATCAAAGCCAGAACTGGAACTTTTTTCTAGAAAAGATACTCAAAGAATCTTTTTCTTCAAGAGACCCGTCGAAACAAAGAATCATTTTGCAAACACTTGCTTGAATGAATTCTTAATCAGTTAGAAGTAACTGATGGATGATGGTCGATGTAGCAGAAGATTTTTTTGGGATAGAATCTTGGAATATCTTTTCGCCGATCTTCCATGGACTTTTGTTCCACTGTCCAGATTAAATTGTTCGAGCACTCACCTTGCACATACCGGAACCGTTATCAACAACCAAAGCTTGAACGTCTTCGTCTGACATTTTAGAGGATATAAAGGATTTTAGTAGAGCTAAAAAGGAATACTATTATTGGGTATCCAATATTTATTTTATGATTCTATGAGAAGGATTTTGTGACTCCACAGCCAACCGAGCCCAGCTGGGCGTATTCCCGCTCACCCACACATAACACCAAAGGCCGACTTTTTGGATTTTCGATTTTACCTTATGAATTTGGATTTTTCAATTGCAAAAACTCTGCGTACGGCACGGTTTTTGGTATCTTCTGTGGTCAAAAACTGACTTTACTAGGTGTTTTTAAAATAAATGACTTTTGAGCGATAAAAGGATTGCAAATTTGAATCTATACCGCATGGTCTGTTTTTCTGATGAAAATTGGGAGGTTGAAGTGTGGATGCTGAATTTACCATGTAGCGAAGGTTTAGATGCTTAAGTTTGCTGGATGCTTCCCCGTCTCCATTAGATGATGTGGGGTTGTGAGATTATTGATGTGACAAATTGGCAATGATACTCGGTGATGACAATTGGTCAATCATGTTCTTGGATCATGCATTTCACTACCGTCACGTCATTGTATGTTGCCTCCTCTTCGGAAATGAAAGGTTTAGTAATTGGAAACGCATTCTTGGCGGCTTGTTTCCGTTGCATTTCGACGAAGCCGTACATGGAAGACTTTCATATCCATCACAAAGAAAGTTGAGCATACAAATCCATGAATGGGCGTTTTGTTTTGCATCTGCAGCTTGCTACTTTTTACCTATATACAGTATCCGATATTGCCAAACATGATTCATAGTGCGGTATGATGCTTTTAATAAGCGTGGGAATGGTATTTTGTACACTGCACATTTGCATATTTTGTATCACATAGAAAGTTATTATTTAAAGTATTTCAACATAGATTTATAATGATACGATTCATCGTCTCTTCAATAAAGAATTAATTATGAAATGATGCAACTGCCCTTCTGCCTTCTTCGTAACATGTTTGATTTATGCTGGTCTTTGTCGTGATAGTTGGAGATTCGATATCATATTCGATATTTGGTGATTCTTCAAATTCTGCATAAAACCTCACCAGCCGCCGTCTTGCCATGATGCTTCAAATTACTATTTTGCATGGATTCTAACAGTATCCCGCAATCTTAACTCCAAGGCTTTGCACTAAAAGGATTCTTCAGACGTCTTTCGAAGCAAGTTTAATGCTCAGAATAAAGCCCTGGGGCGTATTAACATTTTGTCAAGCGTGAAGAACGCGTTTCGATAAAATAGTGACTTTTTGTTGTTAGTGGTGTTCATGAGCAGACATGATGAGTGTGAGGAGCCGGTGCTTTGTTTGGGCTTGCTTTTCTTGTTTACAATGAGGTTATTATTTATTCACTGGTTTGTCAGTACTGCTTGGACGATTGAACACTCAACTCGTCACCTTTGTTCTTCATTCCAGTTTTGTGTGCCGTTTGCTGACGCTCTTGTTCTTACACGATACAACTATCTGACTTAGTACAAAATCAGTCGGCTCTTTTTAAGACAATGTCGGAACGAAAGTCCGCTGTTGTTCCTTCCAACGCACCGAAGAAGATCTCAAAGATCCAATTCGGTGTGTTTGATTCTGATGAGATCAAACTTGCTTCAGAATTGAGAGTCAGCAATCGAGAGATTTATCAAATGCCAATGCGTAATTGTGCACCATTTGGCTGCCTTGATCAAA
>JACCEA011403684.1_pt1 | contig 18187 bp, 9 predicted proteins | sample 7449851 | NCBI WGS metagenome assembly JACCEA01 (sample SAMN15323453, study PRJNA562643) | freshwater metagenome | isolation source: river surface water | place: USA:Blue River Watershed | collected 2017-08-18
ACAATTCCACCTGTCTGTGACGATGTGTCTTTTACTGCAGCATTTGGTGTAAGAAATGTGGTATTTTCATTCGTAACACCTCCTGATGCAATGGCGATATTGGTAGTATTTGCACCATCAGTAAGATTGGTGGAATTATACATATCAAAGTCACCACCCGCTGCACCCACGTCTGACCAACCGATCGCAGCAGAGCACACGCCACTTGTTTGTGCATATTCGATTCGATACTGCATTGAAGGTGTAGAGCTTCCTCCTTCATTTGAAACCTGCATACGTAAACGAGCAGGGGCACCCTGCTGAAGCGCGGTGAGTGTTGTATCTTCCGTACCGGAAGTCTTTGACGTTGCGGTTGACTCAGTACCATTGTCATTTCGCCAATGATAGTGCGTAAGTGTAGGCTCGTCATTAGGTACGTTTGTGGTACCTGTTATATTTTGTGATGTATCTGGACTTGCAACACCTGCAGTCACCGTGACATCTGACGATGGATTGGCGATACTTATATCAATTGTAGAAGCATCTTGAGTTGTATTTTGAACATCTACAACCACATATATACAATACGCAGAAGCATCTGTAACAGTCAGTGTCGTACCCGTAAATGAAGAAACACCATTTGCACCTGAGAATCCGTTTGTATCAGTCGAACCAAACTGTGATTCACTTCCACCATACGACTCACTTGCACAGGTATACGGCACACTTGTATCTTGTTCATAAAAAAGTTTAATATTTTGCAAATCAATAGATGCGTCGATGCTCCCACCTTCGGTAATCGTGATACCCGTAACACTATGCGAACCACTGTTTGCAGCAAGTACAAACGATCCGCCAACGTATGCATTAGAAATACCCGCATTAATGGTAGCGGTCTGCGAACCGTTAGTAGATACACCCACCCCAGGATAAATATCTTCAAGTGTGTCAGCATAAATATCGTCTTCCGTTGCCTCAAACCACGTTGCAAGAATTCGCTGATCACTTGTGAGGTTAATATCAATTCCGAATATATCATCAGAACCACTTGTGTTTACGGGACCATTTTCACTTCCCCATGACGTCATTCCGTTTGTTGATTTTTTCCAATACACATTTCCTGTCGTATTAGTTCCTGCAGTTGTACGAGCTGAATACCCAACGTAAACATTATCTGAAGAAATATCAAGCCCAATAGCAACACCCGTCACCGCTCGAGTACCAAGATTTGAAACAACCGCCGTTCTTGCAGTCCACGAACCACTCGCATAGGAAGCAGTGCGAACATCGTCATCGGTACCAAGGGTTGTGTTATCTGCAGTATATGCAAGATACACAGTACCCGTAGATGAACTTACTGTTGCAGCAAGCCCAACGTCGTATGTCGTATTGTCTGTTGCATTACTATCAATAGTAGTCCAGGAAGCAGACCATGTTGTATTGTTCCAAATTTTGGAACGAACGTCGTCGAGTGATATATCTCGATTAATAAGCATAATACTTCCCCCAAGAAGTGGGACAAGAATACTGTAGTCGTTGTCACCATCCATTGGATTAGTCCCCGTCTCAGTCCAACCTGTTGCTAAGTCACACCCTGTCGTACATTCAACAACATATGAGTCTGTAGTATCTCCTACCGCAGCGTAAATCGTACCGTCAGTACCTTTTGTTATAGAAGGATAGTTTGCACCAGCGACGATAGTCGCAGCACTGTTACCACTGTTTGTACTCACATCTACTGGTGACGATCCCTTAAGAAGTGTGTCTGCACTTGCAGTATCGAGACGATTATAAAAAAGGTCGTCCACACTTGTATCCATCGTGATGATGTGAATATAGTTTCCCATATCCCCTGGAGTCCAGCGATCGTACCAAACTTGAATAGCAATACAGTCTGTCTGCGCATCTACCGAAACAGCAGTACCCCACGACGCCCCACCATCTGTAGTTTTACTGTACGCACAGTTGAGTCCGCCGTCTCGATAAAATTTATACCCCGTCTGATCATCAATAAATACTGTCTGTGACCCAGACTGAAGATGAGATGCACCGGTAATATCAACCGCAGTATCTACTGCTACCTGGGCTGCCTCTGCCACTGGAGTAATTGTCCGGATCAATCCTTCACCAAAGCTACTTATAAGAGTTATAAGTATCATGCAAATCGAAATAGCAACTCTCGCTCTTTCGAGTTTTTTAAATAAAATCTCCTCCATTTGCTCTTAATTATCGCTTATTTATGCCTCAGTCACAACAAGCTCCTGTGAGTCATTTTCTTCAATTTCTTCTACAAAAGGCGTGATAATTAAATCTTGAATTTCATGAGTTGAAGACGCTTGTGAATGCACTTCTGTAACATCTGGCACGATTGCAGGGATACTAATTTCATATTCGTCATGTGTATATATCTCTTCGTTAGTTGATGAAGCAATATCAGTATTATTTACCTCAGAAAACGGAGGTATTACAATATCATCAAATTCACCACCTTCTTCACTTGAAGTATCGGAAGTATCATCATCTTCATTATCTAGTCCGACTTTTGATTTTGGTTGTACGGTAGGAGCAACAAGTGCGCGCTCTTCGCCTGTTTGCTCAGGATTTGGTATTTCGTTTGGTACTGGTGCTGGCTTTGCTGCGAGTTCCAAAATCTCACCGCTTTCCAAATCGTATCCACGAGTCTGAATATCTCCTGACTCGTATTTTGTGTCATACACGAGTACAAATCGAGGATTTTCTATTGATCCACCATCTCCACCCTCAACAGTCTCAATGCTGTGTGTCCGAATATCATATACTTTCATTACCCACGCATCCGACTCAAAAGACTGCCATATTATGTGCGTTCCATTCATGTGAGGTGAGATATCGTGAACAGTGTTATCGGTAAGCATCACAAGCTCGTCTCCCACAAGTTGAAATACTTCCCAATCATCCCCTACCCACCCCTGCCATACGGTAATATCACCAAATCTGCTTGGTTGCATATTATTATATCTATCGAACGTTATTTGTGTTTCTTCTCCTGAATCAATATCAAAATTTATAATTTGGTATCTACCATCAATGAGTCTGTGCCAGACAATGGTCTCAGAAGTTTCATCAAAATAAGGAGCATCGTCATCTGATGTATTAAACGTAATCTGTGTGAGTTCACCGTTTTTTTCTATATAAATTTCTTTATCACCATCAATATCTACTGCAGAAAAAACTCTATCTGTATACTCTACCACAGGTGCGCCCGTTGCTTTTGCGCAGTAGAATGTCCCATCACCCACGAGAGTACATTCATCAGTTGCAAATGAAAATCTGTTTTTATCATTGGTAACCTCATTTACAAAATTTGGATCTTCTTCATGAAGAGAGGAGGTGCTTGCGACCGCATCTGGAAGCTCTTCATTACTTTGAGAATCTGAACTATCACTTTTTTCGTCACTGTTTTCTTCTGTGACTAATTCAGTCATATCCTCTACCTTGGTTTCAGTGTTTTCATCAATGGGTACACTCTCAGGAGTTGAGGTTACTAAATCTGATTCAGACAATTCATCTATAACTTCTTCAGAAGCAATACCATCATCCCCAGACTGAAATGTGCCACCTGACGACACCTCAGGAATTTCAACCTCCTCTACACTCTCTATAATTACTGTACCTCCCCCATGATTCTCTACAACATCAACACTTCCTTCAGTAAGCTCTTCTTCAGAGTTTTCTACTATCAAATTTTCATCACGTGTATCTTCTTGCAAATCCAAATCCATTTGTTCGTTTGAAGTGGATTCTTCAGACTCATTAGTAGAATCAGAATCAGCTTCAGATTTTGCAACATCAGCTTCATCAGAATTTTCATTATCTGATGACATTTCTGAATCCTGAGACACAACTTCTTCAGAAGCAAATATCGGTGCAAGAGGCAAAAACATTAAAATACATACAAGAGACAGCGAAAAAGCGCTGTAAATCATATACTCAAAACCGCGCATGTTTTTATGCGTATTTGTCATTATGTATGCCGTTTTCATACTCTACGTACAAACACTTGAGAAAATACCCAATGTGCTCGTATACATAATAATACCCTGTTCTATGAAGGGTCACCTATTTGTTATCAACAGGTCAATTTTAATTCAAGAAAGTTTCTGCAAGTAGTATTGAAAAATCTTTGAACGTCATTTTTCCATCACTATTAAAATCATATGTTTGTCCTCGGGTCAGCCATGCGGACATAAATTTAGAAACATCACCCAAGTCAACATCGCCGTCACCATCCGTATCAGTAACCACCGCAACTTCTGCAGTAGCGAGAAGTACACCATCTTCAGATCCTGTAACGGTAATTCTTAAGCTATCTGCAGACGCTTCTCCTAGTGAGACTTCAGTACCACTTCCATCTCCTGCTATGAGTTGGGTATTTTTAACCAAAAAACGTGCCTCACCTGCAGTTATTGCATGCGCTTTTATACGCACAATTGTATGCTCTCCAATAAATCCTTTCCTGAAGGTTCCACCTTGAATATATATATTTCCATTTTCTGCATATGGATCTTTTGTCCAAAGCGATATTACTGAAGTTCCAGTATCGATACTATCTATAACCATCGCATCTTCAGGATACGTAAGTACGATATCTACCGCATTAATAGGTACATGTGCGTACGCCTTTACATCTATCGTGAAAGACTGCTCCTTTGCTACCGTATCATGACTAGGTTCTATAGTGATATACGATTCATTTTGAGAAATAACACTTGCCATCCCCGCAAACAATACTGCAAAAAAAACAAATGAGAATGTAAAACGAACTGTTCGATACCCCTGTTCGGAACATCGTGGTAAAAAAAGTTTTACTAAAAAACGGAACATGAAACTTATTTTTCAAAATGGGTGCGTATTTCGTCTGCGCGATGATCAAGTACACTAAGGAGTTCATTAACTTGTTGTGCTTCACTAAGAAGTTTTGCAACCTCAGCACCGTATGCAGATTTACCTGAAATAAGTAAGGTAATGATCTGTGCTTGTAACTTTGTTTGATCTACGATAAGCGCACTGCGTTCCCTCTCTATCGTCACTAGTGTTGAAAAGCGCGACAGCGTATCTGTATATGCAACAGTATCCGTAAGTGTATCGAGAAGCGTGATGTATGTTTGATAACTTTCAAACTCTCGCGCAAGCTTTGACACCATGAGCATTTTTTGTTCAGTATAAAATGGGCTACATGCATCAAACAAATTTTGCATGATAATAAGTTCTTGCTTATTGAGTGAAGCGAGACGCACTAGGTACCCTTCATAATCTTCACGTCGAGGGCAATCAGAAATTATCGATGCTGTTTCTTCATCTGCACCATTCCGGTCGGTAATTTCTGAAAGTTCAATAATACGTTTTTCATGCAACTCAATTTGTGCCTGAACTGAAGCAACAACCTCCTTTGTGTTTGAGTACGATACAAAAACACCAATACAAATCGCAGCAACAATGATTACTAGATGGATGGCTATACTGAAATGTTGTTGTAATGCGTTTTTCATATGTGTATTTATGTAATAATTTCTTCAACATCATCAATCTCTGCGCTAATTTTTGCTTTTGCTTCCTTTAGATCAGATTGAATTTGTTCAATAAGTGCTTGTTCGGCTTTTGTAAGTTTACCCCTACGCGACGTAAGAAGTTCTGAGACTTTTATATCCAAATTTTTAACAATTCTATTAAATTCGAATGTAAGACTTTCTTCTACTTCTGCAGTTTCTTTTCGAATTTTCTTTCGCCAGCGTACAAATCTAAACCAAAGATACCATGAACCAAATATTCCAAGAAGTATCATTGCAATAAGCGGAATGAGCACGGAAAGGAAGCTTACTACCATTGAACCAATTGCAACATATCCAGGAACCTCAACAATAATACGAATCGAATCAGAACGTTCACTCATCATACCATTTTCATCTTCAGCAACTGCAGTGATTTCATATACCCCCACCTCAAATGATTGTTCAGGTATGTAGGTAAATTCACCCTGCTCATTACTTACGACACGGTAATCACCTTGCGTGTCCGCTTCTGCTGACTGAATGAGTACACCATCGTGTGCTCTACGTACCTCAATCGCAACTCGTGCATTTGGTCGAGTTGTACCTTTAATGGCTGGAATAACTTCTGTATTAATGCGTGTCGGGTATTCAATAAACACAGGCTTCTCAAATGCTTCAACAGTAAACGTGTATGACGTGACACTACTATTTCCCGCACCATCAATTGCCTCAACAACGATTACATGATGTCCAGGTTGTAACACCGGAAGTGTATATGACTGTGATGACTTTTCGTCTGTATATTCTATTGGTTCTGCACCATCGATTTGAATTTTGTATACCCGCACTGGAGACACATCTTCAAAACTAAACCCAAGCACTACAGCACCATCCACAACATCCTTTTGATCAACAGTAAAATCTTTTGGCGCTTCAGTATCTACCCCAATCTTATAATGTGACACCTTACCCCATCCATCAGCATTCTTGAATTGAAGGTGGAAATAAGAAGTACCCTCATCAAGATCGTCTATGGTTTTACGTGTAATTCGCTCATCATAGACATTAGTAGGAATAGTACTTTCAGAATCGTCGAGCGACATTCGTACCGCAGTCACATCACTTGGAAGACTCCATGAAAGTGTGACTGATTTCTCTCTATACCAACTCGACTGATCAGGATGTGTTTCAGAATTAATACTTGGCGCTTTTGGGGTATTTGCAGGAGCAATATACTCAGGCTCAGGATTATCAGTAGGGGCAGATACAGTGTATGTACCACCTGACATACTTGTAAGTATGTTTGTTCCCATTCCATCTGCAGCAAGTATAGAGCCATTTTTAAAGCTCACCTTTGGAGTTCCTGCTCCAAGCGCTCTAAACGTGACGGTGATAATATTTCCTGCAGAACCTTTGTACCCTGAAGGCGAACCACCTCCAAAGGAAATAGTACCGTTTGTATTTGAGTATGCTGGTTCTTCTGTCCATAAATTAAATATCGATGAGGCTCGTGTAGCACTCACCACTTGCAGCTCACGTGGATTGAATGTGATTTGGCCATCTGCTGCATTTACTGATGAGCCATCGGTATTCATAAGTACAGACACGGAGAAAATATTTCCCACTGCATATACACCGGTAGAAGGATTTAACTTTAGTGTTGCAGCGTCGGCGTGTGTACCCACAAACATAATAAGGGTGAGTAACGAAAACTTAAGCAGTGAAATTATGTTATTCATACTGTATATCATCTACGTCATCATTAGCTGCATTTCGTCTTCGGATATATAGGTATATGACTACACCGAGAATAATTACAAACACCGTCACACTAAGTATTATGGTAATCAATGCATCATGAGAAATACTTCTTTGCGCAACGTCTGGCACCAACACTTCAACACGTTCATTTCCGGCTTTATCTACCGCCTTAACTCGAATAGTACTGTTGAGTGTTTGGTCTTCAAGCACGTACGGACTCTCTGCTCTTATCCACGGTGCATCAGCTCGTCCCCACGCAAATGTATAAAATTCAGAAAATGGTTCCTCCATTACTTCATAATGATCAATACCTGACTGCTTATCGATTGCATTAAATGTAATAAAGTGTTTTCCACTAAAGGCAAATTCGTCTTGTGAAAGTGTAATAATAAAATCTGATGGCTCTTGATCGTCAGATCGAACTTCCTGTGTCCACGAATCCTGTGGTGATGCACCAGGAGTATCCATGAGTGTGATACGCACATCTTGCGTTACAAGTGGCGCTACTGTGCCTTGACCATCATGCAAAAGCACTTGAGAAATTTCATCAATCCAAATCCGCGCCTTGTCGGAATTTTCACCTCCCCCAATAGTAAAACCTGGTGACCTAAATACGAGCTGCACTATTTCATTTGTGAGGCGTGGATCACCAGGAATACGTCCACAGTATCCACCTGGAATACCACCAGCAAAACGAATCGTATGGGCGGTTTCATCAATTACAGGAGCTTCTACCCAGAGATTAAGAATAGAGTCACCACGCGAAATATCAACCGCGCGTATAGATGGATCATAATTAATTATGGCATCGACAGTATTAATACATTCACCCTCACCCACATCTAGTCTGAGTGCTACTGAGATAGTATCTCCTCGATACACTTCAGCTTCAGTAGGATCAAAATACAAAATAGCAGCATGAGAAATATGTACAGGCACGACAAAAGCTACAACATACAAAAGTGCCCCACCTATTACCTTCCCTACGTAACTCATAGCGTTATGATTATAGTATAGCAGTAATACTTAGAGACCAGCACGACATACCCACACATTACAGAGTTTCTTCTCCGTCTGCTTCAGATGATGGTTCGGGATCGGTATTTTCATCTGGTAGTGATTCAGATTCTGGTTCTTCTTCTGTAACTACTTCTGGCCCTTGCTCTGTGGTTGGCTCTTCTTCTGAAACCACCTCTGGTTCTGATACTTCATCTGATGGTGTTTCGGTGTTGTCTTCAATGATTCCCTCGTCGGGGATGGTGGGAGTATCGAATTCTGTCCCCCCATCTGAATCTGAAGATGTATCAGCAGTGTTTCCGCCACTATTTTCTTCTATATTTTCAATCTCAAGCGCTTCTTCTAGAGTTTTAATACGGAGCTCAAGCTCTTCAATCCTCTCATCATGCCCCAACACCTTAGCCCATATTTCTTTGACTGCATTAATGACCGCAGCCATAAGAGGTCTGTCCGAGAGTGTGAGGAAACCATTCTTATCTTCACCTACTGCTTCTGGTATAAAGTCTTTCACGTTTTGTGCAGAGAATCCTGTATAGAGTGTGTTAGTGTCGAAGCCAGTGCTTGATGCCCAATGGTACTGAATGGGTTCTATACCAAGAAGGGCTTCGATACCAGTGATGTAGTCTCCTTCTATTACCTTGAGTCGTATGTCTGATGATACTGAAAGGTTACCGTTGGCATCTGTCTGGAGTGTACCTGCTCCGAAGGTGCTAAAGCGAACACTGCCTGTGGTATGGAGTTGAGCGGTAGGGGTGGTGGTGCCGATACCTATATCACCCGCACCTGACACTGTTAATCGTGCATAATTATTGGTACTCAGATCAAGAGGGTTAGAATCAATGGTACCTAATCGCAGACGTGACGCACCATTTGTGATTATTCGAGCAGAATTATCAACCGCAACTCCATCAGGTCCAGTAGCTCCGAAGGTGGATCCATTCATTTCCATTTGAATATACCCTGAAAGATCATTTGTTACTTTATAATAAACTTTAGATCCAGAATTTGAATGACTTATCAAAACACCCGCATCTGGGTCTGCAATGTGTAAGTCTGAAGTTGGTGTCGTTGTTCCAATCCCAACATTTCCTCCTGTTGTAACTGCCAATTTTTCAACCCAAGAGCCAGACGCAAAAGACTGAAGTGTAAAGAGCCCACCATCTGCAATAGCAGCCACCCATTTGTCAGCAATATCTTCACCAGCATCAGCCGACAAATACATATATAGTGGACCCCCGGAAGTACCAGAAAACCGCACCCCAGTATTTGATAGAACATCTAATCCCACCTGAGGCGAAGTGGTGCCAATTCCCACATTACCAGCCGCAGTAACTCTCATCCTTTCAACATTGTTTGTACCAAAAATTATAGGGTCGGACGAATGTGTACCAAGTGCAAGACCTACTGAGTCTGCACCACCAGAATACAGCACACTTAGATTTGCGTCTGAACCAAGACCAAAGATGCTTGTATTTCGAGCTGATCCTGTAGTGAAGAATTGACCAAAGGCAGTACTGTCGGCTCGCGCATCAAAACCTCCTATGGCGGTAGCACTGTTTGCTGTCACCTTTGCAAGTGTGTTGGTTATGCCATATATGTCGAGCTTCTCTGATGGTGAAGTGGTGCCTATACCTAAATTACCAGAACCAATTACCGTCAATGCTCCTACCGGGGCTTCGCCGCTAAATGAATACATAGTTTTAGACCACGCACGGTCAACAATTCGGAACCCTGTTCCTGTCTCAGAAGCACCTCCAAGCTGAATTACAAATTCACCCAATGTTCCATCAGAAGGTCTTCCGAGCCATGCCTCGCCTGTATTTGTCTGACTAGCTGCGAATAAACCACCTCTTATAGCACCAGCCACCTCAAGTTTTGTTCCTGGTGTCGTTGTACCAATACCGACACCACCTGTTGAACTGATGGTAAGTCTCTCACTATTGTTAGTATAGAAATCTAAGCTGTTATTAGCATTATCATACTCAATCATTCCTTGTCCGTGCGCATCGGTATCACCAAAACTCACTCGAGCTCCTGCTGCATTACCTGATACAATTGCTATCCCTGCATACGTTCCGGCGGCAGCACTTTTTTGTACGATAAGTGATGATACTCCATCGCTCGATATAGCCGTCCCCGAACCAAGAACATGCAATTTATCACCAGGGTTTGTCGTTCCGATTCCCGTGTTTCCACTATTATCGACAAAGAGTCGGTATGCAGAATCTGTTCTGTTATAAAGTCCAAATCCCGCAGGACTATAATCAGTACCAAGAAACCAATTCTCTGTGGTGCCGTCAGAGCCAAATCCTATTCTTGGAGTTGTTCCGTATACCTCAAGATTATATGCAGGACTCGAAGTACCTATACCCACTCTTCCACTTGTATCAATAAACAAACGTTCGGTAGCACTGCCCCCTGTATACATACGCAAATTCGCTTCAGAAAACACTGACATATCAGAGCTTGTGTCAGCTTCAACTTTTCCAGAGACCTGAATACCTCCTCGTTGAATTCCATTTTGTGCAAAAGCTATCCCTCCTCCCCGCCCACCATTATTATCAATCATGACATCAGCACCATTTCCGGTGCCAAGGATTTCAAGTTTAGCGCGGGGTGATGATGTGCCAACACCGACACTTCCACCCTCAGTAATAACCATTGCAGTAACAGCACCATTTTGGGTATGAAATCCAAATCCTTCGTACGCATTAAACTCAAATCCGTCAGCTAAGCCATTAGAATCTGCCCCGTAACCATCGGTAAGGCGAATAGAAAGATTGTTAGGACTAGCATCCCCCGAGGCGTATCCTTCTCTAAAGAAAATTCCAGAACCAGCACCAGTACTAAACGCATCAAGCAATATATTTCCTTCAATATGTAGTAACTCATCAGGTCCTGTAGTACCAATACCAATACTCGATGGAAAAACGCGACCAGCAACCGTGAGATCATTATCTACCGAAAGTATCATTCCACCATCGCTTCCATTTGTACCAAAAGAAAGATACCCTCCGGTTGTATTTGCATTAATATGATTTGCGCTTGAGCGAGAAAAATTAAATCTATGCCCATCTTGAGATACCGAAACTACCCCTTGACTTCCATCTCCGAAAGAGGCTGAGCCATACACCGAAAGTTTTGTACTTGGTGTAGTGGTACCAACACCAACATTTCCTCCTGTGCTTAGATACACCATATCAGGAAGATTGTTTGCACCTAACGAGAGCGCCTTACCCGTTCCACCTCCAACATTAAATGCATTGGCAACCCCCGCTCCCCAAGTAATAGATCCTTGATCAGTACCAAATCTCATAATATCTGCAAATCGTGAAGGTCCATACACATCAAAAAGGTAGCCGGGAGTAGTAGTACCTATACCCACATAACCACCATTTGCAATATAACTATTTTGACCTGATCTTCCGGTAAATTGTATGACAGCAATATTATCTTGAAACAATTGCATTCTTCCATCATCTCCTGCTTCTTGAAATACTTTAAATAATTTTTTATTTGAAGAACCACTTTCAGTAAGAAGAATCCCGTCATCATTGGCAGTCACCTTAACCCCAAGACGAGTTGTCGGTGTTGATGTTCCAACACCAAGATTTCCTGAAGATGTAAGACGCATGTATTCAGTCCCATAACTACCGTTTGATGCTGTTTTGAATACAAGCGCACCGTCAGCAGATCCCGTACCATCTTCAACTTCACCCGAAATTGCAGCATACATTCTTCTTCCCTGTGAAGCATGATTAAGTTGGAAAAGTAGTTGTGCTTGATCACCTACTGCACTAGCATTATTAAAGAGCGAAAGACTCGACTGAGCACCACTTCCATTTCTTTCAAAGATAACTGCATCATTTCCCGAGACATGTAGAGGAGCACTCGGGCTCGTTGTCCCAATACCCACATTTCCATTACTCAACACGGTAAATCGTTGCACCGAACCATCAAGGCTATTAACGGCAAATGATACATCACCACTATCAGAGACCCCAGAAACACCTCCCACAATAGTTCCTCCTCCATCCGCAATAACGAGACGACGTATTGAGTTTGAACGATCGGTAATAGTGAACCCCGCATCCCCACCAATCACTTCAGAAGTTAATTCATATGTCCTTCCTATTGTAGGGGTACTATTTATAAACTTTACTTGTGAACTAGCTTCAACAATATCAAAATATGCACGCTGTGCAGTGAGTCCGGTTGTGGATGCGTTTGATGATGAAGCAATATCAAAATTCGCTGTACCACTAAATGATGGACTTGCAGAGAATACGAGTGAGCCTGTTCCCGTCTCATCATCCACGAGTGCACTGAGTTCTGATGATGCATCGATGTCTTCTTCAAGGAGGATGTTGGTGACACTCGCGAGGGTTTCGAGCTCAGAGAGTGAGTCTATCTCGGATGCAAGGATAACTGATGCATCTAGGTAGGTAGGGGTAATAGCAGTACCCTGCCATGTACCAGAAGTAATGGTGCCGAGTGTGGTTATGTTCGTAGTACCTACCCAGGTAGAGAGTGCGGTGTTCTCCACAAGGTTGAGTGCGAGTGAGTTCTTGAGGTTGGTGGTGGTGGTTGAGGTAAGAGCACCAGTACCATTCCCTATGAGTATCTCTCCTTGTGGGAGAGTACCAAGTCCAGTACCTCCACGTGATACAGCGAGTGTACCACTCCATGTTGAGGTGAAGGTATGAGTAGAGCCAGATGAGGTAATAGTGAATCCTATGTTGGTATCACTGGTAGTAGCGAATGCTTGTGATGCATCAGTGAGACCATTGAGTGCGGTAAGGCCACCTCCTGCTCCAGGGAGTTGGTCATAGTTCACTTTGCGGACTGCTCCTGCAGTGGTGTCATAGAAGACAAGGAAGTCACCTGAGGTGAAGATGGTTTCTTCAGTGAGACTATTCACATCGAGATCGAGGGTGTTCCCTGACCATGTAATACCAGTACCGTCCGTAATACGGGTAGACGGTGTGTTGAAGAAAGAGTTCCAGTTTGTTGATGACGCCGTGAGGAGTCCTTCGTATCCAGTGTCATAGGAGAGAGTGAGTGTGCCACTTGTGGTAATGGGTGTATTAGAGACAGTGAAGCCGGTAGGTGCAGAGAGGGCGACAGAAGTAACAAGTCCCATGGTAGAGGTTCCTTGCCATGACGGGAGATTATCGATACTAGTGAGGAAGGATCCTTGTCCTCCAATATGGAGTGGTACCACATCTCCCTGTGTATCAACATAGAGCATATCTCCGGTTTGGAGTGTATCTCTAAAGAAGCTGTTGAGGGTACTGTTGTGTGCAGCGTTATCAACGTGTCTATCGAGTGTCTTTGCGGTGTATTCGTATGCTTTGGTGAATATCTCGGCAAGATGCTCATCGTCCACAGTATTTGTGGTATACGTGAAGTGTTGTTCTATGACTTCAGTGGGATAGTATCTGTCTTCTACCTCGACGGTACGTTCAATGACTTGCTGTATGACCGTGGTGGTAGCAGGTACGAACGTACCACGTTCGGGTTTGATGTCTGGAAGTGGTGTGACGATGGGTGCTTCTTCTTGAAGAAATGTACCTGATACCGTCTCATAGGTAGCACGAGCGAGGGTTTCCATCCATGCGAGCGGGGTCTGCATAGACTGCTTGAGGGTGTCGAGGAAGCCGGCGTGGGTGGTGTATGGGAACACTGAAAACATCAGTATGATAGCTGACACTCCAAACGCTCGTGTCAGATGACGACGAAACATAGGTACATTGTATCACTGAAAAATAATGAGATTTTTGCAGAAGTAACTATGTGGGGATAAAAACTATGCAAATGAGAAATCACTTCAATAATGAAGCTGTTCCGACTATAAAATGGAGGTACTCTGAAATATGTACGCTTATATAAAAGATAAAACCCAAACTAACATCAACTTAATTTTGCAAAAGAAAAACCCATCTCGTGGTGCGACCTAATTTTTAATGACTGAAAGGAATATAAAAATGGAAGTACTCCTGCCTTAAAATGGCACGTCAGGCATAAACTTTAAAATACACACTACTCAATATTGCAAAAGAAAAACCCATCTCGTGGTGGGAGATAGGTTTTTTCTTAACTCTAAAGTTGTTGCTTAGAACGTCGGCGTTACAACGTAGCGAAGTGTCGTTTCATAGTCGTCACCCGCTTCTTGTAATGCTGAGATCTGAATCTGATATCCGATGCGTGCTGCACCGATACCTGCCGTTGATCCATCCGCTGGAGCTGTGTGCCCCATAATAGCAATTGGAGTTGTACTTCCAGAAACCCACTGGTCTGCACCAAATTGAGCAGAACGTGCAGAGATCGCCGAATCACTTGATGTTAATCCCCAGTGACCATAGGTATCAGGGTTAGCAATAAGTGCTGAAGGTCCTTGCCACGCTGCTGGTGTAGCAGTGTCAGCTCCATCAATGAATCCATCGATAGTAGCTCCTGTGGTAGAAAGTAAATCTCCTGTTTGCTGAACAGTTACGGTGTAACCATTCTTTGCGTTTGTTGCAACTGCGAGATCATGAGCAAGTGTTCGCGACGTTCCTACTGGCAATGTGCCAAATGGGAGTGTTGTCGGCGACGTGTTTGCTATTGTTGTGGTTGGGCTTGAATTTACTGTTTGACCAGAGTTAACTCCAGTAACCGTAAATGTAAGCGATGCGTCAACACTAGCTGACACAAGAACCTGATCAACAATCGCTACACGAATTTGTCCACTGTCTTGCATTGTACCTCCAATCTCAATCATATATGAACTTGTTGCTGCTGGATTTGTGATTCGATTCACTCCTCCTGCGGCATTGGTACCTATACGAATTTCAAATGGTGTATCTGATGCAACACCGTAGTCAGTTGGCGTCTCGATCGTGATAACGCTTCCTGTAACATCAATTCCCCATGTTCCTGCAGCAGATGTTGCTCCAGTAGTAGTAGAAACTGAGTTTACATAAAGATCGATATCAGTGTGAGCTACTGAACCCATGGTGAATGCACCTGGGAACGTAATAGTAAACTCTTGACCGATAGTCATACCGTTTTCTGTTTCAAATGCAATTGTATGATTTGAGACAGTACTCGGCGCTGAACTAGACAAAGTATCACTCGCGTTCGTAATTGATGCCGCTTCCGCTTGGCGGAACATTGTAGGAAGTCCAGTACTCCAGAGGAATATTGCAACTCCTAACGTCATCGCAACAGCTTGTAGAGTTCGCACGGAATTTGCCGTGTGAATCATAGCTTTACGTTGTATTACTTGAGTATGTCGACTCTAATAAACGAGTGGTGCAAATGTTGTGCTCTTAACAACATATAAAAATGCAACCCGTGAACACGAAAGTCTCCACCTCTCTGATGTTCACTATCGAACATACTACATCTACAAGACGACGCTCGGCTGCAAGAATCGGGAATAAAAAAAATTTATTCACGACATTACTCCCCCATGTTTTGAAGAGTAACACCTCCTGTAGATGCCCATTTATTGTAACGTACTCAAAAAAAAATAATTGAAGTTATACACAAAAAATTACTCATTTTTCTTTTTTAAAAAAGAAAAATGAGTAATTTTGTGTATTAAATATATTTTAGAAATAGATTCACAAATAATTGCGATGTAATTTATTTTTAATTAACCAGTCCAGTTGAATAAGAGAATTGAAAAATCTTCAAGTCCAACTTTTCCATTTTTGTTTATATCAGCACGTGAAGTTCCACCAGGCGTACCCCACCAAAAAATAAGTACAGAAAAGTCTACAAGATTTACCTTTCCGTCAGCGTTAACGTCTGAAGATTTTGTTGGTTGCCCTTCAACACCAACAAAAATTTGAATTGCTGTTCCGTATATACTCTCTGTTTTTAAAGAACCTGTTCCAGAAATAAAGCGAGTCTTAATAGTATGCTCAGCAATAGAAATACCACTTGTATTTAACGTGTATGACCAATTTCCTGACATATCAGATGAAGTAGTGAACTTTGGACTACCTGCATCAAGCACAATTTCAACGGTGGTACTCGGGACAGTTTGACCACTGAGTGTAATAACTTCACCTGGATTTATCTGAGTTTTTGAAGCTCGTACAGTTGGAGGAATGAGAATACCATTCAGGTTTGTAACAGCGCCCTGTGTCACATCAAATGTTGTATTCACGGTCGCTGAACGAGTTCCCGCATTATCATTTGCGTAAAAACTTAAAGACGCAGTACCTGGCTCTGCTTCGGTATTAAATAAAAACTCTCCGCGACTATTAGTACGAACTGTTCCGACAGATGATCCATCAAGTAAGATAGTGACTGTTGAATTTGGGAATGCTTTTCCTTGAACAGTAATCTGTGTATCACTGAGTGCATCATCTCGCCCACCAGATGCAGAACTTCCTCCTCCGCCCGTTGATCCTCCGCCATTATCTGCAAGTTCAGCTTTACATTCTGCAGAGCAAAAATCTAGGCTTGTATTATTACCATCGTCGCATTCTTCGTCATATGCAGTTTGTAGAATTCCATCTCCGCAATACGGACCATAAAGGCATTGTGTATTACATTGTCTTCCAACAATAGTTGTACTGTACTGCCCGGTCTCACCCGGCACATCACACTCTTCCCCTGCGTTAACTAATGTATCACCACAAATACTCACCACTATAGTTGTTGTTGAGATTTGTGTTTGAGTCTGCGCCAGTGCTAAATCACCCTGAAAAACTAAAGCTATTGCACACAACACAAGCGTTCGAGCAACGGTATGTAATGCCATATAACTCATAGCATTATTACTTTTTACGAACTCTAATAAATACAAGGAAGAATGACACGAACACAAAGAGTACCGGAAGAATTACTGAGAGCTTATGCACTAGAGATAGTCCACTAAAACCAAATCCAGCAGTTTGCAAGGTTCCAAACGGAAGAATGCTTACATTAACCTCGCCAGTTAATTTAACTTCTTCTCCATTTAATATTTCAAAGCGTCCGAGGTAACTTCCTGAAGGAAGTTTTGTTGGAATCTCTGCAAAAATAGTTTCCGTCATAAAAGGATCCACTTCTGTAATCTTTCCTTTATGATGTGTTTCTTCCAAGAGCACGTTTCCTGTTCGATCATAAATCCTAAACACAACATCAGAAGGCGCAACAGGAACGTTACCGATATTTTCTAGTAACATTTCAAATCGAATTTTTCCAGGGAAATAAAGCCATCCCACTTTATGACCTTCGTTCAAATCACTAATACCGATTTTTCGAATTTTAAAATCTTTAATTTCCTTATCAATAACTGAAATATCAACATCAATCTGGGCACCGAGTGAAATACTCACTGCACCCTCTGCAACCTTATCATCTGGAGTTCCTGTTTTAATACGGATATTACCTTTGTACTGTTTAAAATCTGCATCATCAGGTACAGTAACACGAACAGTCATCGGGACCTTTTGTTCTCCTGTCGGAAGTAGAAACTCAGCACCCTCAACAATTGTGAACCAATCATTTACTCCAGGCACATCTACACTAATTGTTGCCTTTAAATCAGTAGTAGGATCGCTACGAACAAGGTATATAGTTTGTTCATAAATAGAATTTCGTGTAAGACTTACATTCGATACATACGGTGGTGTAACACCAAAACCAGCATGCACAGTTTGCATGAGCATAAAGAACATCGCCAGAGTTCCCATTAATGCGCGAAGATTTTTCATTACACAATTAACGCTTTTGCGTTATCCATCAATTATCAAATACTTGTGCTCTAAAAGCAAGAACCCACGCTGTATAAAGCGTGGATTCTGAACTAAATGTATTCTTGATTTCTACCACTCACTTGGATCACTTGATATTACAGTGAATGTGTTTTCTCCTGTGTAGCTACCTGCATAAGTAATACTTGCTGGAACCCTAATTCC
>JACCEA010916183.1_pt1 | contig 18185 bp, 12 predicted proteins | sample 7449851 | NCBI WGS metagenome assembly JACCEA01 (sample SAMN15323453, study PRJNA562643) | freshwater metagenome | isolation source: river surface water | place: USA:Blue River Watershed | collected 2017-08-18
ACCGCCAGATTCGTCTTGCAGGGACCTGCGCACCTGCCTGCCGGCAGGCAGGAAAACTTCCCACTTCTGCGCACCTGAGAAGTGAAATAATAATACCATATGTCCGCTTTTGCCCCATTTTCTTCAACTTCTATTCAAGTTACACCCATGCATGAAAACAGGCAAAAGAAAGTTTTATGATAATGGTTTTTTGGGGGTATGATAGAAAATAGTTGAGCGAGTTTCACCACCCCAGCCGTGCGAAAGACTATGCTTTCTCCGGCATCCCCATCCTTAACAGGAGGGGGAGCTTTCCCTGAATTTCAGATTCCTCTTTATCCTATTGCGAGATTGTTTCGTAGCCGGCGGGTTGCTGATGCTGGGGGGATTTCTCCTGCCGTCGAAATGACGGGGATGCTATTGGGCTTTGTTCGTAATTTGTTTTCTCGGCGTATAGCTATATATGTTTCGTTAACTTTATAGAACTAAAGCCTGATGCCAGTGAAATTTCTTGCAGCTGTTTTTCTTTTTGTTTTGTGCCACTTAGCTGTGACTGCACAAGTGATTGTCACAGTTGCCGGCATTGGCATAAATGGATATAGTGGCGATGGCGGCCCTGCGACCAATGCGAAAATGAATAATCCCAATTGTTTAGTCTTCGATAAGAATGGTAACATTTATTTTACTGAAGATGGCAATGCTACAATTCGCAGAGTTTCTCCTTCCGGCATCATTTCTCGTTTTGCAGGTAATGGAACTGCCGGCTACAGCGGTGATGGAGGACCAGCGGGTGCTGCTTTGATAGGTGGCGGCGGAGGTTTAGCAGTTGATAAGTGGAACAATATTTATTTGGCGGATGGGGGTAATCATTGTATTCGTAAAATTACGACCGATGGGGTGATACGAACCATTGCAGGTACGGGTGTGGCCGGTTATAATGGCGACGGTATTTCTGCATTGAGTGCAAAACTGAATCAACCGGAAGGTGTAGGAATAGATGATACCGGCAATGTTTATATATGCGACAGAATGAACTTCAGGCTACGGAAAGTTGATACGTTTGGTAACATAAGTACCATTGCAGGGACGGGCGTAATGGGCTTTACGGCAGATGGCGCAAGGGCGGATACTGCCGCAATAAACGAATCCTGGTACGTAGTTATGGACAAGAATGGAGATATTTATTTTATGGACAAATCCAGAATTAGAAAGATAGCGGCTACAGATCATAAGTTGAGTACGGTTGCCGGAAATGGGATAAATGCATACAGTGGCGATGGAGGGCCGGCAACCGCGGCATCAATAGGTACACAGTATTTTACATTTGATTCTGTTGGGAATATGTTTTTGGCGGAAGGCGGCGTTTGTAGAATCAGGAAAGTGACCACTGATGGGAACATTTCTACAATTGTTGGCAATGGCTTGGTAGGTATAGATCCCGAGGGTGTAAATTTGTCTGCTGCTCGAGTACTCTCACCGACAGGTATAGCCTTCAGCCCTGCCGGGGAGTTGTATTTTACAGAAAAATCAGGCGCAAAAATTAGAAAGATAACTCTGGCATGGGATGGCGTGAATGATGTGAATGGAAAAAGTACCGGATTGGAAGTGTTTCCCAATCCCACACATGGGAGGGTAAGCGTACGGATGAATGCAATGGAGCGAGAGACGAACCTGACGATAATAGACGCAAGAGGTGTGGCGGTAAGGACCATGACGGTACCATGCAATGTGACGAAGGAAATAGGTGTGAGCGGGCTGGCACCTGGTATTTATACGATAACAGCTGACGATGATAACGGACACCGTGTTGCTGAAAAGGTAATTGTGCAATAGCGCTGTTCGTTCAGGCAGGGGCGCGCTTCCGCTGATATTTTCAGAAAATTTTAAGTATTTGCCACTCCCTCGGTTGGGTTGTTACGGTTATTTTTGCCATATAACACGTTTAAAACGCCTTGCGGCAGTAATTGACCGCCGGGCGGGCCATACTTAGCTTTCAAATGTGTAAGTTTGACGCAACGCAATGACAACGGCTGAGATACTAAAGAAGGTAAGGCGGATAGAGATCAAAACGAAGGGGCTGAGCAATCACATCTTCGCGGGTGAATATCACTCTACGTTCAAGGGTAGGGGGATGTCGTTCAGCGAGGTGCGCGAGTACACTCCCGGCGACGATGTGAAGTTCATAGACTGGAACGTGACGGCGCGTTTTTCGACACCGTTCGTAAAGGTGTTTGAGGAGGAGCGTGAGCTGATCATGATGCTGCTGGTGGACATCAGCAACAGTTCGCTATTCGGCACACAAAAGCAACTGAAGCGCGACCTCATTACCGAGCTTGGTGCCGTGCTGTCGTTCTCGGCCACTACCAACAACGACAAAGTAGGGGTCATCTTCTTCAGCGACAAGGTAGATAAGTACATACCACCCAAGAAGGGCAAGGGGCACATACTGCGCATCATTCGCGAGTTGATAGCGCTGGAGCCGGCGCAAAGCAATAGCGAGACCAATGTGGGCGCGGCGCTGGAGTTTCTGAACAATGTGATGAAGAAGCGGTCCATCACTTTTCTGATGAGCGATTTTGTGAGCAAACCTTACGACCATGCGCTGCAGCTGGCCGCTCGCCGCCACGACTTGGTGGGTATGCACGTATATGACAGGTATGACCGCGAGCTGCCGAAGGCAGGTCTGGTGCAGGTGATGGATGCAGAAACGAAACAACACTTCTGGATAGATACCGAGGACCGACAGGTGAAGTATCAGTATGAGTCGGCTTTCGATCAGCGCTACAAGTATTGTATGCAGGCGTTCAGAAAGAGTGGTGCCTCGCTCATGCATGTGCGCACCGATGAGGACTATGTGAAAATATTGCAGGGGTTCTTTAAGGGGCGTTGACCTCTCCCCGGCCCTCTCCGAGGGAGAGGGAGGTGTTTTGTGGGAGTGAAAGACTAAACAAACAATGGAAACTGAAAAGACATTCAATATTATGAACGGATGCGGCAGGGCTGCAAAGGCGGTGCTGTTGCTAGTTTTGCTGCTCTTGGGGCGTAGCGCAATGGCGCAACCCGATGCCACTGCTACCGCCCGCATGGATGCGCGCCAGATAGTGGTGGGCGACCAGGTGCGGCTGTTTCTGGAAGTGAAGAACAAACCCGCCGCCGGCAGGGTAGAGTGGACCACCATAACCGATACATTCAATCATCTGGAAGTGGTGGAGCGCGGAAAGATAGATACCATAACCGCGGGCGACTATGTTACGTACAAACAACGCCTCATTCTCACCGGTTTCGACTCGGGCGCATTCAAGGTGCCTTCATTTGTGTTCCCTGCTATTGCTACCAACGGAGATCCTTACACTATTCAGACCGATTCTTTTTTGCTGACTGTGCAAACAGTTGCGGTGGATACGACACAGGCCTTTAAACCCATTAAGGGTGTGATGGAAGTTCCGTGGGACTGGCGCGACTATATCTGGCATTTTGTGGGTGGGGCGGCACTGCTCATAGCTATCATTGCGCTGGTAGTGTACCTGGTGCGCAGGCCGAAACCCGCGCCTGTGGTGCCCGAAGGACCCAGGGAGACGCTGCAGGAGAAAACACTGCGCCTGCTGGCTGAACTGGAAACGAAACAACTGTGGCAGAACCAGAAAGTGAAGGAGTATTATGTGGAGCTGACCGACATTGTGCGTACCTATATAGAGGATCGTTTCAACACACCGGCCATGGAGCTAACTACCGACGAGCTTTTGTATAAGGCACAGGTGCACCGCGAGCTGCAACCGCACCACGCGCACCTGAGCACCATACTCACCACTGCCGATCTGGCCAAGTTTGCGAAGGCGCAGCCACTGCCGCAGGAGCATACTATGGTGATGAGTAAGGCCATAGAGCTGGTAATGAATTCGAAACCTGTTGTACTTGCTACACCCAACCCAACCGAGCCGACTGTATGATGAATCTGATGGACTGGAAGCATATGACGTTTGCCCATCCGTGGTTTTTCGGGTTGCTGCTGCTGATACCTGCCATGATTTGGTGGCAAATGCGCAGCAAGAAAAACGATAATCCGGCGATGCGCCTTACTACGTTGGGCGGTATCAATCCGGCGATGGCAGGCGGTAAGGCACGCCTGCGCCCTGTGCTGTTTGTGCTGCGCATACTGGCGCTGATCAGTCTGATCGTTGCGCTGGCGCGGCCGCAAAGCAGCAATACCACCGAGAACGTAGACAGCGAGGGTATAGATATGGTGCTGAGCATGGACGTGTCGGGCAGTATGCTGGCAGAGGATTTTAAGCCCAACCGTATAGAGGCAGCCAAGGCGCAGGCGTTGAAGTTCATAGATCAGCGCCCTACCGACAGGATGGGTCTGGTGATATTTGGCGGCGAGAGTTTTACCATGTGCCCCATCACGATAGACCACAGTGTGCTGAAGAACCAGGTGAACCAGATACGCAACGGCATGGTGGCCGATGGTACGTCGATAGGTATGGGGCTTGCTACGGCCGTTGACAGGTTGCGCAACACCAAGGGGAAAAGCAGGGTAGTGATACTGATGACCGATGGTGTGAACAATACAGGTATCATAGACCCCAGCACGGCACTGGAGATAGCCAAGGCATTCAAAGTGCGCATCTACACCATAGGTGTGGGTAGTATGGGGCAGGCGCCTATGCCCGTGCAGACCCCCTTCGGGATACAAAAGCAGATGGTGCCGGTGGAGATAGATGAGCCGCTGATGAAGCGCATGGCTGCTGAAACAGGTGGTAAATACTTCCGTGCAACGGGCAACCGGTCGCTTTCCAGCATTTATGACGACATAGACAAAATGGAAAAGACCAAGGTGGACATTACCTCGTTCAAGCACTATTCCGAGTTATTCTTCCCGTTCGCCTTGCTTGCAATTGCCTTTTTGCTGGCCGAGATGACCCTGCGTTATACCTGGTTCAGGAGCATCACCGGTTAGCAGTCTGTTCTCCCAACGCTTTTAGCTAACATTTTGTCTTTTGAATACGCCATACCAGAGAAGGTGTTGTGTTTACATATGTTAATTATAGCAACTATTAACTAAATGCAATATTTTTCTCCTTCTGAATGGCGCTAATGTCCATAAATGAGCGTTTTTTCGGAAAAGGATTGTATGGTATAAAAAAAATGTTATTTTTGGAGTTACTAATTGTCCTGTATAACTATATATAGATTTTTTTAATTATTTGATATGAAAAGAAGTTTTATCGGATCGATGAACGGTATTGCAAAGATGCTGTTGTGCAGTGTGGTTGTTATGCTTAGTGTGATCAGTGCCCATGGCCAGGCTACAGTAACCGCAACAGGTCTGGGCCCGGGCCCTACGGCATATACTACGCTCGGTGCAGCATTTAACGCCATCAATTTGGGTACACATACGGGTGCTATCACCATCACAATTGGTGCAGCCGGTACCAACGAGGGCGTGACACCAGCCGTGCTGAATGCACCGTTGGCAACCGGTTACACCTCAGTCCTGATAAAACCAGCTGCGTCTACAACACCTACTATACAGGGCAACATCGCGAACAATGCAGTGATCCATTTGTTTGGTGCCAGCAACGTCACTATAGATGGTTCTAATACGGTTGGTGGTACAACAAAAGACCTTACCATCCGTAACACTACCTTCACTGCAAACTCTTCGGTATTGCGTTTCGGTAACAATGCTACGTTGGGTGCTACCGGTAATACATTGAAGAACATCAATTTCCTTCAGTCTGGTACCACCATCGGTATTGCAGTTACTTCAGGAAACGGATTGGCAGCACTATTTGCGGCCGCTACAGTTGCCAATAGTAACAATACTATTCAGAACTGTTCCTTCTCTCAGGCGCAGACTGCCGTTTACGTATTTGGTAACGCTGCTCCCGCAGTAGACAACAACTGGGTTGTAACGGGTAACACCATGACCAACCTTGGTTTTACAGGTGCTCATCTGAACAATACTTCAAACGCGCAGATCACCAACAACGTGATCGACAACATTACCATCAACGGTACTACACAGGCGGCGGGTATCACACTTTCGTTTGTAGGTACTAACGCTACCATTTCCGGCAACAAGATCAGCAACATCTCTAACACATTTGCCGGTGCGTCACCTGCGGCAGAGGGTATCTTCCTGAGTGTGAACGCGGGCGGTAGTGTGAATGTTTTCAACAACTTCATTTCAAACGTTACAGGTGTAGGTAATGCTGTGCTTTTAAATAATGGTCATGGTATCCTCGACAACTCGGGTGGTACTATCAATTGCTACCACAACACGGTGAACATGTCTGTAAGCCAGACCAATGCTACCGGTACTTCGGCTGCTTTCTGCGCAAGTGGTACGGCTACCGGACCGATCAACATGAAGGACAATATTTTTGTGAACACACAAACTGTGGGTGGTTGTTATTCAGTGTACTCAGTTATCGCTGCGGCAAGTTTCCCGGGCATGGACTACAACGACTACTTTGCAACATCAGGTAACCTTGGTTTTGTAGGTGGTGTGGCGCGTACTACAATTGCAGCAATGCAAACGGGCTTTGGAAGTAACCTGAACTCTGTTAACATCAATCCGGTTTTTGTTTCGAGCAGTGACCTGCACCTGCAGATCGTGGCTCCCAACTTCCCGCTGGCAGCAGGTACGCCGATCGCAGCACCTGCTATCACTACAGACATTGATAACGTGAACCGCAGTGCAACTGCGCCAACGATAGGTGCGCACGAGCTGGCCAACAAGGTGACATACACAGTGAAGGGTAATAGCTGTAACAACTTGCTAGATACATTGTCACCTGTTGCTGTTCAGTCTCCGGGTGGTGTGGCGCTGGCCGGTCCGTTAATGACGCGCCTTTACTACCGCAAAGGCACAGGCCCATGGGTGAGCGTAGCCGGTACACCGCTCACAGGTAGTACGGCGACTATCAGTAACTGGCGTTGTGTATTTGATTATTCACTTATCGGTGGTGTAACTGCGGGTGATGTGATCCAGTATTTTGTGATCTCTCAGACTACAACAGGCACTACTTTCGGTTCGCCTGATGCAGGTCTTACCGCTGTGGATGTGAACACCATCACTACTCCGCCAACAACTCCGAACTCATTTACCATTAACGCGGTAACGCTTAATGGTCTTACGTTGAGCAATCAGGTTTGTTTTAACCCTGCTATCTCAACACCGGTACCATATACCTACTCAGGAACGACAGGTGCCCCCAACCAGTACATGCTAACATGGTCGCCTGCGGGCCCTGTGCCGCAGCCAACCTTTACCGGTTTGCCGGCAAGCCCCATCATTGCAAACGTGCCTGCAGCATTGCCGGCGGCAAGCTTCTTCGGTACACTGGTTATCAGGAACTCAACAACGGGTTGTGCCACAACATACAACCTCACACTTACAGTAAATCCAACTCCGGCTGCCATCAGCGGCTTGCTTACGGTATGTGCGGGTACGTCTACAACGCTCAGCAGCACATCTCCGGGTGGCACATGGACCAGCGGCACTACTTCAGTAGCCACTATTGGTTTGGCTACAGGTTTGCTGAATGGTGTGAGCGGTGGTACGTCCAACATCACTTACCAACTGCCTACCGGCTGCCGCACATTTGCAAACGTTACTGTGGTAACGCCTCCGGGTGCTATTACCGGTCCGGCGTCAGCTTGCCCTAATCTTACAATGTCATTGGCAAATGCAACACCGGGTGGTACATGGTCCAGCTCTAACCCTATAGTAGGTACGGTTGATCCATCTACGGGTGTTGTGTCAGGTATATCGCCCGGTACATCGGTAATTTCTTATTCTATTTCCGGTTGTGCTCCGGTGCTCAGGGTTATTACGGTGAATCCTACACCTAATGCCATTACAGGTCCGTTGTTCCTTTGTGAAGGAAAGACTGATACTTTGAAGACCACATCAACAGGTGGTACCTGGATCAGCGGAACCTCTTCTGTCGCATCTATAGGTTCATCAACAGGTATCTACACAGGTCTTTCAGGTGGTACGTCTGTTATTACTTACAGGTTCACCACAACCGGATGTATCCGTACCAACACGCTGACGATCTTCCCGGCTGCGGGACCAATTCTTGGTGGTCCTGTTGTGTGTCAGGGACAATCGGTTACACTGACCAACTCAATCACAGGTGGTACATGGCAGAGCAGTTTGCCGGGTATTATTCTGGTAGGCTCTACATCAGGTGTTGCAACAGGCCTGGCTGCTGCCGGAGCTGTTACTATTACTTACACTACGCCTAACGGATGTACTACAACAGCGCCGATGTTCATCAGCACCGCACCAACAACTATTACCGGTACAAACTCAGTTTGTTCGGGTCATACCATCACACTCAGTAATGGTACACCGGGTGGTACGTGGACTTCAAGTAATCCTTTGATTGCCACTGTGGGCGCGTCCACCGGCATCGTAACCGGTGTGGCCGGAGGTACTGTAACAATATCTTATGCTACACTGGCATGTAATCCAGCGGTATATACTATTACTGTAAGGCAGTCGCCACCGCCAATAACGGGTGGTATCACAATATGTGACGGCAGCTCTACAACTACCGTATTCAACGCATCTCCTGGTGGTGTGTGGACAATAGTTGGTCCGGCGTCTATATCTTCTACAGGATTTATCACCGGCCTCACTGTTGGTGCGGTGAATGTAGTTACGTACACCATGCCTAACGGTTGTGATGCACGTGCACCGATCATCGTAGATACACTGCCTGGGCCTATCTCGGGTCTCAGCAGCATCTGTCCGGGTCGTACCACAACTATGACCACTTCATCAGTAGGTGGTGTGTGGAGCAGCGCTAACTCTCTGATCGCTTCGGCCGTTGCAGCCACAGGCGATGTGACAGGTGTGAGCACGGGTACTACAACAATTACTTACACTGCTATCTCCGGTTGTTACCGCACCAAGCCGTTCACAGTAACTAATCCTGTGCCGCTTTCAGTGACGCTCACTCGTACACCATCGATGGATACATTGTGTAAAGGAGTTCCTGTTACCTTCACAGCACATGGTGTGAATGGTGGTGCTGCTCCAAAATACGAATGGCAGAACCACGGGTTGAGCTTTGATACTGCTACGGTTTACGATAGCGTGTTCACCTATACGCCAACGCATGGCGACGTGATCAGGGTGTTCTTGTTCAACAGTCTGGATATCTGCTCTGCGCCAACTCCGGCTTATGTAGATATGGCGATCAACGTTTATCCTAACGTTAGTCCGGCTGTGAATATCACTACTTCTTCGCCTACTGCTACAATAGGTGGCGAGACATATACTACTGCAAACTACCTCGGTCACATCATCACTTTCAACTCATTGGTTACATCCGGCGGTAGTTCTCCGGCTTACCAGTGGTACGTTGATGGTCAGGCGATCGCGGGCGCAACCAACAACTCGTTCACACGTGCGGTGTACGATAATGATACTGTTTACTGCAGTGTGAATGGTAATCCTCCGTGTGAGACAGGTTCTATAGGCACCAGCAACAGGATCATCATCATTGGTGATTACCTGGAAGTGAATACGCCTGTCGATAAGATCAACTCACTGAGCCTGTTCCCTAACCCGAACAGCGGTAACTTTACCCTGAGCGGAACAGTGAACAACGCGAACGGTACTATCTCTTACGAAGTAGTGAACGTACTGGGTCAGGTGGTGCACAAAGGCACAGCAGTGGCTAAAGGAGGTGTGATAGAGCATCAGGTGAAACTGGAAAAAGGCATTGCCAACGGTACGTACATGTTGCGTGTGAGCGGTGGCAATGATCAGAAAGTGTTCCACTTTGTGATAGGTGAATAATCCCCGATAATTAAATGGTTCAAACGGGCGGAGCGGTTGCTTCGCCCGTTTTCGTTTTAAGGCGTATCCGTTAACCCGCAAAAAAATCCCCGGAGCGTAGTGCTCCGGGGATATACAGAATTTAGTTGATCGATAATTAGAAACGCTCCAGACCGCTGAAGAAGAAGTTTCCTTCTATCGCTGCATTCTCGTCGCTATCAGAACCGTGAACTGCGTTCTCGCCAACTGAAGCTGCATACTTCTTGCGTATAGTACCTTCTTCTGCCTGTGCAGGGTTGGTAGCACCGATCAGCTTGCGGAAATCAGCAACAGCGTTGTCTTTTTCCAGGATAGCTGCCACGATAGGGCCGCTGCTCATGAATTCAGTCAGTTCGCCATAGAATGGACGAGCCGCGTGCACTTCATAGAACTTCTCAGCCTGCTGCTTAGAGATATGGAGGTATTTCATGGCTACGATACGGAAGCCTGCACCGTTGATCATCTGAAGGATGTTGCCTATGTTGCCGGCCCTAACTGCATCCGGCTTGATCATTGTAAATGTACGATTGGACATGGATTGTTATTTGAGGGTGCAAAAGTAGCGCAAAAAACGGTGCCATACGCATGATAAATGTTAAAATGACTGCCCGAACAGACTGATAATGTGTCCCGGCAGGGAAGATATGGCTGAAAAGGGCAGTTGTTGGGTCGTTCTATATATTTTCTGTTTTTTACATTTTACCTTTGTCATAACACGGGGAAACCATATTTTTGCAGCCCCAAAAGAACGGCCGCTATACCCCCGGCTGAATGGGGAAATACACAATGCTGCCGATACAAGACGCCTTTCCGTTACTGAGTGGTCCGAAGAATATTTTCATCACTACACATCATAAGCCTGATGGTGATGCTATAGGTAGCATGCTGGGGTTGTATCACTACCTTGTGGCAAAGGGGCATACCGTAACCGCAGTATCGCCGAGCGAAGTTCCCGATTTTTTAAGGTGGATCCCCAGTAATGACAAGCTGATCAATTTTGAAAGTACACCCGATAGTGCGATCGCTGCCATAAAAGGGTGTGATCTTATATTCTGTCTCGATTTCAACGACTTCAACCGCACCAAGCATATGGAGCAGTTGTTGCAGGAAGCGGTACAGCCAAAGATACTCATCGACCATCACCTGTTTCCTAAAGACGTTTGGGATTACGGTGTAAGTATACCATCCAAGAGTAGCACCTGCGAAATGGTGTATGACTTCATCAATCTATGCGGCGACAATGCGCTCATAGATCAGAAGATGGCGAAAAGCCTCTACACGGGTGTCCTTACTGACACGGGTTCCTTCAAGTTTCCGGTTACCACTCCGTCGGTGCACCGCATGATAGCAGACCTTCTGGAGCGCGGTATCAATCATACCGAGATCCACGAACACATTTACGATGCATGGAGCGAAAGCAGGATGCGCTTCCTCGGGTACGTCCTTATTGAGCGTATGGAGATTTTCCGCAAATACAATGCGGCGCTGATCACATTGTCGCGCAAGGACATGAATCTTTTCAATGTGCAGAATGGCGACACTGAGGGTTTGGTGAATTATCCGCTCAGTATAGCTGGAATAAAGTTCTCAACGCTCATCACCGAAAGAGGTGACGAGATAAAAATGTCGTTCCGCAGCAAGGGACTATTTGACGTGAGCAAGTTTGCCGGCATGTATTTCGATGGCGGTGGTCACTTCAACGCGTCCGGCGGCAGGTCTAAAGCGTCGTTGACGGAAACAGTTGATTATTTTAAGAGAATTTTGTCGGATATTCACCCAAAATAATACGAACACAAAAAAGCAAAAAAATAAAAATTCAAACAAACATGACAACCAGGATCATTACAGCAGCGTTATTGGGCGCAGCAGCCATAGGTTTCAATTCCTGCAAGAGCGGTGGAGACCTAAAGACCGTAAAGGGAATTGAATACTCAATTTTAAAAGACAAAGAGGGCAAGAACGCTGTTATAGGCGATATCGTAGAGTTCAACCTGGTTGCAAAATGCGATACTACTGTCATCAACGATACTTGGAAGCAAGGCCGTCCGGCTGTGAACCGTGTTGATTCAGCACGCAATAGTTCAGACCTCATGGCTATCCTGCCATTCCTTTCTGCAGGCGACAGTGCTGTTGCATATATCTCTTGCGATTCTATCCTGAAATCTATCCCTGCCGAGCAGCTGAGCCAGGTGCCATCATGGATGAAGAAAGGCAAGAAGATCGAGATCCGCATGTCTATCATTTCAATAAAGAGCGAGAAAGACTACCGCGCTGAAATGGAAGCAAAACAAGCTGAGGAAATGAAGAAGATGGAAGAAGCGAAAGCTGCGCAGATGCCTATCGACGACAAGATCCTTCAGGAGTATTTCGCTAAGAACAACATCAAGGCTGAGAAAACAGCTTCAGGTCTTTACTACACTATCCAGAAGCCGGGTTCAGGTGCTCAGATCCAGAAAGGACAGAAAGTGGATATGATGTACACAGGCAAAACACTGGATGGCAACATTTTCGATTCTAACCAGGATGCAGAGGTTGCTAAGAAAAACGGTCACGACGCAAAGCCGCTTACGTTCATCGTGGGTATGGGTCAGATGATACCGGGTGTTGACGAAGGTGTGGCGCTGTTGAAGAAAGGTGCTAAGGCAACATTATACCTGCCTTCTCCTATAGCTTACGGCCCTCAAAGCCCTAATCCTTCTATTCCGGCGAATGCTGTGATGATCTTCGAAGTTGAGATCAGCGGCGTTTCTGCAGGTGAAGAGACCAAGTAACTTTTAACAGTTTGGCATTTATACCTTAACTATATTTACAAGAAACGCATTTTATAAAATGAGAGCAACATTCAGAAAAACCCTTGTGCCGCTGGCAATAGCGCTGGGACTGGCCAATAGTTCTGAAGCGCAGGACAAAGGAACGAAGCTGAAAGACGGCTATACCCAATTGCCCAGCGGTCTGGAGTATAAGGTAGTAAAGCAGGGAAAAGGCAAGCGTAAGGCTGCTGCAGGAGACCATGCCGAAATGTTCATTCACGTATTCCTTGATGACAGCACCATCTTCGATTCAAGGAAGATGTATAACGCCACCAAGCCGGTGCCTGTAACTATACAGAGCCCTAAAATGAATGGCGACCTGATGGAAGGTTTCATGTTGCTGGTAGAAGGCGACAGCGCTATCTTCCGTGTGCCTATCGATTCTATGGTGAAAGGTGGAGCGCCTTCAATGCCCGGCATGAAGCAGGGCGTTGGCCAGAAAATGAGATATGAAGTACAGGTAGCTTCTGTGCGTTCTGAAGAAGAAGACAGGAAACTGAACGAGGCGAATGCAGCCAAACAAAAGGGTATTGATGATAAGGCTATTCAGGACTATCTGAAGAAGAACGGCATCAAGGCTACGAAGACTGCTTCAGGTCTGTACTATTCAGTAGAAAAGCAAGGCAGCGGTGCCAACGCGGTTGCAGGTCAGACACTTTCTGTGAACTACACCGGCAAATTGCTGAATGGCAAAGCATTCGACTCAAACACTGACCCTGAGTTCAAACACACCGAGCCTTTTAAAGTGGAGATAGGTAAGGGTGCTGTTATCAAAGGCTGGGACGAAGGCATGCTGAATTTCAACAAAGGCACTAAAGCAACCTTGTACATACCTTCTGGTCTTGCATACGGTGCTCAGGACAGAAGTCCGCAGATCCCTGCAAATTCTGTGCTTGTATTCCAGGTAGAGATCCTCGACATTGCTGATGCGCCAAAGCAGGTGAGCCCTGCCGATCAGGCAAAGGCTGATGACGATCTGCTGAAAGAGTACTTCGCTAAGAACAATATCAAGGCAGAGAAAACGGCTTCAGGTCTTTATTACTCGATCACGCAGAAAGGCATGGGCCCGAATGCAGCTCCGGGTAAGAAAGTAACCATGAACTATACCGGAAAAACAATGGATGGAAAGGCGTTCGACTCCAATCTCGATCCTAAGTTTGGTCACGTTTCTCCTTTCCCATTCACGCTCGGCGTTGGTCAGGTGATCAAAGGCTGGGACGAGGGTATTCAGATGATGAATCTGGGTACGAAGGGTACACTGTATATTCCTTCAGGATTGGCGTATGGTCCTCAGAGCCCTACACCGGCAATCCCACCAAACTCTATTCTTATCTTTGATGTAGAGGTAGTTGGTATAGATAATTAGTAGTAACAAGAAGTTTGACACATAGTAACGGCACCGCTTGCGGTGCCGTTTTCTATTATATCCGATTCCATCTCCCTACATTTTTACCCCTGCCTCATCGGGTTTTTCTGAGAATAGCTGTTTACTTTGCGGTATGAAAAGACTGATCCCTGTTCTGATAATGTCATTGTATGCACTCGCGGTACATGCCGGCCAATATACCCATGCCGATACGTTGCGGGGCAGTAATGGCACTGGCCGCAGCTGGTGGGATGTGAGCCGTTATCAGCTGGACGTGAAGTTTGATACCACAACGCAAAGTATCACAGGGAGCAACCAGATCTTCTTCAGGGTCACTGCTCAGCCCGGCGACAGTATGCAGATAGATCTGCAGCAACCAATGGTGCTGGATAGCGTGTACGTAATGTCCTCATCCCGCACGTCGGGTGGAGTACGCAAGGCTGCAATTGTTCAGGAGGGCAATGTATGGTGGGTGAAGTATCCGTTCAATACGCTGAAGCAGGACAGTCTCTATTCGTTGCTGGCATTTTACCATGGCAGCCCGCGCAAAGCCGTTAATCCGCCGTGGGACGGTGGATTTAGCTGGAAGACAGACAGCCTGGGCAGGCCTTGGATCGCTGTGTCCTGTCAGGGCTTGGGGGCAAGTGTCTGGTGGCCTTGTAAAGACGCACAATGGGATGAGCCGGAAGGCGGAATGATCAATTCGTTTATAGTCCCTTCTCCGCTCACCTGCATAAGTAATGGCCGCAGGGTGGGCAACACACAGACTGATGGCAACACCACAACTACGTGGGTGGTGCGCAACCCGATCAACAATTACGACGTTACCTTTTACATAGGGCATTATGCAACATGGCACGATACCCTGAACGGTGAGAAAGGTGTATTGGACCTTGATTATGCCGTACTCGACTACAATCAGGAAAGGGCTAAGGCGCATTTCGGCGTGGTGAAGACCATGCTGCGCGCATTTGAGTATTGGTTTGGTCCCTATCCATTTTATGAAGATGGCTACAAGCTCGTAGAATCACCCTATCTGGGCATGGAACACCAAAGTGCTATTGCTTATGGCAATAAGTACAAGATGGGCTACAAGGGTACTGATCGCTCATGGACCGGTCACGGCCTGAAGTGGGATTACATTATCATCCACGAAAGTGGCCACGAGTGGTTTGGTAATAACGTGACTGCAAAAGACATGGCCGACAACTGGGTACACGAAGGAATCACGTGCTACTCAGAAGCTCTGTTTACCGAATATACCGCAGGCAAAGACAATGCTGCTGCATATAGCAGGGGCTTGTGGAGCCACATAAGGAATGATCAGCCTGTTGTAGCGCCCTATGGTGTAAATGATGAAGGAACCGGTGATATCTATGAAAAAGGTGAGGCTGTTATGCACATGATACGTGTACTGACCAATAATGACGAAAAATTCCGCAAGATGTTGCGTGGCCTTGGTAAGGAGTTCTATCATAAGACTGTGACTACAGCCGAGGTGGAGCAGTACATCGCAAAGAACACGGGACTGGAGTTAGGTGCTTTTTTCAATCAATATCTGCGCGAAAAAGATGTTCCCGAACTGGAGTATTACATAAAGAACAAAGAACTCAATTTCAGGTTCACCAACGTGGTCCCCGGTTTTTCGTTGCCGCTAACGGCAACGAGCGGAGATAAAAAAGCGCCTGTAAAAGTGACCGGCGATTGGGCAAAGGTTGCTTGGGACGGTGGCTATGACGTCAATTTTTCTAAAGACTTCCTCATAAAATTGAAAAAATAGGAAGTACATTAGTCTGAATTAATTCAGGTTATGGCGGCAAAAAAGCTGAAGACAGCGACTACATTGGCAACTTCAGGCAAGGCGGAAACCACTGTCGCAACAGGGCGATGGTACATATGGTTGCTACTGGTGGTCACCGCCATCGTTTTCTCTGGTGTTACCGGCCATCAGCTTACATTTATTGACGACGATAAATACATTATCACTAACCCGTACCTGCGCGACTTTAGCGCAAAGGGCATTGGTGCGATTTTTACTTCGTTCTACGAATACAACTATCATCCGGTCACTACACTTACGTGGCTTATAGAGTATTCCCTGTTCGGCCTCGATCCGGGTGTATATCACGTTGTCAACCTCTGCCTGCATCTCTGTAGTACATGGCTGGTGTACAGGCTGGCACAGCGCCTCAGCGGCAAAGAGAATGTTGCGCTTATTGTTGCGGCATTGTTTGCCTTACATCCGCTCCATGTCGAATCTGTTGCCTGGGTGTCAGAACGGAAGGGGCTGCTGAGCGGACTTTTTTACTTTATGGCCCTTATAGCCTATGTGCGGTATGTAGACGGTAGTAGCAAAAAGGACCTAGTGCTTTCATTCGTTTGGTTCGTTCTTGCGTGCGCTTCTAAATCGGCGGCTGTGACATTACCGCTGGCCCTGTTGGCAATAGACTGGTGTCGTGGCCGCAGGATCACAAGTACATTGGCAGAAAAGATCCCTTTCTTTCTTGTGTCAGTTCTTTTTGGTGTACTTGCCGTCATGTCTCAAAAGGCCGGCGGCTCCATGACCGATCTACTTCCTCAATATGGCCTCGTTAACCGCATATTCCTGTTCACGGGTGGTTTGGCTTTCTACTTCGTGAAGCTGGTCATTCCTTATCCGTTATCGGCCATTCATTTCTTCCCCGATGTTTCGGGCGTTACGTTGCCCTGGTATTTTTATGCATCGGTGCCGCTACTGGCTGCAATAGGGTGGGGTGTATGGAAAATGCGCTCGGGTGCCCGCGAGGTTCGTTTTGGCATACTGTTCTTTCTGGCTGCAATGGTGGTGATGCTGCAATTGCTTCCGGTGGGTGGTGCCTATGCTGCCGAGCGTTACACTTATGTTTCTTACTTCGGTCTCTTTTATGCTATTGTACAATGGGTGGACACGGCCGGGTTCCGCGAGACCGGTCATAGGGTGCTTGCTGCGATCTTACTTCTTTTTGCATTTGTCTCATGGACCCGTGTCAAAGACTGGCGCGACACCGATTCCATCCTCGGTGACATTGTTCTGAAAAACGAGGGCAATTCACACAATGCGTTGGTACATTATCACTGGGGCCAGTATTATACCTACAGACAGCAATGGCGCGAAGCTGCTGATCAGTATTCTCGCAGTCTGGCTATTGATGGGCGCTACTTCTCTGCACTGCTGAAGCTGGGCGAAGCGCTCGATGCAATGGGGCGCTACAAAGAGGCAATGGCCGACTACTTCGTTGCCCGCAACATAGACCCTAAGTCAGCGGCATTATATAACAACATGGGCTGGACCAGTTTCGGGCTTGGTGACCCTGCAATAGCAGTTGCGCTTATCGATACAGCCATCATGCTCGATGATAGCCTGGCTGCTGCCTACAACAACCGTGGCTGGATAAAGCTGCAACAGAAAGACAGTGCCGCTGCTGTTCGAGATTTTGATGCCGCTATTCGTCTGCAACCGGCCTTTGCGAAACCCTATTACAACCGCGCCTTGGTGAAACTATACCACGGAGACGCGCGTGCCGCTATTGCCGACTATTCCGCCATCATCCGCATGTATCCCAACGAAAGCCTGGCGTGGTTCAACCGGGGCCTCGTGTACCTGCAGTTGCTGGACAAGCAGGCTGCTGCCCGCGATATGCACCGCGCTGCCGACCTCGGCAACAGAAATGCGGCCAGCATACTCACCGCCGAACTGCGTGGCATGTGATTTTGTGCTATATTTGTGCCTGAATCGTGATTTTTGGTGCGTTTTTGGACTGTTCGCACCATTTTTTACGTTGTAATACAATTTTATTTTTGCGTTTTAAATAATATCCATTACCTTTGCAGTCCTTAAAAAAGTAGAATAAATGGCAAACCATAAAGCAACCAAGAAGGACGTTCGTCAGAGTGAAAAGCGCCGTGAACGCAACCGTTACTACGGCAAAACGACACGTAATGCCATCCGTACATTGTTAGCAAACTCAGAAAAAGCAGTATCTCAGGAAGAGCTGAGCAAAGTTGTATCTATGATCGACAAACTTGCTAAGCGTAACGTGATACACAAAAATAAAGCCGGTAACCTGAAATCAGGTATCGTAAAAAGGCTTGCTGCGGTAGCTTAAGTTACCCTAAGGACTTTATGCCGTCCCGTATCTGTATACGGGACGGTTTCTTTTTGTTTGCCGCA
>JACCEA011087476.1_pt1 | contig 18185 bp, 25 predicted proteins | sample 7449851 | NCBI WGS metagenome assembly JACCEA01 (sample SAMN15323453, study PRJNA562643) | freshwater metagenome | isolation source: river surface water | place: USA:Blue River Watershed | collected 2017-08-18
AGTCATTGCTATTCTCGCTTTCGCCGTATTTATTGGCTGGTCAAGGCTTTGTCTCCAACGACACACAGGGGTAGACTTGACGATTGGTGCCGGCATAGGCTTGTTTGCGGGCGCAAGCTTTCAATTATTAAGCCAATGATTATCACCACCAACCGGCGCCTAGGTGGGTATAAAAATTATCGAAGAATTAGGAACAACCACATGAAAATTAAAATGATCTTAATCTTATTGGTATTCCTTCCACTCATTGGTTGTGATCGCTACACCAAAGTACAAGCGGTGAATTTACTGAAGGGGCAAGAACCCATTTCTTTTTTAGATGGTTTTTTCAGCCTGACCTATCACGAAAATACCGGTGCCATGCTGAGCTTTGGTGCGAAATTTCCCGACGAAGTACGGCTGATGATTTTTACGGTATTGGTGGGTTTGGTGTTGGTAATCGGGTTAATTTACCTGATGATAAAACCGATGAATAAATACAGTTTTACAGTGGGCTTGTTAATACTGGCCGGCGGCTTTGGCAACCTGTACGACCGCGCGTTAAATGATGGCCGAGTCGTAGACTTTATGCTGCTGCAACTGGGGCCGCTCCAGACCGGAGTATTTAATATTGCGGATGTTGCGATTATGGCGGGCGTATTTGGATTTTTATTTATCTCATCCAACCTAGGGAAGCGACTCACTTAAGCGTTAACGCAGCCAGGAATAGCGTTTTTTACCAAAGGAAAATTTGATGTATTCATCTACCTTTATATTTTTGAAAAAGCAATTTGACGACGACTTTTATCAGCTAGATAACGCCATTGCCGAGGCTGCCAAATCAATCCCTGGTTACCTGGGCGAAGAAGCTTGGGAAAATTCAAGCACAGGATACGTTTCAACGGTGTATTACTGGGAATCATTAGAGGCATTACAGGCGTTAATGCAGCACCCGCAGCACCTGCAAGCAAAAGCGCAACACGATAAATGGCTGGATAACTACCAGGTGGTTATTTCCCGGGTGTTAAAAACCTACGGCAATAAAGAATTTGGCATTTTGCCAAAGCAACAAAACATAGGCTAATAAGGAGTCACCATTGGACCGTTCAATTATTTGTACATCGCTAGACGAGGTTCGCCTCCATATAGACGCGATTGATAGGGAAATGGTTAATTTACTCGCGCAGCGCGGCGATTTTGTTGCACAAGCAGCTCGCTTTAAGAAAACCACTGATGATGTAAGAGCGCCGCAACGTGTCGAGCAGGTCATTGCCAAGGTAACAATATTGGCAAAAGAGCTGAATGCAAATCCAACGGTGGTTGAAGCGGTTTATCGCGCAATGATTTCAGCTTTCATCAACGCTGAACTGGTAGAGCACGCCGCTCTTGCGGATTCGCGATGATTAGCCTGAGAAAACCCAAACAAAGCGACCTCGCTGAAATAAAAAAGTTGTACCAGCAAAGTGTTTCGCTGCACGAACCCTGGACCTATGCACCGCAGGATTACGACGCTTATTTAGCACAGGAACACCGGTATTTTGTGTGCGCGGGTGCGCAGGCGCAAATTGTGGGGACGTTCAATATTTCCGGAATTTTGCGTGGCCATTTTCAATCCGCTTATGTGGGATATGAGGTGTTTAGCCCTCACCAAGGCAAGGGCTATATGAGCAAAGGCATGGTGCTGCTGTTGCAAGAGGCATTCGCAGGATTAAATTTGCACCGTTTGGAAGCCAATATTCAGCCGGAAAATACCGCGTCTATTCGGCTGGTTGCCAAAGCGGGTTTTATAAAAGAAGGGTTTTCCAAAAATTATCTCCGCGTGGGCGGGCTTGCGTGGAAGGATCATGAGCGCTGGGCGATAGTAAATCCGCACTGGTTAGCTACAAACAATAGCTGACGACTGCGAGCAGCCCCCCCACTAACACTAGACATCATTTGCCAAAGAAATTGTGCAGCAGTTTCTGCCCTTTTGTTTTGATTGATACAGGGCTTGGTCTGCGCGCTCCAGCGCTGCATCAAAACTTTCACCAAGACGGCCCTGAGCAATTCCCACACTGATAGTTACAAATATAGGCTCTGAAATGTCCTCTTTGAAAATCGGGCTAGCGGCGATTTTCTCCCGCAGCTTTTCTCCATAAACCAGTAAATTCTCGGCAGGAGCATCCTGCGTGACAATGACAAACTCTTCACCACCCCAACGAGCCACGTGATCAAAATCCCGTGAAACCTGTTTCAGTAATTGCGCAACGCTGGCCAATACCTTGTCCCCCAGCGCATGGCCATAGGTATCGTTGAACCGCTTAAAATGGTCGATATCAATAATTACAATCGCCAAATTTTGCTGAGTTTTAATCGCTATATTTTTGCTTACAATTTCTCTGATCGCACGGCGATTGAGCAGCTGGGTAAGCTCATCCTTGAATGCCACAGACTGCAACTTTTGGTTGTGCTCATTTAATGCGTCCAGAGATAGCTGCGCAGCGCGATGTCGTTTGTACAGCGAATAGATTCGAAAAGCGCCTTCCAACCCGAGCAAGGTCGCAAACGCGATTATGAAAATTAAATAGAAATTTTCCTTGCTGATCCGCTCTCCAATAAACGTAATTGATTTTACTTCAAGGTAATGCCTGGAAAGGGGCGGCTGCTCTTTAACCTCAATGTTTAGGGCTTGTATGCGATTAATTCGGGTATCGGACTCTGCCCGATGCAGCGAAAACAGTTTTATCCACCAATCGCTTACTTTGAATTCATCCAACCGAATAAATATCGGCTCATGGAGCTCAGACGTTTTTATGCCCACGCTTTGCGGCCGAAATTGGCGAATCGGATCAGGCAGATCTAGCGTAGGCTCATGATTTTGCAACGTCAGATAAATGTAATTTGCCGGCCCCCGGTAATTTATCTCAATCCAAACACCGGAATAACCGGTTAAATCCAACGAAATACTGGGAGAAACTTTAGTGGCAAACGCCAGGTCACTCACCAGCTGATCGCGGGTCGCTACACCCTGATTAGCGAATACACTGCTATTGCCGCACATATTGAACGAGGCTGCCTCACCAAATACACACTCAATCGCCGACTGACTTTCGTTTTTGTATGTATATGTCGTTTTACTTGCGGGACTTCCGTCGGTAAATGCCCCCCACCAGACATGTGGTCCTGGAAAAATCTGCAGCTTTTTTTGAGGAATATAGGGGTACGAAAACAGCCCCAATATAGTGATGAGAACCAAGCCTATCTTTGCTGCATTCATGTGCCGCGAAACAGCCAGCGTTTTTATTGTCATCAGGTAGTCCACTAGTCCACACAATGGTCACATTATAGTTGGCGCGCCAGCGATTGATTCACTCGATTTAGCAGGGTTTACCAGGGCACGGCTGAAGTTTTACTTTTTTAGTTATAAGTGCCCGTGAGGCGCTCTAATCACGCTACATTTGCACCAGATCCCCCTGCCAGCGCCCACCGCCCTCGGCTACCTTAATTTCTCTTAAGCAGGTCTTAAGGTTAGGTTTTTATTCTGCATCCTAAGAAATCCCACTACTGAGGATGCAGCAATGAAAGAGCTAGCCGGCATATACCCGGAAACACAAATCCAGCAGGGCGTTGCTGACAAATGGCATATGCCACGCCTGCCGAAAATTCGCATTCCCCGCTTTGGTTTGCATACCCCCGGTACCGAACAGCGCCCGGCCATTGAGCGCTACATCCACGACCGCTTCGCCGCCGTGCACCACGCCGAGGTGACCCACTTCCTGCCTAACATCATCAGCTTGCGTTGCAGTGGCGAATACTCTGCCGCCGTAGGCTTGGCGCCCGCCAGCACCGGGACCTTGTTTGCCGAACAATACTTAACGGCGCCAGTGGAAAAAGTGATTAGTGAGAAGTTGGAGCAGCCGATTGAGCGCCACCAAATCGTGGAAATCGGCAATCTGGTCTCTACCTGGAAAGGCAGCAGCCTGTTGTTATTTATTGTGATTGGCGAAGTGATGGAACGCCTGGGTTACCACTATGTGATGTTTACCGGCACCCGCGAAGTAAAAGCGCTACTTGCCCGCCTGCATTACTCACCTATTGTACTGGCGGATGCCAACCCTGCGGTGCTGCCCGACGGCGGTGCCAGTTGGGGCAGCTATTACGACAACAAACCACAAGTGATGTTTGGTGATAACCGCCCGGCAATGGCCGCCGCCCGCAAAAACCCGATGTATCGCGCAACGGTATTGGCAATTAACAGCGCGATTGAAAAAATTTGCACCGAATTTCGCGCGCGCAACAACGTCAGCGCAAAGGATGCAAACGATGAATAATTTTTTCGCCGCGCTGGAGCAACACGCACAGCAACAACCACAACAGCTTGCATTGATTAGCAAACAGTGTGAGCTCAATTATGCGCAATTGGTTGAACAGGTAAATCTGCTCGCGCAATGGTTAACTGACCATAATATTGGTCGCGCTGGACTCTGGGGCGAAAATTCGTGCGCGTGGATTATTGCCGATCTCGCCGCGCGCAAGGCGGGTACAACACTGGTTCCCTTGCCGCTGTTTTTTTCTGATGCACAACTGAACCACGTCATTACAAATACAGAATTAGGCTGCCTGTTAACGGTAGGTGATGCGCGATCCATTGCTCCGGTCGCCCGTCGTAGCAGCACTAGCCACGAGGGTATTTTTTGCGATTTCCTTAGCAGCGCGGGATCAGTGAGCAAAACTGCTGACATTAGCAAAATTACCTTCACCTCCGGCACTACTGGCGCCCCCAAAGGTGTTTGCCTTTCTGAAGCGGCGATTTCCAATGTTACCAACGCACTGATCGAGCGTATTTACTCCACGCCCGGTGCAGACGCAGAAATTAATCGCCACTTCACCCTGCTGCCCCTGAGCACGCTGCTGGAAAATGTTGCCGGTGTGTATGTGCCGCTGCAATTGGGTAAAACCATTGTGGTACTCGCCGGTGTCGATACCGGTTTGCTCGGCAGTTCGGAATTATCCCTGCCCACCTTGCTGCGCAGCCTGCATCACTACAATCCCAATAGCTTGATTGTGTTACCGCAAATTTTGCTCGGTTTGGTCGCGGCTAGCCAACAGGGCTTCCCGCTGCCCGCCGCATTAAAATTTATCGCCGTCGGCGGCGCACGCACATCATCCAGTTTGATACAACAAGCGCGCGCCATCGGCTTGCCCGTCTACGAAGGGTACGGCTTATCGGAGTGCGCGTCTGTTGTTAGTTTGAATTCGCCCGCGGCCAATAAAATCGGCAGCGTGGGAAAGCCCTTGGCGCACGTTAAAATTAACATTGAGCAAGGTTCCATATTCGTCAGCGGCAATACATTTTCCGGTTACTGGGGCCAAGCCCCGCAGAGTAAAGATGCGTGGCTGGACACCGGCGACCTGGGCTACCTCGATGACGACGGCTTTTTATTTATTACCGGTCGACGCAAAAATTTATTGATCAGCAGTTTTGGTCGCAACATTTCTCCCGAATGGGTTGAATCCGAATTGGCGCTGTGCCGCAGTATTGCGCAGTGCATAGTCGTGGGTGATGCACAACCCTACTGCAGTGCGATTTTAGTTCCCGCATCCGCCCAGGTTACGACCGAACAAATCACACAAGAGATCGCTCGCGTGAACCAGGGCCTACCCGATTACGCACACATCAAAAAATTTATTCTGGCATCAAGCCCGTTTACCGCCGCCAATCAATTACTGACTGACAACGGTCGCCTGCGGCGCAACGAAATTATGGCGCACTACCAACGCGATATCACCGCCATTTATGCCACCACATCCACCGCAGATTCTTCTCAACAAGCGGGCCAACACGCAGGAGCTATTTATGACATTCTTTGATCGCCTACAGCAAGAAACTGAACAAGAGCGAAATTATTTGTTGAGCGCTCCAATTATCCAACGCTGTATGAGCCAGGGCCAATTCAGTCTGGAGGAATACATCGATTTCCTCACCCAGGCATTTCACCACGTAAAACATACGGTGCCTTTGTTGATGGCGGTGGGCAGCCGCTTGCCGGCGGAAAAAGAAAATTATCGTGAAGCAATTGCTGAATATATTGAGGAAGAACTGGGGCACCAGGAATGGATTTTAAATGACCTGGCAGCCTGTGGTGCCGATAAAGAAACCATTCGCCACGGGCGCCCCGGTATGGCCACAGAACTGATGGTGGCTTACGCCTACGATACCGTTATGCGCAATAACCCTATGGCGTTTTTCGGCATGGTGTTTGTGCTCGAAGGCACCAGCATCAATTTGGCCTCGCAAGCGGCCGACATTATCCAACAGCATTTGGGCTTGCCCAACAAGGCGTTTTCCTATTTGCGTTCCCACGGCAGTTTGGATCAGGAACACATGGTGTTTTTCGCCAAACTCATGAACAGCCTGACCGAACTGAAAGATCAGGAGGATATTCTTCACGCGGCAAAAATGTTTTTCAAACTGTACGGGAACATTTTCCGCTCGATTAATCAACCCACGAGCGCACCGCTTGCTACTCCCAACAGCGCTGCCGCGAAAGTTGCCTAGGAGTAACGCATGAATATGAATGGCAAAACGATTTTACTAACTGGCGCTACCGGCGGTATTGGCGAAGCTATAGCACGGCAACTCGCGAGCGCCGGCGCGCGCGTGATTTTAGTCGGTCGGTCGCTCAATGAATTACGCAGGATTGAACGCGAACTGCAACATACCGCGCACAAAGGCTTCGCGTTGCAAGCCGACATCGCCAGTGCCGAGGGTTTGGAAACCATTCGCGTCGCACTAACCGCCCTGCAACTCCCGGTTGATGTATTAATTAATTGCGCCGGTGTCAGCCTATTCGGTTTGCTGGAAGATAACGAGCCTGCGGCGATCGAAAAGGTAATCAACACCAATGTGACTGCAACCATTTTGCTCACCCGCCTGGTGATGCCGTTTTTGCACAAAGAGCATGGCCGAATTTTATTTATTGGCTCCAGCTTTGGCGCACTCGGCTTCGCGGGATTCAGTGCTTACTGCGCGAGCAAATTTGCACTGCGCGGTTTTGCCGAAGCCTTAAGGCGCGAACTCGCCGACACCCCGATTCAAATCGCTTATGTCGCACCGCGCGCAACTGACACGCGGATAAATTCTGACGCTGTGGTAGCGCTCAATGATGCGCTGGGAAACTCAGTGGATGATCCCGCAACAGTGGCCGAAGCCATTGAAGACTTACTGGTACAAAACAAACTGCGCGATATAAACCTGGGTTGGCCGGAGCGATTTTTTCTCCGCCTCAATGCTATTTTCCCTCGACTGGTGGACAAAGGCTTGCAGAGTAAATTGCCCATTATTCGTCGCTTCGCGCGCTCGTCAAGCAACTCCATTTCGTCAACGATTCCAAGTACTGGCAAAACAGCTGCCAGCACGACACGATAAGAGGCTCCCTTTATGAAACGTTTATTGATCGCAACCAGTTTGTTGGCAAGCACATTCGTGAGCTTTGGTTTACATGCCGATGAAGCCACCGACATCAAACAATTACAAACTCGCTGGGCAGAAATCAAATACCAACTACCGGAAGCCGAGCGCGAAAAAGCGTTTGAAACATTAGTGGCCGAGGCTGAAAAATTGCGCACCAGCAACGGGGATAAACCTGCCTATCTGATTTGGGAGGGAATTATTCGCTCCACCTACGCCGGGGCCAAAGGTGGATTGGGTGCATTGGATCAGGTTAAACAAGCAAAAAAATTATTTGAACAATCCATCAGTATCGCACCGGATGCACTGGCCGGTTCCGCTTACACCAGCTTGGGTTCACTTTATTATCAAGTCCCCGGCTGGCCGGTTGGATTTGGCGATGACAAAAAGGCCAAAGAGATGCTGCTAAAAGGATTAAGCTATAATCCTGACGGTATAGATTCCAATTATTTTTACGGCGATTACCTGTTGGATCAAAAACAATATCCGCAAGCTGTGGCAAGCTTGGAAAAAGCCCTGCAGGCGCCAGCACGCCCCGGCCGCGAATCTGCCGATACCGGGCGCAAACAGGAAATTGAAAGCGCGCTCACCAAAGCGAAAAAACATTTGTAATTGTCTGTTGGCAAATTCTCCGCAGTAGAATGCATAAGCCCGACAGCCCAAGATTCTGTAAGTACGAGGGACAGGAATGCACATACTGCTTGTTGAAGATGACAGCCTGCTGGCAGACGGCATTGTCGGCGCACTCAAGCGCGCCGGCTTTGCCGTGAGTTGGCTGGATAACGGTAAGGCCGCCAGCACCTTTCTCGCCGCTGAACCACCGGATATTTTATTACTCGATTTGGGCCTGCCCGATATGGACGGCCTGGATTTGTTGCGTCTGGTGCGCCAAAAAAAATACCCCACCCAAGTATTGATTCTCACCGCGCGCGACAGCACCAATGCCAAAGTCGCGGGCCTGGATGCGGGTGCCGATGATTACCTGACCAAACCCTTTGAGCTGGACGAATTACTCGCGCGCTTGCGCGTGTTGGAGCGTCGTTTGGGAAATGCATCCACAGCGATGATTCAGGTTGGCCCACTAAAACTGGACACCACTCACCACCTCGCGCTACTCAATGATGAGCCGATGAATTTATCGCGTCGCGAATACATGTTGCTCAAAGCGTTAGTAGAGCATGTTGGTATTATCCAAACCAAAGAAGGGCTGGAAGGAAAACTTTACAGCTGGGGCGATGAAGTCGCGAGTAATGCGATTGAAGTGCACATTCACAATTTGCGCAAAAAATTGCCCGCCGATTTTATTAAAACCCTGCGCGGCATTGGCTACATGGTTCCGCGCCAATGAAATCCATTCGCGTTTTTTTGGTCATACTGCTGGTGGCGATAATCACGCTGGCCAACTTTGCGGCGGCGGTGCGTGGTTACCTCGGCAGTATGGACGAAGCCGAAAAACTATTTAACCAGCGGCTGCTGCAACAGGTCGACTTGTTGAATTATTTGTTGCCAGGGCGCTATCAGGAATTCTCACAAAACTCTGCACCATTGGTATACAACGCACCGGCAAAAGCCGCGCCCGGCGACACTTCTACGCGCGTGGCCGATTTGCAATTTCAATGGGTCAGCAACGAGGGCAAGTTGCTGATGCGCTCAACCGCAATGCCTGATGAGGTGATTAGCGATTTGCGCAGCGGCTATCAGTTTATTAATTTCAATCACTACCGCTGGCATGTTTTGGTGGCACCCGCCGTCAATAATTCCGGTTGGTATTTACTCGCCGAGCGCGACGATCAGCGCTACCGTTTGGCGGAATCCATGATCCTGCAAGCGGTAACACCCATGGTGATTGCAATTCCCATCATCGGCTTTGTAATCTGGTGGGTACTGGGAATTGGGGTGCGCCCGGTAGCGCGGCTGACGGAGGAATTTCACGCGCGCGAAGCAACCGATTTGCGGGCTATTGATCAGCAGGACATGCCCGCCGAATTAATTCCGCTGGCGCAATCGGCCAATGAGTTATTGCGTCGCTTGGGCGCGTCCTTTATGCGCGAGCAACGCTTTGCAGGAGACGCTGCACATGAACTGCGCACGCCCATAGCCGCGCTAAATATCCACTGTGAAAATTTGCTGCATGAATTGCAACCGGTACCCGAGTCTGCTTACAAATTACAGCAGGGCATTAAACGAATGAGTTATTTGGTCGAGCAAATTCTACTACTCAACAAGACCTCACCCGATCACTTTATGAGTCAATTTCAACCCGTCAACCTGACTGCGCAGGTTAAACAAGTGATAGTAGGCGCGAGCGATGCACTGAGTCACAAAGACCTACAAATTGAATTCGATGGCGACACCTGCTGGGTCAATGGCGATGCCGCCGCACTCGAAACATTGATTAATAATTTATTGGGCAACGCAATAAAATATTCCTCCGCCAACGGGCAGATTGTGGTGCACACCTGGCGGCGTGGCGACCAGGTCGTGCTGGAAGTCATGGACAACGGCCCGGGTATTCCTGCCGATCAACGAGAGCGTGTCTTTGATCGCTTTTATCGTCTGCACGGTGATCGCCACAATTCCGGCACACCCGGCTGCGGCCTGGGTTTATCCATCGTCAAACAGGTTGTTGATTTGCACCAGGCCCGGATCAACTTGACCGAATCATCCTTCCCAACCGGGCTACTGGTGCAGGTAACCTTTTCCGCCTGCGGCCCCCAAAGCCTGAGCGCACCCAACGAAGGAGCGAAAGAAAAATGATCACACGCAAACTCATGCTGTTATTTGTCTGTGCGTTACCCTTGTCTGCATTCGCCGCTGTGCCGGAATTTACGATTGAAATTCGCGATCATTTATTTTTTCCCTCAACGCTGGTTGTGCCGGCCAACACCAAAATTAAATTAGTTGTGCTCAATCAGGATCCGACGCCGGAAGAATTTGAAAGCTACGAATTAAATCGCGAAAAAGTCATTATGGGCGGGGCCAAGGCAATTATTTTTATCGGCCCGTTAAAACCCGGGGACTACCCCTTCTTTGGAGAATTTAATCCCAAAACAGCGCAGGGTGTAATTCGCGCGCAACCCGAGGGCTAGATGATGGTCGATGCAATTCTATTAGTATTGCGCGAAGTGCTGGAGGCCGCACTCATCATTACCATACTGATGGTGATGAGTCGCAAACTCGGTTTTTCCCTTCATTGGATTCTCGTCGCACTGGTGATGGGCACGCTCAGCTCCTGGGCGCTGGCACACTACGCCTACACTATCGCCGACGCACTGGGCGGCACCGGGCAAGAGTGGACCAATGCACTCTTGTATTTCATGGTGGTGCTCGCTTTTATCGTAATTGCCACGTTTATTGCGCCGCTCCTGTTTAATACGCCACACCAACTGCGACATCTAGCGCGAGAAGATACTCCACGCCTAAACCGTCAGCTGCTGGTTGCAGCCGCTATTTTTGCCGTAGGCCTTTCCCTCGCACGCGAAGTAGCGGAGATCTGGATTTATTTAGGCGGCTTTGCACAACAACCGGACAAATTGGAGTCGGCGTTAACGGGTGGCGCAATCGGTTTGGGGATAGGCGCGAGCCTGGGAGCGATTACTTATTATTTGCTGGTATTTATTTCCGTCCGCCGTTTTATCTACTTGTTGTTCAGTTTTTTGATCCTGCTGAGCGGTGGATTGGCCATGCAAATCGCCAAGCAATTATTGCAAATTGGCGTGCTCGATTCCGCCGCCCCCCTGTGGGACACATCCAGGCTCGTCAATGAACATTCCTGGCTGGGTGAACTGCTTTACGCGCTGATAGGATATGACTCCAGCCCCAGCGCTATTCAAGTTATTTTTTATTGGTTAGCCGTAACGCCGCTGATCGTTATCGGTATTTGGCAATGGCGACGGAGGAAGCTCGCCCATGCGTAAACTCGCTCTAATTTTGCTAGCGGCTGGCGGCGGCTGGTCAAGCGGTTCTCTTGCAGAACTTAACCGCGTCTATCATCCGTATGTAGAACAAAACGAACGCGAATTGGAATATGGCGCTGTGTGGCGCGATGTGACCGATGACAACATTATGTTGCAACGCGCCGGCCTCGGTTACGCCTGGGCGGAGCATTGGTTTGGCGAAATTTATTTACTGACCGAATCCATCACTCACGACAACCAACAATATCGCGGGTACGAAGCAGAAATAAAATGGCAACTTAGCGAACAGGGAGAATACTGGGCCGACTGGGGATTATTGTTTGAAACCGCCAGCGCCGACGACATTCACCGCCGCGAAGTGGCGCTCGGCTTGCTGATGGAAAAAGAACTAACCTCCAATTGGGTGGGCACTGTAAATCTGTTTGCTGAATACGAATTTGGCAACGACATCGAGGACGAATTCGAAACCGCTGCGCGCGCCCAATTTCGCTACCGCTACTCACCTGTGCTCGAACCCGCGCTCGAATTCTATCTGGACGATCAGGACTGGGCTGCCGGCCCCGTACTTACCGGCGTACAAAAAATTTCCGCTAAAACGCAACTGCGCTGGGAGTTGGGATATTTATTTGGCTTGAACCAAGACACCCCGGACAATAATATTCGCTTGGGGATAGAGTTTGAGTTTTAATCGGCGACGCTGCAACCCGCCCCCATGAACCCAATCAACACCCTGTCATTACCACTCCCCGCCAAATAGGGACAATTACATGCTCACCTTTATCGACGCACAAGCAAAGGATGCAGAGCTTCTGCGCGACCTATTAATTAGTTCGAAAGGCTACTGGGGATATGCGCAGGAACAACTCGAAAAATGGCGAGCCAACCTGACATTCAAAGCGGAGTATATTGCGAGCAATACCGTTAAACTCATTGTAAAAGATCATGAAGTAATTGGATTTTTCGCACTTGTAAAAGGCGACAGCAATGAACTTGACCACCTGTGGTTATTGCCCAATGCCATTGGCAAGGGCTACGGAAATCTGGTTTTTGCCCAGATTCTTAACGAATGCGACGCACTAGGTATTTCTGACTTCTACATCATATCTGACCCGGATGCAGAAGGATTTTACTTAAAAAAAGGCGCCTTAAAAGTGGGTGAAATTTACAGCGAGCCTCAACAACGAATGCTGCCTAAATTGAACTACAAGGTGTCGCTCCTTCGCGAACAGCCCTAACACTAAGGCATCCGCCGAACACAACAACATTAAGGATCAACAATGAAAGCATTTTATTGGGCATTTCTACTCATTTTTACCGCCAGCTCACTCGCAAATACAATCGATACCGATTTACAAGAACTTGAAAAAACCCTCGGCAGTTACCCACCTGCAATTGAGAATGAAGCCCAGCAAAAAGAGATTACGAAAAAATACGAACTACTTAAAAAGAAGCTGGACTCTTTACTAAAAAGCGACCCTAAAAACGAATCGGCTTTGTATCAAAGAGGATTGCTTCAAACGTTTGGCCATAATATGGACTACCCGGACTCATGGCGGGGCGCCGACGAAGACCTTAAAAATGTGTTACGCCTAAACCCATCGAATGTAAGGGCTATATTGGATCTTGCTAACCTATACGTAAACTCAGACCCTACCCTAGCGCCCGCCGCCGAAAATTTATACAAAAGCGCTCAGTGCTTTTTAGATCCCGCCCCAGACGAAGAAGCCCAGCGCGGGCTGTTCTTTGCTTACTATTATCAGGGAAAAGTGCCCTTAGCTTATAAGCAAGCGTTAATCTTGAAAAACTCATGGCCCGAAAATGGCTACGACAAATTAATTGATATGACGGCATCGGTGTTAAAGCGAAATAACGAAATTACCCCCAATTACCAAGCCGACAAACTAGTTCACACATCTTGTGAAAAACCGGACTCAACTACATAGAAGAAAGGAAATTTTAAATGATTGCTGTAATTCTCGAATTCGATCCGATTGATGGACTTGAAAAAGAATTCATCGCGTCGTGGATTCATTGCACTCAAGTTATTTATAAAAACTTTGGTAGCCTAGGCTCCCGTTTGCATCGTAGTTCAGATGGAAAATTTATTGCTTACGCACAGTGGCCCAGCAAAGAGGTCTATGCGGCATCTGCTGATTGGCCCGCCCATTTGGTTGAAGCCAGAGATTCAATGCGTAAACTAATAAAAAATGGAAAGCCAAATGTTCTACACCTATTGGAGGTTGAAGCAGATTTGTTGAAGTTAGCACCTGCTCCGGCAGTGCCGCTTTAATCGGGAATAGTTTTTATAGCCAAGCCAGCTGTCACCCCACTATTTCTTTCAGCGCTTCTACATGCCCTTTAAACGCTTTACGCCCGTTGGTGGACAGCGATAACCAGGTGCGCACCCTTCCCTCGCTGGCGCTTTTGTTAATAACGACATAACCTGCCTCTTCAAGCGGTTTAATATGCTTTGAAAGCACAGAATCGCTTACATCCAAATGCTCGCGCAGTACACTGAATTCCAGTGAGGCTACCGGTGCAAGCAGGGCACAAATTTTTAATCGGTTAGGTGCATGGATTAATTCATCAAAAGCGGCACTACCCATTACGCGCCTCCGTTGAATTTCCTTTTTTTGCATTCAGTAGCCGACCAAAGCGCAAACCAATTGTCAGGATCAATGCATTAAGAACACCTGCAACACAAGGAATCACCAATGACCCGGATTGCAGGTAAATAACTCGCGACAATATCAGCAATGCGCAAATAAGCAGTGCGACCACAATGCCTTTTACCGTGATATTTACATCAGAAATTTTTATCGTGATGCCGTTAATTCGCAACGCAATAATCCACGATACAACGCTGAGGCAAATAACGCTGTAAGCTCCCCAGTGAATTGCATTCCACAGGCTGTTATTAATCATAGAGCCCATAGCCGCAGTTTTAATACCCAAGGCAATTGCGCACAGCAGTATTAACCATAACGGTGGCCGCATACTGTGAAGGGTAATTTTATTCGCCCCTGCTATTGATGCCAACGCTGCTTTAGCGTCATCCGCAGTAATTTGATGATGGTTCTCACTCATTGCAAAGCCCCTTTACTTTCCGACATGGAAAGTAATATAGCTGTGACTTTCCGTTACAGCAAGTCTTTTCTTTCCACAATGGAAAGCCAACAGGAATATGACTCCCGTGGTGTGGGTGTGCTTTTTATTTGAGCAGCTCAACTTCTTTTTGGCAGTTTTTTTGTAAGAAAGATATTTCTTTGTAGAAACATTGCCCTGTTGGGGTTCGTTCCTCACCGCCAACCTACGTGAGCGGCGAGAAAAAATGCTATCGTTATTTCGCCGCTTCTTTCATCACATCCGCCATCACGCCATAAACATTGGTCCAGGCGATTTTTACGTCCTGCGTAAATTCATTACCCAGGCCCTGCCCTAATGTTTTTAATAAAGCGGCGCCGACTGTGTCGTAGTGGGAGTCTTGTACGCCGTAGCCACCGTGGCGCTTGCCGAGGTTTTGTAATACGGGAACCAATACATTCAGCTCGGTTAATTTGTTCACGGCAACTGAAATCATCTCGATTAATTTTTTGCCTTGCGCTTGCAAGTCACCTTTGAATAAAGGTTTTAATGCAGGGTCTGCCTCGAATAGGTTTTGATAAAACAGCGCCGCCGCTTGCGGGCCAATGGCGACTACTTTTTGCCAGGAATTTTGTACCAGCTGAATGGTTGAGCTATCCATATCGACACCTTTTTACCGTTAAGAGACAGGGAAAGTAAAAAGTAATCGCCAGGTGGCGATTACTTTTTGGTTAACACACTTATTGCAAGATAATGCTTTTTCCTGGCGGCTCGGGCTGCGGGTTGAAATTACCAACTTGCTCTTTCACTCGCAGATCGGGCATTACGATACTCGCTTGCGCAGTCGCTGCCCCCATCACTAACGCCAACACACCAATTAATTTCATTGCTTTCATTTTCAAATCCTCTTGAATGATTTCCAAAATTTTCCATTTCACGAATTAACGATTTACCGTTAACTTATTTACGCCAGATTCCGGTGTACACAGAACCGCAGTACCACCAGCCGTATCGGGTGAAACCCAGGCTGGCTAAATCAGTCGATTTTTTGTTGAACGTAGTTAATGACATGCCGTGGTGGGCAACCCATGCACCGCTGGTTGGAACCCAACTGGTGTTATAGATCTGGCCATTGTCGGTACAGGCATAAACACTGGGCATTACGCCGGAGTCTGCAAAGTGGTTGAACCAGGCTTGCATGCGCTCGTCAGGAATATTGTTCACTGTCCAATAAGCCACTGAGTGCGGAGCCCAAACCATCATTTTACCGGCAGGAATTGATTTGCCGTTCAGTAAAGTCCAGGTGGCATTTACCGATGCAGTGTAATCAGTGAATGGTGTGGTTTGGCCATGATCGAATTTCATTTTGATGGGATCGCCCGAACCGGTTTGCACGTGAACATGCAAATGTGGACCAGATGAATTGCCATTATTTCCTACCAGACCCAACACCTGACCTTTAGCAATGCGCGCACCGCCCGATACTATTCCCGCCATCGTCCACACCGCACCCTGCTCTTTTGCTGGTAAATAGGTGGCATTGTGCGGACACAAATCGGTAGAGATCGACCCTGGTTGTGCATGCGCATAAAGTGCGTAGTTGCCGTCATCTTGCAGAACCCATAAGTGGTTTCCCGCATAGCCTATATAGCCTTCCGCCACCTTGGCGTGGTTGGAACCCGGGGTATTTTCCGGCGCGTTACGCCAACAACCAACCACCGTACCTGCATCCATTGCGCGAATTTTTGCGCCGTAGACAATGTGGTTGGAATTGACTTTATTGTCCGCACCGTTGGTTTTGAGGTGATCCCATTTACCGCTGCCGATATGGCGGCGAGCAATAATATCCAACGCCTCTGCCTGAGCATCGCCAGACCAATGAGTGTCAGTGGTGTAGCGGTAGTTCAGGTTGATGTCATCCGCACGCAGCGGGAAATCCGATGCTGAAGCAGCAACAGAAACCAACGCAGCAGAGGCAACAATCAGGGAACGAGCAACAGCAAGTGAGCGAGTAAAAACATGAAGTGATTTCATTTTAAATTTCCTTTTAAACAAAAAATGAGTGAGTGTTTAGCAAGTAACAGATAGTGAAGCGCCTTAGCGAACAACCGCGATGACCAAGCTCCTTTTACCAGCGACGACAGCCATGTCGTTTGTTCATGTGGCCATATTAAAGGGGGAGATTGTCAGGATTTTGTCGAGGGAAGGGAGATTTGTGTCAATTGTGTCAGCGGGTGTAATTTAACCTGGTGTGGAATGCTGCTATGGCGGATATTGGTTTGCCTGAAACACCCTAGGTGGTGCGGGCTGCCAGTTGTATTTACTTGATGCACGCTATTAATGGATAAGAGTTTTTAAATAATATAGAGTGGATGTGCCCTATAGATATACGGCTTATGTCATTGAATAATCTGTTAGGATTAGGAGTAGAAAAGTGCAAAAAACAAGGAAGCTGGCGGCTGATGCATTGCGTGCAATTATTTTCTTTATTGTAATGCTAATAACACTATTTTATTTGTTAGTTCTGTCAATGACGATAGGATTAATGCATCTTGATAATTTCTTTAAAGAGCTTGCTGTACTTCCATTTTACGCAATTACCGCGGGTTACGGACTTTTTTCCTTTTGGTGGTTGCTCAGAAAATTCGAGACCTTGTCAATTTCAGAAATTCCCAATTCAATAACATTAGGACTGGTTTCTGGCTCAGCAATATCAATTGCTTACTTTGTTTCAGCAAAAGATAAGTATCTCAATGGAATGCCTGGATTAATATTTTTAGATTTATCGATAATTTTAATGCTTACATTTTTACTTATTTTGCTGCTCTTTATTATTGTTTGGCCTGTAAAAAGCCCCAACAAACCTTAGCAACCCGCGCACTGCGTGCTCCGGACAGATTGTAAACCGCGTTATGAAGACTAGAGTTATGGACTGGATAAATACTTCATTAGAACTTTTTAAGGCAGAAAAGCCTGAACATTTTACCGACTTTACACATTGCCCAGAATGTGAAGAGCATGACCAGACCTTATTGAGCAAAACTGTTCTTACCATAGGTATGGAGGAATTGGGGAACCCTGGCTGGGATCCAATCTGTTTTTGCGATGAAATAGGGATAAAATACTTTACCCCAGCGTTGGTTCGGCTTAGCTTAGAAACAGCAAATTCTGAATTTTACTTTACGCAATTTCTAAATCGCCTTATATGGGATGGTAGAAATAACAGGTATTATTTAGCTTGTACGCCTGACCAGCGTGAATTCATTGCAAATTTTATCGGATACATGATCGAAGAATATTCATCCGAAATTGAAGATTTTTGTTTTACTGAAGAAGCTCAACAAGCCTATCGAATTTGGTCAAAATCATAACATTCGTACGATTACGCTGCGCTAATCGCACCTACATAAATACATTGCCTTAGGCATTGGGAATGTAGACATAGCCCACCGAGCGCACGGTTTTGATTGTGGCGGGTTTATCGGGATCAAGTTCAATCTTTTTACGCATACGGGTGATGCGACTGTCGATGGAACGGTCAAACGGATCCGCATCGGTTTTGTGGGCCAATTCCAGTAAATAATCGCGCGATAAGGGGCGATTGGGGTTGGCGATGAATACCATTAATAAATCGTATTCCATTGCCGTGAGCGGCACTTCGGTATCGCCGTCCCACAGTTTGCGCGCTTCTACATCCAACAGGCATTTGCCAATTTTCTTGCGCGCGTCTTGCACCGGCTGGGTATTCGCGGGCA
>JACCEA010473534.1_pt1 | contig 18170 bp, 15 predicted proteins | sample 7449851 | NCBI WGS metagenome assembly JACCEA01 (sample SAMN15323453, study PRJNA562643) | freshwater metagenome | isolation source: river surface water | place: USA:Blue River Watershed | collected 2017-08-18
CGATCGATGTACAGGCAACTGCCAGCCCTTACAGCGAAGAGCGCAAAGAGTCAGGTTTTAGTGGCCAGTTCATGCTGGATCGATCCACCATTAAATTGGGTTACACCGGCAGTAAAGAAAATGATTATGATGCTACAACCTACAGTTTTGGTATTGATCAAAGTTTTTTTGGTGATTTAACCACCCTGGGTTTTGGTGTTAGTTTTGGTGAGGATGTGGTTGGGCAAAATACTGACCCGACCTATCAGCGCGATTTGCAGCGGCGCAAATACAGTGTCAATGCGTCGCAAATTGTCACCAAAAATTTATTGGCATCGCTCAGTTTTGATAGCGCGACTGACCAGTGTTTAAATCTCACCGACGAAGAAAGCTGTTTAAATAATCCCTATCGCTCGGTGCGCTATTTAAGTGGCACCGGTGGTTATCTCTATCAGGGAGAGCGCTATCCGCATACGCGCAACAGTGACGCTTTCGGTGTGCGTGCGATTTATTATTTACCTTATCGCGCTTCCATTCGTGCAGAGTTGCGTACCTTTTCCGATAGCTGGGGTGTTGAGGCGGATAATGCGGAATTGCGTTACTTGCATCCCTATGGTGAACGCTTCTTGTTCGAAGTGAAATACCGTATTTATGATCAAACCGGAGCTGAGTTTTATGCCGATTTATTTCCCTACCGCGATGCGCAAAATTTTCTCGCGCGCGATAAAGAATTAAGTCCGTTTTCATCAACCACGGTTGGCGTGGGCGTCACCTACAAGATTCCACCCGGTTTTATTCCCTGGTTCGATAAAAGCACGGCGAACCTTTACTGGGATCATTTCAATATCGACTACGACGACTTCCGCGATGCACGTGTATCCCCGGAAGAATTCGCCGCTGGCGATGAGCCTCTCTACAGTTTGCAAGCGGATGTGATTCGGTTGTATTTTTCGTTTTGGTTTTGACTTAATAAAAACGCGGCGAATGCCGCGTTTACCTACGCTATTTCTTTGTGCCCCACATCCAGCGCAAAATTTCCGGCAATAACACCCCGCCATGTTTATCTGAGTGATCGCCATCACCCCAAATATGCCGCACTTCATAGCGTGCACCCGGGATATTTTTTTCGTCGGCATTTTTATTGGCATAGGTCAGTGCAGCGAGCATTTGTTGATTCGCTAAAAACCAATTGCCGTGTTCGTTATCGATATCGTTGCTGCCGTCTTGCAGAAAAATTTTTAGCGGACGAATTGGGGACTTGCGAATTAGACCGGGGTAGAGATCGCCGCCGGGTGTCATGGGGCTTTCGGCAGTGGCGGGCGCATAACCAATAGACGTGTAGCTGCCGATAATGCTGATAACATTGCGGAACGCATCGGGCTTATGCCATGCCACAGTAAACGCACAAATAGCACCACTACTGGTGCCGCCAATAATTCGATCTTGCGGGTTGCTGCTGATCGCGTAGGTTTTTTCCAGTTGCGGCAATAATTCTTCCAGCAACATGCGCGCGTAGTTATCGTTGAGGGCATCGTATTCCTGTGCGCGATGATCGGGGTTGGACATGCCTAAATTGTCGGGATAAGTCTCGCTTACATTGCCAGGGGTGATAAATAAACCAATGGTCGGTGGAATATTTTTTTTGTGGATTAAATTATCCAGCACTTCGGGAACGCGCAATGAACCGGTGGGGTTGGTGGCGCGTTGACCGTCCTGAAACACAAGGAGGTTTAGTGGTTTTTGATGAAGGGTTTCATAATTGGCTGGTAAATAAACCCAGTAGCGTCGAACGGTATTTTTAAAAATCTTGCTATGAAATTCGTAGGGGCCTTTTAATGTGCCGCTGGGGACACTGGGTTGTTCCAATGAATCAGGGGTAAATTGGTAGTCACCTGGTTTGCGTGCATATTCCGCGAGTGCAGGTGTGCAGAACAGGGATAGGCTTAGCGCGCAGACAATCAGACAGGATGTTTTATTCATTCTTATTGTTTCTCGTGAGTGGTGGTGTTTAGCAAAACGTAGAACGTATAGGCCCTAAAAAAACAAAGCCTCCATTTTTAGGTGGAGGCTGTGAGTTTATCGGGTAATGGGGCGATATTCATCGATATCGCCATGCGGCATGTCTAGCCAGTTATCTGCCGGTAGCGGCGGAATTGGCGCCGGGTTTTCCAGTTTGGGATGTTCAACAGCAAGTAGTGCATCCAAATGTACCAATACTGGATCTTCAATCGCCTCGCTTGGGCAGACCAAAATGTTGTGTTCGCGTGTACTGCGCCCCAAGTCGAGACTTGAGGAGTAGCGCACCAGCGCCGCGCCCATGATCAATCCGGTGATGACTGGAATTAACCACCAGAAAAAAACGGGTGCGTATTGATAGGTTACCCAGCCCCAGATAATTGCAGCTGTGGTCATTTTAGAGGTGCGCGCGATACATTCACCCCAAGGCAGTAAACGGCCCTCACGGTCTTGCGAGTCCCAGTTCACTTTGAAACCTAGCAATACGGAAATTACAAAGTACGCGTGGTACACCATCATGATTGGCGCAATCAGTACTGCGAAAATAGTTTCAACCACGGCGCCTTTGATAATTGCAAATCCGCCGCCAAATTGTTTGCGACGATGGACTAAAGTAACGATTACACCGAGAAACTTGGGGCCCATCAATAGCACAGTGGTCAACAGTATCAGCGCGACAATAAGCTCGGTTTTCGCAATCGGCCAATTGGGGTAAAGCTGATAAGCTTCTGTGAAATAGACATTGGAATTAATAGCCCGTACCACCGCGTCAGCGGTGCTCAGTACCAACATTAACAGCCAGATTAATGAAGTGATATACGCCGTCGCACCGAGTAAAAAATGCATACGGCTGATCGGGTGAAGCCCCTTCAGGCCCAGAATACCCAGATGCTGGATATTGCCTTGTACCCAACGACGGTCGCGCTTGGCGTAGTCAATAATATTGCAGGGTACTTCCTCGTAACTACCTTCCAGATCCGACAGCAGAAATACGTCCCATCCGGCGCGGCGAAGCAACGCGGCTTCTACGAAATCGTGACTAAGGATATCCCCGCCAAAGGGGGCCTTGCCGGACAAAGTAGGTAGCCCGCAGTGATCCATAAATGCACGCATACGGATGATCGCGTTGTGGCCCCAGTAGTTGGCTGCATCGGTTTGCCAGAAGGCAATACCTGTCGCGAGCATCGGGCTGTAGAGTACGGCAGCAAATTGTACGAAGCGACCAAAGAACGTGGTTTGGCGCACGGGAATTGGAATGGTTTGGATCAGGCCAGTGCGCGGGTTGGCTTGCATGGCGCGCACCATTTTCACCAGGCACTCACCCGTCATAATGGAGTCGGCATCCAGCACTAGCAGGTGCTCGTAGTTGGCACCCCAGCGCTGGCAAAATTCAGCCAGGTTGCCGACCTTGCGACTGATATTTTTTTCGCGACGGCGATAAAACACCTGCTTGCCCAAATCGCCCAAGCGCTCTTGCAATTGCTGCCAGGCATCGCGCTCGGCCTGAGCAATAGTGAGATTGGTGGTATCACTGAGCAGGAAGAAATCGAAATTGGCCATTTCGCCGGTCTTTTCCAGCGAGCGCAAGGTCGCCTCAAACCCGGCAATAACGCGGTGGGTATCCTCGTTGTACACCGGCATGACTACCGCTGTGCGGGTAGTGATGGGCGATTGGTCTGCCAGCAGGTTCTTGGTGGATTTCAAAGTGAGCGGGTCAATGCGCAGCATCTGCAACACAAAACCAAATAGCCCGCTCCAAAATGCGAGGCTTAGCCAGGTAAAACTTATTCCAAAGAGCACCAGAATAACGGCTTCCAGTGCAGTCAGATCATTAGCGCGCAAGATATCAAACATAATGTAAACACCGCTTACCGCAGTGATCACACTCAGAATGACATAAATGTACCGGCGTAATGATTTGGCTGGAATTCGTATTGCATCCAGAGGGGCTGAGCTGAGGTCAGCCACGGGGCGGCTGACCGGGGGAACAGGCGAGTGCATCTGCGTCATATTAAATTGCGTCCGGGTACCAGACATAGCTCCAGACTTCGCTTAAGCGCTGGTCGCGCAATTTCAGGTACAGTCTCATATCGGCAACTTTATCGCCTTCGGGTTCCAATTTAAATGAAGCGCGCCACGTGCGGCCATCAGGTAGCTGGCGGACTACCAGTTCGCTGACATTGCCAGCGGATTTTTGCATTTCCGCTACCAGCGGTGCATCAGCAGAGAGGTTGTCCAGTTCGCCACCGCGGAAGTCGATGACAAATTTGCGCTTGGACGCTGGGGGCGGGTTAGCCTGGCCGGGGTTGGCGCCCCAACCGATACGGGTGCGGATAACTTTGGCACCGGTGTTCTCGATGACATGGTCATCCATGGCGCGTAAGCGATATTTATAGGTGGCGTTAGAGCCGGCTTTCATGGCTTTTGACGGTACCCAATAGGCAACGATGTTGTCATTGGTCTCGCTGTCGCTCGGGATTTCCACCAGTTCGGCGCGACCTTTGCCCCAGTTGCCCTCGGGGATTACCCACATACTCGGGCGTTTTTCGTAGCGCGCTTCCATATCCATGTAATGGTCGAAATCGCGATCGCGCTGCAGCAAACCGAAGCCGCGCGGATTTTCATCCAGCATGGAAGAAACACGCAGTTGGCGATGATTGCTGATCGGGCGCCAGATCCACTCACCATTGGAAGCGGCCATTAGCAGGCCGTCGGAATCGTGCACTTCAGGGCGGAAGTCATCCACGAAGCGCGTGTGGTTCTCGCCCCACATATACATACTGGTTAAAGGCGCTATGCCGACTTTGAGGATATCCTTACGGGCGAAAATGCGGGCTTCGACCGCCATTTCAGTAGGGGCCCCCGGCATGATTTCAAAACGGTAAGCGCCGGTGATCGAAGGGCTGTCCAGCAGCGCATACATCACCATCCGGGTGTCGGTGGGGTTGGGTTTCACCAGCCAGAACTCGCGGAATACCGGGAATTCCTCGCCCTTGGGTTCGGCGGTATCTATTGCCAACCCGCGCGCCGACAAACCGTAGGCCAAACCTGGGCCAACCATGCGGAAGTAAGACGCACCCTGGAAAACCACAAATTCATCTTTGTATTCATTGCTGTTGAGCGGGTAGTGAATACGGAAGCCGGCAAAGCCGATGTTATTGGGAGCTACGCCGGCGAGCGGTGCAGCCGGGCCATCGTAATTGAAATACTCTTGCTTGAATTGCACGAACGAATCCGGGCCATCGGTGGCCATATGCAGGACAACAGGTTCGCGGTAGAGAAACCCGGGGTGGAACAATTGCAGTTCAAATAGGGATTCGTTGTGCCACAGGGACGCTTCCGGGCGGAAACGGATCGAACGGTACTGGTCATAATTCATATTGGCCAGTGCTTCGGGAATATTTGCCTGGAGCGGTTTGTATTCGCGTTTGGCGAGCAATTTTGCACGTGAGGCTATGGCATCAAAGAGGGCGGGTTGGGCAATCTCAGTTGCAGAGGCGGGCGCAACGGCGGGTTGTGCTGGTGCCTGGGCTTGGGCGCCAATCCCTAAAGCGCAGCTCAGGGCAATGGCCGTCAGGCTGCAGCGGCGGATTAATCTGGCGCTTGCCTTGCTCGTGCTTTCAAACCTGGTGTTGTTAAACAACATGCTCATCCAATTGTCTCCGCGTCGGATTAAGGTGTCTCGTTAAATAAAAAAAGCGTCCCGAGGTTTCGGGTCAGCATTGATTGTAGTCGTTGAATTTCCGTATTTTTAAAGGTGGCTGGTTCCCGGGCTTATGTGCCTGTTGCACCTTGGTTCTGAACTATTCCCCTTGTTTGGCGACTGCGATTTGCGCGCACACGAATAACCCTGGCGGCATTTATCCTGCTCATACAAAAATACAAGTGGGGTAATAATTGTCTGAAGATGTCCTGCCGCACGCTTGTGCTTGCACAAGGCTTGCCAGAAAGCAGCGGGAGGCGCACGCATTGTAATACATCTGCCAGCAAAAAATAGCTTGTTTCACCAACACTTGGGAGGGTTTTTTTAGGCGGATTCTGTCTTTTCATTTGCGGCGCGAGGCAGTTTAAAAAAATCCGTTTATTCCCAAACAGTCTTGGCGAAAGAAGGGGGATCGTCTTAACTCAAATCATGAGACGACAAGGAGATTTATATGCAACGATCTGCATCTACAACCCATCCCACTCCCCACAAAATTTTGCCTGTGGTCACCCGCGTAATTGAACAGTTGGATAAGGTGTTTCTTGAGCGGTCCGGCGCCGGCGGGCAAGCCCGATTGGAGATGGTTTTTCAGCGGTGGTTGAGCTCGGGCAAAACCAGTCCTTCGGGGTTGCGGCATTACGTCAACGCGTTAGCGGAGCAGCTGGACGAGCGCGAGCGAAAAGAATTCTCAGTCCGCGCCGAGCGTATCTTGCTGCACCTGCAATCCGGTTACGTCAGTTAGCGACTGATTTGGTGAGTTGTTAATGTACCTGCGCGAATTGTCATAAGTAGAGTCGTTTTTGCTGCTACACTCAGGGCATCCTGTCATTTCATTTTGTATTTTGCTGTGGTTTGCCGAGATGCCCAACCTGAGACGCTACATGCGTGAAAATCCGATAGCGGCGCGCCTGCTTGGGCTGATTATTATCAGCAGTTCGATTATCACCCTGATTGCCATTCTCCTGCAGTTGCATAGCAACTTTAACGATGATATCGCCGCGTTGGAAAAACGCTTGGATCAGGTGCGTATCAGCACCCTCGCCAGTATCACGAAAAGCCTGTGGGGCTTTGACCAGGAGCAGCTTAATATCCAGATCAATAGCGTGTTGGCGGTTGATGATGTGGTGCAGGTCAAAGTGGTGTGGCATGACTGGAACAATACCGAGCAAACCCTGGTTGCCAGCAATTACAATTACGATCCCAAGGATCTGGAAAATAAGCGTAGCCAGTTTCTGGTGCGTTCCTACCCTTTGGTCTACGAAGACGCCAGCACCCCCGAGCAACAATTGGGCACGTTGACTATCACCGCGAGCCTGAGCAGCATTTACGATAAATTGTGGGAGCGTGCGTTTTTTATCGCGCTGGTACAGGGCACCAAAACTCTGGTCATTGCGCTGTTTATCGTTTGGCTGGTCCATGCACTGCTCACTCGCCACATCAAAACTATTGCTAATTACGCACGCAATTTGAATCTGGAAACGCTCACCAAGCCGCTGAAACTAAAACGTCTGAAAGTCAATTCCGCGTCTGACGAATTGGATAATGTGGTCAATGCAATCAACCACATGCGCGAAACCCTGCTCGATGATATTGAACAGCGCCACGCTATTGAAATGGCGTTGTTAACAGAAAAAGAAGAGAAGCTGGAAACGCGTCGGCAGAAAAATGCAGCGGAAGATGCCAGTCGTGCCAAGAGCCAGTTTTTGGCCACGATGAGCCATGAAATCCGCACGCCGATGAACGGTGTTATCGGCATGCTGGAAATGCTGCGTGACACCCCGCTAGATGACAACCAAAAGCATTATATCGATGTTATTCATCGCTCCGGTGAAACTCTATTAAGCATCATTAACGATATTCTCGATTACTCCAAAATCGAAGCCGGGAAAATGCGCTTGGAGGAAACCACCTTTGAGTTGGATGAGCTGGTAGAAAACTGTGTGCAGTTATTTGGCGCAACGGCAAACAAGCGGCAGATTGAATTGTTTGGCGGTCTTGAGCCGGGCGTGCCGCGGTGGTTGCGTGGCGATCCGACGCGTTTGCGCCAGATTATTATTAACTTACTCGGCAACGCCTTTAAATTTACCAGCGAGGGTTTTGTTTCCTTGCGCGTGCAATTGGCAGCAGAGCCTGTTGATCATAAAGTTGCGCTCCGGTTTGTGGTGCAGGATAGCGGCATAGGTCTGGATACCAGTAACACCACGAATTTATTCGACTCTTTTAACCAGGCTGATGCCTCCACGACGCGCAAATACGGCGGTACGGGTTTGGGGCTGGCGATTTGCAAAAGTCTCGCCGAGTTGATGGAGGGCGATATAGGGGTTGAAAGTGTTAAAGGTCAGGGGGCAACTTTCTGGTTTACCGCGCGCATGGGCATCGAGGATGTTTGCGATTGGAATTCCGCGCGCAACCAAGCGAAGTATGAATCCCTGATTGCAAAAAAATTGTTGTTGGTGGAGGCCAGTCGCACCCTGAGCGATTTTTTAACGCATCACTGTGTGGCTTGGGGGGTGTATGTTGAAACGGCATCCTCTGCTAAAGCAGCGTTGGCGCAAATCAAACACGCCATGCACTCGGGTGAGCCTTACGATTTTGTGGGATTCGACTATGCATTGCCGGATACCAATGGCTTTGATTTTGCCCAAGGGGTACGCGATATCCCCGAGTTAGGCGATTTGCCTTTATTTATGTTTAGCGCGGGGGATGTCTATCATGATCAGGCGCATGTACGTCGACTGGGCATACATTCTATTTTGCGCAAACCTATCTCAATTAAACTGCTACAACAGGAACTGATTGCCCTGACCGGGCATGAGGCGCCGCCGGTGGCTCCGGAAGAGCGCAAGGTGCATGATCCGGAAAAGTTCGCCCATTTACGTGTACTGGTTGCCGAGGATAACCCGGTCAACCGCATGGTAATTAAAGGCTTGCTTGGCAAGCTCAATATCGTGCCGCAATTTGCGGAAAATGGTGTGGAGGCGTTGTCGGCGGTGAAATTGGCGCACGAGGCTTTCAGTCTTATATTGATGGACTGTGAAATGCCGGAAATGGATGGTTTTGAGGCAACCCAGAGTATCCGGGATTTTGAGCGGCGCGAAGGTCTGTCGGCCATTCCTATCATTGCACTGACTGCCCACGCCCTACAGGAGCATCGAGAGGCGGTCTTTGCCAGCGGTATGAACTATTACCTGTCCAAACCAGTCACGTTTGACAATCTCTACGGCGCATTTGAGGGGGTTGGAGTGGTTCGGCGCGAGCGAAGCGCGCCCGGCGCATAGCGTTCCCCTATGGCAATAATTGGTTTTTTCTCCTTGCCTGTACCTGGGGCAATCCTTATGATGCCTTCATTGTTTTGGGATAATCCCGCCACTAATTAACCGCAAGGTTTGGAGTTTCTTATGAGTAGTGATGCAATTGTTCATGTAAGCGATGCGAGCTTTGCGCAGGATGTTTTGAAGGCTGATTTGCCAGTATTGGTAGATTTTTGGGCGGCGTGGTGTGGCCCTTGTAAGATGATTGCCCCGATTCTGGATGACCTGGCTGAACAGTTTGAAGGCAAAATCAAGATCGCCAAAATGGACGTGGATGCGAACAAGGACACTCCCGCACAATTTGGTATTCGCGGCATTCCAACCCTGATCATCTTCAAAAATGGTGCCGCCCATGCGACGAAAGTGGGTGCGCTGAGCAAGCCGCAGCTGGTTGATTTTATCAATAGTTCACTTTAAAACTGATCGGGCCGTTACAAAAACGGCCCAATTTGTTTTTGCACTGTGCGTTTTTTCTGGCTATACTCCACTCAACCTGATGTTTGTTCCTCCTCGAATCGCCTGCCTGATTCACAATAACCAGACGAACAAACCCTTACTCCTGCTGTTAACCTTGTCCTTGGAATCCTGAAGTTTTGGATTTGTCAGTTAGCCCGTCAATTCACTGTATAAATAATTGATAAGTTAATTGAACCTGTTACCTTGGGCTGGCAAGCTTGCATCCTGGAATTTATCTGAAAAGTTCAATCCCCGGCGCAGCGACAATAACAGCAAAAGTGCAAACCTTTTTATAAACAACAAGTCGTTAACCGACATTTTTCCGGCTAACTATTATTAGATCGCATTTATTAGTTCGTATTTGAAAAGTCACTATCTGCAACACTCACATCCATCCATAAAGTCTCTCCTATGAACCTAACCGACCTTAAAAAGAAACCCATTGAAGAATTAATTGATATCGCCCACGAAATGGGTTTGGAAAATATCGCCCGCTCGCGTAAGCAGGACATTATTTTTAATATCCTCAAGCGCCATGCAAAAGGTGGCGAAGATATTTACGGCGATGGTGTATTGGAAATTTTGGTAGATGGATTTGGTTTCCTGCGCTCTGCAGACAGTTCGTACCTTGCAGGCCCCGATGACATTTATGTTTCACCCAGCCAGATTCGCCGCTTTAACCTGCGCACCGGCGACACCATTTCTGGCAAGATTCGCCCACCGAAAGAAGGCGAACGTTATTTTGCCCTGTTGAAAGTTAACGATATTAACTTCGACAAACCGGAAAGCTCCCGCAACAAAATTCTGTTTGAAAACCTCACTCCGCTATTTCCCAATATTCGCCTCTTGCTTGAAGCCGGTAACGGTTCTACCGAAGATCTCACCGGTCGTATCATCGATTTGATTGCCCCTATCGGGAAAGGCCAGCGCGGATTGATCGTTGCACCACCAAAAGCGGGTAAAACCATCATGATGCAAAATATTGCGCAGGCTATTACGCGCAATAACCCCGAATGCCATTTAATCGTGTTATTGATTGACGAACGTCCGGAAGAAGTTACCGAGATGCAGCGCTCGGTGCGTGGCGAAGTGGTTGCATCAACATTCGATGAGCCGCCAGCACGTCACGTACAAGTGGCGGACATGGTAATTGAAAAGGCGAAGCGCTTGGTTGAACACAAGAAAGACGTTGTCATTTTGCTCGACTCTATTACGCGTCTGGCGCGCGCTTACAACACCGTAATTCCTTCATCCGGTAAAGTATTGACCGGTGGTGTGGATGCCCATGCACTTGAGCGTCCAAAGCGTTTCTTCGGTGCTGCACGTAACATCGAAGAAGGTGGTAGCTTGAGTATTATCGCTACTGCTCTGGTAGATACCGGCTCCAAAATGGACGAGGTTATTTACGAAGAGTTTAAAGGTACCGGTAACCTGGAATTGCACCTGGATCGCAAGATCGCTGAAAAGCGTATTTATCCAGCGATCAACGTGCGCCGTTCAGGTACTCGTCGCGAAGACTTGTTGATGAAAGAAGACGAGTTGCAACGCGCGTGGATTTTGCGTCGTTTGCTGAACGATATGGAAGATGTTCCGGCAACTGAATTCCTGCTCGATAAGCTGAAAGACTTTAAAACCAACGACGAATTCTTCCAGTCTATGAAGCGCAAATAAACGCTACATAAATTAAGTTTGCAGGGCGGAATGTGAAACGCCTTCCGCCAATTCTACCAACGGCGGAAGGCGTTTTTGCTTTTTCGCCCCGTGAGTTTTCACCACATGAAATATAAAGACCTTCGCGATTTTATCGCTCTGCTGGAAGCGCGCGGATTATTAAAGCGCATCAAACAGGAAATCGATCCCAATCTGGAGATGACTGAAATTTGCGACCGCACATTGCGTGCCGGTGGCCCAGCGCTGTTATTTGAAAACCCTAAAGGTTATTCGATTCCTGTGTTGGGAAATTTATTTGGTACGCCTGAACGCGTTGCGTTGGGCATGGGGCAAGAATCGGTAGATGCCTTGCGCGATGTGGGAAAATTACTCGCCTTTTTAAAAGAGCCGGAACCGCCGAAAGGGTTTAAAGATGCGTGGGAGAAATTGCCAATTTTCAAACAGGTTTTGAATATGGCGCCCAAGGTGTTGAGCAATGCGCCCAGCCAGGAAGTTGTGCTGGAAGGCGCGGCGGTCGATCTCGATCAAATTCCGATTCAAACCTGCTGGCCAGGTGACGCGGCACCGCTGGTGACCTGGCCATTAGTGGTTACGCGTGGGCCGCACAAAGAGCGCCAAAATCTCGGTATTTACCGGATGCAAAAAATCGGTAAGAACCGTTTGATTATGCGCTGGCTTTCGCATCGTGGCGGCGCATTGGATTTTCGCGAGTTCCAAATCCAGAACCCCGGTAAACCTTTTCCGGTTGCTGTTGCACTGGGGGCTGATCCGGCAACTATTCTTGGTGCGGTCACACCAGTTCCCGATACACTTTCTGAATACGCCTTCGCGGGTTTATTGCGTGGCGACAAAACCGAAGTGGTGAAATGTATTGGCAATGATCTACAAGTACCTGCATCGGCCGAATTTATCCTGGAAGGTTATATCGCCCCGAATGATATGGCCCCCGAAGGTCCGTTTGGTGATCACACCGGTTATTACAATGAGGTGGATAATTTCCCGGTATTTACCGTCGAGAGAATTACACATCGCCGCGATCCAATTTATCACAGCACTTACACTGGCCGTCCGCCAGATGAACCTGCCATTCTCGGTGTGGCTTTGAACGAAGTATTTGTGCCAATTCTGCAAAAGCAATTCCCGGAAATCGTGGATTTCTATTTGCCGCCTGAAGGTTGTTCTTACCGCATGGCGGTAGTTACCATGAAGAAACAATATCCCGGTCACGCCAAGCGCGTGATGATGGGGGTTTGGAGTTTCTTGAGGCAATTCATGTACACCAAATTTGTGATTGTTACCGATGACGACGTCAATGCGCGGGATTGGAAAGATGTGATCTGGGCGATGACTACGCGCATGGATCCGGCGCGCGATACACTTATGGTGGAAAATACTCCCATCGATTATCTGGATTTTGCTTCGCCGGTTTCCGGGTTGGGTTCCAAAATCGGTTTTGATGCGACCAATAAATGGCCGGGTGAAACGACGCGCGAATGGGGTACTCCGATTGTGATGGACCAGCAAATTAAAAATCGTGTAGATGAAATCTGGAATGAACTGGGAATTGATTTGCCGGCTGCCTATTAACTCGTATTGTTCATAGGAGTATTGTCATGAGTTTACTTGAGGAATGTTTTCTGGATTGTCCTTATTGCGGCGAGCCAATCAGCGTGTTGGTAGATTGCTCTATCGATCAGCAAACTTATGTTGAAGATTGTCAGGTTTGCTGCCGGCCTATGGTGTTGCAGGTCGCGGTAGATGAGCAAGGTTGTCCGCAAGTTTACGCGCTGCGTGAAGATGAATGACCGGGTTGGCGTTTTTGCAATTACCGTTTGGTTTTCAGAACGTTATAGGCTATAAAAGTTGCAGCGCATGTGCGCGCTCAACAAACACATAAAGGGGAAGAGCTATGAGCTTTATTAAAGATTTTAAAGAATTTGCAGTGCGCGGCAACGTGGTAGATTTGGCGGTAGGTATTATTATCGGCGCTGCTTTCGGAAAAATCGTCACATCCATTGTGGCAGATGTGATTATGCCCCCCATTGGATTACTGATTGGCGGGGTAGATTTTAGTGATTTAGTTATTACGTTAAAAGAAGCCGAAGGAGCGACTCCGGCGGTGGTCATTTCTATTGGTAAATTTCTACAGACTATTATTGATTTCACAATTATCGCGTTTGCGATTTTTATGCTGATTAAAGTCATCAATAAAGTGAAAGCGAAAGATGTCCCTCCGCCACCTGCTCCCAGTGCGCAAGAAGTGTTGCTCACAGAAATTCGCGATTTGCTGAAACAGCAACAACAAAAATAATAGTTGAATAGTTAATTGGCGGCTGGCGGATTTAATAATTGCCAGCTCGCCAGCTCTGGATGAAAAAATCCGCACTCGCGGTAAGCGCGTTCAATGGTACCATTGGCTCGCAGTAGTGAAATGCCTTTGCTCAACGCTTGATAAAATGCATCGCCAAGCGGATGGGTTTTGCTCACCGGCCAATGACGACTCCCTCTAATTGCAACCCTCACGCCTTTAATCGGCACCAAGCGAATTCCGTCTACCACAATTTCCTGCTCCGGGTTCATTGCAAACGGCGACAAAGTTAAATCCACACGCTTGGCATTTATCATGCGCGCCATATTGACCCAATTGGGTGTGAACATAATTTTATTAAATCCCATGGATTCAAGCGTAATCAAATCCGGCTTCCACTGACGGCTGGTCACCACTTTCAACTGGGTTAACTGGGCAAGCGTTTTACTCTCTTGAGCCTTGAGGTTATCAGCAGATGTGTAAAAGCCAACGGTAAATTGCCCATCCAATACCAATGGCGGTGTGATATGTACTTTGTCCCGCTGGTCTTCCAGATCCTGATACCAGATGGTGCCGCTGACAGTGAGTGTTTTCCCGTCGAGCACATTGCGAATGCTGCGGAAATAGTTTTCTTCCGCGAAAAACTGCAGCGGCTGAGTAAAGCCGCCAAGAGCGAGCGCCTGCTGCATCAGTATCAGGTCGATTACATCGCGGCGTGCATGAAGGCCGCCGTAATAATCAACGGCGGTCGGGCTGCGCTCCCCTAAAAATTGACGATAATCCGCTTGAATGTCCGGCAGGACCCCAATGCGTGCCGAGGTTTCAGCGTGCAGTTGGCTGCTCAATAAAATGAGCCCACAGGCTATCGCCAGAGTGCGCAGCCACTCATTTTCAAAAAGTTTGCTCATAGTGCTCACAATTAAAAGTTACTGGCTGGGCCAGTCCTTGTAATTGTGGCTGTTGACACTCTTATCGTCCAGAAATGGATGCTCAATCCACCGGGTGGCCGCGGTACATGCGAACTGGCTTGGCCGGCGCAGCGGCCAGCAGCTCCGGGCGGGGCGCGTCAACCAATATCGTCTGCCCGCGATAGACCTTAACGACCTGTTTCGGTAAATCGGTTTTCGGGGCTGGTTCCGCTTTGATTGCGGTAGCCGACACTGGCTGTATCAGTCCCAGCCACTGTGTACCTGCGAGAGACAGGAGTTCTTTGATCAGGGTTTTAAGAATAGTGTCTTTGGCACTTTGGTAGTAATCCGCTAATTCCTTAAGCAGCTCCGGGTTCGCCATTTTCACACCCGGTTTTACATCGGGCTCAACGCGACGGCGAATCTCGTACACCAAATCAATCATCGGCTTAGTGTATTGCATGCTTCTTCTCCTCGGTCTTGGAATTGCAGTTGAGCAAATATCAGACCAAAGGCGAATTTCCGGTTATAGCTGGCGATTTCGACCTATAAATGAGCAATAAGGGGGAATGTTTTGGTGCGCGAGGATTATTCTGGGGCAGCGCAGAGGCAAAGAAAACGTTTCTGGCGACGAAACTAAATTCCCGGCGCCAGCTAGGCTGTTTGGTATTTGTGGATTTGGTATTTGTAGATGAGTGGTTAGCGAATCAAATGATCCATTTCCCGTGATGGTTGTGAGCACTGGGTTTCGCAGATGATTTGCGCAGGTACACCCGCAACGGTCGCGCGGGAGGGAACATCTTTCAATACCACGCTTCCAGCGCCAATTTTGGCGCATTCACCCAGGGTAATATTGCCAAGAATTTTGGCTCCAGCACCGATTAACACGCCTTTGCGTACCTTGGGATGACGGTCGCCCGCCTCTTTACCGGTGCCCCCCAGAGTCACCGACTGCATGATGGAGACGTTGTCTTCTACCACAGCGGTTTCGCCGATCACTATACCGGTCGCATGGTCAAACATAATGCCCTTACCGATTTGTGCAGCGGGGTGGATATCCACCGCAAACACCGACGAGATACGGTTTTGCAGAAATAGCGCCAGCGAGTTGCGCCCCTGTTGCCAAAGCCAATGAGCCACGCGGTAGGCCTGCAGCGCGTGAAAGCCTTTGAAAAAGAGCAGCGGGGTTACCAGCGAGCAACAAGCTGAGTCGCGCTCACTCACGGCGAGTAAATCAGCGCGGATCGCTTCGATAATACGGTCATCTTTGCCCATGGCCTCTTCAATCACTTCGCGAATTAGCATGGCCGGCAAAGCAGGGCTATCCAGTTTATTGGCGAGATGAAAGCTAAGCGCGGCTTTCAGTGAGTCATGGTTGAGGATGGTGGAATAGAGGAAACTGGCCAATACCGGTTCTGACTCCGCCTGTTTGCGGGTTTGCAGGCGAATCGATTCCCAGAGGCTATCGACCACCAGGGCGGGTGCAGATGCAGTCATGGGAATACTCCAAACAATCAATCAGATCAGAAAACCATTATTGGGGGTGAATGTTAAATTTCCAACCGCTTGTTACTAGTAAATGACTAATGGTGGCTCATTGAGTGCCGCCAGCTGTTCGCGCAGTTCCAGAATATGCTCGCCCCAGTAGCGCTCGGTATTGAACCAGGGAAAATGCCGGGGAAAGGCCGGGTCGGTCCAGCGACGCGCCAGCCAGGCGCTGTAATGCATGATACGCAAGCTGCGCAAGGCTTCGATCAGTTGCAGTTCGGCCAGATCAAAATCGCAAAACTCGCGGTAACCCTCCAGTATCTCGCTCATCTGCGCCGTCTGCTGGTCGCGTTCACCCGAGAGCAGCATCCATAAATCCTGGATCGCCGGCCCCATGCGCGCATCATCAAAGTCGACAAAATGCGGTACTTCATCGCGCCACAAAATGTTGCCCGGGTGACAGTCGCCGTGAAGGCGGATAGGAGTGTAATCCACGCGCGCGAACACCGTATCGCAGCGCGCCAGTAGGTCGGCACCCAGAGTGCGATAGGACTCGCGCAAACTTGCCGGAATAAAGTCCTGCTCGAGCAAAAAAGTGTAGCTCGCCCGACCGAAGGTTTGGATATCTAACCCGGGGCGATGTTGGAATGCTTGTGCCTTGCCCAAGGCATGCATGCGTCCGAGCGTACGTCCCAGAGAGAGTAGCGCATCAAAGTCATCCAGGTTTGGCGCATGACCGCCCTGGCGCGGGTAGAGTGCAAAGCGAAACCCCTGGAATTCGCATAGGCTGTTGCCTTGATCGTCGACTAGTGGTGGTACGACTGAGATCTCCAAGTCCTTTAACGCTTGGGTGAACTGGTGTTCTTCCAGTATCTGTTCATTGCTCCAGCGTTCCGGGCGATAAAACTTGGCGATCAGCGGCGAGCTTCCCTCAATCCCCACCTGATATACGCGGTTCTCATAGCTGTTAAGTGCCAGTATTCGCGCATCTGTTAGCAGGCCGGTGCTTTCAATCGCATCCAATACCAAATCAGGGGTAAGCGGTTCGTAGGGATGGGTCTGGCTCATAACAAGTGACTCGGGAAAGAGGGTGCGATTGTAGCGCTCGCCGGAGCTCATTGCTTGCTTATGCGCTAATCGATGCTTTTAATCCATGACAGGTGTGAAATGGCGGATAAATTTTGAATGATTTGCATAAAAATGCTACAAGTTAAAACGCCTTGAGCAGATTTCCTTCACGATAATGACCGGCACTTGCTCCCTTGCAAGATGGCGCGACCGGTAACAACACGCATAGGATTGTTATGATCAAAATCGCTTTCTATAACCTCAAGGGCGGCGTGGGCAAAACTACCACTGCAGTCAACATGGCCTATATGGCTGCCGCCGCCAAAAAGAACGTGATTCTGTGGGACTTGGACCCGCAGGCAGCGGCCAGTTGGTTTTGTCAGCAGGAGCCGGATTCCGCCAAGGCGATCAAGTTGTTTAGCAAGGGCAAATCCATCGGAGAGATGGAGCTCTATAGTCCCTATCCGCGCTTGATGCTGATTCCCGCGGACTTGAGTTTGCGCAGTCTTGATAGTGAATTTGATGAGCTCAGTAAAGACAAAAAATTCCTCAAGCAATTGCTCAAGCCGCTCAGTGAAAAAGCCGATGTGCTGATATTCGATTGCCCGCCCACGCTCTCCCCCAGCGTTGAACAGCTGTTGCAGGAAGTGGATATTTTATTAATCCCGATGATTCCCAGCCCACTCTCGATTCGCGCCATGGAACAAGTGATCGAGTTTTTGAACAGCAAGAAATCTGCGCCCAAACGTATCGTTGGATTTTTCAATTTGGTGGATATGCGCCGCAGCCTGCATCGCGACGCGGTTGAAAACAGCAAGAAAATGCCGGTACCCATGCTCAAGACCTATGTGCCGAATGATTCGGCCGTTGAGCAAATGGGGCTGCGCCGGGCACCACTCACCAGTTACAATCAGCGCAGTCGAGCGGCACTGGCCTATATCGATTTGTGGAAAGAAATTGCGCGGCTGCTCAAGGCTGCGACTAAAGAAGCTGAATAATTCGTAGCGGATATCCCATGATCAACTTGTGTAAACGCCTGTTAATCGCAGGCTGTGTGTTAGCTTTTATCGGTTGTACGCCCTACAGCCAGCAGCCTTCACCGCGTCCAGCGCCTACTCCCTCCAAACCGGCCGTAACAACCAAGCCCTCAACCACGCCGGCAGTGGTACAGCCGCAGCCGGGCGTGGTACCCAGGCCAGCAGTGAGCTTGAACCCAGCCGCCGTCAGCTTGTCTCGCCAGGCACGTAACCAATATCTTGCGC
>JACCEA010464127.1_pt1 | contig 18163 bp, 17 predicted proteins | sample 7449851 | NCBI WGS metagenome assembly JACCEA01 (sample SAMN15323453, study PRJNA562643) | freshwater metagenome | isolation source: river surface water | place: USA:Blue River Watershed | collected 2017-08-18
AATTGTTTTATCTTCATAATCAGTGTGTTGTGGTTAAAAAATAAAACCCGAAATTTACAAAAGTAAAATTTCGGGTTTTCGTAGCGAAGACGGGAGTTGAACCCGTGACCTCAGGGTTATGAATCTATAAAAAGCTTTTTATAGATTCATTAACCCCCTTATTTCATTACTATTTTAAAAATTTGACAAATTGGTTTGTTTCTTTTTTGTCTGTTATAGTCACTCTTTTTCGTCACTCCTTTTTCTTTTGATACTAAAATACTATCATCAACATTATATGGTAAATCCAACAGTTATAAGTTTTATACCTATCACTAATTATTATTTAACAATTGACCTAAGGTTTGTAATTACTTTTTGCGTAATCTGCACACCATTGTAATCATTGTATTTTTGTTCACGTGCTAGATTGGATATGTACTGAATAAGTTCTTTCATTGTAATTCTTGAGTGGTCAATATCGTAAATTATTGACATGGTGTCATCTGCGTCATAAGATAACATCGGTAATACTTCATATAAGTTTATTTTTTCATCTAAAGCAAATTTTGTTAGTGCTATTGTTTGTGGCTCTGCAACAGGTTCTGGATTAACAACTGAAGACGCAACATTAATTTTAACTTTTGTATTAACACCGTACTCAAGTATGATGCGGTTCATAGCTTCAACTACAAAAGATTTGTCCTTTTCCTCACATAGCAACGCATCGTAAACGTACAGTACATTAATTCCTAAGGTGCAGAGGTGTTTTATAACATCGGTCATAACAGACACTTCAACGCTAAACATTTTGGCTGATGTTACTTTATAACCGTACTCTTTTTTGTCATTGTAAATGCGTGATAACATGTCGGGTTCGTGTTTTGAGTAGAACGCAAATAGCGGTGATTTAAGCATGGCTAACCATTGTTTGTTAAAGAAGCTTAGGTGTTCAGTTTTTATACAATTAACATCTATGCCAGTTAGCTCGGCAACGTTTTGATGCGTTAAGTAATTAAGTTTACCACCGTATAATTTGATAGCTATATTCGGATGTAATGCAGTGTAATCGCACTCAGTTAACTTGATTCCGTTAACCGTAATCTGTTCACGAATCCAAGCGGGCATAAGGGTAAACGAATCCACCACACGACCACCACTTTTATCATCACCAACGCTAGGTATCATAAAGCCTCTTGAAGTTAAAAACTCAAATAGCATTATGTTATCTTCAACAAAGCTCCTATTATCTGAATCCTTCCAATACTCATTTTTATGCTTATTTCGAATGGTTAGTATTTTGCCTTTTTTGGTTTTATGACCTTGTTTTACCAAGTTTTTGCCAATAGCTAAAAGTTCTTTTGATGAAGGCAATTCAATCTTAGGATACATTTTTACAAGGTTGGAACAAATAGGATGTTCCATCGCTTCATTTAATTGTTCGAAGAAAAGTTTATTGCGATTCTGAATAATTCCAGCATCTTTGATAATATACTCAATCAATCCCGCCTTTAAATAAGTATCGGTTAAACGATACTTTTTGCAATACTCACGCTCTAGATAACTATCGTTGACTTCAATAAACGCACCTTTGGATGTGCCTTGCTTTAATACATCAATAATTCTGGTGTATATATAGGTGTTGTCCTTGGATTTGGTTTGTTGATGTAATATATCAGCTTTGAGTGATTTCCATTTGTCATCAGTATAGAAGGTACTGGCTAAGTTGGACAAGAACACTAGACACTTTTCAACTGCTACGTTAATATCGTTATCAATTGCTTTAAGCATGGCTTTAGGCACATACTTGCGAAGGTTGTATTCTGATTTTTTGGGTACAAGTAACGAATTTACATTCGGGAATTGTAATGCTAATTCGGCTAGGTTGTTGTCATTTTGAAGGATTTGAATATCCTCAGTATCACCTGTAAGTGATAGGTAATCGGTTTTAAGGTTCACAAATATTCTCTTTTTCTTGTCATTCCTCGTTTGGAATGTTATAGTACTCTTATTGTTTACTTGGTAAGAGAAGCTGGTAGAAGTTATCTACCAGCAACCAAGGTTTTAATGAGTATGCTCTCAAATTGTACTTTCTTATAAATATATCGAAAATCAAACAAAGAGTCAAGTGTTTAAGATAATAAATTGATGAAAAAAATAAAATAGCGGAAATTGAGCATACTATAATCATTGCTAAAGTTATGTAATAAACTATTATTACTGATATTATACTATATTCTATTACCACATAAATAAGTAACATATATGAGGGTAAATTGTTAGTTATAGAAAGTGTTAATTACTATTTAGTTAATTATAATTAATCTATTTATCATTACAATCTTTATCAATATGTATTAAGTATTATTTGTGATTAAATTTACTATAATTACATCTTGTAATATCTAAAAGTAGAGGTAGTAACTTCCCCTCACGGGAGGGCTTCCCTCCGTTAGTTACAGTTATCCGCCCCTGTTGCCCTTCCCCCGTGTGGTTGGAACATGGGCATGATGCGGTGTTCAAAATTTTTTTGGCTGGGAAATTTTCAATTTTTTTTGGACTTAACTAATTTTTTTAAAATTTTTTTTCCAGATTTTTAGGCTAAAAAAAACCTTTGTCAAATCTGACAAAGGCTATTTTCTTTGAATAATTGTTTTGCTATTTCGCAATATAAAAACCAAAATGTGCTTTTTGAGTATCACTTAAAGTTTTCATATTTTCCTCATCTTTAATCACTATCAACCCTTTAATACTTTCATTATAAACCTGTTTCATTCCTTCATCTAAAGAATCAAATAACTTGATAGGGATTTCCTTTTTAGGCTTCTGGATTTTACTAGGTTTTTTATCTGGTAAATATTTGACTTTTTCGTAAGCTGTTGAAATTGATATTTTGCCACTATTCAAATCGTTTATTACATTTTTAGAAGCTTTATTGAGAATTGTATTATAGTTAACAACAATTGTTCTGCTCACTCCAGCCAATTTTGCTATTTCAGCATTAGTATCAATATTTTCAGTTACTTTAATGTTTTTACCACCTTTTGAGAGATTAGCTTTGGCAATCTTTTCAATAGAATCTTTTGAAAGGTAAGCTAATTGAATCTTTTCAATGCTTGATAAATTTCTTCTTTGAAATTGATGTCTAACCATCCATAGTTTAATATCATCAATACTTTGAAAATCTTCTTTAATTTCTTTGGTTGGAATGTTCTTAAAGTTAAGTTCAATACAAGCTTTTAATCTTGTATGACCTTCAATCACAAGTTTTTTACCTTCGTTAGTTGTGAAATATAATATTGGGTCGTTAAGACCATTTTTACTAATATTTTCTTTTAATTGTTCGTAAAGGTCATTTTGCATGATTGGCAAATATGACTTCAACTCCCATATCGTATTAAACCCTTCATACTCATCCATTACATAATATTCATCCTCAAAAGCTTTTATTGTGGGAGTTAAGTCTGATTCTACGGTTGGATTTGCTTGATATAGTTTTCCATCTAACATACAACCGCCTTTAGCATAGTACCTATGTTCTTTGTTAGTTGTTGGGTCATTTGGGTTTGGGTTATTCTTTAATTTCCCCCATTGTTTGAAAAAAAATGGAACATTTTGTTCTAAACACTTATTTTTTATTTTGTCAACCCATTCTTTCTTCATGGGTCTAATTGTTTTTTCTATGATTTTATTTCCATGTTCATCAAGCTTATTAATAAATACAACTTTTTCGTTGATGATTTCATATTTGTCATCACCATTTTCATCTTTTTCACGCAAATATGATGTGTTTCCACTTTCACCTCCAACAATCACCCAATCTATCCCTGTTAAATCAATTTCATCAATTTCTTGTATAAATGGTTCTATTGAAAGAAATTTATGTTTAGCTTTTGATTGAACAAGAGCTGGAATTCTTCTAGTTGAATATTGTGTACCACAAGAGACCCCCATCCAAATATTATCTGACCAGATTAAATCATCTGGTAATTTTTCAAATCTAGTATGTCTTTTTGTAAGTATTTGATATTGATGTTGTGGCGTGTCATTCATTACTTTGAATACTTTCCTTATGAAGTCATCAGAGATATTTCTATGGAACAAATCACTCATAGAATTTACAAATACAGTACTAGGTTTTTTCCATGTATATGGTTCATTTAAAACGTCTTCATGTTCAACAACAACATCGAATCCCATCTTGTATCTTTCTTGCCCCATTGCTTTTAGTCTCTTTGTTAGTGTTTCAGCATAGCAATTCAGACATTCGTTACCACCATTCTTAGCACTACTGTAATGGGTACACCCAGTGGTGGGGTTCCAAGTTCTATTAGTCCATTCAATATTTGACTTAGCCATCTTTTATGAAATTATTAAATCTAAAAGTAACAAAAAATAAATATTATAGTGTTTTTTTTGAAGTAAAATTTAATGAAATGAATCTTTGAAACCCTTTATTATGCTCCCATTTTACCCATGACATACACGTAAACGTTATGAAACCTTCTTAGTATATACGTGTGAATTTTACATTTTAGCCCTTTATCAATCAAGGTGTTCGCTTTAAATTACAGAAAATTTCGATAAAATAAATAAAACCTCATTTTAATCATGGTAATTTTTAGTAAATTGTGACCTTTAAAATAAACTTGAACAATTTTCTAAAGTTAAAATTCTACATACTTAAATTCAAAAAATGGCAATAAAGAAATCAGCATAGAGATGAGTTGAACAACTTACCTATTGTGCATAACGATTGGGGATATTAAAAAGTAAAAATATGAATGTTAATCAGTTAATTGAGAAATTGCCAGAGCATCCACTTGATTTAATTCAAAATGCATTAGGAAAAAAGGTTTCAAAAGATTCTTATTATCTCTATGTAATTATTAGGTTATATGATGAGTTCTATAAGAATTATGTTTTTACTTTTAATTCTATTATTGAATTTGTAGAGTTTTTACCAGCAATAATATTCAATGATGTTGCTATTAATTGGGATGAAGATTACGAGGTCAACTATGCTGAATCCAACTTTTCAAATGATTATGAACTTTTGGAGAAATTAACTAATCAAAATTGGGATGAACTAAAATGCAAAGAGTTTATAAGCGAACAAACTAAGTTTGATGATTTGGAATTGATTGAATTTGGAAAAATCTCAGACTTTATGGAAGCATCATCAGAAGAGTTTGTTAAATCAAAAGAGCATTATGTAAGTTTGGATGAATTAGAAATGATTGGTATTACTCAATGTCGTTATCAAGTGTTACATAAATTCAGCTCTATATCTGAAGTACCTCCTTCTCAAAATTGGGATGAATTCTTAAAAATGATTGAAGATTGGGATTGAAATGGTTTCAAAAAAAATGATTTCATGTCGTTAACTCAAAAATTCAATACGATAACTAAATACAAAACAAGTATCATTGTTAGTGTCATATCTTTATATCATGATTAAAACGATAATAATTGATGACGAATATAATGCAAGTGAATTTTTGGAAAAAATGCTAAAACGCTATTTTCCAAACAAATTTCATATTTGTAAAACTTGCGAAAATATAGATGATGCGGTAAAGGCAATTGAAGAACATCAACCCGATTTGGTTTTTTTAGACATCCAAATGCCAAATAAAAATGGATTTGAATTGTTCAAAGAAATCAAGGAAATCAATTTTGAGGTAATTTTCACAACTGCTCATTCTGAGTTTGCCATCGATGCTATAAAAAGAAGCGCATTAGATTATTTGTTGAAACCTATTAATTACATTGATTTACTGGGAGCAATTAATCGATATGAACAAAAAAATAAAAAAGAAAATCAAGAAAAAAAGTTAAGCATTTTAATTGAAAATATAGATTCTGGAGATACCGCACATAAGAAAATTGCAATCGCAACTGAAACAGGATTTGAATTTGTTAAGTTTAATACCATTGTTTATTTGGAAGCTCAGAACAACTATACTAAATTCAATTTAACAAACGGTTCAAGTATCACAACTTCCAAAACGCTAAAACATTATGAAGATATTTTACCTTCGGAATTATTTTTTAGAATTCATAAATCTTATTTGGTTAACATGAATTTTATTAAACGATTTACCAAAAGTGATGAACAATTTGTAGAACTCATTACGGGACAAAAAATTCCAGTTTCAATCCGAAAAAAAGATGAATTTATTACGGCTATTACCAAAAAAACAAACGCTTAGTAGTGTTTTCTTTTTCTTCTTTTTTATTTCTCTTGGACAAACTGTAAAGAACTTCTCTATTTCGGACGGATTGCCAGGGAACTCTATTAAGTGTCTTTATAAAGCCTCTAATGGGATGATGTGGATTGGCACAGAAACAGGACTGTGTACTTATGACGGTAAAGAATTTAAAATAATAGGTGAAGAACAGGGATTAAAATATAATTTAATTTGGAAGATAACCGAGGATGCGAATAAAAACATTTGGCTTTCTACTTACGGTTATGGCATTGCAAAATTTGATGGAAAAAGATTCATTTATTACAATAAAAAAAATGGACTAGTAAATGACGCTGTTAGGACTTTGTATTGTTATAAAAAGAAAAACTGGATGTTATTTGGTACTGAAGATGGGTTAAGTATTTTTCATGGTAAAAAATTTAAAAATATCAAATTCAAGACAAATAATTGGAGTAAAAAATTTCAAGTTAATTTTATTTCTGAATACAATAATAAAATATTGTTTACTATCGATTATGAAAATCTATATGAAATTCAGATTGATGATAAAAATATTGAGAATGTAACGGTACAAAAAATTAAAAATCTTAAAACCCAAAACTATTCTGGATTTATTTATAAGGATGATTTTTTTAATCTCAACATCTTTTTTCAACTAGAAGCTTTAAATTTAAAACTCAATAAAAAAATAGTCTATGAAAAATCACCAGTTATATGGGATTTTACTGTAGATAATTATGATAATATTTATACAGCTTGTTGGGATGTTAATACACCAACTGGAGGTGTCTTCAAACTTGAAGATAGAAAGTTAACAGATTTATCAAAACAATTTAATTTACCAACTAGTCAATTTTGGTGTTTGTATTTTGACCATAGAACTGAGCAACTTTGGGCTGGTTCTGTTGATAAAGGTGTTTTTGTATTAGATTTAAGTCAGAAAATCAGTTTTTTAACTAAGAGAGAATTAGGTGTAGACAAACCCGAAATCAATAGTTTTTGTATTGACAATGAAGACTGTATTTGGTTCGGAGGAAATAATTTTATAGCTAAAAAATTCAGTAGTGGTGTTTTAGTGCTTACTAATGAAAAACTTACCACTGAAATTTTGAAACTTATTAGAAACAGATTCGACCCAAAGAGTAATTCTCTAAAAGTCTTTTTAAAAAAATCAAAAAGCTTTATTTGTAACTCAATTAAGAAAGATGAATCTGGAACTATCTGGGCAATGACCAATTATGGTCTAATTTCATTAGATGATAAATTAAATGTCATTAAATTCCAATATTTAACTGAGACAAGTGGGGTATTGGATTTTATTGATTCAGAGAACATTCTATTGAGTCAGAATTATTCTTTGGGTTACAAAATCCCAATTAAAAATCTGAATGAATTTAAAAAAATACTCTATAAAGGAAAACCAATTGGTCTTGATGCTACAAAGATTATTAAATCAAAAAATGGTTTATGGATAGCATCTTACAGTAAAGGATTGCTATTATTCGAAAATGGGACTTTAAAATCTATGACCGATTTAGGTTTTTTGTCAGATAAAAATATCACAGAAGTTATCGAAGATGGTAATCATGACATCATAATTGGAACAGTAAGTGGCAAAGTCTATTTTAGTCAATGGAAAAACCAAAAATTATCGCATTTCAAAATTTTATCTCCAGACAAAGAACTTATTGGAAACTCAATATTTTTTATTCGTAAGTATAAAGATTATTACTTCATAGGAACCAATAGAGGGATTACCATTCTAAAGGATTTTGAAATCTATAAGTTTATAGACTTTTCTGAAAATTTTGCGCAAACACGTTATACAGATGCATTAATTGATTATAAAAGAAAACAGCTAATTCTTTCCTACGAAAATGGATTAATAAAGCTTGACCTAGAGAAAGTTTTAAAAAAACAAATCGTAAATAGTCCCATTTATATACAAGACATAAGAATCAACCAAAAAGAATACCCTATAAGCCATAATCTCAACTTACAATATGAACAAAACAACCTCGAAATTATTTTCAATAGCAACAACCTTTACAATGCTGTTAAAAATCGATATAGATATAAAATAATTGGTTTATCAAATGAGTGGAGTTCGTATACCTCTGAAAATAACATCAAGCTATTCGGATTAAAAAGTGGAAAGTATCAGCTTATTATTGAAGGTAAAAACATTGGTACTAACGAGATTATTTCGCCAATCAGTTTGAGCATTACTATTCACCCCCCATTTTGGCAAACGGGTTGGTTTATCGGACTTATTTTTTTAGTCTTAGTCTTAGGAATCTATTTGTATGTAAAACGAAAAATTAAAAACATAAAACACAAAGCTGAATTAGAAAAACGAATTGCAGAAACAAAACTACAAGCCTTACAAAGTCAGATGAATCCTCATTTTGTATTTAATGCGATGAACTCGATTCAAAATTTTGTGATAGATAACCAAACCGATGATGCGCTTTGGTATATGGGAGAATTTTCAAAACTAATGCGACAAACACTTGATTTTTCATCTAAAACAACTATTCGATTGGAAGAAGAAATAGATTACCTAAAACGATATATTGAACTAGAAAACCTCAGAAGAAAATACAAAATAAAATACTCAATTATCATTGATAAAGCTATAGATACCCAAGAAATTCTAATACCACCAATGTTGATTGAACCACTTGTAGAAAACATATTCGTACATGCTTTTGATAATACAACCAAAGAAGGAAAGTTTGATATTGGATTTAAATTGATAGAGGATAAACTTATCTGTACAATCACAGATAATGGAAAAGGATTTGATAAACGATTAAAAACATCCAAAGGTTTAAAATTAATTGAAGAACGACTTCGATTACTGGAAAACTCATTACCCAGTAAATTAAATATAGAAAAACTAGAAAAAGGAACATTGGTTCAACTAGATATTTCTTTACGATAACTCAAAATTATAGACGGTAACTAATTCATGGAAATACATGAAAATTATTTTCTTCCATTTGTGGTATTAATTTTAAAACCAAATAAATTATGAGAAAAAAAATTTACCTTTTTATAACTTTAAGTTCATTATTTTTTTTAGGTTGTAGTAATAATTCTGATTCCGAAAACAACTCAACTTCAAGTTGGGCAAAATTAACATTTACGGGGGATGATGGTTTTGGAATATATTCAAGTTGTACTGATGGTACTAATCTATATATCGGAACTGAGACAAACGGGGTATATAAATCTACAGATAATGGAGAAACTTGGAACGCCATTAATACTGGGATTATTGATAAAAAATATTGTAAAGTTTATTTTTTAAACAATGTTTTGTATTTAACAACTAAAGTTATATGCCCAAGTTGTGTTCCTGTAAATAAAATATATAAATCAACTAATGGTGGTGAAAGTTGGACTCCAATTTGGAATTCTTTGTTAAATGAATATAGTGCAAATATGTCTTTGGCTACCGTTGAAAATATTGAAATTATTGATGGTAATATATACTTATCAATGGGTAGTGACCTTTTAAAATCTACAAATAATGGAATAAACTGGCAGCTAGTTTTTACTAATCCAGACACTTCTTTCCCTGGAGCAATACAAAAAGTAATTAAAATGAATAATACCATTTTTGTTTTAACAGGCAATGGAGGTGGTGTTTTTAAATCAACAAATGGAGGAAATAGTTTTTCAACGTTAAATAATTTTAATTTTAATCAAGTCGAAATAATTTCTTTGACGGCTTCTAATACTAATTTATTTATGGGAACAGGTACATATTTAAATTCAAACATTAACAGAGGAATTTACATATCAGATGAAAATGCAATAGATTGGCAATTATCTAATCAAGATTTGAATATCAATCAATTTTCAATTGCAAGATTTGGATGTTTATACCATAACAATGGAGTTGTTTATGTTAGTTGTAGTGAGAATAAAGTTTATAAATCTATAAATAATGGTGAAAATTGGCAGAAGTTAGGAGATGAAGTAGATTCAAATTTAAGTTCAATAGGAGATAGAAATATATTAAAAAATAATAATTCATTATTTTTAATTACAACTGATAATATATATAAATACAATTTATAAAGTTGTAGAACTTGAAATGTTTTTCAATTTTAAATTATAAAAGGGTTGCAAATTTTGCAACCTTTTTTTTGCGATAAATTGCGAAATCCATACGTTAACTAATTGATAAAATCTTATAGCTAATTATGAGATAATTTTGTTTGATTAACAAATCAAAAAAACAAGAATTTATGAAATTAATTAAAATTATTTCTTCCACAGTTATTGTCGCTGTTTTTCTTTTTTTAGCATTCGGTTCAGAAGACTCTAAAAGTAACAGTGATAGCTCAAATTCAAGTTCAACTATTTCGTCTGAATTGCACACTTGTTCGACATGCGGAAAAAAATATGAGGGTGACGGATATACAGCTTCATCTGATGGTGTTGGCGGACCTTTAAGTATTGATAGAGGTGGTATTTTTACTGAATGTAAGGATTGTGCTCAAAAGGCAATGGACAGAATGAATGAAGCAAGAAGACATAAAGGCTCTCTAGCTTATCCTAACTCTGATAGAGATTTTTAGTAAAAAATAATCAGCAGTATTTAGGTAATAAAATGTGGAGAACAAGACAATTATATTTTCTACTGGACGACTAGTCATTAGTGAAACAAACATTTCATTTCACAATAATTTAGTTAATCTGAATAATGTGAATACAATAAACCGAGAAAATATTGGTCATCAAGAAAAACAAAAAATGCGATTGTTACCAAAACAAGAGTTTGTTTATATATTTCGATGTTTTATTATTGGAACAATATTAAGTATTGTTGGATTTGTTTTCGGATTATATTCCGAACACTTTATTGTTTTATACATTGGCTTATTATTTATCCTTTTCGCGTGTTTTCTTTACTTTTCATGGTTTTGGTTGGATACAATGCTAGGACTAAATGTTGCTAAACCAATTTTCCTTTCTTTATATGGAGTTGATGCGGTAAGAGTTGTCGTTCAAAACATATATGGTGGTAATAATCTACAATTTCTTGTTAGGTCTGATGAGCAATATAAGATACCAAAGTTTGAATCCTTTAAAAAAGAGAAAGTTTATTCTGTTGAAAATGTAGTCAATACTGAAACGAATCAAAAAAGTAATTTAGATGACATTGAACGTCTTGCTGAATTACTTAAAAAAGGTATCTTGACTCAGAATGAGTTTGAATTAAAGAAAAAACAAATTCTAGGTTTGTAAAAGTGTTATGATAAAAATTAAAATGTTCTTAATTCATGTTCTTATCCCATTAATATTAGGTGGGCTTTTATATGTAACATTCCGTTCGAAATCGTTAAGAATGTTTAATTGGTTTGAATCTATTGGGTTAAAATCTCAAATCTCAAAATTGCGTGAATGTTTTTCTCCAATTAAACATGACCTTCCCTCGTGGGTCTATTTTTCATTACCAGATGCATTGTGGGTATATTCTTTTACTTCAACTATATTGATTATATGGTCTGGCGAATTGAGTTATTGGCTAATAATTCCTTTTGCAACTGGAGTGGTAGTTGAGTTACTACAAGGATTTTTATTTATTGGAACTTTTGATTGGATAGATTTAATTTTTTCAACTGTAGGTTTCTTTTTAAGCATATTATCTATTAATTACAAAAACAAAAAAAATCATGTTCAAGTATTTTAAACTAATTATTACTTCTATCACAATTTGTGTTTTTTTAGCATTAGCCTTTGGAAGTGGTGATACAAATAAAAAAAGAGAAATCGATTCACTTTCGATAAACGGGAATTCTGCATCTTTTACTTTTAATTCTACATTTATGTATACATCAGACCATATTAGTTTGGCAAAAGATGTTTGGGTTATATTAAAAAACAATCCAGAAGTAAATAATATTAATGTAAAAATAGTTGAAGTTTGTGAAGACCAATTTGGAAATAAACACACTAAAATTTCAAATATTGTTCTAGATAATGATTGGATTAATGAAAATAATGTCCGAAGTTTTGTTGATGAAGAAAAATTTGGTGAATATGCTTGGCATAATAATCCATTTATACTATTATGGACGCCTCAAGGGAATACGTGTGATTAGATTTGAAACATTATTTAGTTTAAAACACACTAACTCATAAATATCCTTTTACAGATGAAAAATATTAAAATAGTATTTCTGATTTTTTTATTAATTACCGCATGTAAAAATAATAGCTCTGAAAACTCTTCAGAATCTCAACAAGAGTCATTATTAAATGCAGAACAAGTAAGTGAATCTGAAAGGGACAAATTTATCAAAGATTCAATACAAAATGCACTAAAAAATACTTGGTCTATTTCTTATGGTGCTTCAAAAAGAAGTGCTATTTTAAATTTTGCATCTACTCTTGATAAAGGTTGTGTTTTTACATCTTACGCAGACATAGAAATTAATGATGGGCTTCAGATAAAAGAAAAAAGGGTATATAAAATACAAAAAATAGATAGTTTAGGAAACTATGAATGGGGAAAAATAATTTCTGACTGTTGGAAAGGTTGTTTTACAGTTGTCGGAAAGAATAATTATTTTCTATCCAATGATAAAACATTTCAGCTCTATGATAATAAAGGAAATCTTATATTAGAAAAGACAAATGAATTTGGATTTGATATTCATTTCAATCAAGCTTTAGAAACAAAAAATTCCGAATTACTTTTGGTTGGTGAAATGAATAAAAAAGGGGTAATTATTAAATTAAATAAAAATCTCGAAAAAATTCAGCAACATATTTTTGGTGATAGACCAGTCCAAAATTCGGTTTTTGATTATGATGATGGTGGTGGATTTTCTGAAATATCGAAAATACTATCAATTACACAATCTTCAACAGGATATTATTTTACTGGACAAAAAAGTCAAAAATTATGGATTGGAAAAATTAACACCAACTTGGAAGTCATATGGGAAAAGAATGATTATAATTTTGAACAAAATGGAAACAGACCCGAATTTGGAAATACAATATTAGTTTCAAAATTAGGTGGTTTAATTGTAAGTTCAAAATATTCAAATTCCAGAACTGATTTAAATTCTTTAGTATTAAAAATTGATGAAGAGGGAAAAGTAATTTGGGAAAAAAAATTTAAAGGACAGATTTCAGAAAATGATAAGAGTTTAATGTTACACAATAATGAAATTTACTTAACGACTTTTGATTCGAAAGAAGATAGTAGTTCTTCACTTTACTCAAGGCTATTTATACTTAAACAAAATGGTGATTTAGTAAAAGAATCGACAATTAATTGGAGTGGAAATGACATACGAGCCGACAAAATAATAGAAAATAGTGAAAATACTTTTTTGGTTTTGTGTAGAAATTACAATAAAACAGAGAATAATGTGAGTAGGTCTATTATTTTAAAATGTAATTCTAATGGTGAAGTTGGTGAAAATTTTTATGATTATTCTGAAGAGGAAGACGGAAATTCTTTAATTATTAATTTAGATTTTCATAACAGAGACCAATTGTCAAAGTTTTTAAAAATCTATAATTTTCATTGTTCAATAAAAAATGGGTATACAGCTATATTGTCATTTGATATTGGTAATGATGTTGACAATGGTAAAGTTACATTTACAATGCTTCAAATTAAAAATACTGGTGGGTTTGATATTGTAAGTACAAGAACCTATGGTTACACAATTGATGAGTCAAAATCAAAAGCTAGACTTTATTTTAATACAAATATGCAAGGAGAAATTTATCTAGAAAATGATGGTACACTTATCATGAATGATGTTTCAAAAAATGAGCGTTACATTTTTGATTATCAAAAACGATAGCATATTAAAAATTAAAGATTTAAATTGAGAAATTTTCAGCACAATTCTCCCAATCAAAATCTTTAATTCCATCTTCAATTAAAGAATTTATCGAAAACGAAAATAAATCATCAATTGTCCATACAACAACAACTTCAGACCCATCGAATTTATTCTTTGGGTCATTTACACTTTTGTGTGAAGAGAGCCACATATAAATGGTATAAGGTTTAAATGGCTCCAAGTCAAGACTAAAGCTTTCTTTGTTATATACTGTTTTACGCATGCCCCAGTGTTCGGGAGCTTTCAGATTCTCGTATATATAAACATTATCTTCGAAAGTAGGTTCACCAACCAAAATCTCTCCATAAGTCCTTCTTATATCAATTGCGATTACTTCAACTTCGTAACCGCAATTAAGTTTAATTGTTTGATTTTTCATAGTCCGTTTTATAGATAAATATTGGCTTAATACATTTTATTTAATTGTAATCCAGGATAATAGTTGTTTTTCTTGTTTATTCCAAAAATGCCTGGAATCTTTGCAACGGTTTAGATTTAGACTATAGTTCTTTATTAAAGCATTATCCAAAATGACCAAATCTATAAAATCGGTCAAAATGTTTTAAAATAATTTATACTCTAAAACTAAAACGATTTTAATCTTAAAATGCAAATATTATGGTATTCTATTTTTACTCTAGAACTTCAACCGTTCTTCAAAACAGTGCAAGGCAAGTCGAAACGTTTAAAAACCATGAAGGTTTTCATCCATCAAGATTATTCGTAGAACGTATCCAAGGAAACATTCCATTTACGGAACGACCAGAAGCCGTTAAGTTATTTGATGAACTAACTAACAATTGTGAACCTTGTACGGTAGTTGTAGATAGCATAGACCGCTTGGGAAGGAACTTAATCGATATACTGAATACAATCGACTTATTCACTAAAAACAAAATCAACTTGAAATCTATCAAAGAAGGTTTTACTACTTTATTAGATAATGGTGATGTTAATCCAATGGCTCAGCTTGTAATTAGTTGTATGGGTAGTATAGCTGAGATGAATCGAAATCAGATAAAAATAAGAGCTATGGAGGGTATCAAAGTTGCACAGGCACTGGGTAAATTTCAAGGACGAAAAATTGGTGCTGTACAATCTGATGAAAAATTGTTACAACGTCACCAGACAATTGTAAAGAAGCTACAAAAAGGTATATCAATGCGAGACATCTCAGAAATTACAGGTGCATCGAGTGCTACTATATGTAAGGTAAAAAAGGTATTAACGAATCGTAATTTGATATGATATGAAGTATGTAAACCTATCTCGTATCTATTTGGAAATGATTTCTAGGTACAAAGTTACAACTTTCGATGTAACTAGCAGAATGGATGAAACGGAAACCAACCCAGCAGAAACAATGATTGAGTTCTATTACGACAATAGGATACCTGTCAATATTCCAAGGCTAAAATCATTTCTAACTAGGTATATTCGATTCGTTGATAATTACTTTATTACTGTAGAGGATAGCAAAATAATTATTTGCATCATATTCCGACAAAAAACACAAAAGATGGATTATGGATTCGAATTCAGTTTGAACTAAAAATTTATTATTATGAAAAAGACCAGAATTACAATATCACATCAACTAGAAAAAACCAAACACAATTTTCTGGTGCTGAATCCAGATAAGTTATCTCGAATTGAATCTGAAAGAATAATGAAAAAGATGGGTGTTTCAATGCTTTTGGTGAACGGAAAGCTTTATACAGGATAGCATGTAAAAATAATTATTGTTATTAATTTGATTTTCAAAGTTTTAATATGTTTGATGAAAGTTATTTTACCATCCCTACTTGCAACCATAGAAAGAAAATAGTACCTTTGTAATAGATTGATGCACAGGTTATAAACTATATAATGTAGCTCCTGTAACTCTTTTTACTCAGAAACTCGTATGAGGACAGTAAACTGTTTAGGCGTATAATTTTATTCACCACTTTGTCTCTAAAAAGTGGTTTCAGCAAACATCTTTTTTTAATTAAGGCATTCTATGTCTTCGGGGATTCTGTGCTTTTAGCATTTTATCTGTGTCTGATTCGCCATGGTCGTGCGCTTCGGAATGGTCATACGTGACCAAAAAATAATTCTCCCCACTCGTAATAAAAAACTGGAGATTGAGTGGTTAAGAGTTTTGAAATCAATTAACGAAGAAAAAAATTTAAGAATTCTAACAATTACAGAAGTTGCTGAAAGGATAAAAACGAAAGATAATATTGCTACTAAAAAGTGGCTTGAAAAAAAAGGTATCAAAATATACACGGATACAAAAACACATTACGTTTATGAAATTGATGTGGCAGTGGAAATAGATAAGCCTTGGGTAATTAATTTAATGGAAAGATACCCAGAAAATTGGAAAGAAGTATATAAAAAGACAGTAAAAGATAACGCTGTTTACGAAATGGTATTGTTAAATCTTGGAGAAGATGTAAGCTATTTGCCAAAAACTAAGATTAAAATTTTGAATGAAAACGATAAAAAATTATTTGAAAAATTAACAGCATGAGCCGATTAAAACTTCCTAAAAACCCACATACGGGGTTGAAGATATATTGTCATAAATGTAAGTTGGATAATCCTACTTGTAATCACTATGATATTCAAAAGTATAGGGTGAGAATTCATATAAGTGGCACAAAAAACAAAAAAGTAACAAAAGTATTAAAATCGAGAGATTATAAAGATGCTGTATCTGAAGCCATATCAATTGAAAAAGAATTAAAGGCAAATAATTATCAGAAAGTTAAAACTTCATGTAGCGGGAATGATTATTCAATTGTTGATGCTGTTATAAGGTACAATCAATACTTATCTGGTAATTATGAGTTTGCTCAGCATGTCAAAAATGTTTCAAAAGGTCATAAAGATGAATGTATTCGATTTTGCACTTATTTCTGTAATTCTTTCAAGGGAGTAAAGAATATAGAAATAACGAGAATTATTGATGTTACTAAAAATGATGTTGCACGTTTTTACTTATGGGCTAATGGTTATTTTGGTAGTGAAGTTAGTTTTAATAAGTGTATGGGCGCATTAAAAGCATTTTTTAAGTTCTTAATTGATATTGAAGAAATTAATATGAAGAACCCTTTTGAATCATACGTTTCAAAAAAGAAAATCAAAAAAAATGTAGAAACTTTAACGAAAGATGAATTTGATAGTATTATATCAGTAATAGATACTGCGAATCCTTATGTAAAACTTGGTGGTAAAGGGGAAAAGAAAAATTTGTATAAATTCTATCTTAAAGATGGGTTTAAACTTTTTTTATTAACTGGTGGGAGAAGAGAAGAAGTGGTAGATTTAAAATGGAGTGATATATTGATTACTATTGAAGGAACTAAGTTTTTTAAAATTGATAATAAAAAGGTGAATAGACAAAAAGATACTGATGAATATGTGAAGTATTTACCAATAAATCATGATTTATTTGAACTATTGATTAATCTAGGATACAACGAAAAGAAGACTACAAATGATTTTATTTTGTATCCAGACCGTAAGGTAAAAAGCATAACAATAATGGATAACTTATCAAAAGCTTTTACCCACTATAAAAAAGAAGCTGGTATTACTAAGTCAGTATCTTTAAAAAACTTAAGAAAAACCTACATCACTTGGTTGAGATTAGCTACGGGTAAAGATACAGGGCTATTGACATCTCATGGAGGTGAACAGGTGTTGATTGACCATTATATTGATAGTACAATTTTGAATGCAGTTGAAAAAGCGGCTTTAAATTTCAAAGTATATGAAGTATAATCATCACTCTTTATCATCACTCCAATAAAAAAGCCCAGTCGTTAAACTGGGCTTTCCTTAGTAGCGAAGACGGGAGTTGAACCCGTGACCTCAGGGTTATGAATCCTGCGCTCTAACCAACTGAGCTACCTCGCCATTTCTATTGGTTATGCATCTCTCAATGCGGGTGGAAATATAGAAATAATAATAATGTTTGCATGTATAAAATAAGAAAAAAAATATTTTTAAAAAGACTTTTTTTTTGACTTTATATTCTTATATTTCGAGAAAATTAAACAGCATTCATGGATCCAAAAGTTCGCTATG
>JACCEA011890765.1_pt1 | contig 18155 bp, 18 predicted proteins | sample 7449851 | NCBI WGS metagenome assembly JACCEA01 (sample SAMN15323453, study PRJNA562643) | freshwater metagenome | isolation source: river surface water | place: USA:Blue River Watershed | collected 2017-08-18
AATTAACCCTGATTTATTGCGCTCCGGCTCCTTTGGCTCTTAACGCCAGCGAGTTGCCAGCGCGAAACCAACACCAATAAAAGCAAACCCAATTCCGACATTCACCAAATTACTTAAGTCGCGCATGACTGGAACTTGGCTACCGGCTAGGTAAAAAACAACAATCCAAAGTAAGCCCACCAAGAACATGCCAACCATTGCTGGCACTAGCCATACTGGACTTCCGATTTTCACCGGGGTTTGGCTAGTAGTAGTTGGCGGCACATAAGCCGGCTTAAGTGATTTACGTCGTTTTGATTTCGGCATAAGTCAATCTTACTTATTGTGGCCGACTTCAAAACCCGAACTTTCAGTGGACTTAGCCACCAAACATGGCAAGTATTTGTTGATTTCGCAGCAGCACTACTGCAAACAACAATGCGCCTATTCCAACTATCCCGATCGAGCGAACTTCTTTTGGTCCACGTGCATTTAAGTAAGCGATAGCCGCGCCAACTAAAGCCCCGCCTAAGTGTGCTCGCCAGTCAATCGCTGAACTGAAAAATCCAAGTGCCACGTTAATCGCCAACAAAATTGTTAATTGCGAGACATCCGATCGAAGCTCTCGCCCAATCACAATAGTTGCAGTCAGTAATCCAAAAATCGCGCCTGATGCACCAACCGAAACGGTTTGGATATCTGAAAAATAATAAGAAGCGACATTGCCACCTAATGCCGACAACAAATAGAGCGCTAAAAATCTGGCGTGACCTAATAAGTTCTCAAGCTGTGGGCCAAGCCAATAAAGTGCGTACATGTTAAAAGCGATGTGTAAAAATCCACCGTGAAGAAACGCAGCACTTAATAGTCGCCACCATTCACCGCCAGCAATTGCTAACGGAATCATGCCAAAACGATTGGCTGCCCAAAAAATTCCGCCGTTAAGTAATGTGAACAAAAAAGCAGCAACACAAAGACCAATTAAATATTTAGAAACGATTGGGATTTGATTTGTTGGCGCACCAAAACTTGTGCGCACCTTTGGTCGTGGCGCTTGGCTGACACACTCCACACATTGAAAACCAACTGGTGCACTGACCATACACTCTGGGCAAATAAGTTGCCCACATCGAGAACACTCAATGTAAGTTTCTCGATCAGGGTGTCGGTAACAAGTTTTCATTAGCTACGAGTAACGGTTGTCTTTTCGATCACTACGTCTTGTACTGGGCGATCCATTGCACCGGTGGCTACATTGGCAATCGCGTCAACAACGTCGCGGCTTTCTTGGTCAGCAACTTCACCAAAAATAGTGTGTTTGAAATTCAACCAAGTTGTTGGCGCCACAGTAATGAAGAACTGTGATCCATTAGTGTTTGGTCCAGCATTTGCCATGGCTAGCAGATAAGGGCGATCGAAAACTAATTCTGGGTGTGGTTCATCAGCAAATTTAAAGCCGGGGCCACCAATGCCTTGGCCTAATGGGTCGCCACCTTGAATCATGAAACCTGGAATGATTCGGTGAAAAATTGTGCCGTCGTAAAGTGGCTTATTTGTTTTTGCATTAGTTTTTGGGTCGGTCCACTCTTGGGTACCTTCTGCTAAACCCAAAATAGTTTTTGCAGTTTTGGGCGCATGATTATCGAAAATATTAATTCGAATGTCGCCGTGATTTGTGTGGAGCGTAAATAAAGTTGCCATGATTTGTTAACTCTCTTTTAAGTTGAATTCAATTCTTACATAAAAACGCTGAGGCCATTCGGTTGAATGACCCCAGCGTTTACTTAGTTAATTAGTTCTTCTTGCCGCGAACATCCACAACAACTTCGGCTACTACTTCTGGGTGTAGTCGAACTGAAACGTTGTGTTTGCCAACTAGCTTGATTGGTGCGTGTAGCACAATCTTGCGCTTATCAACTTCAACATTTTTAATTGCTGCAGCGATATCGCTAACAGTTACTGAACCGAATAGTCTGCCTTCTGCACCTGAGCGTGCCGAAAGTACTACGGCTGCAGATTCTAAAGCTGCCTTGATTTCAAGCGCATGTTCACGATCGCGAACTTCACGCTTAGTGCGAGCACGCTTGATCTGAGTAACTTGCTTTTCGCCACCACGAGTCCATGCTGTCGCAAGTCCGCGTGGCATTAAGAAGTTACGTCCATAACCTGCCTTAACTTCGACAACATCTCCTGCTGCACCTAAACCATTAACTTCTTGAGTCAAAATAAGTTTCATTTTCTAGATGCTCCTTATCGTGCAGTTGAGGTGTAAGGCAGTAGTGCGATTTCGCGTGCGTTCTTAACGGCGTTTGCGATATCGCGCTGATGCTGTGTGCAGTTACCTGTTACTCGACGAGCGCGGATCTTGCCGCGATCTGAAATAAATTTGCGAAGTAGCGCGATATCTTTGTAATCGATAGCGGCACTATCTTCACGACAAAATGCGCAAGCTTTTGGTTTGATCTTGCGAATTACTGGCTTTGCCATTGTGGTGCTCCTTTTTGAGCCCGGTCACCCGGAATGGTTTGAATAAAAGTGATACCTAAAAAGGTGGTTCGTCGTTCGAGATTGGTGCAGCCCATGGATCGTCAACAGGGGCACTTGAGCCACTGTTATAACCACCATCAGCAGTACGAGTTACTCGATTAACTTTTGCAGTTGCATTTCGCAATGCTGGACCGACATCGTCAACATCCATTTCAACTACAGTGCGCTTTTCGCCTTCTTTAGTTTCATATGAACGTTGCTTTAGTCGACCAGTAACAATGACGCGAGTGCCTTTAGTTAAAGACTCTGCGACATTTTCTGCATACTGACGCCAAACGCTACAACGTAAGAAAAGAGTGTCGCCATCTTTCCATTGATTGGAATCGCGATCTAGAACACGAGTTGTGGAAGCAACTGTGAATGAAGCTACGGCTGAACCGTTAGGGGTAAAGCGTAATTCTGGATCACTAGTTAAATTTCCAGTAACAGTTACTGTTACGTCACCAAGTGCCATGCGGGTCTCCTCTTACTTGCTGTCTACCCGCATGACTTTAGTGCGAAGCACTGACTCATTTAGGCTTAGTTGACGATCTAGTTCTGCAACTGCTGCTGGTGAACAGTTGACGTCAAGCAGGGCGTAGATACCTTCACCCTTTTTGTCGATTTCATATGCCAAACGGCGACGACCCCAGATATCGACTTTGCGAACTGTGCCACCATCTTTTTTAACCACATTTAGGAATGTGTCTAATGATGGAGCCACTGTGCGCTCTTCGAGTTCGGGATCAAGGATTACAACTACTTCGTAGTCACGCATACTTAATACCCACCTCCTATGGACTTAATCGGCCATGGTCTTTCCATGGCAGGAGGGATTAAGAATCCCAATTCTATGGGGTTTTTTCACCTGATAAAAATGGGTTATTTGTCTTAATTGGGTAGCCTTAGGACATGGCAAAGCTGGCTATTGGGGCGCATGTAGGTAATGAAAACCCCATTGAAACAGCCAAAAACCTGGGCTTAGACACAATTCAGATTTTTGTCGCTGATCCGCAAAGTTGGAAAGGCACCGAAGTTGCGCACCCAGATGGTGCAGCCGGATTCAAAAAAGCTGCCAAAGCGGCAAAAGTGGATGTCTATGTTCACGCTAGATACATCATTAATGTGGCCACTACAAATAACAAAGTGCGAATTCCCAGTAGAAAAATACTTCAAGCTGACATGGACGCAGCTGCAGAACTCGGTGCCAAAGGGTTAATCGTTCATGGTGGACATGTAACTGCTGATGATGATCCAGCCGCTGGGGTTGCAAACTGGGTAAAAGCAGTTGATCAACTCGACATGAAAATTCCGCTATTACTTGAAAATACTGCTGGTGGAAAATTCTCTATGGCACGTCGGTTGGAATCTATTGCTCGGCTCTGGGACGCGATAGGCGACAAGGGAGTTGGTTTTTGTCTTGACACTTGTCACGCACATGCTGGCGGAATCGAACAAGTTGGTTTAGCAGAAACAATCTTAAAGACAACTGGTCGAATTGACTTGGTGCACTGCAATAACAGTCGAGATGCTTTTGATTCAGGTGCCGATCGACATGCAAACCTAAATTCAGGCACTATGGACGTTGAAGTTTTAATTCAAAATCTAAAAAAGGCAAATGCACCAATTGTTTTAGAAACGCCATATGAAGACATCGAAACTGATATAAAAATTTTGCGAGAAGCGCTTGGTTAAAAATTTATCTGGGGCAAGTAAATGATTCTGGTTAAACAAATAAGTGCCACAGAACATTTGGCTTACCTAAACAGTCGGCCATCAGTATCTTTTTTACAAACTCCTGCATGGGGGCAAACAAAAGTAGGTTGGCAAAGCAGGTCATTAGGCTGGTTTAAAAATGATCAACTAATTGGTGCTGGTTTAGTTTTACTGCGCAAAGTTCCAAAACTAAATAAGTTTCTTGCTTATTTGCCTGAGGGACCTGATCTAAATTGGGCAGGCCAAGATTTGCCGAGTGCACTTGATGCCTTAATTGAATACTTAAAACCAATTGGTGTCTTTCAAATAAAAATGGGTCCACACATTTGGGTTCGAAGATGGTCAGCTCAAACATTAAAAGATGCAATTGCAAATGAATCTGCAAAACGAATTAGTGATTTAGCTCCTGATGAAACTAATTCAGTCGGGTCAAATTTAATTTTCCAACTTAAAAAACTTGGCTGGAAACAACCTCAAGCCGACCAAGCAAGTTTTGGTGACTACCAGCCACGATTTGTATTTCAAATAGATCTGAAGAATAAGACTGAAGATGCTTTACTTGCTTCGTTCAATCAGCAATGGCGCCGGAACATTAAAAAAGCTCAGAACGATCAAGTGGTTGTTCGTCAGGGTAACCAATCGGACCTTGAAAGTTTTCATACATGTTATGTCGAGACTGCAAAGCGTGACCATTTCACCCCAAGGCCGCTAAGTTACTTTCAGACTATGTGGCAAGCGCTAAGTTCCGAAGATCCAAACCGAATTAAATTATTTATTGCCAAGCACCATGATCATCAAGGTGCGATCGCAGCTACAACTCTCACTCGGGTAGGTAATCATTCCTGGTATTCATACGGAGCATCGACTACGGCTGCGCGAGACTTGCGACCAAGCAATGCTATTCAATGGGAAATGATTAAAGACAGTTTGCAAGCAAAAAGCGAAATCTACGACATGCGTGGAATTGCCGACACACTTGATCAAAATAACCATTTGTTTGGCCTAATCCAATTCAAACTTGGTACCGGCGGTTATGCGCAAGAATATGTAGGTGAGTGGGATTACGTTATTTCTAAGACGTGGTCCACTGCATTTAATTTATATATGTCGAGGCGGTAGTTAGTTGACTTTCACATTAACTATTGATCGAAAACTATTTAACAAACATTTAGTTTCTACACTTGAACAATTTGAAAAATCTGGCGCGACTGTTACTCCAGTTATAAAAGGTAATGGCTATGGTTTTGGTCGCCGATTTTTGGCGAAAGAATCTGCGCAACTCGGAATTAAGCGAGTTGCAATCGGCACAATTTACGAATTAGACCAAGCATTGACTGATTTTGGCGACGAAATAGTTGTATTAGAACCATTCAATCCGCAAGATCAATCGGCTATTGCTACTTGGGAAAAACTAATGCCCATCGGTGCACACCGAGTTATTGCAACCTTGGCCGGACCATATTTTGCGCAAGCTTCTCGTGCCGGTATAAAAAAAGCTTTTATTGAAGGAAGGACTTCGCTACACCGTTTTGGAATAAAGTCTTCAGAATTAATTTCTGTAGCAAACGGTGATCATCACAACATTGAGATTCTTGGCTTATCTTTACATTCGCCTATTTCAGAACCAATTAACATAAATCTGCCAACGCTTGAAAGCAGTGCAAAACTAAATACTAAAAAATCGACTAACCGAATTATTGAGATTGCCAGTTGGTTAAGTAGTTATGCGTCAATTACTGAAAATATGAATTGGCCTTTGCACATTTCACTTTCGCATGTCAACGCAAAAGATGTCCGAGAGATTCAAGAAATCACTAAAGAACGTAATTTGAATCTCTCTATCGAAATTAGACTCGGTACCTCGCTTTGGCTCGGTGAAGCAGATGCGCTTGAAGTTACTGGTACCGTTTTAGAAATCCATGAGCTTAAGGATGACCACGAACATATCGGTTATCGCCAAGTTGATGCGCACGGTAATGCGCGACTTCTAGTTGTTAGTGGCGGTACCGCACATGGAGTTGCACTAGCCGCGCCAACTAATCGAGCTACTTTAAGGGCTAAAAGTGTTGCTCTTGCTGAAGGTTTTTCTCAAGCCGTTGGCAAAGTTCGTTCGCCGTTTAAATTAAACGGAAAAAATTTACCTTTTGCTGAACCACCACATATGCACGTTTCATTACTTTGGACTGAAGATAAAAAAGTTAAAGTTGGCGATCAGTTGAAATGCACAGTAAGAAATACAACTTCAACTTTTGATCAAATTACTGAAAAATAACTTTCCTAAGGTGAAGCGGCAGAATTGCTAATCGTCACCCCAACGACAGTTCCAGCCATGACAACTGTTCCTGCAGGCACCGACTGATTAATTACATAAAGAGTTGCATTTTGATCAACATTTGCAGCATAACTTTCAACTAATACAATTCCATTTGCTGCGGCAGCTGCTCTTGCATCGGCCAGCGAAATTATTAACGAAGGCACCGTAACTTGTTGACCAACAAGTGCTGGATCAATTCCGGTATAAATCGGAGTACCAGTTGGAGTTGAACCATCTGGTTGATTAGCAGGTAATGCACCGAATTGTTTAGCTGGAGTGCCTTCAAGAGCACCACGCATAAACGCAGTAAATATGCGGGCTGGGAACGAGCCACCAGTAACAGTGCGCATTCCACCAGTACCACTTAACGAAACTGATTCGCCGTTAGGTCCATCTTTGGTGAACATGACTGCTGCCGCTAAATCTGGAGTGTATCCAGCAAATAACGCCGATTTATTGTCGTTAGTTGTTCCTGTCTTTCCAGCAACAGGTCGACCCACTCGCTGAGCAGCTCGACCAGTACCAACTTCAACAACTTTCTTAAGTGCGTAACTCACTGTGTCAGCTACATCAGTACTAAATGCTTGAACTGGTTGCGGGTTGTGCTGATAGAGCACGTCACCGTTCTTAGCTGCAATAACTTTTATGTATGACAAGTCAGTTTGTAGTCCGCGGGCTGCAAATGTTGAGTATCCGTTTGCTATGTCAACTACGTTTGGACTTGCAGTTCCCAAGGTGAACGCCAAGTTAGGCATCATGCCAACTTCGCCAGCCGGAATTCCAGCGCGGATTGCTGCTTGATAAACCGTTTCTAGGCCGACTTGATCTGCAAGTTGAACGTATGCAGAGTTAACCGAATTTTCAGTTGCTAATAAAAGGGTGATCCACTCGCCGTAAGAATTGCTGCCATAGTTAACAACTTCGTAGGTGCCAACTTTTGTTTTATTCATACCGCTAAAGACACTGCCTAGCGAGAAATCATTTTCTAATGCCGCAGCTAAGGTGAATGGTTTGAAAGTAGAGCCAGCTTGTCCAATAGCTTGCGTAGCGTTATTGAACTGATCTTCTAAATAGTCGTCGCCACCATAAATTGCCACAACTTCACCAGTACCTGGACGAACAGCCGCTAAACCGATACGCAATCCTTCAGTACCTTCGGTTGGTCCTTCTTCAATTACTGCAGAGATCGCTGAGTCTTGTGCCTGCTTATTGAAAGTTGTAGTTACGCGCAAACCAGCGCGGTTAATTTGATCTTCAGTAATTCCTAGCCGGAAAAGTTCTTGACGTGACTGCTCAACTAAGTGTCCGACTGGTCCAGCAAATGAATTTGTATTTTTGTACTCAAGGAAACTCGGGAATACCTGAAGTACTCGTTCTTCTTGAGTAATCCATCCTTTTTCCACCATGCCATCGAGTGTGTAATTCCAGCGCGCCATCAAGCCTTCGATATTTTTCTCTGGGGCTAAACCATTTGGAGCCTGAATAATCGAAGCCAGAAATGCTGACTCAGCAAGTGTTAAATCTTTTGCAGCTTTACCAAAATAAGCATTTGCGCCTGTTTCAATTCCGTAAGACTTTCGGCCAAAGTAAATAGTGTTCAGATAATTCTCAAGAATTTTTTCTTTAGTAATCATTGTTTCGAGTTTTACCGAAAGGATTACTTCGCGAACTTTACGTTTAATAGTTTGCTCTTGAGAAAGGTAAGCATTTTTTGCGTACTGTTGCGTAATGGTCGACCCGCCAGCTGTTGTGCTCGAGGTGGCATTACTAAAAAATGCTCGAACGATACCGCGAACAGAGAAGCCACCATGCTCGTAAAAATCTCTATCTTCAGCGGCAAGAACTGCTTGTTGGGTAAGTACCGGAATGTCAGTTAACGTAAGTGAAACTCGATTTGATTCACCCAACCGACCAAGTTCAGTAACTCCATCGTCGTAATAAAGAATTGTGGCTTGAGCTTGTGAAACGTCACTTGGAGCTGGGACTTCAACTGCGCGTACTGCAGCAAAAATAAAAGTTACGCCAAGTAGACCCGTTACAAAAAGTCCAATTAAAAATTGATTTCGACTTGGCAAAAACCTGCGCAAGTTCGACTTGGACTTTTTCTTTGGTTTAGCCATTTATCTATTCCAACACATCTCGAGGTTTGCTTGGTGGTCGGCGCGGGTTCCCGTCCCCTAGTACATAGGAAAGTTGCAAGTGATTCCAAGCACATAAAACACAGACTTCAACAACATAAACCCTAAAGTGCCCATACTCGTGTGCCATTTGCGGCAATTCGGCTGAATTTTTTACTCGACCAGCTAAATATCCAAGATCGTCACCGAATACATATGTAACGTGCACTAAGTCAGACTTGGCACAAATAGGGCATTTCCGCTCTGTTTGTTCACCGTGGTTTTTTGCTGCCCGCAATAAATATGGATCGGCGTCACATACCTGTTCTCTGGCAAGTGCATCATTCTTAATGGTTTCTAACGTGGCCCGACGGGCTAAAACATAATCCAACACATGTCTTGGTCTGGCTGGATCTGCTACTTCTTCATACGGATGAGGGATTGGCCGTGGCGGCTCAGCGCTCATCCCGCCCAGGCGGTAGCCCTTTATATTCTGTGCTGGATTCGCCACAAGATAAGCCTAACTGCCTTAAATCAGGGGTTTTTCCCGAAAACTGAGCCAAAAATATGATGTATCCTCATGATGTATCTTTTTGATACATCAAATTGGAAGAACAACGATGGCAAAACGGGCAGAAGCATTAGAGCTTTCGGTACTTGGCATTCTTGCTAACAACCCGCTCCATGGTTACGAACTTCGCAAAAGATTAATTTCAGTAACTGGTTTATTTAAAACTATTTCTTACGGTTCGCTCTATCCAATTCTCAAATCTTTAGTTGAACGTGGATTTTTAGCTGAGCAAGATGATAATCCGTCAAATAAATATCCAAAACGAAATCGCATCGTTTATGTAATTACTGAGACTGGCAAAAATTATTTGAATTCGCTGTTAACCGATAGTGGTCCGGCTGCTTGGGACGATGAGAACTTTGCAGTACGCATGTCACTATTTGCGCAAACATCTGCTGATACTCGAATTCATATTTTGCAAGGACGTCGTAGTCGACTTGAAACAAGACTTGCTGACTTACGGACAAATTTAGCTAAAGGTCGCGAACGACTTGATGCATACACATTAGAACTTCAACAACATGGACTTGATGCACTTGAACGTGAAGTGCGTTGGTTAAACGAATTGATTTCGCATGAACAGTCTGGTGGCTTAAAAAAGTCAACTAACTCAAATGCAAAAACAAATAACATCACCGCAGCAAACAAGGAGGCTATGCAGTGAGTTCAGTCAGAGTAGCAATAGTAGGCGTAGGTAACTGCGCTTCATCACTTGTGCAAGGAGTTGAGTACTACAAAAATGCTGACCCAAATCAGCAAGTACCAGGTCTAATGCACGTTCAATTTGGTCAATACCATGTGCGCGACGTTGAATTTGTCGCTGCATTTGACGTAGACGCCAAAAAAGTTGGTCAAGATTTAGCACACGCAATCTTTGCTAGCGAAAATAACACCATTAAGTTCTCTGAAGTTCCACCAACTGGAGTTACTGTGCAACGCGGTAACACACTTGATGGTCTCGGTAAGTACTACCGAGAAATGGTTATTGAATCAGACGAAAAACCAGTAGATGTAGTTAAAGTGCTTAAAGACGCCAAAGTTGACGTTTTAGTTTGCTACTTACCTGTTGGATCTGAAGAAGCTGCAAAGTTTTACGCACAATGTGCAATTGATGCTGGCGTTGGTTTCGTAAATGCGCTACCAGTATTTATCGCTGGCACAAAAGAATGGGCAGACAAATTCACTGCAGCTGGTGTTCCAATTGTTGGTGACGACATCAAAAGCCAAGTTGGTGCCACTATTACCCACCGCGTACTTGCAAAGTTATTTGAAGACCGTGGCGTAATTGTTGATCGCACTTACCAATTAAACGTTGGCGGAAACATGGACTTTATGAACATGTTGGAACGCGATCGTCTTGAATCTAAAAAGATTTCAAAGACTCAAGCAGTAACTTCACAGCTGCAACATGATCTAGGTGCACGTAACGTACACATTGGTCCATCGGACTACGTCGCTTGGTTAGATGATCGCAAGTGGGCATTCGTTCGCCTTGAAGGTCGCGCATTTGGTGACGTGCCATTGAACTTAGAGTACAAACTTGAAGTTTGGGATTCACCTAACTCAGCTGGTGTAATTATTGACGCTATCCGTGCTTGCAAAATTGCAAAAGATCGCGGAATTGGCGGACCAATCCTGTCAGCATCTAGTTACTTCATGAAGAGTCCACCAATTCAGTACGACGACACAACTTGTCGTAATTTGGTTGAAGACTTCATTGCTGGAAAAGCATAAGTAACCAAATTATCTAGCCTCCTAAAGATGGGCCCATGAATATGGGCCCATCTTCTTTCCTAAAACTTCATGTCCATCAAACTTAAATTTTTATTGCGGGTAACGTTTTATTGTGAATGTGATGCGTAAGCGAAGTCGGAATTCGCTAAGTATTTTTAAAGGTGATAACTCTCGTCGCCTGTTATATGTACGCATATTCGGTCAAGCTGGCGATGGATTACTTCAAACGGCCCTGGCAACTTTTATTTTATTTTCACCTGAACGGGCAGTAAATCCAGAACAGATCGCAGTGGCTTTTGCGATTTTATTGATTCCTTATTCGATCGTTGGTCCGTTTGTCGGCCTGTTTATTGACAGTTGGTCACGGCGATCAATTTTATTTAGAGCAAATATTTTGCGCGTAGTTACCATGATTGCCATTGCTTTAGTTGTACTTAGTCATGAAGCTAATCAACTTCTAGCAGTATTAGTTTTACTCAGTTTAGGAATCAATCGATTCATTCAGGCAGCGCTTGCATCTTCAATTCCACACGTTGTGGATGAGACAAATCTTGTTGGTGCTAATGCGCTATTTCCAACGTTAGGAACAGTTTCGGCAACTATTGCAGTGATGGTCGGAATCGTAACGCAACAAATTTTTGGAAATACTGACGAAGTTAACGCTGGTCTGATTGTTCTTGGCGCGCTTCTAGCTTTAGTTGCTGCCTACTTCGCAACTAAATTCACACCAGTTGATGTACTTGGTCCACATGGAGTGACTTTAGAAATTCGACGTGAATTTAGAAATGTGATCACTGGATTACGCGCTGGATTTAATCGACTACTCAATGCTCCTAATGCTCTATTAAGTATTAGTTCAGTTGCATTACAAAGAACTGTGTTTGGCACACTAACTGTTACTGCGTTATTGCTAGCCCGCAACATTTGGAATGATCCAACAGACCCGGATGGTGCAGTAACAGACTTTGGTTATGCAGCGATTTCAGCGGGCACTGGTTCATTATTAGCAGCAATTATTGCTGCTTCGTTGATGAATGGACGAATTGAACGAATCACTAAATCAATGGACGAACGACAATCAGTTCTAATACTGATTGCAACTTTTGCTACTGGTATTGCGCTGGTTGTAACTGTAGCCGGATTTATGAGTCAAACAATTACTGGTATTTTGCTAACTGCATTTTCCTTGGGCGTAGCTGGACAATTCCTAAAGATTAATGCGGATACCACGATTCAGCGCGATATTGATGATGCTCATCGTGGCCGAGTGTTTTCTATTTTTGATATGTCGATAAATGTTTCAATCGTCATTGGAATATGTATTTTCACTTTGTTTGAAGTGGTCAGATCTGAATTAGTACTGCGCATTACTATTGCTGCAACTGGTTTATTAGCCGTAGTTATGATTGCGGGCTACCACTACTTCAAGTCTCGTAATTTACTCAAACTTGATCAGCAGCAAAATTAGTTTTGGCTATTCCACCAATTTTTTAATTCAGCAAGTGCTTGTTCTTTAGACATAGGGCCTTTATCCAATCTCAGATTAAGCATGTGGTTATAAGCCTTACCAACTTGTGGACCAGGTTTTAGAGATAGCGCCGCCATAATTTCTTCACCATCTAAATCAGGGCGAATTGAATTCAGCTCTTCCTGCTCTTGAAGTTTGGCTATTCGATCTTCTAAATCGTCATAAGTTGCAGCTAACATCATGGCTCTGCGCTGATTACGCGTGGTGCAATCTGCACGAGTCAATTTATGTAGTCGAACTAATTCATCACCAGCATCGCGCACATATCTACGTACTGCTGAATCTGTCCACTGTCCGTCACCATATCCATGGAAACGTAAATGTAATTCAATTAATTTAGTGACGCTATCGATTACATCATTTGGATACCGCATTGCAGCTAGTCTTTTGCGGGCAATTTTGGCACCGACAACCTCGTGATGGTGAAAACTAACACCACCACCCGATTCAAACTTTCGAGTCTTTGGCTTACCGATGTCATGCAATAACGCAGCTAATCGTAAAACTAAATCTGGTTCGCAACTTGGTTCATGTATTGCTTCGAGGTCAATTGCCTGACTTAATACTTTCAAGCTGTGTTCATAAACATCTTTATGTTTGTGATGCTCGTCAATTTCAAGTTGCAAGGCTGGTAGCTCAGGAATTATTTCATCCGCTAATTTAGTTCCAATTAAAATTTCTAAACCCTGTATTGGGTTAGATCCCATAATTAATTTTGTGAACTCGTCGCGTACTCGTTCAGCCGAAACAATTTGAATACGCTCACGCATATCTGTAATTGCAATAATTACGTCAGCGACGGGAGTGAATTCAAGTTGACTGGCAAATCGAGCTGCCCGCATCATTCGCAATGGATCTTCAGAAAATGAAAGTTCGGCTTCTCGAGGAGTTCTGATTAATCGTTTTACTAAATCGTTAATGCCGCCAAATAAATCTACGAACTCGAAAGTTGGCAGCATTACCGCCATTGCATTAATTGTGAAATCGCGCCGGACTAGATCTTCACTGATGTCTGTACCGAATTTAACTGTAGGTTTTCGGCTATCTGAAACATAAACTTCACTTCGATAAGTCGTAATTTCAAAGACTTGATTATTTTTGCGTACCCCAACAGTGCCAAACTCCATTCCCAAATCCCAAACTGAATCTGCCCAGGGTTTAGTTATTTTGACGATTTGTTCGGGTGTTGCTGGAGTCGTGAAATCTAAATCACCCAAGTCTCTTTGCAAAATTAGATCGCGGACACTTCCGCCAACTAAAGCTAGATCAAAACCGGCAGCCTTAAATAACTCACCTAACTCAATAGCGTCAGGCAAGCTTGTTAACGCATCACGAACTAATTGTGTAGCGATTTTTTCTGGGGCGACTTGCTCATTCATTACGAGTAATAGCCTATTTGCTTTAACAAAAGTCGAGTAAACATTGAAATGTTAGCTATGTATTTAACGTTAAAAAATAAGGCTTAAATTAGCCAAGTATTCTTTATTTGTGGCAAATTCTATTAATCGCCTACGCACTAAGAAGTTTTTCACTTACTTAGTTGCGACTGCCACATTTATTTTCGCCTCTATATCTGGATTAAGTCCGGCCAATGCTGCAACTGAGAATGCGCAAGTGCGAATTTCAAACATTAGTGTGACTTTAGATTCGAACACCAATAGATATGTAATTCGGATGGAGGGCGAATTAATCAATAATGGTTCAACTGAAATTAAAGATATTCGAATTGTGGTTGGTACCGAAAATCAAATAGTGAGTAAATATGCGCTTTCTCGTTTTTATGAAAGTCGTGACAACGCAAATCTAACTGAATCAAATTACTTTGCGAAGCTTCGCAAAGTCCAGGCAAATAGTAAAGCTAACTGGAATATCACGTTTTTCGCTGATGATGTCTTAACTTTTTCAAATGGTCTTTATGGGTTGGGTGTTAACGCATATACCGACTCAAGATTTAGCTCAGATGTAGTTGCCATACCTTTATTTACTGCTCCGGCAATAAATGTAATGAACACAATTTTTGCTGTTCAGCTTTCAACACTAAATCGCCATTTAGCTAATGGTGGTTTTTACCGTTCTGATGTCGACGAACTAAATCGGCTCACATCGTTAATTACTAATGCCAGAGACCTAGAAATTACTTGGGTTGTAGATCCTGTTTTATATCAGTGGCTAGCTGAATTGGCTAATACCGACTTACAAGAACAAGCTCTAGTCCTTTCAAATTTACTTACTGAAATTTCCGGAAAATCTATTTCGAGTATTTATAGTCAGCCGGATGTCTCTCGACTTTTGGATTCATCACGTGATGAAGACTTAATTAACTTAGTTGTTCGTAGTCAACAGTTTTCTGGAAAAAATAATCTAGTTTTAGCACCGCCAGATGGGAACCTAACTACTCAAGCAATTAACCGGTTAGGTGAACTTGGTGTGGTGCCAATTGTTTCTAATGAATTTTTAACCGGTGATATCTATGCAAACGTCGAAGCAAAAGTTGTTGTTGATCAAACAACATCTTTAGTCAGTGATCGAGCTACTTCAAATTGCTTACGTAGTAACTCTGATTTGGTTGGTCAATTTCAAAATCGTAATTGTTTAATAAGTTCACTAACTTTGGCGTCTATCGGACAAATCAAGAATTCCATTGTGCTAACTCCGGCTGACTGGCAACCGGCAGAGAATGAATTACGTTCGTTGTACTCAGAACTAATTGGAAAAACTTGGTTGACTGTTGCACCAATTGCTCCACTATCGACAGCAGAACCAACGGCAAACTTCGCCGCAAACACTCAATACGATGTTGATCCGTTTAGTCCAGAATTACTTGATACTGGAGATTCAATTTTGGCTGATGCCGTGCGCACGGCCTCGATATTCACAGATCCAAATTATGCTGATGCCTTTAGTTTGGCCAGACTTCGTGGCTTTAGTTCACTTTGGGAAAGCGGACTTCAAGCTGCAGAATTTTTAGTTGAAAATGAATTATTGCTCAGTAGCTATCAAGATTTAGTTTCAATTGAATCTTCTAAAAATGTCACCGTATCTAGCGGGGAAACTGAAATTCCGATCACAATTGTGAATCAAAGTGACCGAGACATAACAGTTTCTATTGCATTAACTAGTCCACAAACTTCACTCTTTAAAAGTGAGCCATCTGCGCTTATAACTGTTCCGTTTGGCAAACGAGTTACTGTGCCAATGAATGTGACTTTAGTTAATGAGGGTATTTTGAATGTGACTGCCAAACTTTATGCACCAAATGGCCAGCAGTTTGGCAAAGCAAAATTGATCCAGATTTCATCCGCTGAATATCAAGGATTGGCCCGTACATTGGTGTTAGTTGCTTTTGGCTTGCTGATTCTGCTTTCCATAAGCAATGTAGTTAAACGCAGACGAGAAAACACTTCGAGCTAGGTAATTAGTGCGCAAAATAGTTAATCCTTTTGGCCAAACTTCGGGCATGGCAATTGGCACCTTAACTAGTCGCATCACTGGTATTTTTCGCGATATAGCTTTAGTAGCGGCAATCGGTACTGCGATTTTTGCTGATACGTATTCGGTAGCAAATAGTTTGCCAAATATTATTTACATTTTGATTGCCGGCGGCGCAATCAATGCAGTATTTATACCGGCACTAGTTAGGCACATGAAAGATGATGCTGACGGTGGTCAGCAATTCACAGATCAATTACTTTCTTTTATTGGACTAGTTCTACTAGTAATTGTCACACTAGGTGTTATTTTTGCTGGAAGTTTGGTTGGCCTTTATGCAACCGATTCTTGGTCAGTCCAAGATTTCAAAATCGCAACTTTATTTGCAATGTGGTTTATTCCACAAGTTTTTTTCTATGGTGTTTACACCATTGCATCTCAAGTACTTAATGCCAGAGATGTATTTGTCTTACCAATGTTTGCGCCGATCATAAATAATGTCATCGTCATTATTACCGCACTGGCATTCTTAGTAATTTCTGATCAAGTTCCAACCACCGAAACTGTTAGTACTTCGCAGATTTACTTGTTAGGGGCTGGCACAACACTTGGGGTTATCGTTCAAGCACTAATACTGTTACCGGCCCTATCAAAAGCTGGTTATCGCTTTAATCCGACGCTTAACTTTCGCGGGAGTGGGCTAGGCAAAATTGCTGACTTGGCGATTTGGACTATTGGTTTTGTAATAGTCAATCAGGTTTCGTTTTTAATTCTTTCCAACTTAACTACTTACGCAAACGTCTTAGCGCGCAATGAAAACTTAGTTGCTAATGGATTTACTTCTTATCAAAAAGCTCAGCTAATGATGATGTTGCCGCACTCAATTATCACCGTATCGATAGTCACAGCATTACTACCGCGACTCAGCAAATACGCACATGATTTAGATCGAGAAAGTTTCAACTCTGAGTTGGCCTCTGCGATGCGTACAGTGGTGGCTTTCATAGTTCCGTTAGCAGCAATTTTGTTTTTAGCTGGAAATCGAATTGGACAGTTTTTGTACGGCTATGGTGCCTCGACTGCTGAACAAGGTCAAGCAGTCGGCAAAGTTGCTGCAATGTTTGCAATCGGGTTGCCTGCTTTTTCTATGTTTTATGTGTTGCTACGAAGTTTTTATGCGCGCGAAGATACCAAAACTCCATTTTTAATAAATGTGGGATTCAATTTATTGCATCTAACGCTTGGTACATTTTTGTTTATTCGGGTTGATACCGAAAATAAAGTTGCTGCACTTGCTTTTGCATATTCAATCTCTTACATCGCAGTTTGGTTATTTACTTGGCGCCTCGTGTCTAGACTCAATGTTGATATAAATACTGCAAAACAAACACAACATTTAGTTCGAGTCAGTGTTGCAGTTTTAATTGCAAGTGGGATTTCTTGGGCACTAACTCAGCTCTTAACCAGGCTCACTCCAGAAAATACGCTGGGTGTTTTCTTGCAGCTATTAACTATGGCCACAACCTTCTTTGGTATTTATTACCTGACTGCTAAACAGATGCAAGTGAGAGAAGTTAGTAACTTTAAAGAGATTATTAAGCAATAACTTAGGCAAATAACTTTCATGCAGACCAATAGGTCCGGCTGGAATAACTGTCGGCCTGCCACGGTTATATTTAGGACGCTAGATAAACTATTTGCGCTAGTTAATAATTAAAGGATTTACCGTGTCAGCTGAAATTGTCGATGTAATCATTATTGGTTCTGGCCCGTCGGGTTACACCGCAGCAATTTATGCAGCTCGAGCACAACTCAAACCGATCGTATTTGAAGGCGCTGTCACTGCTGGTGGTGCCTTGATGAATACCACCGAGGTAGAAAACTTTCCTGGTTTTCCTGAAGGCATCATGGGTCCAATGCTGATGGACAACATGAAAGCGCAAGCAAAACGTTTTGGTGCCCAGCTAATTACTGATGATGTAACAAAAGTTGATTTAACTGGTCCAGTCAAAATTGTTTGGGATGGATCCGGAAAAGAATATCGAGCACATTCGGTTATTTTGGCTATGGGTTCGGGTTACCGTGAATTAGGTATCCCACGCGAAAAAGAATTATCTGGCCATGGCGTTTCATGGTGTGCAACATGCGATGGATTTTTCTTCCGCGATCAAGATATTGCAGTTGTCGGAGGTGGCGATTCAGCTGTTGAGGAAGCAACATTCTTAACTCGGTTTGCCAAAT
>JACCEA011857146.1_pt1 | contig 18154 bp, 19 predicted proteins | sample 7449851 | NCBI WGS metagenome assembly JACCEA01 (sample SAMN15323453, study PRJNA562643) | freshwater metagenome | isolation source: river surface water | place: USA:Blue River Watershed | collected 2017-08-18
CTCGCTTACCGATATCATCCAGGAAATGCTGCTGACCCGGACTTCCGAGCGTCAGGGACGGGTTATCGACCACGATGCCACCGGTTCCATGGAAGACAAGAAACGTCAGGGCTATTTCTAACTAGGGCTTTTAATATGTCGCACCAATCCGATTTGATCAGCGAAGACATTCAGGCCTACCTGGCGCAACACGAGCGCAAGGAGCTGCTGCGCTTCCTTACCTGCGGCAACGTCGATGACGGCAAGAGCACCCTGATCGGGCGCCTGCTGCACGACTCGAAGATGATCTACGAAGACCATCTGGAAGCCATCACCCGTGACTCGAAGAAAGTCGGTACCACCGGCGAAGATATCGACCTGGCGCTGCTGGTCGACGGTCTGCAGGCCGAGCGTGAGCAGGGCATTACTATCGACGTGGCGTACCGTTATTTCAGCACCGCCAAGCGCAAGTTCATCATTGCCGACACCCCCGGGCATGAGCAGTACACCCGCAACATGGCCACTGGTGCCTCCACCTGCGACCTGGCGATCATCCTGATCGACGCGCGCTACGGTGTGCAGACCCAGACCAAGCGCCACAGCTTTATTGCCTCTTTGCTTGGCATCAAACACATCGTTGTGGCCATCAACAAGATGGACCTGAAGAACTTCGATGAGGCGGTGTTCGAGCAGATCAAATCGGACTATTTGCAGTTCGCCGAAGGCATCGGGCTGAAGCCAAGCTCGCTGCATTTCGTGCCGATGTCAGCCCTTAAAGGCGACAACGTGGTGAACAAGTCCGAGCGCTCGCCGTGGTACAGCGGCCAGTCGCTGATGGAAATTCTTGAAACCGTGGAAGTGGCCGGTGATCGCAACTTCACCGACTTGCGCTTCCCGGTGCAGTACGTCAATCGACCCAATCTGAACTTCCGTGGCTTCGCCGGCACCTTGGCCAGTGGCATCGTGCACAAGGGCGATGAAGTCATCGTCCTGCCGTCGGGCAAGGGCAGCAAGATCAAGTCGATCGTCACTTTCGACGGTGAACTGGAGCAGGCGGGTCCGGGGCAGGCGGTTACGCTGACTCTGGAAGACGAAATCGACGTATCGCGCGGTGACTTGCTGGTGCATGCCGACAATCAGCCGCAGGTGACTGACAGCTTCGAAGCCATGCTGGTATGGATGGCCGAAGAGCCGATGCTGCCGGGCAAGAAGTATGACTTCAAACGCGCTACCAGCTACGTGCCGGGTTCGGTAGCCAGCATCGTTAATCGTGTCGATGTGAATACCCTTGAAGATGGCCCGGCCAGTGCGCTGCAGCTGAACGAGATCGGCAAGGTCAAGATTGCGCTGGATGCGCCGATTGCTCTCGATGGTTACGTCAGTAACCGCACCACCGGTGCGTTTATCGTGATTGACCGGCTGACCAACGGAACCGTTGGTGCCGGGATGATCATAGCCACTCCACTCTCTGGTCATGGCGGTAGCAGTCATCACGGCCAGTTGGCTCATGTGTCCACTGAAGAGCGTGCCCTGCGTTTTGGCCAGCAACCGGCCACCGTGTTGTTCAGCGGTCTGTCGGGTGCCGGTAAAAGCACGCTGGCTTATGCCGTGGAGCGCAAGCTGTTCGATCTGGGGCGTGCAGTCTATGTGCTGGATGGCCAGAATTTGCGTCATGACCTGAACAAGGGCTTGCCACAGGACCGCGCCGGTCGGACCGAGAACTGGCGGCGTGCCGCCCACGTTGCCCGCCAGTTCAACGAGGCTGGCTTACTGACACTGGCCGCTTTCGTGGCGCCGGATGCCGAGGGGCGCGAGCAGGCGAAAGCGCTGATTGGTGCCGAGCGCTTGCTGACGGTTTACGTTCAGGCATCCCCGCAGGCATGCCGGGAGCGGGATCCGCAGGGACTGTATGCCGCCGGCAAGGACAATATCCCGGGCGAATCCTTCCCCTATGACATTCCGCTGAATGCTGATCTGCTGATCGACACGCAGTCGAGTTCGGTGGAGGAAGGGGTAAAGCAAGTGATTGATCTGCTGCGGAGCCGCGGCTTGATCTGATTGTTCTCGCTACAAACAACAAAGCCCCATTTCGGGGCTTTGTTGTTTGGGTTGTCGATACGTCAGTTGTTGCTTTTAAGGCCGAAACTCTCGTTCAGTGTGCCGGGCTCGTTCTTGTCTTTGGGGGCGTAATCCTTTGGGGGTTCGTTGCTTTTGGGCAGCGAAAGCCGTTCGCGACTGGCCGGCAGGGCGGTATCCACACGCAGTGACTCCAGCAGGCGCTGACGGGTCAGTTCATCCAGGGCTAATTGATCGGCACCATCGGCCAGATGCTGCTGCACATCCTGATAGCTTTGCGTCAATCTGTTGACCAGCGTAGCCGTCGTGTTGAAGTGGGTGATGACATCGGTTTGATAGTTGTCGAAGCGCTCTTGCAGTTCATCCAGGCGCTGTTGGGTGCGATCAGGGTTCTTCACGGAGATCTGGCGAGAAACAAAAAAACCGATGCCAGCCCCGGCTGCCAGAGCAAGCACCAGAAGCAACCAGATGTTGTATGACTGTTCCACGTATCCTTCCTCTCTAAACGGCTTTGCTTTACGTTAGCGCCTGAACCTTGCGCTGTATACCGCGACGCAAGTCCAATTGTGCCAATCCAAGACGTTATACCCCGAAGTGGGGTCACGGAGTGTTTTGCGATCATGCAAGAAGTGCCGGTTTTGCTTGAGGGGCCCGCCGGGCCACTGGAAGCCCGCTATCTGCTGCATCCGGATGCCAAAGGAGTCGCGCTGGTTTGCCATCCCAATCCTGCACAGGGCGGCAGCATGCTCAACAAAGTGGTGTCCACGCTGCAGAGAACGGCGCGGGATGCCGGCTACAGTACCTTGCGCTTCAACTACCGCGGCGTTGGCGCCAGTGCCGGCAGTCATTGCCTGAGTCTTGGCGAAGTGGATGACGCCGAGGCAGCGCTGAATTGGCTGCAAATGCAGCAGCCGGGATTGCCCGTAGTGTTGCTGGGCTTCTCGTTTGGTGGGTATGTAGCCGCGCTGTTGGCGGCCAGATTGGCCGAGCGTCACGTTCAGGTGCACCATCTGTGCATGGTTGCCCCGGCAGTCAATCGCTTGTCCGGCATTGAGGAGTTTCCGGCGTCAATGTCTCTGACCGTTATTCAACCTGAACAGGATGAGGTGATCAGTCCTGATCTGGTCTACGCATGGTCGGCTGACTTGGCGCGTGACCATGAGTTGCTGAAAGTGGCAGAATGCGGCCACTTTTTTCATGGCAAGCTGGTTGAGCTGAAAGAGCTGGTCCTGCCGCGTCTTTGACTTCGTAAGTACCTTCAAGCGACCTCGATCTTATGACTACCCGCATTCTTACCGGCATTACCACCACTGGAACGCCGCATTTGGGCAATTATGCCGGAGCGATTCGTCCGGCCATCGTGGCCAGCCGTGATGTGGATGCGGAGTCCTTCTATTTTCTGGCGGATTACCATGCACTGATCAAGTGTGATGACCCGCTGAGGATTCAGCGTTCCCGCCTGGAAATTGCTGCTACCTGGCTGGCCTGTGGCCTTGATGTAAACCGCGCTACCTTTTACCGGCAATCCGATATCCCGGAAATTCCTGAGCTGACCTGGTTGCTGACCTGTGTGGCGGGCAAGGGGCTGCTCAATCGTGCGCATGCCTACAAGGCGTCGGTGGACAAGAATCTGGCTGAAGGCGTCGATCCGGATGCCGGCATCAGCATGGGGCTGTTCAGCTATCCGGTGCTGATGGCAGCGGACATTCTGATGTTCAACGCGCATAAGGTGCCCGTTGGGCGCGATCAGATCCAGCATGTGGAAATGGCCCGTGATATTGGTCAGCGATTCAACCATCTGTTCGGTAACGGCCGGGAACTCTTTACCTTGCCTGAAGCAGTGGTCGAGGAGGGTGTTGCGACCTTGCCGGGTCTCGATGGGCGCAAGATGTCCAAAAGTTATGACAACACCATTCCGCTGTTTGGCAGTGCCAGCCAGCTCAAGGATGCCATCGCGCGCATTGTCACCGACTCTAGGCTGCCCGGCGAGGCCAAGGACCCGGAAAGCTCGCACCTGTTTACCCTGTATCAGGCTTTCTCCAGCTCAGCACAGCAGGCTGAATTTCGCGCCGAACTGCTCGACGGACTGTCCTGGGGCGATGCCAAGCAACGGCTTTTCCTCTTGCTCGACAACGAGTTGAGTGCGGCGCGGGAGCGCTATCACACACTGATGAATCAGCCTGCTGAACTGGAAGATATTCTGCTGGCCGGTGCCGCCAAGGCGCGCAAAACAGCGACCCCATTTCTGGGTGAACTGCGTGAGGCGGTTGGCTTGCGTTCGTTCCGCAATCAGGTGCAGGTGAGCGGGGCCGGCAAGAAAAAGGCCGCGAAAAGTGCACGCTTTGTCAGTTTTCGCGAGGATGATGGCAGCTTCCGTTTCCGACTGCTGGATGCTGCGGGAGAGCAGTTGCTGCTGTCGGTGGGCTTTGCCGATGGCAAGACGGCCGGCATGGTGAGCAAGCAGTTGCAGTCCGCTCTGGAACTGGATGTGCGAGAGCATGCCGATGGTTTTGGTGTATGGCTGGAGGGTGCTTGTGTTGCCAACAGTCCGACCTTTACTGAGCCGCTGGAATGTCAGGCTGCGATAAACCGATTGCGCGAAGCCCTGGCCGCAGAGGGCTGAGTGCTGCACAGGTTAGACCTGAGTCTGATTGCCATTCGGGCAGCACGCCGCTAAAGTGTGCGCCCCGATGTTACCGAATTACCCAAGATGACGGTACTTGCCCGCTACCAAGCCGATCTTGAACGCCCCGATTTCTTTCGTGATGCGGCGCAGGAAAATGCTGTCCGACATTTACAGCGACTCTATGACGATCTGGTGCATCAGTCGCAGGGTGGGCCGGGTGTATTGCTGCAGAAGTTGTTTGGCAAAAAACAGTCAGTACCAATCAAGGGGCTCTACTTCTGGGGCGGGGTGGGGCGCGGCAAGACCTACCTGGTTGACACTTTTTACGACGCATTGCCGTTCCCGCAAAAAATGCGTACGCACTTTCACCGCTTCATGAAACGCGTGCATGAAGAGATGAAAACGCTTTCCGGCGAGAAGAATCCGCTGATCATTATTGCCAAGCGTTTTGCTGCTGAAGCCAAGGTCATTTGTTTTGATGAATTCTTTGTCTCGGATATCACCGATGCAATGATTCTCGCCACCTTGCTGGATGAGTTGTTCAAGAACGGCGTGTCATTGGTGGCTACTTCCAACATCGTGCCTGACGGTCTGTATCGGGATGGCTTGCAGCGGGCGCGCTTCCTGCCGGCGATTGCCCTGCTCAAGCAGCACACCGAAGTTGTCAATGTCGATAGTGGTGTGGATTACCGCTTGCGCGCCCTTGAGCAGGCCGAGCTGTATCATTGGCCGCTGGATGCGGAAGCTGAATTGAGTCTGGAGAAGAGTTTCCGCAGCCTGATCCCGGAGCATTGCAGTGTTCAGGAGAACGAGCTGTTGCTGATCGAGAATCGCGAAATTCTGGCGCGCAAGGTCGGTGATGATGTGGCCTGGTTTGACTTTCGTGAGCTGTGTGACGGCCCGCGCAGCCAAAATGACTACATTGAATTGGGCAAGATTTTCCATGCGGTGTTGCTGGCCAATGTCGAGAAAATGGACTCCAGCAAGGAAGATATTGCGCGGCGCTTCGTCAATCTGGTTGACGAGTTTTACGATCGCAATGTCAAGCTGATCATCTCTGCTGAGGTCAGCCTGCAATCGCTTTATTCCGGGGTGCGCCTTGAGTTTGAATTCCAGCGCACCCTGAGCCGTCTGCTTGAGATGCAATCACACGAGTTTCTCTCGCGTCCGCACAAGCCCTGACGGGTGGGATGCTTCCGGCTATGTGCTGGTTGAGCGGCGATCCGGTGGCGTCGTGTCCAGCTGCTGATACTGTCGGCGATAGTTGTTGGGCGACTGCTCGGTATGCTGGCGGAACAGGCGGGCAAAGAAGCTCGCGTCGTCATAGCCCACTTCGTAGCTGATGGTTTTGATGCTCTTGCGGGTCAGTGAGAGCAAATTCTTTGCGGTTTCAATGCGCAGTCTCTGCAAGTAATGCAGTGGCTTGTCGCCCGTTGCTGCCTGGAACCGTCGCATGAAATTGCGGATGCTCATGCCGTGCTCGCGGGCCATGTCTTCAAAGCGGAATTTTTCGGCAAAGTGCTCTTCAAGCCACTGCTGAATCTGCAGAATTGCCACATCCTGATGCATTTTCTGTCCGCCAAAGCCAATCCGTCCGGGTGAATAGCTGCGCTGGACTTCGTAGAGGATATCGCGCGAAACAGCCTGGGCTACGCTGGCGCCGCAGAATCGGTCGATCAGGTAAATGTACAGATCGCAGCCTGAAGTCGGACCGGCTACGCAATAAAGATTGTCGGCGTCGGTAAGGTGCTTTTCCTGATTTAGCAGTACTTTGGGAAAGCGTTCAGCAAATTCGCGAAAGTAACGCCGGTAGGTAGTGGCTTCCTTGCCATAAAGCAAGCCGGCTTGAGCTATCCAGAAGGCGCCATTGGCTTCGCCGCAGATGATGCTGCCGGCGCTATGGCGCTCGCGTAGCCACGGCAAAATCTCCGGATATCTGGCGCGTAGCAAGTCAAAGTCACCGCTGAATGCCGGAAGGATGATCAGATCGGCATCATCCAGAGCCTTGTCGGCCGGTAATGCTACGTTGCTGAAACTGCTGACGGGCAAGCCATCCGGACTGACCAGGTTGATCTCGAATGAGGGGTTTAGCCCCAGTCCCTTTTGCTTTCCATCGCGCAGGCTGGCCATGTAGAAAAAATCTTTTGCCAGCAGTAATGTCGAGGCGAATACCCGCTCGATCGCCAAAATGCTGACTTTGCGCAATGCTTTTTGAGTAGGCTGAACGGACATGAGGTGACAGTTTCAAGGGTTAATTGGTCAGGGTTCGGCTGGATCGTCTTATTTTTTGGCGTATGTGTCCAGTGCAATTGCTATCACTGCAGGTCTAAAGTCGCTGCTCTACTTATTGTTCTGCGGTGCTTAAAAATGATTCCAAGAACCCTGTTTAGCTCTGACCACGAACTTTTCCGCGATAGCGTCCGCAAGTTCCTCGAGCAGGAGGCGGTGCCCTATCACCAGCAGTGGGAAAAAGATGGCCATGTTGATCGTGCGCTCTGGAGCAAGGCGGGCGAGGCAGGAATGCTCTGTTCGCACCTGCCTGAGGAATATGGTGGCATGGCTGCTGATTTTCTATACAGCGCAGTGGTGATTGAAGAAGTCGGTCGCCTTGGCCTGAGTGGCATCGGTTTTTCCCTGCACTCGGATATTGTTGCGCCTTACATCCTGCATTACGGATCCGAGGCTTTGAAGCAGAAGTACCTGCCCAAGCTGGTGTCCGGTGAAATGGTCACAGCCATCGCCATGACCGAGCCTGGCGCCGGCTCCGACCTGCAGGGCGTGAAGACCACGGCCGTGCTGGAGGGTGACGAGTATGTGATCAACGGATCCAAGACGTTCATTACCAACGGTTTTCTGGCTGATCTGGTGATCGTGGTTGCCAAAACGGACCCCAAGGCGGGCGCCAAGGGAACCAGCCTGTTCCTCGTCGAAGCCGGCACCCCGGGCTTTGCCAAGGGTAAGCGCCTGGAAAAGGTTGGCATGAAGGCACAAGACACCTCGGAGCTGTTTTTTCAGGATGTACGTATCCCTAAAGAAAATCTGCTCGGCAAGGAGGGGATGGGCTTTATCTATCTGATGCAAGAGTTACCACAGGAGCGCCTGACTGTGGGGTTGGGTGCCCTTGCATCCGCCGAAGCTGGATTGCAATGGACGCTGGAGTACACGCGCGAGCGCAAGGCGTTCGGCAAGGCAATTTCAGACTTCCAGAACACCCGCTTCAAGCTGGCGGAAATTGCTACTGAAGTTCAGGTTGGACGTATCTTTGTTGATCGCTGCCTTGAATTGCATCTGCAAGGCAAGCTGGATGTGCCTACTGCCGCAATGCTCAAGTACTGGACTACAGATATGCAGTGCAAAGTGTTGGATGAGTGTGTGCAGTTGCACGGTGGTTACGGCTACATGTGGGAGTATCCGATTGCCCGAGCCTGGGCGGATTCGCGGGTTCAGCGAATCTATGCGGGGACCAACGAGATCATGAAGGAAATTATTTCGCGATCACTCTGAACGCCTGATTTGCATGAAAGAAGCCCGGCGTGTGTCGGGCTTCTGTGTTTCAGGGGGCAGGGTTTGGTTGTTGGCGGTGAATTGCTTCAATAGATTGCAATAGATCCGGGCTTAGTTGCAGAGAGCCGCTCTCTAGGTTGCTGGTCAATTGTTCTAATGATGTCGCGCCAATTATGTTGCTGGTGACAAAGGGTTGGGCGGTCACGAAAGCCAGAGCCATTTGTGCCGGATTCAAATTGTGCTCTTGGGCTAGCGATACGTACCGGGCGCAGGCGGTTTCTGCCTGCGGGTTGGTGTAGCGCGAAAATCGGCTGAACAGGCTGATGCGAGCGTTCGCGGGGCGTGCGCCGTTTGCGTACTTTCCGGAAAGCATGCCGAATGCCATTGGTGAGTACGCGAGCAAACCGCAGTCTTCGCGTATCGCAATTTCGGCCAAGCCAACCTCGAAGGTGCGATTCAGCAAATTGTAAGGATTCTGAATCGAGGCCATGCGTGGCCATTCGCGTGATTCTGCCATGTGCAGGTAACGCATCATGCCCCAGGGCGTCTCGTTGGACAGGCCGATATGGCGGATCTTTCCGGCGGCGACCTGTTCAGCGAGTACTTCCAGGGTTTCCTCCAGTGGGGTGAAGTCCGTATCGCGGTGCTGATAGCCGAGCTGTCCGAAGTAGTTGGTTGGTCTCTCCGGCCAATGCAGTTGATACAGATCGATCCAGTCTGTGTGCAGGCGCCGCAGGCTGGCATCTATTGCGCGGACAATGTGAGCCCGGTTGTGTTTGAGTTTGCCGTCGCGAATGTAATCAATGCCATTGCTCGGTCCCGCAATCTTGCTGGCCAGAATCCATTCGGGGCGATTCTTTCTTTGGCGAAAGTAATTGCCAATTATCGTTTCGGTAGCCCCGTAAGTGGTTCCGCGCGGGGGTACCGGGTACATCTCTGCTGTGTCAATGAAGTTGACGCCGGAAGCCTTGGCGCAATCAATTTGCGCAAACCCTTCATGTTCGTTGTTTTGCTCGCCCCAGGTCATGCTGCCAAGGCATAGCGCGCTTACTTGTAAGTCTGTTCTGCCTAGTTTTCGGTATTTCATCCGCATTCCCTCGGGCTCTTTGGCGATAGTTGATCAAAGCAGGTTGCTATTTTTTGCGCAATCGGCATAATTCCGCACCTTTCTCGGCGAGGATGCCTAGCTCGTGGAGAAAGAAGGCGGGGATGCCTAGCCTGCCGAACCCTGCCGTAGCGGATGCGCTGACTCGAGCCCCCGATAGCGTCTGTAATCGGCCGTCTTTGACTTGTCAAAGCAAGCACTATTCAGTAAGATCCGCCGTCTTATTTTTCAGGGCGGCCCCTGAGGCTATACGAATGAAGACTTATACTGCAAAACCGGAAACTGTTAAGCGCGACTGGTATATCGTCGACGCTGCCGGCAAGACCCTGGGTCGTCTGGCTACCGAGATCGCCAGCCGTCTGCGTGGTAAGCACAAGGCTGAGTACACTCCGCATGTTGATACCGGTGATTACATCGTTGTCATCAATGCTGAGCAGGTTCGTGTTACCGGTGCCAAAACCACCGACAAAATGTACTATTCGCACTCGGGCTTCCCGGGCGGCATCAAGTCGATCAACTTTGAAAAGCTGATCGCCAAGGCGCCTGAGCGTGTGCTCGAGACCGCGGTCAAGGGTATGCTGCCGAAGAACGCGCTGGGTCGCGATATGTATCGCAAGCTGAAAGTGTACAAGGGTGCTGTTCACCCGCACACCGCACAGCAGCCCCAAGAACTCAAGATTTAACGGGATAGTTCATTATGTCGGCTACTCAAAACTACGGCACTGGCCGTCGCAAGACTGCAACCGCTCGCGTATTCTTGCGTCCGGGCACTGGCAGTATCTCCATCAATAACCGCACTCTGGACCAGTTCTTTGGTCGTGAGACCGCGCGCATGGTTGTTCGTCAGCCACTCGAACTGACCGATACCGTGTCCAAGTTTGATGTGTATGTCACTGTCCTGGGCGGCGGTGTCAGCGGTCAGGCCGGCGCCATTCGTCATGGCATTACCCGTGCTCTGATCGAGTATGACGAGAGTCTGCGCAGTCCTCTGCGTAAGGCTGGCTATGTCACTCGTGATGCCCGTGAAGTTGAACGTAAAAAGGTCGGTCTGCGCAAAGCGCGCAAGCGCCCTCAGTACTCCAAGCGTTAATAACGCTTGTCATGAAAGCGCCCAGCATCCTTGCGGATCTGGGCGTTTTTTTTTATCTGCAATTTTTGCCTGCGACAGCGTGTCGCGGTCTATTCTGCCTGAGTTTGCAGGGTTTCTAGCGCTTTTGTTTCAAGCTATTGCCTTGTCAGCAAAGGGGCTTTTCTTTACCATTCAAAAAATTTCTAGCGACAAGATTTTTCTTAATGTGCGCCTGGTTTCAGGCGACATAGCCGATGGGAGACAACTGAATGAGCAATGACGGCGTAAATGCTGGCCGGCGTCGCTTCCTGGTTGCGGCCACCTCAGTGGTGGGTGCAGCAGGAGCGGTGGGTGCCGCGGTCCCGTTCGTGGGGTCCTGGTTCCCAAATGCCAAGGCCAGGGCTGCCGGAGCACCCGTGAAGGTTAACGTCAGCAAGATCGAGCCAGGTCAGCAGGTAACTGCCGAGTGGCGCGGACAGCCGGTGTTTGTGCTTAACCGCACTCAGGAAATGTTGAGTGGTCTGGACAAGATTGCGTCCCAGTTGGCGGATCCCGAGTCCAAGAGTTCGGTCCAACCGACTTACGTAAATCCTACTCAGCGTTCGATCAAGCCTGAGTTGCTGGTGTTGGTTGGTCTTTGCACCCATTTGGGTTGCTCGCCAAGTTTCCGGCCCGAAGTGGCTCCGGCGGATCTCGGTCCTGAATGGATTGGCGGTTATTTCTGTCCATGCCATGGTTCTCGCTATGACCTGTCCGGTCGCGTTTTCAAGAGCCAGCCTGCGCCGTTGAATCTGCCGGTGCCTGATTACTCGTTTGAGTCGAATGACGTTATTGTCATCGGCGTGGCTCAGGAGAAAGCCTGATGAGCAAATTCATGGAATGGGTTGATGCCCGCTTCCCTGCCACCAAGATGTGGGAAGACCATCTGTCCAAGTACTATGCACCGAAGAATTTCAACTTCTTCTACTTCTTTGGTTCGCTGGCTCTGCTGGTGCTGGTCAATCAAATACTGACCGGTATTTGGCTGACTATGAGTTACAACCCAACTGCCGAAGGGGCTTTTGCTTCGGTTGAATACATCATGCGTGATGTCGAATTCGGCTGGATTCTGCGTTATCTGCACTCCACTGGTGCTTCGGCTTTTTTTGTTGTGGTGTATCTGCACATGTTCCGCGGCTTGCTCTACGGCTCCTATCAGAAGCCCCGCGAGTTGGTGTGGATTTTCGGCATGACGATTTATGTGGCGCTGATGGCCGAAGCTTTCATGGGCTATCTGCTGCCTTGGGGGCAGATGTCCTATTGGGGAGCACAGGTAATCATCTCCCTGTTCGGTGCCATTCCAGTCATCGGTGATGATCTGACCCTGTGGATTCGGGGTGATTATCTGATCTCCGGAATTACCCTGAACCGCTTCTTTGCCTTGCATGTGGTAGCCCTGCCGATCGTGATTCTGGGTCTGGTAGTGCTGCACATCCTGGCTTTGCACGAAGTTGGCTCGAACAACCCCGATGGTGTCGATATCAAGAAGAACAAGGATGCCAATGGTGTGCCGCTCGACGGCATTGCCTTCCACCCTTATTACACGGTGAAGGATATTGTCGGCGTTGTGGTGTTCCTCTTCGTGTTCTGCTTCGTGGTGTTCTTCTTCCCTGAAATGGGCGGTTACTTCCTCGAGAAGCCCAACTTTGAAGAGGCCAACCCGCTGAAGACGCCAGCTCACATTGCGCCTGTCTGGTATTTCACTCCCTTCTACGCAATTTTGCGTGCGGTGCCAGATAAGCTGATGGGTGTGATTGCCATGGGTGCGGCGATTGCCATCCTGTTCGTTTTGCCTTGGCTGGATCGCAGTCCAGTTAAATCCATGCGCTACAAGGGCTGGATGAGCAAGGTCTGGCTGCTGGTATTCTGCGTGTCCTTCGTGATTCTCGGCGTACTGGGTGTACTTGCGCCGACGCCGGGTCGCACTCTGCTGTCGCAGATCTGTACTGTGTTGTATTTCGCCTACTTCATCCTGATGCCGTTCTACACCAAGATGGAGAAGACTAAACCGGTTCCGGAAAGGGTGACTGGCTGATGAAAAAGCAATTTCTCGCACTTATTCTCGCGGTACTGCCTGCCTTTGCTTTGGCTCAGTCCGCCCTTGAATATCCGAATGATCATGTCGATATCGACCTGGCTGATAAGGCGGCTCTGCAGGATGGCGCACGCACCTTTGTCAACTATTGCATGGGCTGCCACAGTGCCAAGTTCCAGCGTTATGAGCGCGTAGCGGCGGATCTGGGTGTCGCGCCAGGGCTTATGCTGGAAAACCTGGTGTTTACCGATGCCAAGATCGGTGATCACATGAAGATCGGTATGCGCCCTGCGGATGCCAAAGTCTGGTTTGGCGCTGTGCCGCCCGACCTGACACTGGTTGCCCGGGTTCGTGGTAACGATTGGTTGTATACCTATCTGCGTACTTTTTACGAAGACCCGGCGCGTCCCTGGGGCGTTAACAACAAGGTATTCCCCAGCGTAGGTATGCCTAATGTGCTGGTGGGCTTGCAGGGGCGTCAGGTATTGGGTTGCAAGCAGGTGCCTGTGATTGCTGATGGCAAAAAACAGTACGACCCGCTGACCGGCGCGCCGATCACTCATGAAGCTTGTGATCAATTGACCATCGTGCCTAATACTGGAACCCAGAGCCAGGCGGAGTTTGATGAGACGATCAAGAATCTGGTCAGTTTCTTGGCCTATTCGGCAAATCCGATCAAACTCGAAAGCCAACGTATCGGGATCTATGTATTGCTCTATCTGGCCTTCTTCTTTGTATTCGCCTATCTGCTCAAGCGTGAATACTGGAAAGACGTGCATTAAGCACTCAATGGCCGTATGAATAGCGCGCCCCACGGGGCGCGCTCGTCTTTCTGCCTCCCCAAAGCGGAACATTCGAGGAGGGCTCTCTTGAGCTCCATCAACAAGTTAACCTGTTTTTCCGATCCGGCTGATCACTACAGTCATCGAGTCCGCCTGGCTTTGGCTGAAAAGGGGGTAACTTGCGTCGCGGTCGAGGTTGTTGCGGGACAGTGTCCTGCGCAGTTGGCTGAAATCAATCCCTATGGAAGTTTGCCAACTCTGGCTGACCGTGATTTGGCGCTCTATGATTCAACCGTGGTCATGGAGTATCTGGATGAGCGCTATCCCCATCCGCCATTGCTCCCGGTTTATCCTGTGGCGCGTGCCAATAGTCGGTTGCTGATCCACCGCATTCAGCGCGATTGGTGTTCAGCGGTTGACCTGATTCTCAATACCAAGACCAAAGAGCCGGCGCGGGTGCAGGCGCGCAAAGAATTGCGTGAGAGCCTGATAGGCGTTTCCCCGGTTTTTGCCGACAAGCCGTTTTTTCTCAGTGAAGAGTTCAGTCTGGTGGATTGCTGTTTGCTGCCGATCATGTGGCGTTTGCCGCAGCTGGGGATTGAATTGCCGCGCCAGGCAAAACCCTTGCATGATTACATGGAGCGAAATTTTGCTCGGCCGGGGTTTCAGGCCAGTCTATCTGCAGTTGAGCGGACTTTGCGCTAAGGTGGCCGAGATGAATTCAAGTCGTCCCTATCTGATTCGGGCACTCTACGAGTGGATAGTCGAGAATAATTGCACACCGCACTTGTTGGTCAATTCAGACTTCAAAGGGGTGCAGGTGCCTTCTGGTTATGCCAGTGAAGGGCAGATTGTCCTCAATGTGTCGCCCACTGCGGTGCGTCATCTTGATATGGATAATCAGGCGGTTAGTTTCGAAGGGCGATTTGGTGGTGTGCCACAGAGACTTTATCTCCCAGTGGCGGCGATATTGGCCATTTATGCTCGCGAGAATGGTCAGGGTATGGTTTTCGAGCTTGAGCAACCGGATATCGGGCCGCGAGATGATGCTGGGGCGGATGATGTGCCTGAGCCGCCAAAGCCGGGCGGTCGCCCCAGTCTGAAGGTGGTCAAGTGATAAAGATGGCTATTGCCTTCTTTATCACTCGGTAGCGTTCAGTTAATTGGTGTATTCGAACAGCCGAACGATCTTCTGCACGCCATTGGCGTTTTCAACCACGCTGGTGGCATTTGCAGCTTCCTGGCGAGTCACTATGCCCAGCAGGAAAACGACACCGTTTTCCGTGATGACCTTGATGCGGCTACTGGGTACATCGGCGTCAGCAAGTATCAGTGTCTTGATCTGGGAAGTGATAAGGGCGTCGTTACTGCGGACAATCAACGAGGTGGGCTCCATGATCTGCAGTTCGTTGTGCACCTTGGTTACGCCCTGCACCGAGCGAGCAGCCCGGCCGGCGCGTTCCTTCAGGTCGGCACGCGGGGTCTGACCGGCAATCAGAATCACTCCGTTATAGCTTGTGGTAACAATATGCGATGTCGGGCTGGACAGGTCTGGCGCGGCATCTCTGATTGCGGCGTTGACATTGGGATCGAGAAACTGGTCGTCAATCTTGTTGCCAAGGCTGCGGTTGCTGCAGCCGCCGAGTAGCAGTGTGGCCACCAGAGCCGTGATCAGAAAGGCGCTCCGATTCATTCTTCACTCCCGAAAAGTTGGTTGTCTATCAGGTCGCACAGGCAGTGGATGGCTAGCAGGTGAACTTCCTGAATGCGCGCAGTGATCTTCGACGGTACGCGAATTTCGACATCTTCTGGCAGTAGCAGGGATGCCATGCCGCCGCCATCTCTGCCGGTAAGGGCCACAACCAGCATTTCGCGGTCATGCGCTGCCTGAATGGCTTGAATGACGTTGGCAGAATTGCCGCTGGTAGAAATGGCGAGAAGAACATCTCCGGGGCGGCCCAAGGCGCGAATCTGCTTGGAAAATACCTCGTTGTAACTGTAATCGTTGGCGATCGAGGTGATCGTAGAGCTGTCTGTGGTCAGGGCAATGGCCGGAAGGCTGGGGCGCTCGCGCTCGAAGCGGTTAAGCAGTTCCGATGAAAAGTGCTGGGCATCGCCAGCCGATCCACCATTGCCACAACTAAGTATCTTGCCTTCATTCAGCAGGGCATTGACCATCAGAAGGCTGGCATTGGCAATGCTCGGTGGCAGCACATCTAGCGCTTGCTGCTTGGTTTCTATGCTGGATTGGAAAAGCTGGCGAATGCGGGTTTGCATTTCCATCAGTTTTACCTTCGTCAGTGATTAAAACGGTTGTGATCGCTGATTGAGCTGACACTTATCAGCCGGTGATCTGCTGGCCCTCTTTTTACCTGACCGGGTATGCCTTGGGCTAGCAGGAAAAATCAATGGCAATGATTTAACAGTCAAATGCATTCTTCAGCCAGGTCAGTTTCGGGGGCTGGCCCATGGCTGAGGGCTCGATTGCTATCACATCGAAACGGCAGGCGGACTTGCTCCAGCGCACCTCGCTTTGCAGGAATTGCTGCGCCGCGAGAATCAGTTTGGCGCGTTTGCGTCCGTCAACACTCTCCAGCGCACCACCCCAGGCTTTATGTTGGCGATAGCGCACTTCGATGAAAACCAGGCAGTTCCCATCCAGCATGATCAGATCCAGCTCGCCGCGCCGGCATTGCCAATTTTGCGTCACCAGCCTCAGACCATGCTGCTCCAGATGTTCGCGGGCATGCCTTTCGGCCGTTTGCCCGCTCTGCTGGCGCGTGGTCATTACAAGGGTTGCACAAGGCCGTCGCGAAACTCGGCCCATTGCAACTGTCGCACTATGCGTTGGGTCGGGCTGAGGGTCAGCAAGCCGGTCAGTCCCTGAACGCTGCTGTCTGGAAGGCTTTTCAGTTGGGTCAGGCGCGAGGTCAGCATGAAGGCGTCACTTCCCATTGCATAGAGGCGGCCAAGACTGCCTGCAGCCTGTGGCCATTGGCTGACGACTTGTTGTTGCAGTGGTGCAGACAGATTCATCAGCCACGGTGTTTCACAGAAGAAAATACCGTTGAGATCTGCCGGCTGGGCTTGATTGATGCTGCCGCTGAGCAGGTGGGATGTGGCGTAGACAGGGACATCGCCGGCGTACTGGAAGGCCAGCGTGGGCTTGATCTGTTGGGCCTGCTGTGGTGTGGCAGCAAGGAAAATGAAGTCGATATCCTGGCGTCTGGCTGGTTGCGTTGCCACTTCAACTCCCAGCAGTGATTTCAACCGTTTGGCGCGCGCCTCGCTGTCGCGAAGCTGAAACAGGCTGGCAATCTGCTGAGCCAGCTCAACCGGATGCTCAACGTGCTCGGCGGCTATCAGCGTGCCGCCTTGAGCCAGCCAGCTTTGCTGGAATGCCGCCAGTGTACGGTCACCCCATTCTCCCCGTGGTACCAGTGCCACAGCCCGACGCATTCCGTCATCCCAGGCGCGGCGTGCTACTTCGCGTGCTTCATCTTCGGCGGACAATCCAAACTGGAAAAGCTGAGCTGGTCCTGGCTCTGTGGAGTCGCTGTAGTTGAGTGCCAGCGTTGTAATGGGCAGCTGGGGTTTGGCCTGGAGTTGTTTTACCAGCGGCTTTTCCAGTGGGCCGACTACCAGCTCGACGCCGTCCTGTGTGGCTTGACGATAGAACTCATCCATTGAGTTCAGGTTGCTGCTGTCATAAAAAATGATTTCCGGTGTGGCAACACCGCTGGCCTGTGTTTGGTAATAGGCGGACATGAATCCGTTGCGCAGGGCTTCAGCGACCGAGGCCAGCTGGCCTGATTGCGGAAGCAACAGAGCGACCTTGTTCAGAACCTGGGCAGTGATGGCTTTGATTTCAGTCAGTGGCTTGGGCAGTTGTTTGGCTGCCGGGTGTTGCGGATTCTTGTTGCGCCAGGCGTCGATCGCGGCTTGTTGCTGTTCAAGGCTGTCGGCGCTACGAGAGATGCGCACCAGTTCCAGCCAGCCAGTCAGATCGGCATCGTTGCTGGCTTGCAGTTGATCATCAGGCAGTGCTGCAACCAGCTCCCAGATTTGCTCATGATTCTTGCTGGCTGCCGTGCCGCTCAACAGGGGCGCAATAAAAACACGCTCGCGCGCAGCGCTCAGATTCTGATTGTTGGCCTGCAAGGCATTGGCGCGCACCAGTGAACTGCGGATTTGCTGTTCTACAGGCAGCTGGGCGAGGTACTGGAAGCTGGGATGACTCAGGTTGTTGAGTGCGCTTTTGGGTTTGTTGCGCTGCAGCGCCAGTTCTGCTTGCAGGGTTTGCTCAAAAACCTGCTGGGCGGGTAGCAGATTCTGCACGGTTACCTGCTGCAGGATACTGGAGGCGCGCAGGTAATCATTTTGCTGATACGCCATATCTGCCGCAGCCAGGCGCAGTTCGTTGGCTTCCTGCGGGTCGCTCTCGCTGGCGTCCTGAAGAATCTGCTCGATACTGGCGTTCGGCATGCGCGGCAGCTCGCCGATGGCGGTGTCCTGCTTGCTGGCGCAGGCCGACAACAGGCAGGCCAGGAAGAAAGCAGAGAGTGGGCGCAGACTGGCGATCATGTGGTTTTTCCGATGCTCGTTTGAAGAGTCGGCGATTGTACCCAAGCGCCGCGTCAGGTGCGATCTTGCCGTGATGGTTCCGGCTACAATGACGACGTTTTTCTTTATATCGAGGTGGCTGGTGAAAGAGCCTGAGTTATCCGGCGTGGCAATGGGCGTCCTGTATGTGGTCGCTACCCCAATAGGCAATCTGGACGATATCAGTGCCCGGGCACTGCGCGTGTTGCGTGAGGTGGCATTGATTGCAGCTGAAGACACTCGGCATTCGGCACGCCTGCTGCAACATTTTGGTATTTCGACGCCGCTGCAGGCCTGTCATGAGCATAACGAGCGCGAGCAGGGGGGGCGTTTTATC
>JACCEA010541999.1_pt1 | contig 18152 bp, 21 predicted proteins | sample 7449851 | NCBI WGS metagenome assembly JACCEA01 (sample SAMN15323453, study PRJNA562643) | freshwater metagenome | isolation source: river surface water | place: USA:Blue River Watershed | collected 2017-08-18
CAAACTTTTTTACCTTTAATAACTTTACCTAATTTTTTATGACCATTTTTATAAAAATCTTTTTCATAATTATTAGGATTATTCATTCTTGCTTTTCTACTATTACTACGTTGTAGTTTTTTTATTTTTTTATCCACTTTTTGCAATTCTGCACAAAGTGGCTCTAAAATTGCTTGATTATCGGTTTCTCTTGAAAAGAGTTTGAAATTTTATACTGAAAATGGAATTCCTTTTTTTGAAGTAGCAAAAAATAGTGCAAAATAAAAAGGATGTTAAACATCCTTTTTAAGTTTAATATAAAATTAAATTTTTAATCTTTGTTGTTTTGGGGCTTTATCTCTTAATTCTAATGCTGCTTGTTTAACAATAGGATCTTTAGAGTATTCAGTTACAAATTCTAATAAATCATGTTTATTAATATCACCTACAACTTTAGCGTACTTTTCATTTAATTTATACTGATTAAAAATCTCTTTTGTATATTGATTGTCTGGTATAAATTCAAAATCTTGTATAGCATTGTAAGTTTCATAATATTTAGCAAATAAAGAAGGAGATACATCATTGCCTTCAGAATCCATAGCTAAGCTCACATCAACAACTAAAGATTTAAATTCAATGTCTCTTTCATCTTCATGAGAATAAACTTCATAAGTTTCTCCCGGTATAAAAGGGAATGTAATGGAATCTAACAATTCCTGTTTTGAATTATAAAAGTCAATTACAAGACTATTTAAATTAGCACTATTTAATAATGGAAAGTATCCTAGTTCATTAGAAAGTTTTTCCGCCATTAATCTACTTTCTTCTGCTGCTTTTTCTTTTTCTTGTTGAATTTTTTGTGCTATTGTTGCTTGTATTTTCATAGCTGGATTATAATTCTTATCTTCGTCTTCTTTTAAAGCATAATTTGCAACACCTAATCTATCAAATGCTAAAACTTCTTCTGAATTAAAAGTTGCATATCCTTTTTGAGTTTTTGTAATAAAATGTTCTGTATCACTATTATCAATTGCTCTATACCCCGGAATATTTGCATTTAATTTACCATTAATTTTTGTTGCAAATTTTACTTTTTCATACTCGCCAAAAGAAATCTCATTTTCAGTCATTATTCTTTTAAATTCATCATCTGTTATGTATTTCATTTAAATCTCCTAATTATATAATATTATTATATCATGTTTTTTTTATTTTTAAATAGATAATACTTAAATTAAAGCTTATTTAAGCATATGATTGAAAGCCTTCCAAGTATAAAAAGCATCGTTTCCAGAATTATGTAGATCTTTATTTTTAATATTTAAATTGTTTAAAAGATCAAAAAGAGAAATAGGTTTAATATTTTTTGGATCATATTCTTTATATATAAGTTGTGTATCAACAATATAATCTACTTCATAAGGGAGTGATATACCCATTCTAGATAGATAATGATTTTCAGAGTTGACAGAATGAGCAACAAACAAATCAGTTCGTTGAAGATAATCCTTAATGATATTAATAAATTCATCAAAAGTAACGATTTCAGTTTTACCAAAAGAAAACTTTTTTTGTAATGCAGAGCTATTTCCAGTTTTTAATTGATAAAATTCTTTAACTAAATAATGTTTGCATTCTTCTTTAATACCATCAAAATAAACAAAACCACATTCACTAGGTTCAAATATTTCATTTTTATTATTTTGGATTTCAATATCAAGACATAAAATAGAAGGATTTTTTTTAGAAAGAAGATTTTTTAATTCTGAGATAGAAGTAATAGTGTTTTCCCGAAGAATCTGATTATCAGTTATCCGGGGTCGATCATTCGTGCTATTCATATTAATATTTTGAAAATAATCAATAAGGTCTTTTCCTGATTGAAATTTAACAATATAGAAATTTTCTAATACTTTTAAATTATCTTTATTAATAGTAAAGTTAAGTCCTTTTCTTCTAAGCTGTTTAGTTAACTTAATTAAGTCTTCACTAAAAATACCAAATGACTTATTTAAATAAAAACAAAAATTAAAAATATCATAATTATCAACAATATTTTTAGGTTGAAGTTCTATTTTTAAAAGATGATGATCTTCAGGAGTCTGAGCACCAGATAGGATAGCCAAACGTACACTAGAAAATGAATAAGAAATAGTTTTCATAAAAATACCAATAAAATAATTGATATTATATCATTTAATATAAATTAATGTCAATTAAAATTAATTCTATTATTTTTAGATTTTAATTTTTTAATATTAATGTCTAAAAAATCAGCCTTAAAATCTAATAATGGTTTATTATTTCCAATATAGAATCTTTCTTTTTCATTGTTGTCATGATTGTTGAATACATAAGAATTAACATTAGGAAGTGTTTTTTTTATTTTATCCCAAACAGCATTTGCTTCTGCTGTCTGAGTTAATGACTGATACATATTCATTCCATTTAAAGAACAAAATTCAGCAGCTATTTTGTATAACTCAATAGCAACACCTTTTCTTCTATAATCATCATAAACTTCAATAAAGTATGGTTCTGGTTTTAAATAATGGTATTTAAGATAAGAAATATATTTATTTTCATTTATTTTTAATTTTATTTTTAGCATTTCTAAAATATCTTTATCATCTATATCATCAACTTTTCCATAAATAATATTACTTCCGATCTTTCTTAATGTATCAATATTTAATTTTTCTAAATTTAAATTTTTATCATCAAAGTCTATGTAATTTTTATTAATTAAATAATTTAAAATATCATTACAATATTTATTTTTAAGATCTTCATCAATATATGAAATGGTTACATAACCAATATTTGTTTTATGAGAATTAATATCAGAAAATGCTTCAATTTGATGATATATCCATTTTTTACTGACAACAGGTTCAATATTTGGATTTATTTCAAAATAAATATCAAAATTTTTATTTGTAGTTGTCTTTAAATTTTCAGGAATTTTCATATAATAGAATTTGTTTATATTTTTATTATAACATATAAAAAAAAAAGGCACTATAAGTGCCTTTAAAAATGTTTTAATTTTAATCTAAGTTTTCAATATAAGGGTTGCTGTTGCCTTGAACTGATTTAATTCTTTTATTTTTTTCAATTTCCCATTTATCAACAGGATCTTGTTTATTCCATGCATTAAACATTTTACGTTGACCATCACTTATACTAATACCATATCTATCAGACATATAGAAATAAGTTCTAGCAATGTCACCACGAACATTTTCTGGTGGTGTTACTCTTTTACCTTTAAAGTCAATTTTCATATCACATTTACCATAAACAAAGTCTGTTTCATTCATTGTAGTAAATCTGAAATTGCTTCTGTCCATATTTACTTCACCGATTGAAGGAACAAGGTTATGAAGGTCAGTGTATGCTTTCATAAAATTAGGATCATTTTTTTCACAAAAGTTTCTTTTATCTTTGCGACTTTTATTATCAATCATACATTTATTTTGATAACCAATATGAGCCGCAGGAACAATATGTTCGGCTTCAATTCTTTCAGCACGATAACGATTCCTTTCTTTTCTTACTTTATATCCACAAGATGATAAGTCAGGGCTAAGTTTTTTACCTTGCCTTTCAATATCGCAACCACAATAAAAAGTCTTATGATCTTCATTTGGCTTATAAACTTTAGTATATAGAACTCTCTTTGCTTCACTAAAACTGTCAATAGTATTATTAGCTGCAATTGCTGGAACAGTAATAATAGATAGAGCGATTAGCATTGCTGTTTTTTTAATCATAATTTATCCTCATATTTTTTAAATAATAACACATAAAAGGATTTTTTTCAATATAAATAATTCTTGATATTTTTTTCTTAATAGTACATAATTAAGTTAGATACAAAAGGAGAATAAGTATGAATTTAAAAGAAAGTTTACAAGACCATTATCAATTATTCTTTCCAAAAGATTTTTATGAAGAATTAGTGTCACAAGGCGTTATTGATTTGAAAAGTGCATTCAATATTATTCAGAAAGAATATATTAAAAAGGTTTATAAATATATTCTAAACGATTATCAACTTATTGATAATTACGGTGGAGTTAAATTTAAAGGTAATATTTTAAAAATTAATCCCAAACATGACTTATATTCAAATGGAGAAAATATTAAATTTTGCGACCACTTAGGTTGTGGAGCAATTGATGCATTGTTTAAAGCCTTTAAAAATGAATTAGGAAATGATATTGAAATTTATCATTATGGTTCTTCAGCAACTAATGGATTAATTAATGGTTTTGATGAAACAGTTAGCTCTGAATCTAAAGTAATGACTATTATAGGCATTAAAACTAAAGATAATAAATTAGTATGGGGAGTTGGAGAAAGCTCAAATGCTCTACGTTCAGCAGTAGATGCACTACTGTCAGCAATTAATAGATTAGAAGAAAAAAGCCAACTATAAGTTGGCTTATTTTTTTAAAATTTAAATAAAAAATTATTATTCTTTTTAAATTCATTATTAATTATAAAATCTTCAGACAAATTATTGTGATTTTTTTTATTAATTATAAGGTTTTCTAATATTTTATAAAATTGAATAATTGAATTTTCAAAATTTAATTTAAAAGAATTATCAAAAATTTTATCAAAATTATGTGGATCAAAATAAAATATTGCTTCTTTATGATAATTTTTATATTTATCAATAAAGTCAAAATGATTCATTTTCTCAAATATAACATTAAAATTACATAATGCATAATGATATTCTAAAAATGTATTTTTTCTACTTTTCTTATTAAATAAATATACATCACCAGAAAATGGAGCTACATATTCTTCCTTAGAGTTTACAGCATATATTAAATTTAAAGATCTATTTACTAAAAATAAAAATAAAGCACAATGCTCTAAAGAAGTATCATAAACATTTTTATTTAAAATTATTCTTTTGCTCTCATAATAATCTCTCATTTTTATTCTTAAATCTTCTATTGAATGGTTACAATTTGAATTAACAATATTAGTTAATTCTTTTTCATATTTCCAATACTCTTCAAATATTTCTTCTACATTGTTAATTATGTAATTAAATGTATTTGAGACTATTAAGCTAACATTATTAACTATAATATTATTAACTCCATATTTTGAAAGAATGGGAGTTATTTTAACAGCAGTAGATACCCCACCAGAAAATGGTTCAATAAAATAGTTTATTTTTTTATCTTCAGCTATAGTTGAAACTAAATTTTTAATATATTTAATATCTGCTTCTTGTCTGTTTGTTAACCATTTAAATTTTCTATTAAGTAACATTTTCTACTCCATTAATTACTGATTTAATTCCATTTAATAAATATTTTCCTACCATGTTTTTATCTAATTCTGATATTATTCCGTCTTTGCACATCTCTTTTAACTTTAAATTATAAACATCTATAACAGGAAGATTATTATGAAAAGATCTTATACCTACTGTTTTTATAATAGGAAAAAAATCTTCTTCATAATATTTTTTTAAATTATATACTATATTTTCAAATATCTTTTCATCTAATTCTATATATTTATAAGATAATATATTACTATTACTTAAAACTTTAATAACAGTGCCCTTAGATTTTCCTAAAAGGTCAGCCGTCATTATAGATAAATAAGGTTTTTCACTAACATATTTTTCAGGTATTCCATGAATTATATTTGACTCATCAATATACTCTGGAAGAACTGCAATATTGTTATGCTCTTTTGTAGGAAATATAAAATTATAGTTCAAATACACCTTTCCGACGAAAGGTGAGTATATAAATAATTTATTTTCAAAAATCTTTAAGAAACTAAAAGCTTCGTGATAATTGCTTACATCCCTTAAATTGAGAAGTATTTCAAAGTTTTTAGTCATTTTATTGGCTCCATTTTTTTGTCATATTTGCTGTTATGATATCATAATAACATAAAAGATCAATATTTAATGGAAAAAATCAATAAGTGAATATGGAAAGATCTGTTTCAAAAATTATATCGTCTAATTCCCACATTATAATGTTTTTTCTTTTAAATTCTAATATTTGTTCTTTGTTTTTAACTTTAACAATTAATTGAAAAGTATTAAAATCTTTATAATTTGAATAATATTCTAAATCTTTTATTTCATCTTTTTCTTTGTTTTTTATTGCTAAAAATAGAAATAATAAGTTTTCTTTTTCTATTAATAAATCTATTCCATATTTTATGGAGTCTTCCATTATATTTTTTTTCTGTAATTGTTCTGGAATCATTTCATTGGTGTTTATATCTGAAAATAATTCTTTTTGATATCTTAGAAATATGTTATATTCTATCTGCTCTAAGTTTACATATTTCATAAATTTATAATTTTCGTCTACGTTTTTTATAAAATTATTTATGAAAAAATAAGGTGTAAAATATGTAAATATAGAAAATCCAATAACAAAAAATAAAGCAAATAATAATTTAAAAATTTTCAAAACAGTTCTCCCATATTTAAAGAATAATAATACAATAAATTATTATATTGTCTATACTTATGGTTTAAATTTATTTTTATTTTTTATTAATAAATCAGTATTAAATACAGGAATTATATTTGAGTTTTCTGGAATTATATATTCTTTTGAGTATTGAATAATAGTTGTTTCTACTTTTCTTCCATCATTTCTATAGTTAACATTTTTTAAACATTGAGAAGGATTATTATCAAAGAATACAAATTCAAGGGAATGTTCAGGATATAGTTTATTTATTTTATTTATAAATCTATCCCTTATTCTAGGGATACATAAATGACAATCAGCAATAACAATGTTAAAATTTCTAGCAATAAAAGGATCTGGTAAATCCTCTTGATTTTTAGGGTCATCACTTATTAAAAAACTATCCTTATTTTCTAACTTATTAATGTAATGTGATTTACCTGAACCGGGTAATCCAACTAATGCTAATATTTTCATATTGATATTTTTGTTTTATTTTAATATTATAACATAAAAATATTATTAAAGAATGCTTTCAACTTTAATAATATTATTTTTATGAATTGGAGTATTGCGTAAATATCCTGTGTATACATAATAAAAGTCTTTATCTTCATTTATAACTGAAATATGTCTTTTCACCATTATTTTTCCGTTATTTATAAAGTATTCAACTATAGCTTTATCTCCGACTTTTAGTTTTATATTTGACATTTTATTACCTTTTTTAACACGTTCAACCCAATAGCCTGACATTTAATAGCTCCTTCTAAAAAAGGTGCTATTATAAAACAAAACAATGTTTAAGTCAATCAGTTACTTCAATGTTTATATCTACTGATTTTGCTATAGGAAGTAATTCTTGAAAATCTGACATTTCAATACCGTTAAGACCTAAAGCAAATTCAGCCATAATTAAATCATATATTTTTGAAGGAAAAACATAAAACTGTTCAGCCATTTTAGATTTAAAGAAATTAGATAATGACAACATCTTAAATGCTTTGGTTTCTATTAAATTTTGAAAGTAATCTTTATTAGTTGTTTTAATAAAAGAAACTAAAGTTTCAAATTCTAGTTTATGTATGATATAAACATTTTTATATATATCTAAATTTTGACCTTTTATTGATAAGTTAAAATTATCTAAATTGTGTCCTTGATAATTTTTAATATTTACATATTGTTCAATTACACTACCATTCAATATATCTATAAGATTTGCCCAAATAATATACTCTTTATTATGTAATACAAATTTTATAAATTCATCTAAACTATTTATTGTGTGAGTAGCTACTTTAATATTCTTCTTTGAATCTATATAGCTATATGTAAATACTGCACTCATATGGCTCTCCTTTTCTCTTACCTTTCATTTTATATTCACTAAAAAAATAGTCAATAATAAATGAAAAAAATAGAGATTAAGCAACAGTGTCTATAATTGAACCTATAGTTTTTTGTTCTGCTTCTATTATTTTACTTGCAGCTTGAACTTGTTGAGAGTATCTTTCATTCTGAAGAACTTGTTCTACAACATTAACATCGCCTTCTGCAATTTTTTTTGCAGCTTCATTCATTTTCACTTTTGCATTATTTATTGATTCCAATGCAATAGAAGTCGGATTTCCTATTAAGTTATAGTTTGAGTTAATCATTTTTTCACCTTATTTTTTTTTATAAATATACTACAAATTGAAAAAAAGTCAATTTTCTTTAAGTTTGATATTTTTAAAAACAATGATATGATGAAAAAAAACAAAAGAGGTATAGAATGAAAAAAATATTAGCAGTAGTTTTATTAATGATAGGAACACAAGCTTATGCTGGAAATAGTTGCTCTTCTGGTAATGTAAAAGAAATGAAAGGGACTCCAGAACAACTAGAATTTGATTATTTTTATACATTAACTCATAACAGAATATACATTAAAACTATGTCTATTAAAACAAAAAATTCTATTGAAAGATCTAAAATTCAAATAGAAAAAGATTTTGAAGGAAAAAAATTAACAAAAGAAGAACATGATTTAGCTATTCAAAAAATAGAAAAATTCGGAATAGTTGTTGATAAGCATTTAAAAGATATGCATGAAAAAATAAACGAAAAAACAGAAGAAGTTTATCAAAATAAAAAGAAAAACTTCAATATAATTGAAAGAATGTCAATTAAATAATTGACTTTTAAATTAAAAAGAAATAAACTAAAAGTCATTTTTTTGAGGTAATTTTATGAATGATAAAAAAGAAAATATAAGTCTTTCTAGTAAAGATAGTATTGTTATAAATGAATTAAAAGAATACATAAGTAATAATGAAAAATTTAAGAAATCAAATATGTTTCTTGAATTAATTAGAGTTATATCAAAACATTCTTTTTATACTTCACTTACTTTTAGTATATTATTGTTTTTTGCAATTGATACTTTGTTTGAATATAATCTTGAAGGCTATATATTGCCAAGTGATATAGAAAAACCAAATATAGATATATGGGGTTATTTATTTTTAGGAGTTGCAATACACTTTGCAATAACTTCAACTCTTCTTTTAGCTAGAGAAATATTTATTGAAATAATGGAATATAAGCATAAAGGTACATTTAAAAATTATATATTTATAGAAGAAGAAAAATTAATTAAAATTGTTAATAAATTAGGTGAATTAAATGTAAACTTAATTGAAGAAGCCTCAGATATTATTAGAAAAGAAAAATATAACAATAATAACGCTTTATATTTAATGTTTACTAATGGAATTAGTAAGATAGTTATTTCTAAATTGTTTATATTAGAATTAAAAAGTAAATTAGAAAAAATTAAGCCACTTTAAAGTGGCTTTTTTTATATTCAAAATTGAAAGTCTGGATTATTAATGATACCACCTACTGAAACTAGAACTTCATTGTAGTAAATAAAAGGAAGGTTATCACGTTCCCAAGTTGGTACTTTTAGTTCTTGAAAAAGTTTTTTAACTTCTTTATTACCATTTTTAGTTTTAATTTTAGCACCATTTACACGATTTTTAACAACAACATCGTCAATCATAAGATTGATACGAGCTTCTTTTAGAAGTTGTTTAATATTGTATGTTTTAATTTCTTTTTTTACAAAATAAAGTTTACCATTAAAGCGAGTAATGAAATAGTTCTTTTGCTCCCATTTCATTTTAGCATCTTCTTTTGCTTGAATAATATCATTGAAGATAGATTTTAGCATATTTTGAGAAGCTGACTTCCCTAGATTAAAGTAAACCCATTTACGAACAACTTCATTTTGTTCATAAACATCAAGTGATTGAATTTTTTCAATATCAAGTGAATCATTTTCAATATTGATTTCAATTTGTTGAATTTTTTCTTCAATATATTGTTTTGCATTTTGGATATGTTCAACACTATTAGTAATAGAAGTTGAAGCATTTTTCCAGCGAGTTTTAATAAGTGGCATAACTTCATTACGAATAAAGTTTCTGTCGTAAACGCTATCATTGTTGCTTTCATCTTCAACCCAAGAAAGATTATTTTCTTTAGCGTAATTTTTTAGATCTTCTTTTGAAATTTGAAGAAATGGACGACTATGAAAACCTTTGCCAAATTTTTTGATTTCTGGCATAGAAGAAAGTCCATCAAGACCTGCACCACGCATTAGGTTTAGGAAAAACGTTTCTACTTGGTCATCAATATGGTGTCCAGTAACAAGAGTCATATTAGAAGTTAAAATTTCTGAAAAAGCACCATAACGTGCAACTCGGGCTTTATCTTCAAGATTGCTTTCGCCTTTTAGAGAGAAATGAGCAACTTTGAAATCTACACCAAAAAGGTTAGCATTAGATTTACAAAAGTTTTCCCATTCTTGAGCATTACTTGAAATTCCGTGATTAACGTGAAAAGCAATTACTTTATCAGGAACAACTTGTGAAAATGAATGAAGTAGAGCTTGACTATCTACACCACCACTATAAGCAATGACATATTTATCAAAGGGATTTGCTTGAACAAATTTTTCTACAATTTCTTTAATCATTTTAATGTTCCTTTGTTTAATTTATGGCGATATTATACCAAAAAAACACCTGTTAGACAAGCATTTAATCAAAAAAAGGAAATAAAAAAGCGCCTTAAAGACGCTTTATTCAATCAGTTTAGGCTTTTCGTGCCTTTTTGCTTTTTGTTTCTCATTTAACTTTTTAAGTTTAATTAAAACTTTATTACTACCTTCAGTGATAGAATGATACATGTCTTCACTAGAGTGATTAATTACAATTTCTCCTTTGCTTGGCACATGTAAGTTGAATTCTGCAACGTAATATACTCCATCTTTTTTAAGATGAACATCTGTTCTAGTAATTCTGTCGTAATGATTTTCGATTTTATCTAAATGACTTTTGATATGGGATTTAATTGCATCTGAAACTTCAAATGATGAAGAGTGAATATTTCTAATCATATAATTGCCTCCAATTATTTTCTTGGCTTACAAGTTTTAACATTTTCAACTTGTGCTCTTAATATAGCAAACATTTAAAAAAAAATCAAGACAATATAGTCTTGATTTCTATTTATTTATCTCTTCTTTTTTCTCGTTTTATAGCTTGTTTTTTGCTTTCAATTCTTTTTTCAGTCTCAGGAATATAAAATTCATGTTTTCTATAATCTTGAATAACTTTATCTTTATCACAAGCTTTTTTAAATCTGCGTAATGCATAATCTATTTTTTCATTTGGTTTAATAATTACTTTTGGCATATACAATTCCTTTTGTTAACACTTATATTATACAATAACAATCCTTTTTTTAAAGTCAACATCATATTAATATTGTAAAAGATTTATTATCTTTGAATATTCATAGTTTATATGATCTAAACTTTTTATATTTAATTCTGAAAATATTTTTTCTAAAGAAGATGTTTTTCCTTGTAAAAAACAATCAATAATTAAATCAATAAGGTCATTTTGTTCATAATCAGTAGTTATATCAAAAATCTTTTCAGTAAAGAAATTATTAAAAAATAAATTTAATTGATCATTTATACATATGCCTAATTTGTTATGCCAAAAGTATCTTATATAAGTTACTTGGTTATTACTTGAGTAATTGATCTTTATTTGATCTGGTTGTCCTTTTCTATTTGCATTTCTATATATTATACTTAAAGGGTTGCCATTAAAATTATAACTTACTTCTGAAGGTAAATCATAAAAACTGATTTTTTCTTGAAAGTCATTTTCAGTAAATTTATGAATAATTTGAAAAGTAGAATCAGAAACTGAAAAAAATATTGAATTATCACATATATAATAAATATTAAAATGGCTAGCAGAATAAGATTTTATACTATATTTATCAATATCTTCTTTATTTAAGACATTGTAATTAGGAGACATAAAATATTCATAATCTTCTTTTCTAAGCATATAAACACCATTTTTTTTACATTCTAATCTTTAACTTATAAAAAATCAAATCATATTTTTTTTGATAATAACCTTATTTAATTCTTTATTATTATAAGAATTTATAAAATCATTAAATATTTTTGAATCTATTGCTTTTAAATATTCAACTATATTTAACATATCAATATTTTTTTCAAAATATTTTGAATAAATTTTAGATGATATATCATTTATTTTTGAATTATCTAATTTTAGAAACTTTTCTCCTATTTCAAAAGCTAGTTCTATCTCTTCTTGTCTGTTTTCAAAACGATAACCTTTTTCAATCATTTTTTCTCTTAAATATAATTTATAAACTATCTTTTCAAGATTACTTGATAAATTTCTATTAATTGCATTTTCTTTGAATTTTATCAAGTTTTGATATATAAAATCACTGTTTAAATTAATTTTATTTTTAGATAAAAAATCTTTTAATTGAATGTTATAGTCTTTACTAGTAGAGTAATCTGTTATTAAAGCTGACATAACAGATATCTGTTTTAAAGGAATTTCATTATATATATTAGGATTGTTTTTTAATATTGATTTGAATTCTAATAATGGAACACTAGTTAAATGATCATAATCTTTATTTTCTATCATATTGCTTCTAAATGATATATATTCATCTAAGTATTTAATAAAAGAATCTAATGGGATATTTAATTGTTTAGCCGCCATCCATATACCAGCAATATCTGAATGTGACTCAGAATATAATGTTTCTTCAAGATTTAACATTTTACCAGAATAATTAACTTTCATGTTTGAAATTGTTTGCTCAAATGAAGCATGTGCTGCTTCATGATAGATTATACTATAAATAACAAGTTCCTTAAATTCTGGACTAAACTCTTCTGATACTTCTATTAATTCATTTGGATAAATAGTAACTGGATAGAAATAATCATCATATCCATTCAAAAATTTATTTATATATTCTTGTTCTTTTGATGGTCTATTAAAGAATATTGATTGATTACTAACAAAATTTATTTGATTTGCTGTTTGTTTATTTACATCTTCCTTTAATTTGCTATAAATATCTGAATCAACTGTTTTGAATATAACTGTTAATACGTTTCCATTCCAAAAAGGATTTTTTGCAATAAAGTCTTTTTCTTTTAGTATTGATTCTTTTATAATTTCTGGATTTAATTCTGGAAGGTCTTCTTTATAGTATGTGTTTAATATCTGATTAGATTTATCTATTGTCTCTTTCAAATAATTTTGATAATCAAAGTTATCTAATGCTGTTGCATTTGCTTGTAAAGACAATCCTAGTAAAAAATAAATAGGAGTTTTATTATTTAAAAAATATTTTTTAAAATTCCATAAAAGTCCTTTACTTTGTTCAAAATTATTAAATGCAGTATGGTCATCTAAGTTTAAACTAAATGATTCTTTTATTTCTTGTATTTCATTAAATAAATTTGTCATAATATTATATAGTTATTATTAAATATTATAACATTATTTTTATAAATATCAAAAAAGCCACATTAAGTGGCTTTATTTGATTAGTTAGAAATATATAATTTAACAGTCGAACCAGTAAGGTTATGTAAATTTGAAGAACAAGAATGATATTGATAAGTGTCAATTGATCCTAAATAATCATAATATGCAACAGTTTGGCTACATAAAACACCATTTATTCTTAATTGCTTACCATCAAAGAATCCATTAGTAGTATCTAAAAAATTTATATAAAATTGATTTGGATAATCAGTTGTATTATAAACGGCTAAGAAGTTAACTCCTTTATAAGAATAACTACTCATAGTTCCAGTATTTCTAACAGTCCATCCAGTTGCTGGAGATAAGTATCCATGTCCATATGGATTATCTCCGTATTTTCCGACAACTATAGTATATACATGTCCTACATCAAGAGTTATATTTGCTCCACTTGAATTTCTAGTTACACCATTTAAAGTTTTAGTTGCACTAAAAGTATAAGTATAAGGTCCAACTGTTGTTGGTGCATTTGCTGGTGCATTTTCAACTAGTGTTGCGCCACTTGATAGTGTTGCTGATGGTGTGAGTGCTGCCCAAGGCATTACATTTGGTGCTGTACTACTATTTATAGTCAATGAACTTATAGTTGGATTTCCTTCAACTATTACGTTTCTTGTAGTTGTGGAAGTTACACCTACTGAGTTTGTTGCAGTAATTGTGTATGTGTAAGTACCTGCTGCTGTTGGTGTAATATTAACGGATGTTGCAGTTCCTAGATCAACGTCAGTAGTTGAAATTCCTGAAGCAGCCGCATTTGATCTTATTTTATAATTAACAGCATCTGAAGCACTATAACTCATTGTAAATTGAGCATTTGCAAATACGTTGCTTGGTGCTGTTGTTGCTCCAAATACTGGTGCTGCTATAACATTTACAACTACACTTCTTAATGTGCTAAATCTTGAAACAGAGTTTAAAGATTTAGTAGCAGCAGCGTAGTAAGTATAAGTGCCAGCAGTTGCTGGTGCTGTCGCTGGTAGTATAGCATTTGTAGTATTACCACTATCTCTACCTTGTAATATAGCACCAGTGCTAAAACCTGACCCAGCAAATGTTAATGCAGCACTTGGTGAAACATTTATGTTTGTACCTCCATTTGCAGTATTATAGGCACTTAAAGTGTAAGTGTAAGAACCAGCGGCAGTTGGAGTAGCATTAGCACTTAAAGAACTTCCTAAGTCAACACTGGTAGTTGATATTCCAGAAGCCGCATTATTGGATTTTAATTCATATTTAGAAACGCCAGTTCCAGTCCAAGACAATGTTAATGGTGAGTTAGAAAATACATTGTTTGGTCCACTAAATGAATCAATAACTGGTAATCCTACTACATTAACAGAAAGAGATTGTGAAACAGAATCTCCAGCGCCATTAAATGCCTCTAAGGTGTACTGTGTTGTACCAGTTGTTGCTGCTGCTAACAAACTTGTAGTTGTATCATTTATAACATTTCCATTTAACTTGTAAGATACTGCATCTGAAACATCCCAAGAAAAATTTAATGTATCATTCGGAGATGCATCAATAGTAGTAGAGCTTCCATTAATAGTATATGAGTTAATAAACGCTTGGTTATAAACATTTATATTAATAGGACTAGAAGATACCACTGTTCCATTAAGACTTGTTGATTCTAAAGTAAAATCAAAACTACCAGCGGTATTAAAGGTAATGTTTTGAGAACCAGTAGGAGTTCCAGAAACAGAACCATATGGATTTAAATTTAAACCTTCAGAATCAGTTACATCCCAATTAAATACAACAGAATTACCTTTAGTAATATTTAAAGAAGATGCATTAAAAGAATTAATAACAGAGTTGTTTACAACGTCAATTGTTAAATATTCAGTTGCATCTGAAACACCTTCATATCCCTTAGCTGTAAGCATAAAAGTTGTGTCAATAGTTGGATATACATCTACATTTCCTGATAATGGTAATCCAGTGCCAACACCATTATCTATATTAACATATTCAGCATTTTGCACATCCCAAGACAAATTAACTGGCTGACCTATACCAATTCTTAATTTATCAGCATTAAAGGTAATATTTTGATTTGGTTGTATAACAGTTAAGAATAAATTTTCAATTTTCTTTTGTGAGCCTTTAGTTACTTCAATTTCATAGTTTCTTGATGCTAAAGGAGATAAAGTTATTGAACCTACTTTCCGCTTTTAAAACAATGATCAAATCTGATCATCTAACTATTCAGCGGCTAAATAGATATTCCTAATGGTTTCGCAATCTGAGTACTTTTTGGTTTCTTTCCTCGATATTCTGCCATTAGTCTTCTTTGGAAACCTTTCAAGTTTTGATTGCAATATTCAAAGTAATTAGAACATTCAGACCTATCAACTTGTACGTCGAATGTTATTACTTCATCCTTAACAATCACTTGCTCGTTTCGCTCAAAAAACTCTTCTATGCCATATGTTCTTCTACCTATTACATAAGCTGCTGCCATATGTCTTGATATACCATATCTTTTAGCATACTTTATAAAACCAAGTTGTGAAGTAAATGCTGGATTTACTTCATATACTGCTATACCATTTCGATAAGCTAATTGTTTTATATATTCAATTACTTTAGAGTATGCAAAACTTGATAGTATACGATTTTTCTTTTTAGCAGCTTTTTCTGATTGACTATTAAATATAACTTCATCTTCTGCTAACATTGCTCTTTTTCTAGTGAAATCTAAATTTTCGATTACTATTGGTTTTTTATTTTCTATAGCATATTCAATAATCTGTTTTACTGATTTCAATATATATTCTTTTCTTAATTGATTTCCAAAATTTAACTTTTTATCAGTGAAACCAAAATCTATTTTGAAAGCTTTTTTTAATGTTAAATTTCTATTAATATTAGCAATGGCTAAATGATCTGCATTTATATCTATACTAATTACGCCATTAGACTTTGAAGTTATAGCTTTCTGACATTTGGTTTCTTCCATTGATATTTGTAAAGTCCAATTATTAGAGTCTTTCTTTATTTCTCTATTTGGATCATTATAAGTTTCTTTAATAAATCTAAACGTCATTGCAGAACCATAATCTTTTAGATATTCTGCTTTTTTGATTAACTCACCATCTTCATTAAATAATGATGGATCTTTATTTTTTAACTTTTGGTTATATTCTTGTTCTTTTTGTTTTCTTTCATTGTTGATTGAAAGCGTATTTAAGATTTCTTTTTCATTATGTTTAAAATTAATGTTATCTATATAAAGATACTTACATTTTAAAGATAACTTATTAATGACATATTCTGGTATTGAAATCTTTATTGAATATAAGCTTTCGCTTTGCTTATTGAAAACACAAGAACTATTACCATTATTTTCATCTTTAGAACCAACTAATAGAAATTGCTTAAATCTTGAATCTTGCCAGAGCTTTCTATATATTTTTTGATAGTGTTTTTTAACAGTTAAACTAGTATTTATATATTTATTATTGTCATAATGGCTATCATTATAAAGAGAAGAAAGCCTCTTTAAAATCTTAGTATCACCAAAACAAACAGAAATTTTATTATCTTGTATTTTCTTTTCAAGTTTTTCAATAGAAGCTTTTTTTCTATCAATACTTTCTTTTAATTTATTTATAGTTAATCTTAGTTGATTAACTCTTTTAATGGTTTTATCTTCTTTTAATTTAAAAGAATGACTAAACTCTAAAAGATTAAGTTGTGCTTTTAGTTGGTTAATTTTTTTATTTTTAGAGTTAAGTTGTTCTTTATAAGAAACAAGATTAATTTTCATTAATTCTTTATTAGAATCAATTAATCCATTGACAAAAACGTCAATGGAATTAAATTGTCTTGAAGAAATTTGAAAAACTCTACAAAAAGTTACTTTTAAATTTTCTAATTCTTTAACTAATTTCTTTTCTTTAGTTTTTTTGTCTATTTTTTCTTTTGTAACATAAATAGAATGTTGATTAACAAAATTTTTAAGTTTATTTTTATAACTTAATAAATTAAAATAAACAAAGAAACAATTAGTAAGATGTTTCATTGTTTCATTTAAGATAATATGTTGTTCATCACAAAGAGAAAACTTTGTTTGAACAGTAATAGAGTTGCTTTTAGCAACATCTATATCTATATCTTTAAAAATGTTTTTAATATTAGATTTTTTCATTCAAAAATAATATATAAAAAAGATATAAAAGTCAAGTAGTTATAACTTTTTTATTCTTATGAGAACGTTTACCATAGAGTTTAGCCGAAAAGACAGTCATAAGTTCAATAACATCTTGAGCAAGTTCTTGCTCAAATGTTGAACTAATGACTGCATCTACAATAACGACTTTAGTTCCAAATGTATGACATAAAGAAAAAATTAATTCACTACCAAAGCGCAATAATCTATCTTTATGAGTTAAATAAAGTGTATTAATTTGAGAAGAAGTAATAAGATTTATAAGTTTCTTTAGACCATTTTTTTTATAATTTAAGCCACTTCCAAGATCAGAAATGAGCATTTTATGCTCATTTTTGTCAATAAAAAGTTCTAATCGTTTAATTTGAGTTTCAAGATCTTTTTTTTGATCGTGGCTAGAAACTCTAGCATAAGCAACGTGTAATTTATTTTTAGATGGATTGATAATATTAAGAATATCGTTTAGATTAAAGCGACGATGGTTGCCAAAAGTTCTAAAAGAATTTAATTTACCAAGTTTATTCCAACGACGAAGAGTCACAACAGAAA
>JACCEA010739212.1_pt1 | contig 18146 bp, 16 predicted proteins | sample 7449851 | NCBI WGS metagenome assembly JACCEA01 (sample SAMN15323453, study PRJNA562643) | freshwater metagenome | isolation source: river surface water | place: USA:Blue River Watershed | collected 2017-08-18
AATGACGGCGGGCGTTTATTTAGCAACCGGTCAATATCGACAATTACAACTATGGGATAGTGCGAATACCAATTTAGCCAGTTACGGCGAACGTGCCTTGTTAGGGAAGGGCGAGCCACTTTCTGATTTAGAAATGGATCAATTTGCGTTAGGGTTGCGCACAAAATTATTAACCAACCACGAAGATGGCGGAATGGGCTGGTTTTTATTGGGCAGAATTTGGTTTTCGCAAGGCCGTAACGTCGACGCACTGCATGCTTTTGAGCAAGCATTAAAATTAGCGCCCGATAACAACAATATGTTGCTCAGTTATGCGCAGGCCTTGTTAGTAAATAACGGCCCTGATGCCGCCAAACTAGCTGCGACTAGCTTGGGGAAAGTACTGAGTAAAGATCCGCTCAATACCGATGCTTTGTCGATGTTAGCGTTAATGGCGCAAGAGCGGGGCGATTACAAAGAAGCGAAAACAGCGTGGGAATTGTTATTAGAACAGCTCAAACCTGAAGATCCACGGTATCCACGCATCGCGGAGCAGTTAGCACAAGTGAATCGCTTGATGGCTCCAGCGAAACGGCGGATTGCTGTCACTGTGACAGTCGATGCAGCGACAGCGACCGCTTATCCTAATGCGACCTTATTTATTTTTGCTAAGGCAGTAGAAGGTTCGCCAATGCCATTGGCTGTCGATAAGATGCCAGTATTTAGCGGGACAAAAACCATTGAATTAACGAGCCAAATGCAAATGCAGCCTGGCTGGGGCTTGGACAATGTGTCTGAAGTGATCGTGCAAGCAAGATTAAGTGCGTCTGGCAATATCAGTGCAGATGCAGCTGATCCTGAAGTTGCAAGTGCCCCCATCCAGTTGGTGGACGGTTTACTGCAAGTGTCATTGACTTTAGCGCGATAAGTCTGACAGTTTCATCATTAGGGATATTGCTGTGGAAAAACCGTAATGATTGGCATTAGCAGTGATCTTATTGCGGTTTTTTCAGTATAATCTCGTAGTTTTTTAATTTTACGGTCGGATCGCATAGGTCTGCGTAATTCAGAAATGGATGCTGTGAATGAAAATTATGCTTGTGCAGGCTATGATTGGTGCGTGCTTATTGTTAACGGGCTGTGCGAGTAAGCCGCAAACAGCCGAACATCATCAAGACCCCCGCGATCCCATCGAAAATTTCAACCGTTCGATGTGGAAAGTCAATTATGAATACTTAGATCCATATCTATTGCGCCCTGCGACTGTTGGCTATATGGCCGTGACCCCAAAGCCTGTCCGTAGTGGTTTCGCCAATATGGTTAACAACCTCGATGAACCGGCAAATGCTTTGAATGGCTTATTACAGGGGAAGGGCAAGAGCACGGCGATCAGTACCGGTCGTTTTGTGGTCAATAGTACCATTGGTATCTTCGGTTTTTTTGATGTGGCTTCTCACATTGAGTTAGCTCAGCAAAATGAAGACTTTAGCCAAACACTCGGGGTTTGGGGGGTGGGTTATGGCCCTTATCTGATGATCCCAGGCATGGGACCAACGACAGTTCGCGATACAGCAGGCCGCGTGGTTGACAATCTTTATTTTCCGATGACTTTATTAAATAGTCACCTGACAGTTGGCAAGTTTGTCATCAGCGCCTTTGATGGCAGAGAGCAATTAATGGCCCAAGAAAAATTATTGGATAATTCACTCGATCCGTATGCGTTTGTCAAAGATGCCTATTTCCAACGGCAAGACTTTAAACTTTATGACGGACAGCCACCACAGCCAGAGGTGGATGAAGCAGCCTTGGAAGAGTTTTTAGAATAAACTGCTTGTGTTTAGCCGGCCACTCCTTAAGAAACACCCGCACACTGCCAAGTAAAGCTCTGAGGTAGTTGCGGGTTTTTTCTATGAATTAGATGCTTTTTTGTCGCAATCTCTAGCAAATCGAGTCGTCGGACTTTTCATTTTTAGCCATCTACGGTATAAACGCGATGGCACACCCTCGTTTAATAATTATTAGAAACAGGAAATCACCATGATCCACGTCCATTCTGCGCTTGCGCAGCAGAGCGCGAAAGTGCGCGTTATTGTTATGCTGGAGGCGATGTAATGAGTTCAGTTCATTCCACGCCTTCAATCCCTCAATTTGATACTGTATTAGGCCATCCCAAACCATTGTGGATGTTATTCATGGCCGAGTTTTGGGAGCGTTTTGCTTTTTATGGCATCCGCTGGGCTTTAACTCTGTACATAGTGTCAGAATTTTATAATGGCAATGCCAGCGGTCAAGGCGACGCCAACCGTTATTATGGCGCTTATCTTGCCTTAGTCTATGCTACTGCCATTTTTGGTGGTTATATTGCTGACCGCGTTATTGGTTACCAGCGTTCAATACTTCTAGGTGCGGTGGTGATGTCGATTGGTCTGTTTATGATCATGATCCCGAACAAAGAAGTCTTTTTGTTGGGCTTGGCAGTGATTGTGGTGGGGAATGGTTTATTCAAGCCGAATATCTCTTCGCTCGTAGGTAAATTATACGAACAGGGCGATGACCGTCGAGACCGTGGCTTCACTATTTTCTACATGGGGATCAACATTGGTGGCTTGATTTCGCCATTAATCACTGGCTGGTTAGCTAGCCAAGTATTTGGTACGCCGCAATACGAAAACTACAAAGTGGTCTTTGCAGCCGCTGGGGTTGGTATGCTGTTATCGACCATTTGGTTCTTTATTGGCCGCGCCCAACTCAAAGGCATTGGCGAAGCGCCAACCGAAAAACCAGCCAATAAAATGTTGGCTTATGTGATTGCAGGCGTTGTACTCGCGGTGCCAGTGGTTTATTTCTTAATGGCAGGTTTAGGTGCAGAGATCCTCGCATGGATTTTAGGGGTGATGTTTATTATCGTCGCCGTGATGCTGCTGACCGAAGGCAAGAAGAACGGCACTGTGCAATTACACCGCGTCTATGCCCTGTTAATTCTGTTCGCGTTTAACGTCACATTCTGGATGTTCTTCGAACAAGCTGGCAGTTCTTTTAACTTCCTCGCGAATAATTTGGTAAATCGTGATTTATTCGGTGACGGCTCGCACCTTATTCCAACGGGTTGGTTCCAATCGATTAACTCTGCTGCCATCATTCTGTTCGCTCCGATCATCAGCTATATCTGGTATGTCACCAGCAAAATGCGCTTAGAGCCGTCTATTCCCCGTAAATTTGCCTTTGGCTTACTGGGTAACGCCTTGGGCTTTTTAGTGTTGATGTACGCGTTAACAAACTCCGTGGGTACTGATGGCTTAATTCCAATGTGGCCTCTCGTGTTATGTTATGTGTTGCAATCGATTGGCGAATTGTGTTTATCCCCAATCGGCTTGTCGATGGTGACAAAACTAGCGCCGGTTCGTTTTGTCGGCCTTGCGATGGGTGCATGGTTCCTGTCTGTCGCCACTGGCAATAACCTGTCGGGTTTGCTCGCTGGCCATATTTCGGGAGAGACTGGGATGACCGTCGAATCCGCACTGGCTGGCTTTAGTTTCAGTTTCTACTTGTTATTGGGCACTGGGATTGTGTTATTTATCATTGCACCGCTGATTAACAAGTTAATGCATGGTGTCAAATAAGAGTGTGAAGATATTGGCTGCGCTTTGAGGTTTCTTAAAAGCGCGGCAATACTGTTAGACATAAAAAAAGCCAGCATCAACGCTGGCTTTTTTTATGGGCTATGCAAGCTGCTCTGCTAGGAGTCTTGGCGCTGTTGTTCGAATTGATAACGCGCTTGGCGTAACAGCGGTTTCACTAAGGCAAAAGTTAGGGGACGGGTCAGCAGTGGATAAATGATCACTAAACCCAAGGTCCACATCGCTGCGATCAGCATAGTTTCACTGCGTGCGATGGCTAAGAAAGGCGGGATTAAAATGATCAATTTCAGGATATTAAGCAGCAGTTTTTTCGGTGTTGCTAGATTATCCGCAGCACGACGCAGCACACTCATGCGGTCACGAAAATTCAATCCTGCCAGTTCAGGTAACGAACGACTGTTCCAATACATCATCAATTTTCCTGCAGTGTCACTGAAAAATAAGGCCGCGCTAAGCGGCCTTACCAGCTGTAGTTACTTATTGCCTCGCTAATCAATCATACTACGAACAAAACGCCGCATTGGCTTTGTTCGAACAAAGATCAGCCAGCGATTTTACTGCGAAGTGTCGCAACCACCTCATCGATATTGAGTAGTGCTTTTTCACCCGACCGACGATGTTTATATTCCACTAGGCGTTCATCTAAATTGCGTTCACCGATGACAATATGATGAGGCACACCCAGCAATTCCATATCAGCAAACATGACACCTGGACGCTCTTTACGGTCGTCAAATAACACTTCAATGCCCGCAGCAGTTAATTCACGATAGAGTTTTTCGGCCGTTTCTTGAATACGTACAGATTTATGCATATTCATCGGCACAATCGCCACTTGGAATGGCGCAATGGCGTCTGACCAAATAATGCCATGTGCATCGTTATTTTGCTCGATAGCAGCCGCGACAATGCGCGAAACACCAACGCCATAACAACCCATAGTCATGATTTGGTGTTTTCCTTCTTCATTCAACACACCAGCTTTCATGGCGGCGGCATATTTTTCGCCTAACTGGAAAATATGACCGACTTCAATGCCGCGTTTAATGACTAAGCGACCAGACCCACATGGGCTAGGATCCCCTTCAACCACATTGCGTAAATCAGCAGTTTGGTAGTTGGTGATATCTCTATCAAAGTTCACGCCTTGCAGGTGGTAGCCATCTTCATTGGCTCCACAGACAAAATCAGCCAACACTGCAGCACTGTGATCGACCAGCACTGTCATGGTTAAACCAACTGGACCCAATGAACCTGGATTAGCCCCTGTTGCGGCACGAATTTCTTCTTCACTGGCAAAAGTTAATGGCGATGCAATCAAAGGATGTTTATCGGCTTTGATTTCATTCAATTCATGATCGCCCCGTAAGACTAAAGCAATCAGTTGCTTCGGCGCTTTTTCATCAAGCACTTTGGCATGCACCAATAGCGTTTTCACGATTTTGCTCGCTGGGACTTTTAAGAAAGCCGACACTTCCGCAATGGAGTGAGCACCCGGAGTCGCTACTTTCGTTAGGGTGGCCGTTGCCACAGAACGAGCTTCTGCAGGCGGCAGCGCCTCGGCCTTCTCGATGTTTGCGGCGTAATCGCTGGCATCTGAAAACACAATTGCGTCTTCACCTGAAGCAGCTAGCACATGGAATTCGTGAGAAACAGCGCCGCCAATTGCCCCGGTATCAGCCAATACTGGGCGGAAATCTAAGCCCAATCGATTGAAGATATTGCAATAAGCCTGGTACATCGCTTGGTATGTCTTTTCTAAGCATTCTTGGCTTAGATGGAAAGAGTAGGCATCTTTCATTAAAAATTCACGAGCCCGCATCACACCAAAACGTGGCCGACGTTCATCGCGGAATTTGGTTTGGATTTGGTAAAGATTCATTGGCAACTGTTTATAGCTGCTAATTTCTTTCCGCACTAAATCGGTGATGACTTCTTCGTGGGTTGGGCCTAACACAAAATCCCGTTGGTGACGGTCTTTAAAACGTAAAAGTTCAGCGTCCATTTGCTCCCAACGGCCAGATTCTTGCCACAATTCTGCGGGCTGGACCATCGGCATCAACACTTCGAGTGCGCCCGCTTTATTCATTTCTTCGCGAACAATGGCTTCGACTTTGCGCAGGACGCGAATGCCATTCGGAAGCCAAGTATACATCCCTGAAGCTTCACGGCGGATCATGCCAGCTCTGAGCATCAACTGGTGGCTGATCACTTCGGCATCAGCAGGAGTTTCTTTTAAAGTAGACATCAAATATTGGGTAGTGCGCATGCGTTTTTCACTCTTATGTTCGCGGTTTGGCCTTATTCTAGCAAGGTGATCACTTTGGCAGAAGCTCTGTTGGATGATTTATCAAAGTTGCAGTGACTTTTTGGCCACTTTGCATGCCACCTAAACTATAAATTTGATTATCAATCAGCACTAGATTACGTAAATCCATCACTGCAACCGGACTTTGTTGCTGCGTCCATTGATTAGTCTTTAAAGAATATTGCCAGATTTGGTTGCTAGGTTCAGCCAAAGTGCCATCGTAACCGATACCATTGAAGTTATAAGGCGTGGTGCTGCCGCCGATAAATACCAAATGGCCTGCATTGTCGGGCGCTTTAATCCCCAGAGCAGCTTGCCGATAGCGAGATTTGCCTGTGGGGTGAGCGATGGCTTGCCAACGAATTTGCGCTGGGTTTTTCTTGTCGATATCACCGCGATAACACGCAGCAACTGCTTCATAACTGCGATCTCCTGTTTCCGACCAACGTGTGGTAACCCCATCACAAATGACTAACGCATTCTCGACAATCGCACCCGCATGACCGAATACTGGTTTGCCTGGAAATGGCGTGGCTTGAAACCAACGTTGACTAAAACTATCAAACACTTGTACCAGATTGACATTGCCCTCGTTATGCCAGCCACTGACTAAATAGATGTAACGGCCGGAATAAGTCAAAGCCACACTGTCATCGACAGCCACGGGCACGTCTGGAATTTTGCTGTAAAGTCCACTGACTGGACTGTAGCGATAGCTATCCGTTTGCGTCACTTCTTTGCCATCTGGGGCGACACTGTAGCCACCAAAAATATAAAAATTTTGCTCCAAGGCAACGCCAGTCATGCCAAGCCGACCTGTATTGGCTTTGGCTGCTGGCACTGGCGTCATGGATTGCCAGGCACTTTCGCCTAATGTGAGTTGCCAAACTTTGTTGTGAATGCTGTTTTGTTGCTTGCTCGCACCTAAGCCCGCAAAGCTAGTAATGTAGGTTTTATTGCGTATTGTTGTTGTTAACACCACTTGATTGGATACAGCCTCGGGCAACGCAGGCACTTCAAGCGGGTTACTCTGAGCATTCACCTGACTGCTGAGCAACATGCTCGCTAATATGGGTAATGTGATTATGGTTTTCATCGACCGTCCATTTAATATTGTAGTGATACAAACTCATGCCATAACTTTGCGGATTGGCCTTTTCTTTCTTATACGGAGGACGCGGATCTTGGCGCAATACTTTTTCAATAAATGCGGCCAACTCCGGATATTGGTGCTGTTTTTGGCAAAATTCTAACGCCTCTTCGGCAAAACTGACCGTCATTTCTGACGTCGGCGCTGAGTCAGCAAAGCCGCCATCCGCTTCGGGATGTGAATCCGCATAAGGTAAATAAGGTTTAATATCTAAAATGGGGGTGCCGTCTAGCAAATCAATACCGCCGAGTTTTAAAACCAATTTTTCGCCTTCTCGGTGACTCCCTAAAAATTTGACCACTGACAGCCCAACAGGATTCGGTCGAAAAGTTGCACGGGTGGCAAACACGCCTTTTTTCTGATTCCCGCCTAAGCGAGGCGGGCGTACCATCGGCGACCAGCCTTTGTCGGCTGTTTCATGAAAAACAAAGACTAACCATAGGTGGCTGAAACTGTCTAAACCTCGGATGATGGCGTCGTCGGCATAAGGTGGGTGAAGTACTAACTCTCCAATCGCTTCAGCAATTAAGCCTGGTTGTCTTGGGATCGCAAATTTTTGTTTATAGGGTGAGCGGACATAGCCGAGCACATTCAGTGAAATTGTCGTCATAACATGACATCTGTAGAAGAACTTAGGCTTATTATCAATGCCTTGACGAGAAACAACAAGGCTTTGCTTGCCTTTGGATGGATAGCCATCTAAATTGTCATTCTAATCACAAGAAATGAATGAAAAGATGCAACAAAAAACATTATTGATTGAATGCCCAGATTCGAAAGGCCTCATCGCGCAAATTACCAACATTTGTTATAAACATCAGCTCAATATCACTCGCAATACCGAATATGTGGATCCACAGACTGGACGATTTTATATGCGGACTCAGTTGGAGGGGATCTTTAATGACGAAACCTTATTATTTGATTTAGATAGAGCGCTACCGACGGGCAGTGAGCGCAGCTTAGTTGGCAAAGAGCGTAAAAAGATAGTGATACTGGTGACGAAAGAAGCGCACTGCTTGGGTGACATTTTGATGAAGGTTTTCGATGGTTCTTTGCCATTAGATATCTTAGCGGTCATTGGAAATCATCAAAATTTACAGAAGCTTACTGAAAAATTTGACATCCCGTTTCATTTTGTTAGTCATGAAGGGAAAAGTCGTGAGCAGCACGAAGCTGAATTATTAAAGCAAATTAAACCCTATCAGCCTGATTATTTAGTGCTTGCAAAGTTTATGCGGGTATTAAGTCCCGAGTTTGTTGCAGAGTATCCTAATCGGATCATTAATATTCATCATAGTTTTTTACCGGCCTTTATTGGCGCCAATCCTTATCGACAAGCCTTTGAGCGTGGGGTGAAAATTATTGGCGCAACAGCCCATTTTGTCACCAATGATTTAGATGAAGGACCCATCATCAAACAAATGGTGGCGAATGTGGATCATAACTATAGCGCCGAAGATATGGCAAAAGCTGGCCGTGATGTTGAAAAGACAGTACTCAGCAAAGCGTTGCAGCAGGTTATCGAAGATAGAGTCTTTGTCCATGGCAATAAAACGGTGATTTTGTAGCTTATTAAGTGATTACTGAGCTATCCTGAATTTCATCGATTGTTGAATTCTTGTGCTTTTTGTATGAGTGCTAATTTTACTGCAATCTGCACTGAAAGGCCTTGAATGACATATTAAGGATATTGAATGTCAGAACCTGTACGTAATGTGGAATTTCGCTTCCTTGCTGAGCCGACGCATGTCAATTTTGGTGGCAAAGTGCATGGCGGCATGGTGATGAAATGGATTGACCAAGCAGCTTATGCCTGCGCAGCACGTTGGAGTGGTCAATATTGTGTCACTGTCTCGGTTGGTACCATTCGTTTTCGTCGGCCGATTTTAGTCGGTCATTTGGTCGAACTTGAAGCCAAAGTTGTTCATACCGGTACCAGCAGCATGCATATTTTTATCCAGGTCCGCTCAGGGACTACGCAAGACACTGCGTTAGCTGAAACGAATCATTGCATCATTACTTTTGTTGCACTGGATGAGCAGGGGAAGCCAGCTGCTGTGCCTACTTTTGTTGCTAAAACAGCAGAAGACAAATTCCTAGAGCAATATGCCATCCAAATGAAAGATTTCTCCCAGTTAGTAGAACAACAAATGCTCGATTTTTATCAACAAAGGGACAATCACTCATGCGCCAATTAATCTGGGCAGTTTTGTTGGGTTTTGCCTCAGCGTTTAGCTGTCATGCTGCACCTGAGCAAGGGATGTTGGTCCCGCAACTTGAACCATTTCGGCCTTTTCTGAATATTTATTGGCGTGGCGATTTAAATCAAGGACAGGCGAAGCCTGCCGTTGATGTTTCATTGTGGCAACGCACTTTAAATGGTACTGCTATCAAGATGACTCATTCTTTGAATGATGGGGAATACGGTGGGGAGACCATCCTATTCTGGGACAAAAATACCAATAGCTTAAGATACTTTTATTTCACAACCGCTGGCTTTTATACCCAAGGCTCGATGACATTTGATGCTCAGAGTGGAACTTTAATTGCGGAGGAAGTTGTCACTGGTAACACAAATGGCATCAGTAAAGTTCGCTCAACTTCCAAACTCAGTGCGGAAAAGTTAATGACACAGTCGGAGTATTTTCAAAATGGTCAGTGGGTGAAAGGGCATAGCGCGATTTATCACCCAGATCCAAATGCGGTTATCAAGTTTCAATAACTATCAGCTGCTAATAATTATTCAAGGGTATCGTCTTTGGTCCAATCCAACGCAAAGATATTATCTATTTGGCTGGCATCTGAGTGACTGACTTTTAAATCTTTGATGCGGCCGTTGCGTAAACTATAAACCCAGCCATGAACAGTTAGATCTTGCCCACGTTCCCAAGCTTCTTGCACAAAAGTGGTGTGGCACACGTTTCTGACCTGCTCGACAACATTCAGTTCACACATGCGGTTTTCTCGTTTGGCGTTATCTGGGATTGCATCAATTTCTTCCCGATGCAGCACATAAACATCTTTGATGTTTCGAAGCCAATTATCAACGAAGCCCACTTTTTGTTTATTCATCGCGGTATGGATACCGCCACAACCGTAGTGACCGCAAACAATAATATGTTTGACTTTGAGTATATCAATCGCATATTGCAAAACAGATAAACAGTTGATGTCTGAGTGAAGTACCAAATTAGCAACATTACGGTGTACAAATAATTCACCAGGGAGTAAACCGACTATATCGTTTGCTGGAACACGGCTATCAGAACAGCCAATCCATAAGTATTCTGGGGCTTGTTGCTCGGATAATTTTTTGAAAAATCCTGGACTTTCTAATTCAACACGCTGAGCCCAAGCTAGGTTGTTTTCGAATAAATTGTTTAATGCTCGCATAAAACTCGACCTTTTATTTTTAAACTAATTTACTCGATTTTGCTCAATACTCATACAGTAATTTTTAAATTGTATGAGTCTATAGCTAAATTCGGGAATTTCTAAAATAAAAATCAATAATATTCAGCGAAATATTCCTATTATTTAAAATTGGTCTTAATATATCTCAGTTACGTTATTCTTTCTGACTCAGGAGATATTTATGTCATTATTACTCGATAAACGCGAATTGAAGAAAGCAGCAAAAGAATTGTCTGTTGTTAAATTACAGGAAGTAATTGATGTATTAAATTCTGTTTTGGCTGAACGCCAAGAAGAGACTGAGTTTTTAGCCGAGCTGCAAGAATTTGTCAAAGCGAAAGGCTACACCCTTGAACAACTTGGCTATAAAAGAAGCGTTGACGGCGTGATTACTGCCGTTACTGAAGTTGAAGAGACTGCCGTTAGCAGCACTAAACGTCCAATTAAGCCTAAATACAAAACGATCAATCCTGAAAGCCAGTATTTCTACGTTGAAAATGGCAATTTACAGTTGCTGAAAACGCATACCATGAAGAAAAGTTTAAATGACCGTGGTATTCCAGTGATTGGCTTTAAACAAGTCGAAAGTAAGTATCAAAACCAAATCACAACGCTGTTAGAAGAAGCGGCAGTGCAAGCTGTGGCAAACTTTAATGCTAAAGTTGACGTTTGGAATGAATGGGCTGCAGCCAACAATGAAGAAATTTTAGAGAAACGCTAATTTCTCTGGGCTTATATTGTGAAAAAGCCGCAATTGCGGCTTTTTTACTTTTGAAAGCATGCAGATCAATCAAATGCAGTGGATGAGTATAAATTCTAAATCTTTGATTTAATGCTTATCCATCATTGACAATCGGTGCACTCCTTTTATTGAGCGTTCAGCGATTGACCATTGACGTCAATACTTGCATCAGCCATTAAATACAGGTAAGTCGGCATGATTTCCAAAGGGGTTTTTAATTGCGCTTGGTTTTCTCCTGGATAAGCTGCATTTCTCATCTTAGTACGGGTTGCGCCTGGATTGATGCAGTTTGTGCGGATTGAGCTGTTTTCATATTCATCAGCGAGCACTTGCATCATGCCTTCAGTTGCGAATTTGCTGACGGAGTAAGCACCCCAATAGGCCTTGCCTTTTCGACCAACGCCCGAGGATGTAAATACGACTGATGCATGAGGGGCGTTCGCCAATACCGGCAGTAATGCCTGCGTCATCAGCATGGTCGAGGTCAGATTCACTTGTAGGATCTTTTGCCAAGTTTCGAGGTCAATATGACTAAATGGCGTTAATACGCCTAGGATGCCAGCATTGTGCAGCAGACCATCTAATTTGCCGAACTCAGCCGCAATGGTCGATGCCATGTCAATATAGTTTTGTTTGGTTGCGCCATTCAAATCGAGAGGAATAATTGCAGGTTCTTGGCCACCAGAGGCAACAATTTCATCATAAACAGCTTCGAGCTTTTTGACGGTTTTTCCCAATAAAATGACAGTTGCGCCGACGCTGGCAAAGGACAAGGCGGCTTGGCGGCCAATCCCATCGCCTGCACCAGTGACTAAAATCACTTTACCATCCAGTTCATTAGGTTTTGCTTGAAAATCTTGCATATAATTGAGCCTTTAGCACCTTAAAAAACGCCGGCAGAATACTCTCTTTAGGTGAAATTTGCACCTTTCTTCAGAGATATTTAGTTTAGCCCTAGCGAATTTTTTCTGATTGGGTTAAGTTTAACTGGTCTTAGCTGTTGGCAGCTAATGAAACAGGAATTCTAATGCAAAGGTTATTAAAAAACCTTGCTGTAAAATAATAAAAAATCAGGACACGGGGAGATCATATGAAGAAGCTTCTGATTAGCTTGGCTGTCACTAGCGCCCTTGGCTTAACGGGCTGTGGCGGTGAAAAACTGGAAGATGTAAAAACTGAGGTTGCCGCTGAAGGCACGTTAGTACCATTGAGTCGGGTGGTTTACGACCCTTCTGCTGGACGTATCTCAGTGCCAAACGATTTATTATTCTCAGGTTCAACTGACGGTACGCTGCAAATGCCAGGTGAAGCTGTTGCTGCACCGAATTATGCAGATCCACAAACTGCGCTGGGCGCTTTAGATGGTTGGTCAACGCAAAATCCATTTTCTATTGAGTTGTCTGTGCCAGGTGGCGTGAGTCTGGATGCTGCAACAGTGACACGACCAGAATCAGTCCGTTTGGTTGAAACTTTGATGGGCGACCCGGCTTCACCTGATGCATCTTGCCGTACAGTTCCGCGTGGTGTTGCATGTAAAGCTGTTGCACAATTAGCATTTGGTACAGATTTCGTGACCCGTGCTGTTGGTAACAACATTGCGGTGATCCCGTTAAAACCTTTAAAACCAGCGACAACTTATATTTTAGTGTTGACCAACAATTTAAAGGACTCGCAAGGTCGTTCGATTGCACCGTCAACAACTTATGAATTAGTGAAGCAAGACTTAGCCACTTTACCACTAGGTTCTGAATCGCAACGGCAATTACAAGGTGTGATCAACAGCTTTGAGAAAGCGGTTGGCGCATTGAATATTGCAAAAGATTCAATTATTTATACGGCTGCAATTACCACTCAATCAACCAGCAATACACTGGCGACTGTGAAGCAGTTAATGCTACCAAGTGCACTGAATGGCAACACAGCTCCACGTGTTACTGTACAAGACACTGGTCTTTTAGTGTCTCAAATCATTTATCAAGGGGCTACACCACCTGCAGACGACTTATTCAAATTTGCTAAGTTGTATAGTGGTTCAATCACCCTGCCATACTATCTTGGCGTTCCTGTTGAAGGGAATTTGCTGGCGCCATTAAATACACGTTGGACGGCACGTTGTGATAGTGGTGCAGTGATTGCAGCTTTGACTGATGCGCAGAAGACTGCACTAGAAGCTGGTATTACTGATCCTGCCCAAATGCAAAACGATGCAATTTGTAAAGCAGCGAGTGGCGGTGCGTTACGTGATTTTGGTTTAGATAAGAAACGTCATCTGACTAAATTTAACGTCATTCCAAAACCATTATCAAACCAGACCATTCAAGTTCAGATGACTGTGCCTAATACGGCATTAGGTCTTGTCAAACCAGAAACTGGTTGGCCTGTGGTGATCCTGCAACATGGTATCACTTCATGTAAAGAGAATATGTTAGCGGTCACTGGTGCTTTATCGGCGCAAGGTTTTGCTACTATTGCGATCGACCATCCATTACATGGTAGCCGTGGTTTTAATATCGATGGCGTTGGCGCGGATGAAATCAATGCATCTGGACCAACTTGCAGAAAAAATGGCCAAGCCATCAATGGTGATGCAACAACTTACATGAACTTAGCAGATCTGTTAGTTGCTCGTGACAATATTCGTCAAAGTATTGCCGATATGATGGGCTTGCGTTTAGGTCTGAATTATATCAATCAACCTGGATTGCTAAATACCCAAGATGTTCAATTCTTAGGTCACTCGTTAGGGGCGCTGACAGGTGCTTCGATGCTGGCATTAGCGAATACATCGTTGAACAATCCACAGGCTGATGCGCTTTACAGCATCAAGTCAAGTACATTAGCAATGCCAGGTGGTGCGATTGCAAACTTCCTATTGGAGTCAGGTGCATTTGGTAATTTGATTAAAGCCAATGTGATGTTGGGATCTACTGCTTTAGCTAACGATTTCAAAACATACATCGGGACAAGTTGTGGTGATGGCACAAACCCATCAGCCTACTTAAACTGTGCATCAACCAAGGTGTCTGGATATCTAACATCATTGACGACTGGTGGCAAGACTGCCACTTTAGCGGCGATTAATGCCACATTTAGCCAGTTCGCTTTTGCTGCGCAAACAGTGCTAGATGCGGGAGATCCAAACAATTATGCTGCGGCTTTAGCAGCCAATGGTTCTAAAGTTCATGTGATTGAAGTTGTGGGTGGTGGTGCTCTTGAAAGTGGTACAAGCTTACCAGACCAAGTCATTCCGAACCAAGCCGTTGGCATGCCTTTAGCAGGCACTGAGCCATTAGCTCGGTTAATTGGTGTCGCAGCTATCCCAGCGCAAGCAGGTTTAGTTCCTGTAACTCGCGCCTCGATTAGCCGTTTCATTTACGGTGATCATGGTTCAATTTTGAATCCGGCGGCAAGCAAAGCAGCGACAGCTGAAATGCAACGTCAAACCGCGAGCTTCTTCTTAAGCCGTGGCGCTGCAGTGCAAGTCAGTGATGCAACTGTATTAAAGGCACAATAATCTGAAGTGAGTGTTCCATTACACTTCAAATCGGAAGCCCGGCATTGCCGGGCTTTTTCTTTTGGGCGTTGAGGTTCAGCATTCAGCCTGCACTGTTGATTTAGCGTTTCGCGCTAGGAATCAATAAATATCCTGAGTACAATAATTCTCTCGAACATTTATTAAGGATTTTTTGTGGAATTTTTCAGTGAATATGCGATGTTTTTAGCAAAAGCCATCACTATTGTTTTAGCCATAGGTGCAGTGTTAGTGATGGTGTTGATGGCAGCGATTAAACCAAAAGCTGGCAAAGGCGAACTGCATTTTGATGATCTATCCGATGAGTACCAAGATTTAGTTGCAGGGCTTCAGCAGGAACTCCTTGATAAAAAATCTTTTAAGCAATGGCAGAAATCCATAAAAAATGAAGAAGAGCAGAAACATAGATTATTTGTCATCGATTTCGATGGCAGTATCGATGCGGGGGAGGTTGCTTCTTTGCGCGAGGAAGTCACTGCGATTTTGGCTGTCGCTAAACCCGAGGATGAAGTGTTATTAAGATTAGAATCGGGCGGTGGGGTTGTGCATGGCTATGGTCTCGCTGCTTCACAGTTGGATCGCATTAAACAACAGCAAATTCCGTTGACCATTGCGGTTGATAAAATTGCCGCAAGTGGTGGCTATATGATGGCTTGTATCGCAGATAAAATTATTGCCGCGCCTTTTGCGATTATCGGCTCTATTGGTGTGGTTGCCCAATTGCCAAACTTTCACAAGTTACTGAAAAAAAATCATATTGAAGTGGAACAATTTACCGCCGGTGAATTTAAACGGACCGTCACTATGTTCGCCGAAAACACGGATAAGGGTCGACAAAAGTTTCAACGTGAACTTGAAGATACCCACGTGTTATTTAAAGATTTTGTGCGTCAACATCGTCCTACTCTTGAGATTGATGATGTAGCGACTGGGGAACATTGGTTTGGCTATCAAGCCTTAGCGCTTAAACTCATCGACGAATTAAAAACCAGCGATGATTATTTATTAGCACAGCTTAAACAACGCAAAGTCTATAAAGTGAAGTACGCTGTTCGTAAGTCGTTGGCTGAGAAAGCCGGATTGAGTGCCGCCACAGCCATCAATGCTTTGGTGCAACAGGCGAGCCGTTTGGTCATTTGGCGCTAAAGATGGATGCAAAATTTTGGTTAAATTGCTGGCAAAATAATCATTTGGGCTTTCAGTTGGAAGCCCCACATCCGATGTTAGTTGCGGCGATAGAGCGCTTACCCAGAGCGCAAAGAATTTTTGTTCCTTTGTGTGGCAAAAGTCCTGATCTACATTTTTTAGCACAACATTATGAAGTGATTGGTTCGGAATTGGCTGAAATTGCCTGCCACGATTTTTTTGCTGAAGCTGATCTGATTCCTAGCATATCCAGCCAAGGGCAGCATTCGATTTATCAATGTGGACCTTATAGTCTTTGGCAGGGAGATTTTTTCAGTTTACCCAATGCATTTTTCAGCAATATTGCATTGGTTTACGACAGAGCAGCCTTAATTGCACTGCCAGTGGAATTGCGAGAGCGATATGTAAGCAAACTTCGTCAACAGCTCCCAACGGCTACGATGTTGTTGATCAGTCTTAGTTACCCACAACATGAAAAAGTTGGTCCGCCGTTTAGTGTAAATGAAACTGAAATTTTACAGTTATTTGCTGGAGCGACGATTGAACTGTTGATGACACAGGATTTAACTAAGGTTGGATTTGCAAGACGTCGGTTTCAAACATCTTCTCTGATAGAGAGTTGTTGGTTAATTCATTGGTAAGATTGATGTGGGTTTTGAGACCATCCTACGGTGACAGGTGCACCGTAGGATTAAAAAATGATTAAAAATTGAGTTAATCTTTTTGATTGGCTTGAGGATCTTTATAGATCTCTTCGTCAAGAACATTTTCAGACTTGGCAACTAGGCATGAAACCATGGCATCTCCTGCCACATTGACGGCAGTCCTAGTCATGTCAAGAAGACGATCGACCCCTAAAATCAATGCAATACCATCAACTGGCACACCTACTTGCTCTAAAACCATGGCCAACATGACTAAACCTACCCCTGGCACTCCCGCTGTCCCGATAGAGGCTAGTGTCGCGGTAAGTATGACCATCATAAAATCAGCCATGGTTAAGTCCATATTGTAGGCATGAGCAATAAAGACAGTGGCTACACCTTGCATAATCGCAGTGCCATCCATGTTAATCGTTGCACCGAGAGGGACGGTAAAAGAAGAAACTTTATTATTAACGCCTAATTTATAGGTCGTTGTCGCCAAGTTGCTTGCCACAGTAGCATTACTACTCGAAGTGCTGAATGCGAACATTAAAGTTTCGCGCATCTTTTTAAAGAATATCAGAGGGTTCAACCGAGCAATAAACAGGATGAAAGCTCCATAGACGATAAAACCGTGGAACAGCAAGGTAAACAAGACAACTGAGAAATATTTACCGAGATTGAGCATGTCTGATAAATCTAAAGTGGTGAAAAGTTTCGCCATCAAAAAGAAAACGCCGTACGGTGAGAAGTGCATTACGATTTCAACAAGTTTCATGACCACAGTATTGAGATCTTCAAAAAATAATCTAATCCGTTCCCCGGTCTGTCCTGAAAGAGTAATGGCTAGACCAAATAATACTGCAAAAATAATAATTTGCAGCATCTCACCTTTGGCCATCGCATCGATAGGGTTTGATGGGAACATGTCAATAAACACTTGACTGATTGACTTAATTTCGCTGGGTTTGTAGGTAACTTCAGTTGGTAGGTTAAAACCAATGCCTAAACCGACAAGTTGCGCAAAAAATAAAGCTGCACTAATAGCTAGAGCTGTAGTTGTGATGAAGAAGAAAAGAGATTTTGCGCCAATTCTGCCCAATGCTGAGACATCTTTGAGTGATGCAGTACCGCAAACCAGTGAAACAAATACCAGTGGAACGACTAACATCTTTAAACTTGCTAAAAATATCTGACCGCCGACATGGAAAATCCCATCAACAAGAATTGACTTCAAGCCAAATTGAGAGGTTCCAACAACTAAAAAGGCATCCTGATTGTCTCCAACTATGAAACGAATACCAAAGCCAACCAATAGGCCTAAAAACATGGCGATTAAAATACGAGCGGTTAAACTAAATTTAGTATTTGTAGTCATTGGGTTTCTTAGGTTATAACTAAAATAAGAGTGCGTGTAATTTAACAGTTTCTGTTCAAAAAGAAAAATTTGCTTATTTTTAGCATTTAATGCTCATTAATTTGAAATTAATCAGATAAGATACAGAATTAACAAAATCTAATTATAAGAGTCAGCTAGGGAGAGTTTTCATGCGAAACATCCGGCAACTTCTCGTTGCGTTTTTGATGAGT
>JACCEA010783411.1_pt1 | contig 18145 bp, 19 predicted proteins | sample 7449851 | NCBI WGS metagenome assembly JACCEA01 (sample SAMN15323453, study PRJNA562643) | freshwater metagenome | isolation source: river surface water | place: USA:Blue River Watershed | collected 2017-08-18
AATGCTGAGGGCACCGATACCTATGAATTGAACAAAAACCTCTTGCTTACTGCTGGAGCGCGAGCAGATTCAGTTCCAAATCTAGAGATCGAAACTGGCGAGATTGTGGGTGCGGGCCACGCCAGCACCACTGGACGTTTTGATGATGAGCAGTTGTTTTATCTGATGTCGCGCGGTATTCCCATGGCAGATGCAAGAAGACTTGTCATTCGTGGTTTCTTCACTGAAATCATTAGCAAGATCGGCAATGAAGTGATTGAAGAGCGGTTGATGTCACGGATTGATGCCCAGCTGGAAAAGGTTGGTGCTTAATTGAGCAAAATTGAACTTAGCTATTCCTCTTTGCCGGAAGGAAAACCACAAAAGGTTGCGGTAGGAGATAAAGATGTTTGCGTTGCACGTATAGGTGAAGAGGTATTTGCTGTTGCAGATATGTGCACCCACGCAGAGGCCTCTTTATCTGAAGGTGATATTTCAAACTACAAAATCGAATGCTGGCTGCATGGCGCGGAGTTTGATCTTCGCACCGGAGAAGCCAAGACTCCACCAGCGGTTGAGTCACTAGAAACATTTGCAGTTCATCGTGATGGAGATACCGTCACGATTTCATCGAAGTAAAGGTCGGGAGCGAAAACATGTCACAACTTGTAATTAAGAATTTGCAGGTCGGAGTCGAAACAGAGTCCGGAATGACGGAAATCCTTCGCGGCGTTGACCTAACTATCAACTCCGGTGAAGTACATGCCATCATGGGGCCGAATGGTTCCGGTAAATCAACTTTGGCATATTCAATTGCTGGCCACCCGAAGTACACAATCACAGGTGGATCAGTCACATTGGATGGCGCAGATGTTTTGGAGATGAGCGTTGATGAAAGAGCCAAGGCGGGCATCTTCCTTGCCATGCAGTACCCAGTAGAGGTTCCGGGTGTTTCAGTTGCCAACTTCCTGCGTACCGCAGCAACCGCGTTGCGTGGTGAGGCGCCTAAGGTGCGTACCTGGGTGACTGAAGTGAAGGAAGCGATGTCCAAGCTAGCTATGGATCCTGCTTTCTCAGAGCGCAGCGTTAATGAAGGTTTCTCTGGTGGCGAAAAGAAGCGCCATGAAATTCTGCAAATGGAACTTCTCAAGCCAAAGATCGCCGTACTGGATGAAACAGATTCCGGTTTGGATGTTGATGCGCTCCGCATCGTCTCTGAGGGTGTAAATCGAGTTAAGTCTGAACAGAATTTGGGAATCATGTTGATCACCCACTACACAAGAATTCTGCGTTACATCAAACCTGACTTTGTGCATGTTTTTGCCGGCGGAAAGATTGTCGAAGAGGGCGGTCCTGAGTTGGCAGAGAGATTAGAGGAGAAGGGTTACGCGGAGTACGTCAAGGCGTAATCTCTAATTATCGTGAGCCATTTCGATGTTTCTGCGGTGCAGGCGGATTTTCCTATCCTCAAGCGCCCAATCCGCGGAAACAATCGATTGGTTTATTTGGATAGTGGTGCAACCTCGCAAAAGCCGAACTCTGTCTTGGATGCCGAGAGGGAGTTTTACACCCAACATAATGCGGCGGCCCATAGAGGGGCGCATCAGTTAGCTGAAGAGGCAACTGAGCTCTTTGAGGGGGCGCGAGAAAAGGTAGCGAGCTTTATTGGGGCTAAGGTTGATGAGGTTGTCTTTACAAAATCTGCAACTGAGAGCATAAACCTGGTTGCTTACTCCTTTGGAAATGCACAGCCTGGCTCCAAATTTCATATCAAGGCAGGGGATCGAATCGTAGTTTCAGAGATGGAACATCACGCCAATCTGATTCCATGGCAAGAGCTGGCCAAACGAACCGGTGCTGAGTTGGTGTGGCTATCAGTATCTGATGAAGGCAGGTTGGATCTGACCAATGCCGAAGTAATTATCAATTCGAGAACTAAGGTCGTTGCACTGACCCACCAATCAAATGTTTTGGGGACCATAAATCCCATAAATGAAATTGCAAAGTATGTCAGAGCTGTAGGCGCTCATTTTGTTCTAGATGCCTGCCAGTCAGTTCCACACTACGCTGTCGATGTTAAGAGTTTGGATGTTGATTTCATTGCATTTTCAGGGCACAAGATGTTGGGGCCAACCGGTGTTGGCGTGCTTTGGGGCAAGCAGGAGTTGCTTGATGAAATGCCGCCATTTTTAACGGGCGGATCGATGATTGAAACAGTAACGATGGAAAGTGCTACTTATCTTCCCGCACCAAAGAGGTTTGAGGCTGGAGTCCCAAATATGGCACAGGCGGTCGGCCTCGCAGCTGCGATTGATTATCTAAATAAGGTTGGCTTGGAGAATATTCATCTTCATGAAGTGGCTCTGACAAGGGCTTGCATCGCCGAGCTATCTCGAATTCCCCAATTGAAAATTGTGGGCCCGACTGATTTGCAGCAACGTGGAGGAGTGGTTTCCTTTACCATCGACGGTGTTCACCCTCATGACCTGGGTCAAGCACTAGATCAGTATGGGATCGCGGTTCGTACCGGCCATCACTGCGCCTGGCCATTGATGAGAAGATTCAAAGTGGTCGCGACAACCCGTGCCTCGTTTTATCTCTACAACGATTTAGCTGATGTAGATGCTCTAGTAACTGGAGTGGAACGCGCTAGAGATTACTTTTTGGGGCGTTAATGGAGTTAGATTCTTTATATCAAGAGGTTATTCTCGAGCATTACAAGCGACCTCATAACAAGGGATTGTTACCTAATCAAACAGTACAGGTTCATCACATCAATACCTCATGCGGCGATGAAGTAACCCTCAATCTAAAAATGATTGATGGGGACCTCGCTGAAATCTCATGGGATGGAGTGGGCTGTTCCATTTCTCAAGCGAGCACATCAGTTGTCTCAGAGTTGCTGAGAGGCAAAAGTGCTGAAGCTGCTCTTTCAGTGATTGATACCTTTCAGGCTATGTTGCAGAGTAAAGGTAACGATCAGGGAGATGAAGCAATACTTGAAGATGGAGTTGCATTTGCGGGGGTCGCCAAGTTTCCCGCCCGTGTAAAATGTGCGCTATTGGGATGGATGGCTACTAAGGATGCGATCTCTCAAGCGCTTGCCATAACCGGCATTGATGCAAAAAAGGAGCAGAGATGAGTACATCATTAGCGGATGTAACCGAGGCGATGAAGGATGTTATCGATCCTGAGTTGGGTATCAATGTTGTAGACCTCGGTCTCATTTACGACATCTCAATTGATGATGCGAATGTCGCAGTTCTTGACATGACCCTAACCTCTGCTGCCTGCCCATTGCAGGATGTGATTGAGGATCAAACTCGTTCGGTACTGCAAGATTTGGTCTCCGACGTGAAAATTAATTGGGTTTGGATGCCACCTTGGGGCCCCGACAAGATTACTGATGATGGGCGAGAACAACTAAGGGCAATTGGCTTTACTGTTTAACTGCCAGCGCAATTCTCTGAAATACATCGCTTTGCACTAGGGTAATTTCATGTCCCAACAAGCGCTGTGGATGTCCTTTAGATCTTTGACCCAGGATCAATCAGTTAAAGATCAAAAGTTGAAGCCGGGCACTGTAAAACGAATAGCGTCATATGCTCTTCCTTACAAGAGAAACCTGCTTCTCTTCCTCGTCACAGTAATTATTGATGCCTTGTTGGTGGTCACAACCCCATTACTTCTAAAGCGGCTCATTGATGAGGGTGTTATCCCCGGGGATTCCAATCTTGTCACCAGGCTTGCTCTTCTAGTTGGCGCAATCGCAATCGCAGATGCTCTGATCAGCATGATAGGTAGATGGTTTTCCGCACGAATTGGCGAAGGGTTAATTTATGACCTGCGCACTCAAGTGTTTCAGCACATTCAGCGACAATCAATTGCATTCTTTACTAGGACGCAAACCGGCGCTTTGATCTCGCGGATTAATTCAGATGTGATTGGGGCTCAACAAGCCTTTACAACAACCCTGTCAGGCTTGGTGAGCAATGTGCTGACATTGACTTTAGTTGTTGCAACGATGTTATTTCTGTCTTGGCAAATCACCTTGGTTTCGCTAGTGCTGCTACCGCTCTTTTTGATTCCGACAAAATGGGTGGGTCGCAGATTGCAGAAATTGACTAGGGACTCCTTTAATCTAAATGCCGAGATGTCTGCCACCATGACTGAACGATTTAATGTCTCGGGTGCTCTCCTGGTATCTCTTTATGGTGACCCAAGAGCGGAGAACCAATACTTTTCAAGCCGGGCTCGCAAGGTTGCAGATATAGGAATAACTATCGCACTTCTTAATAGGCTGTTCTTTATCGCTTTGACCTCAATTGCTGCGGTTGCTACAGCCTTCGCATATGGTGTCGGTGGGCATTTGGCGATTAATGAGAGGATTTCACTAGGAACGCTTCTGGCAATCACAGCTTTGCTAGCCCGTCTATATGGACCATTGACGGCGCTCTCCAACGTGCGGGTTGATGTAATGACCGCTCTAGTTTCCTTCGAGCGAGTATTTGAGGTTTTGGACCTCATACCGATGGTCAGAGACAAAGCCGATGCAAAGCCTTTACCAAACTCCGCGCTTGAAATTGAATTCAGCAACGTAAAGTTTTCATATCCTCGGGCAGAAGAGATCTCACTTGCTTCCTTAGAGTCGGTTGCTAAACCAGAGTTGGTACAAAGTGGCGAAATACTAAAGGGAATCTCTTTTGCAGCTCCAGCTGGAACGATGACCGCCCTTGTTGGCTCATCAGGTGCGGGAAAAACTACAATCACTTCCTTGCTCGCCCGACTTTATGATGTCACGGAGGGTGCAATAAAGATAAACCAGGTTGATTTACGGGATTTACAGCTTCAATCCTTGCGAGATGCAATCGGTGTAGTTACACAAGATGCTCATATGTTCCATGATTCAATTGCGGCAAATCTGCGATACGCCAAGTCAGATGCAACTGAGGCAGAGATGCAAGGCGCATGTGAAGCGGCACAAATTTGGGATTTGATTAGATCGCTGCCAAACGGATTTGAAACCGTAGTAGGGGAGCGCGGTCACCGCTTGTCTGGCGGAGAGAAGCAGCGCCTGGCTATCGCACGCCTGTTGTTGAAGGCTCCTCGAATTGTGGTTCTTGATGAAGCTACCGCACATTTGGATTCAGAGAACGAGGCCTTGGTCCAAGAGGCGTTAGCAACCGCATTGAAGGGCCGAACTAGTCTTGTGATCGCGCATCGACTTTCAACAGTGCGAGCAGCAGATCAAATTTTGGTGATTGATGATGGCTTAGTTAAAGAGCGGGGCCGACACGAAGAACTGTTAGCCAAAAATGGAATCTACTTCGATCTTCATCAACGTCAGAGTTTTTCGGCTTGAGGCCTGCGTTCCTCTCTTATCACTAGGAATAGAGCAAGCAGTACCAGCAATCCAAAGATCAGCCACTGAAGTGAATACGCCAAGTGTGGGCCATCAGTTATCGTCGGCAAAGGTGCAGGCACCTTCGGGTCAAATTGTGGATTAGAGCTTGAGATTAAATCGAGGTACACATCGCTAGTCTTGACCGATTCGGTAGCGTTCCATTTCTGTAATTGTTGTGAGTTCTCACCACTTGGTACAGCGAAAACGCTTCCCGCCACCCTATCCTCGATGTTCTCTATCCTCACCCTGGTAAGAATTTCAACCTGCTCACCGGTTACGGGCTGGGTAACTGGCGCGGTCAAAGCATCTTTGCCAGCTATTACCCATCCACGGTCTACCCAATAGAGATTGTTCTGGTCAGATTTAAAAAGTGTTATGACTCCAAATCCATACTTGCCTTCGTGATATCTGTTGCGCAAAAGAATTTCTTTATCGGGGATGAAACTGCCCGTTATTGAGAGCTTGCGCCAAGCGCGCGAGGAGTCTTCTAAGGAGTTGAGCTGAGATTCATCTAATGTACTTTTTTCAACATTGGCTGTAATCACAGAGTTCTTTGCATGCCTTGCTTGATGACGGTCGTACTGCCACATTGCTCCCTGAACGCAGGCGAATAGCAGCACTACAGCTAAAGCTGTTGCGGTAAGGATTTTGCGCACTAGGAAAAGTTAGTTAATTTCTCGTTTGGAACTTAGTAACTTCGCTTCGCCACGAATTGTCTCTCGGCCGCCGTTGGCGACAATTACGGAAACATATGGCAGAACTACCGCTCCAAAGAGAAAGAACCACCTGTAGGGACTTGGCGTAAAAACCGCCAAAAGGAAACATGCGGTGCGAACCATCATTGAAATGAAGTAACGTTTTTGCCGCCCGGGAAGATCCTCTGATAGAGCCGAGCCAGCCTGAGTAATGCTTTGAAACTCTTGCTCACCTTTACCTGGCTTCATGGCTTAAGAGTAGGTGGCTCACGTAGAAGCCGCATATCGACCGCGCTGATTTTGAGCCTTCTCCAAGGATGGGTACTATCTGGGCATTGGTCTAAAGACCAACATGAAGTGGAGCTCGCCGCTCCCACCTACCTCGCGTCTAAGCGAGCTGGTCAAGAGAAAAACCCCGATGGGGCATTTCCGCGGCTGACTTCCTTCATGGCTGTTTAAACCTGAAAGGAATACTTATCAGCACTGCAGAACCACGTATCAATGATCGAATTCGCGTTGCGGAGATTCGTTTGATTGGTGCATCTGGAGAACAAGTTGGCGTTGTGTCTATAGATGAAGCGCTACGTATGGCCGATGAATACGGGTTGGATCTCGTAGAAATCGCGCCAGAAGCAAACCCTCCAGTTTGCAAAATCATGGATTTCGGAAAATACAAGTACGAGATCGCGCAAAAGGCACGCGAGGCCAGACAGAACCAAACCCACATTGTGGTTAAGGAAATCCGTATGGGCCTAAAGATTGAGAATCATGATTACGAAACCAAGAAAAACCATATTGAAAAGTTCTTACTTGGTGGCGATAAAGTGAAGGTAACTGTTCAATTTAAGGGACGTGAACAGACTAGACCAGAGATGGGGTTCAAGTTATTGCAACGCCTCGCAGAGGATGTGGCAGCAACTGGATTCGTTGAATTCGCTCCTAAACGTGAAGGTCGCAGCATGACAATGGTGCTGGGTCCGGTAAAGAAGAAGAGCGAAGCATTGGCCGAGGCAAAGCGCGCACGCGCAGCTAAAGCCAAACCAGAAGAGAATTAAAAGTAGAAAAAACGGAGGAAGATAATGCCAAAGATGAAAACACATAGTGGTGCGAAGAAGACTTTTCGCGTCACCGGAAGCGGAAAGATCGTGCATGAGCGCGCTGGCAAGCGTCACCTCCTAGAGCGCAAATCTTCACGCGTAACTCGCCGTCTATCTAAGGATCAGACCGCAAATGATCGCAACGCTTTCTCAGCTAAGCGTTTGCTTGGAATGAAGTAGGGGGATAGAAAATGGCTAGAGTAAAACGTGGTGTCCACGCAGCAAAGAAGCGTCGTACAACCCTCGAGCGTGCTAGCGGTTATCGCGGTCAGCGTTCCCGTCTATTCACAAAGGCAAAGGAGCAGGTAACTCACTCTCTCGTCTATGCCTTCAATGATCGTAAGGATAAGAAGGGTGATTTCCGCCAGCTTTGGATCACTCGCATCAATGCTGCGAGCAGAGCAAATGGAATGACTTACAACCGTTTCATCCAAGGCCTTAAGGCTGCTGGTGTTGAGGTTGATCGTCGCGTACTTTCCGATCTTGCGACCAATGATCCAGCTGCATTTACCGCATTGGTTGAGGTAGCACGCAAGAACGTAAAAGTTTCATAAACCCAATTCCATAAACCCAAGTCAGAGAATGATTACGAGCCTTCATTCGTCTCATGTAGAGACGGTGAAGGCTCTTTTGGGTTCTAGGGGAGCTAAAGCCAGAAAAGAATCTGGTTGCTATGTAATTGAAAGTCTGCAAAATATCGAATCAGTTTTAGATAACGCTGCTGATCAAGTTCAAACTCTGTATTACACCGCAGAGGGCTTAAATCGTTTAAGTGGCAAGCAACTGCATAACGTAGAGCTGGTCGAGGTTTCTTCCGAGGTCATGAAGGCGATGGCCGATACGGTTACACCACAAGGCTTATTGGCTATCGCAAAAATTCCACATCATGAGTTAGAAGAGTTCAACTTCTACAACAAAGAGCGGTTAAAGATCGCCTATTTCTGGCAGATTCAAGATCCAGGCAATGCTGGAACAGTGGTCAGAGCCGCAGATGCTTTTGGATTTGATGCAGTGTGTTTCTCTCCTGAAAGTGTTGATGTGTACTCTCCGAAGGTAGTTAGATCTACAGCAGGATCGCTTTGGCAGATCCCCGTGTTTGAAGAGGTTTCTGCCTCTCAGATGCAAAGCTTTGCAAATCAAAACAACTGCCAGTTGTTTGCCGCAGAGGGTCAAGGCGATGTTGAATTGAGAGATGCTGTTAATTCGGCAAAAGGTGGCAAGGCGGTTTGGGTGTTTGGAAATGAAGCCCGCGGTTTACCACACTCCTTAATCAGCGAGATGGGGGCGCAGGCGGTTCGCATACCAATCTCTGAACGGGTCGAGAGCCTGAATCTGGCAACCGCTGCAGCGGTAGTTATGTACGCGGTAAGCGACGCAGCAAAATAGCCACGATTCCAGCTCTCTTATTAGTAAGATTTCGAAGTGTCTTCTATGAATCAAGAAATTGAAGCGATAAAGAATCAGGCGTTGGCTGCCATCGATCAAGCAACTTCCCTAGATGAACTCAAAGAGGTAAAGATTGCTCACGTTGGAGATCGCTCTCCAATTGCCCGGGCAAATCAAGGCTTGGCACAGGCTCCCAGTGAACAGAGAGCCGAGCTAGGCAAGTTAATCGGAACTGCGAAATCTACAATTAACCAAAGGTTTGAGGCGAGAGAACGTTTTCTTGTGGCCGAGCGAGATTCTCGGGTGCTACAAGAGGAAAAAGTAGATGTAACCCTTCCCACTGCAAGAAAACCAAAAGGTGCGCTACATCCGCTTACGATTTTGAGCAACGAAATCTCTGATCTATTCATCGGGCTGGGATATACAGTTCAAGAAGGTCCGGAGATGGAATCTTCATGGCTCAACTTCGATGCCTTGAACATTCCTGCAGATCATCCAGCGCGCACAATGCAAGACACTTTCTTCATTGACCCAATTGATTCAGGTCTTGTTATGCGAACCCATACCTCACCAGTACAAGCGCGAACTATGTTGGAAAATGAACCTCCTATCTACGTGATTTGTCCCGGACGCACTTACAGGGCGGATGAATTGGATGCGACACATACCCCTGTTTTCAATCAGGTAGAGGGTTTGGTGGTGGACAAAGGAATCACTATGGCTCATTTAAAAGGGACCTTAGATCACTTTGCCGCCAAGATTTTCGGTCCAGATGTAACTACCCGAATTAGACCTTCATTTTTCCCATTTACTGAACCTAGCGCTGAGGTTGATTTCTTCTATAACGGTCGATGGATCGAGTGGGGCGGATGCGGCATGGTCAATCCCAAGGTGCTTCAGGCTTGCGGAATTGATTCCAAGATTTACTCCGGCTTTGCATTTGGCATGGGATTAGAACGCACCCTGATGGTTAGACACGGAATTACCGACATGCATGACATCGTCGAGGGAGATGTTCGTTTCTCTCGTCAGTTTGGCTTAGGTGCGCGATGAAACTCCCACTTTCCTGGCTGTCTGAGTTCATCACCTTTACAAAAAAGACAACACTTGACCAAATCGTCGAAGGATTTGTAAAGGTTGGTTTTGAGGTTGAAGGTGTAGAAAACCCAGCTGGCAACATCAAAGGGCCTTTAGTGATTGGCCAAGTTGTTTCAATAGAAGAGTTATCGGAGTTCAAAAAACCAATTCGCTATGTTGCTCTGAACTGCGGTGAAAAGAGCTTGCGATATGTGGTTTGTGGCGCAACCAATTTCAAAGAACATGATTTTGTCATTGTTGCGATGCCGGGAGCGGTTTTGCCTGGCGGGTTTGCGATTGCGACAAGAGAAACTTATGGCAAGACCAGTAATGGAATGATTTGTTCTGCCCGCGAGCTAGGGATTGGTGATGATCACAGTGGCATCATGGTTTTGGATGCGAAAAAGGCCAAGCCAGGGGCTAATGCCATCACATATCTCGGTATTGACGATCCAGTTATCGATATCGCGGTAAACCCGGATCGTGGTTACGCAATGAGCATTCGAGGCGCAGCCCGCGAGTTGGCGATGGCCTTGAATCTGGAGTTTAAAGATGTAAACAGCAAATCCTTAATCAGCGCCTTAGATAGGAAAAAGAAGAGTGGCAAGCCAGTTTCAGCTTTGATCTCAGACCTCTCGGGTGCTTCCAGAATTTATCTGCGATCGCTAATTGATGTAGATCCGCTGCAGCCAACACCAGATTGGATGGCGCGTCGATTAGTGCAATGCGGTATGCGCTCCATTTCCTTAGCGGTCGACATTACAAATTACGTCATGCTAGAACTGGGACAGCCTCTTCATGCCTTTGACGCTGCAAAAATACAGGGTTCACTTCGGGTGCAGAGAGCGGGCAAATATAAAGAGTTTGTCACGCTAGATAATGTAAAGAGAAAACTAAATTCTGAAGATTTAGTCATCGCTGATGATAAAAAAGTTCTTGCGTTGGCGGGGACGATGGGCGGTCTTGATTCCGAGGTTTCCGAATTCACGTCAAGCATCGCTTTAGAGGCAGCGCATTTCACGCCTATGGCCGTAGCGCAGAACTCCCGACGTCATGTATTGAGCTCGGAAGCATCCAGGAGATTTGAGCGAGGTGTTGATCCGGAGCTAGCCGAAATTGCCTCGGCGCGGGCCGCTTTGTTGTTAATTGAATTTGCAGGTGCGAAATATGTTGGCAGTTCCAAGAAGGCCACCCCGATAAAGATTCGTACCGCCTCTTTCTCTTCACTAGAGATTTCAGAGCTGATCGGTTGTAGTTACTCCGATAAAGAGGTCCAACTAGCACTGGTAAAAATTGGTTGCAAGTTGAGGAAATCGGGCAAGAAGTGGATTGTTTCGATACCAAGCTGGCGCCCAGATCTGAACAATATGCCAGATTTTGCCGAAGAGGTTGCAAGATATTTTGGTTACCAACGAATTCCTTCAGTATTGCCAACCGTTAAGCCGGCGAAAAGCGGAGCCAGCGGTTTGACACCTATTCAACAACGTAAACGGAGCATGGCATTACAGTTAGCGGCTCGTGGACTGGTTGAAGTTCATAACTATCCCTTTGTTAGCGCCAAGCAGATGGAGTTGTTTGCTTTTACGGGGGATCGAGCAAAGACTTTCCGTATCGCCAATCCAATGTCCGAGGAAATGCCATTTCTACGCACTCACTTGACACCAGGTCTTCTCGCCACTGCAGCACGGAATTTGGCGCGTGGAGAAAAATCAGTAGCATTATTTGAAACAGGATTGGTCTTTAGAAATACTGAGAAACTCATTTCAGCTGGAAACATTCCAACCTCAAAGAGGCCGACTGCGGCACAGATCAAGAAGATCTATGAAAGTGTCCCAAAGCAAGCTTTACACATAGCTGGAGTCCTAGCAGGTGAGTTCGATCAAGCTGGATGGTGGGGAAGTGGCAGAAGCGCAGAATGGACCGATGCACTGGATGTTGTTTCTGAATTGATCTCATTGACAGGAAATGAGTTCAGCCTTCGTAATGTTGAGTTAGCACCATGGCATCCCGGTAGATGCGCTGAGTTCCTGGTAAATGGCAAAGCGGTCGCACATGCAGGAGAAATACATCCAAGAATTGTCTCCGAACTTGGCCTACCTGCCAGAACAGTGGCGTTTGCGTTGGTAATGGATGCGCTACCTTTTGCAGAGCCAGTAAGAGCGGTACCGGTTGTCACAATGCCTGCAGCAATTCAGGACATCTCTTTGTTTGTCCCTCAGGAGGTTTCTGCCGATCAAGTTAAGGCAGCGTTAGTTCAAGGAGCCGGGGAGTTGTTAGAGAGCATTCAATTATTTGATCGCTACCAGAAACCTGGAGAGCAGCAGGTATCTCTAGCCTTCACTTTGGTGTTCCGTGCCTCTGATCGGACTCTTACCTCTGATGAAGTATCGGCACTGCGCGTTGCTGCTGGCGAGCAGGCGGTAAAGAGCTGCCAGGCGGTGCTTCGAACCTAGTTGCATAAATATGCATTGTTTTGCATAAATATGCAGATGCCTGATACCCTTCCGCCATGCGTGCAGGGATAGTAGGAGCCAGCGGATATGCGGGTGGGGAGTTATTGCGTCTGCTTGAATCCCATCCAGTTTTCGCCGTGGAATACCTCGCCGCCGGCAGTAACGCAGGGGAGTTAATTACAGATGTCCACTCACATCTAATTGGCTATTCAAGTAAAAGATTCTCACAGACGGATATCAAAGAGATTAACAAATGCGAGTTAGTTTTCTTGGCTTTACCTCACGGTGAATCAGCCAAGCTGGTTAAAGAGATTTCAAGCTCAGTCAAAATAGTTGATCTCGGGGCAGATTATCGTTTACAAAATCCAGAGGCTTGGAAAAAGTACTATCAAATGGAACATGCAGGAACTTGGGTATATGGATTGCCTGAACTTCCCAACAAGAGAGAGCAGATCTTAAATTCGAATCGAGTAGCCAACCCGGGTTGCTACGCCACCGCGATTGCACTAGCAGCCGTTCCTGCTGTGCAAAGCGGCGAGGTTGATGCAGAGGATATTGTGGTGGTAGCCGCCAGTGGAACAACTGGCGCTGGTAGGTCGGCAAAGATAAATCTCAGTGCAAGTGAGATTATGAATTCAATGAGCTCCTACAAATTTGGTGGAGTACATCAACATACCCCTGAAATCGAAGAGAGTCTGCAGGGTTACAGTGCACAAAAAGTCAAGCTTTCCTTCAATCCGATGTTAGCTCCGATGCCGCGTGGAATCTTGGCCACGGTAACCATGAAAAGCAGCTTAAATGAAACTCAGGCCAGAGAGTTGTATTCGCGTTTTTATGAGAGTGAAACCTTTGTACATCTATTGGATGAGAAGAGAATGCCGGAGACATCATCTTTGATTGGATCTAATGGCGTACATCTCCAGGTTGCGGTTGATTCACACACCTCGCGCCTTCTTATTTCAGTGGCTATTGATAACTTGGGCAAAGGTGCTGCGGGGCAAGCCCTGCAAAATGCCAATCTAATGTGTGGTTTTTCCGAATCGACTGGATTAACAAGCACAGGAATCGGGCAATGAGCGCAGAAGCAAATGGGTTGCCAAAAGGTTTTGTCGGTGCAGGCGTAGCCGCTGGCATCAAGTCCTCTGGCGCTTCTGACCTGGCCTTAATCATTAATAAAGGACCGCAAAAATTCGGTACCGCTGTCTTCACCTCCAATCAAGTAGTTGCAGCACCTGTAGTTTGGAGTCGACAGGTTGTAAAGGATTCAACGGTTAGTGCTGTTGTTCTTAATAGCGGAGGCGCTAATGCGTGTACTGGTCCAGAAGGTTTTGCTGACACGCATAAAACCGCTGAGATGGTCGCTGAATTGAATGGCCTTTCCGCCAGCGACATAGTTGTTTGCTCGACCGGCTTGATAGGCGTTCGTCTTCCTATGGAAAAGATTTCCTCTGGTGTGCAAGTGGTGAGTAGTGGCTTAACCATGGACTCATTGCGTTCGGTTGCTGAAGCCATAATGACAACGGATTCAAAGCCGAAAATTTCGACTCTAACTCATGGACAAGTGCAATTCGCGGGCATTGCGAAAGGAGCAGGAATGTTGGCACCAGCGCTAGCCACCATGCTCTCTGTTGTCATGACCGATGCCGTAGTCAATCAAGCAGAGGCGAGAGAATGCTTTGCGGAGGCCGTGGAGAAGAGTTTTAACCGTATTGATTCGGATGGCTGTACATCCACCAATGACACAGTTCTTTTCATGGCTTCAGGCGCATCAGGTGTTGCCTTGAGTAAGACAGAGCTCCAGCAATGTTTAGCTCAAGTTACATCAGATTTAGCAGCACAATTGATAGCTGATGCAGAGGGTCACTCTAAAGTTATTTCCATTACGACGAAGAACGCAAAATCAGAGCGAGATGCGGTAGAAATTGGAAGAGCATGCGCTCGGAATAATCTTCTGAAATGTGCGTTGCACGGCGAAGACCCAAACTGGGGTCGGGTTTTAGCGGCGATAGGGACAACTAACGCAGTATTGGATCCCTTAAATATTGATGTGAGTCTTAATGGAGTTAAAGTTTGTCGCGCTAGCGCACCGGGCGAGGATCGCTCTCTAGTGAATATGTCAGCGGAGTTAATCGAGATTGAAATTGATTTACATATGGGCAATCAATCCGCAACTATCTGGACCAATGATCTAACCGCAGAGTATGTCCACGAGAACTCGGCTTACGCGACATGATTGTTATCAAGTTTGGCGGACATGCTATGGGCGAAAATGCATCACTATGGATGCAGGAGCTTGCCCATCGCTTTAAGGCGGGGGAGCGCTTCGTGATTGTTCACGGAGGTGGGCCTCAAATTGACCAAGAGCTCAAACTCCGCGGGATTGAAAAGAAGATGATTAATGGTTTTCGATTTACCGACAAGGAGACCATGCAGGTTGTAGAGATGGTTCTCACGGGAACTGTGCTGAGATCGGTGGTTAGATCTTTAGTCCAAGTGGGTTTGCCTGCGGTCGGGATAACTGGAAGTGATTCGAAGCTTCTGCAAGTTGATTACAAGGACAAAGAGAATCTTGGGCTCGTTGGGGTAGTAAAGAAGGTTAATAGCAAGATTCTTCACGATCTATTGGATATGGGTTACTTACCGGTTATCTCTCCGGTGGCAAATGACTCTAATGGAGTTGCCTTAAACATAAATGCAGATTTGGCGGCTGGCGCAATTGCCGGAGCCCTGCGTGCCAATCAAATGTTATTTTTGACTGATGTGCCTGGAATTTATGCAAACTGGCCGGACCAAGGCTCTCTCATTGATTCGATTGAAGTTAACGAACTCAAAAAAATCGCCTTTTCGGAAGGAATGATTCCCAAGGTGGAGGCTGCAATTAATGCGATTGAGGCTGGAGCGCTGTCTAGCAGGGTTTTAGATGGTAAATCGCTGGATAGTTTTGTTTCAGCTCTAAATGGAGAAGGTGGCACATGGGTGCACCCATAAGAAAACGAGCGAGTGAAATTGCAATTGATGTTCAAACTCGTTGGCAAAAATCTATGCAGCTCAATTATGGAACTCCAAACCTTCAGCTGGAACATGGCAAAGGTTTAGAGGTGTGGGACATAAACGGGAAGAAGTATTTGGATTTCCTCGGTGGTATCGCTACCAACATAATGGGACATAACAACACAAAGGTAGTCAAAGCAATCTTAGATCAATCCAAAAAACTGTCACATGTCAGCAATTTTTATGCACATGCTCCGGGAATGGAATTGGCGGAGCAGTTAATCCAAATGACCGGCGTTGATTCTGCGCGAGTTTTCTTTTGCAATTCAGGGGCGGAGGCCAATGAAGCAGCCTTGAAATTGTCCAGACTAACTGGGCGAACCGGCGTGGTCGCAGCAAAAGGCGCTTTTCACGGCAGAACCATGGGAGCGCTGTCATTAACCGGCCAACCAAGTAAGAGAAACCCCTTTAAACCTTTGCTCCGCAAAATAAAACATGTCGATTTCGGAGATACAAAAGCTTTGAAACGTTCGGTTTCAAGAAGAACCGCAATGGTGATTCTGGAACCAATAATGGGTGAGGCTGGCGTGGTTGTTCCACCCTCTGGATACTTGAAAGCTGCAAGAGAGATTTGTGATGCAAAAGGCGCCCTTCTGGTTATCGATGCAGTACAAACCGGGATGGGCAGAACGGGTAGTTGGTTTGGCTACGAAGATGAAGGAATAACTCCAGATGTCATAACAATTGCAAAAGGTATTGGAGGCGGACTTCCTTTAGGAGCAATGATTGCAATTGGTAAGAGTGCGCAATTAATGCAGCCTGGTATGCATGGAACAACCTTTGGGGGTAATCCAATTAGTTGCTCGGCAGCGTTGGCGGTAATTGATCAGATTCGTTCTGGAAATCATCTCCAGCTCAATAAGGTTAAAGGGGCATTGATTAGAAACCTGATATCGCCAATTGTTGGAGTCAAAGAGGTCCGTGGAAAAGGTTTGTTGATTGGCATTGTATTGCAATCCAACCAGGCAAAAACGGTTTCAGAAAAACTCCAAAAGTTAGGGTTCCTGACAAATCCTGCCAGCGACAATGTAATTCGTATTGCGCCTGCATTCATCGTCAGTGAAGCTCAGATCATGAAATTTGTGGCCGCATTTAATGATGTTTGTGAGGAGGTCTTCCATGGCTAAACGAGCAGCAATTTCATCCAATGCCAGACGCGCCTTGGTGATCTCGTATGTAGCAAAAGGACTCGTGCACTCACAAAGTGATTTGGTGGATTTATTGGCAGATGAGGGAGTCGAAGTTACGCAAGCAACTGCAAGTAGAGATCTCGAATTGGTAGGTGCCGTCAGAGGCAAAGATGATCAAGGCAGGATGCGATATCTGATCTTGGATCCAAATGCTTCGCCCGCAGGAGTCGGCGGTAGAGTTTCTGAAAACTTGATTTTGAGCATAACCGCAAGTGGCAACTTAGTGGTGGTGAAAACCCCTCCAGGGGGAGCACAGTTACTGGCTAGTTTGATTGATCGCGCTACAGCCAATGGGGAGCTTTCCTCTGCACTTGGAACAATTGCTGGAGATGACACCGTGTTGGTTGTTTCCAGATCTGCTACGGGCGGTAAGAATTTGATTTCAGATCTCAGGAAATACCTTGCCGGTAGTGAAAACCTTAAGAAAGCGAGACGCAGATGACTCTTTGGGGCGGCAGATTTAATTCAGGAGTTGATGCTGCAGTATTCAATCTTTCTCGAAGTATTCAATTTGATTGGCGACTAGCCCCTTACGATTTACGTAGCTCGTTGGCTCACATTCAGGTTTTGGAACAAAATGGGATTGTCACTAATGAGGTTGCGGCCCAGTTAAGAAAAGCGATCAAGCAGTTGCTAGCTGAAGTAAACGAGGGAAGCTTTTCCCCGTTACCTGAGGATGAAGATGTTCATTCCGCTTTAGAGCGAGGATTGAAAGAGAAGCTCGGCGATATCGGGGGTGCAATTAGGGCGGGACGATCTAGAAACGACCAGGTTGCCACTGATTTTCGCTTGTACTTGATTGACCACATGATTGAGTTGGCAGAGCAATTACTTGAACTAGAGAAAGCAATAATTGAACTAGCCCAACAGTATGTCGAAGATATCGCTCCCGGGTTTACCCACCTGCAACATGCTCAGCCCATCTCTTTCGCCCATGAAGTAGCCAAGCATGCCCATGCTTTCGGACGTGATATTTCAAGAATCAAAGATTGGTTGAATCGAAGTAACTATTCACCTCTTGGATCTGGTGCGTTAGCTGGGTCCTCTTTGCCTTTGACGCCGGAGGTCTCTGCAAAAAATCTAGGCTTTGCTGGAGTAATCCCAAACAGTATTGACGCGGTATCTGATCGCGATTTTGCAGCCGAGGCACTATTCATAATGGCGACAATTGGCGTACATCTTTCACGTATCGGAGAAGAGTGGTGCTTGTTAAGCAGTACCGAGTTTGGCTGGGCGGTAGTCGATGATGCGTTTGCTACCGGCTCATCAATAATGCCTCAGAAGAAAAATCCAGATGTTGCCGAATTGGCTCGTGGTAAGGCCGGAAGATTTATTGGGAATCTGACCGGTTTACTCGCGGTTTTAAAGGGAATGCCATTTGCCTACAACCGAGATTTACAGGAGGACAAGGAGTTCGTCTTTGATTCTGTGGAAAATCTTCTACTACTGATTCCTCCTGTGGCCGGAATGATTGCCACCACAAAATTCGACCGCGCGAAAATGAAGGCAGCCGCACCACTCGGATTTTCCTTAGCTACAGAGATTGCTGATTACTTAGTGAAGCAAGGTGTTCCATTCTCCGAGGCACATGAAGCCGCTGGTACATGCGTGAAGATTTGTGATTCTCGTGGCATCGCTTTGCATGAGCTAAGTGATCAAGAATTGCTGAGTGCTCATCCAAAGTTAGGCCCTTCAGTTCGCACAGCGCTGGATCTTGCAGGTGCGGTCAACGGACGAACCTCTATTAATTCAGCAAGTCCAACGAGTGTCAGGAATCAGCTTTCGAATTTAGCTGAGAGCCTCAAGAAAGATA
>JACCEA012216605.1_pt1 | contig 18134 bp, 30 predicted proteins | sample 7449851 | NCBI WGS metagenome assembly JACCEA01 (sample SAMN15323453, study PRJNA562643) | freshwater metagenome | isolation source: river surface water | place: USA:Blue River Watershed | collected 2017-08-18
AGAAATACTTGCCAGTTTACCGGCTGGCGTTTCTGCTATGGTAACAGGCAACAAATCAAATGAAAGAGAAAAAATAATACGGGATTACAAATCTGGGAAAATACGTTATATCGTCAATTGTGAAGTGCTAACTGTTGGATTCGATGACCCTAAGACCGACACAATAGCAATACTTAGGAAAACAGAATCATCTTCTCTATATTTGCAAATTTGCGGAAGAGCTGTCAGGCCGATATATGCACAAGGTTATGACTTAGAAACAAAAGAAGGAAGGATTCAGGCTATTGCAGCAAGCGGGAAAACAGAAGGGTTAATCTTAGATTACACTTCGGATAATTTTGATTTTCATTTTCCAGATCATGATATTGATAATCCACAAGTTAACACATACAAAAAAAAGTCAGGAGGAAAATTAATCACTGCAACTTGTCCTGACTGTTCGACAGAGAACGAGTTTACAGCGCGTAAAAATGATGATGGATTTGCTATTGACAATGCTGGTTATTTTATCGACCTAATGGGTGAGCGTATTAATACAGATTTTGGGCCTATGCCAGCACATCACGGAAGGAGGTGCTATGGGCAGACATTGATTAAGGGTGAGTTCATTCTTTGTGGCTATTTTTGGTCACATAAGGAATGTCCAGAGTGCTTTGAGAAAGCGGATATCACTGCGCGGCATTGTCCTAATGGCCACGAGCTAATAAATCCCAATGACAAGCTAATAGGCGACTTCGTACCAGAAAAGCGCGACCCTTACGCAATACAGACAGATAAGGTTCTAGCATGGAACCAGAAGAAAACATTAACAAAGAAAGGTGAGGACATGCTAGTAATTGACTGGATAACTGAATATCGGAAGTTTCCTATATTTTACCTTGTGCGTCGTCCTGAATATGGTGATTTGATGAGGGCAACAAAAGGCGGGGAAATAATGCCGACCACATTGACCTACCAGAAACAGCAAAACGGATTCTATAAAATATTTAATTACAATGAGTTGTTGCCTGAATCTCCTATGGTATAATACAGATACCGCGTGAGAACGGCTAAAATTGAGTATTAAAAGCAGGATGTATTCTTAGGTGTGGCTTTACTTATGCCATTTCTCACCATCTAAGAGTACATCCTTTTTTTATTGGATTTTTGATATGACAATTACACAAGCAGAATTAAAAAGACTGATTAGTTATGATCCTGAGACTGGTGTCTTTAAATGGAAGGTTAATAAGTCTAATATTTCAGAAGGTGATATTGCTGGCCATTACGCTATAGCATGTACAAAAAAATATCATTTTATAATGATAAATTACAAGAATTACCTAGCGCATAGATTGGCATGGTTGCATGTTCATGGTAGATGGCCGGAATATCATATAGATCATATTGACGGAAATGGATGCAACAATAAATTGCAAAATCTTAGAGAAGTTACTAGGTTCGAGAATCAGAAAAACATGAGGAGATCATCGAATAACAAGAGCGGTATAACAGGAGTCTACTTTAGAAATGACACATCAGCATGGTGCGTTCAGATAACAGCAAACTTAAAGACAATAACAATTGGATGTTTTAATAATATATTCGATGCAGCATGCGCAAGGAAGAATGCAGAAATAAAGTATGGATTCCACAAAAACCACGGTAGTGACAGACCGTTATGATAATCCCAGTCAGAATAAAAATCTACGGTGATACAACCTACCGCGGTAAATGCCCGAAAGAATCAGCAGAGCAAATAACATTTATCTCATGGGTTCGCCGTACATATCCAGATAGCCACGGAATCACAATATTTCACCCAAAAAATGAAGGAAAGATAGTAGATGGGCAGTTCCAAGCCATCACAAAGGATCGAGCTATGGGAATGGCGATAGGTTGTGCAGATATTCATAGTCCTGGCAACCCGTCGCTATGCATGGAGTTAAAGCGTAAGGATCACACTAAGTCAACCATTAGTGATGATCAGGTCAAATACTTACTAGCAGCCCAATCACTTGGAGCATTTTGTGTAATAGCACTAGGCCACGAAGCAGCAATTTCAGCTTTCCAGGATTGGTTAAAACTAAATAAATGTTGACAACAGCCGTAATATAAAATATTATGACTGAACATTAACAAAGGAGGAAATATGATGAAGATTTATAACAGATTTAACGGCGAATTAATTAAAGAATTAGACTTGGAAACTTTGAGCTATTCTAACCTGCGCGGTGCTAACCTGCGCGGTGCTAACCTGAGCGGTGCTGACCTGAGCTATTCTAACCTGAGCGGTGCTGACCTGCGCGGTACTAACCTGAGCGGTACTAACCTGAGCGGTGCTGACCTGAGCGGTGCTGACCTGCGCGGTACTAACCTGAGCGGTGCTGACCTGAGCGGTGCTGACCTGAGCGGTGCTAACCTGCGCGGCGTGCTAATAGTTATATACGGACTAAATTGGCCAGTGTTTATTACCAAAAACCATATTAGAATAGGCTGTCAAGCGCATGATCTTGACAAGTGGGTAGATTTTACAGACGATGAAATAGACGATATGTCAGAGGATGCGTTAAGTTTTTGGAAAGAAAACAAAGAAATGATTATCAACTTGGGCAGGAGATTATCAAACGGAATATAAAATATTATGACATCAACACAAAAGGATGAACATGAATGAACTAATCAAGAAAATAGAGCAATGGGCAGAAGATCGAAACTTAATATTTGGATCGAATACTCGCGCCCAATGCTTAAAATTAATGTCTGAAGTCGGAGAGTTAGCAGACAACATCAATAAAGATCGTAACTGCATTGATGATATTGGAGACTGCTTTGTTGTACTTATTATCCTGGCTAAACAGCTAGGAATGACACCAGAACAGTGCTTGCAACACGCTTACGATGATATAAAAGATCGAAAAGGAAAAATGATTGATGGCGTATTTATAAAAGATGGCGATGAACAATAACACCGACCCACTATACAACAAAACATGCGCACTGTTAACCATGTGCCTTGATATATACGGATTCGCAAAGACAATGGAAATCATTGATGAAGCAATGCAGGATCACATAAAAGAGAATTTACAACGCGAATCAGACTTAGCCGAAAGGCAATTTTTTATGACTAAAAAACGGAAATTGGGGGAGGTTGTATGAACAAAAAATCTGAAGAGAAAGAAAGGCAAGGATATACTAAAATACTAAAAACTTGCGCAAACTGCGATTACATGACTAAAGAAGTGGAGATATTAAGAGGTTACTTTCACAAAATAGAAGTAGATAAAAAACTTAGATGTTCAATAGGAAATTTTGCTGTGCAAAAAATGGCAACATGTAATAAGCATGAGTTAAGGATTCTGCCATGATCTCAATACACCGAAACTGCGAAACAAAGAAGCTGGAAATCATGATAACCAGCGACAATAACACCAGCTATGTAACCTATGACAACGCAAACAACAGCACCCACCTGCACCAGATGATCGGAAGCTGTGCACAGGCAATGGGGTTGGATTGGGATCAGGCCTGTGAAGAGTTTGATGCTATGTGGCAAAAACTATTGAAACTATCCAGAGAACGCAAGCGCAGAATGGAGAAGGTTAAACCTGATGTGGTTATGGATATGAACTGTGTGAGCCTAGAGTACATTTACTTTACACTGCTTGGTGATGGCGTGTTGACACTGCACGAAATCTTTTGGACGGATTTTTACACAAGGAAGTATAAATTGCTATGAAAGTGCTAATAGCTTGTGAATTCAGCGGGGCAGTAAGAAACGCCTTTATAAAAAATGGACATGACGCAATAAGCTGTGACTTTTTACCAACAGAAAAACCAGGGCCGCATTATCAAGGAAATGTACTGGACATCATTAACGACGGATTTGATTTAATGATCGCTCATCCTCCATGCACTCATCTGGCGGTATCTGGCGCAAGATGGTTTAAACATAAAGGTGAAGAACAACATCATGCGCTTGAATTCGTCAGATTATTGATGTCCGCAAATATTAAAAAGATATGTATAGAAAACCCGGTAAGCATAATATCAAGCAGAATAAGGAAACCAGATCAGATAATACAGCCGTGGCAATTTGGGCACGGAGAAACAAAAGCTACATGCTTATGGCTTAAAAATTTACCGCTACTTACACCTTCTAATATTGTTGAAGGTAGGGAGTCAAGGATTCACAAAATGCCGCCATCGGAAACAAGATGGAAAGAAAGAAGCAGGACATATCAAGGTATTGCTGATGCAATGGCTGGACAATGGGGTAATACATGACCGACATCCTAGACGAAGCAGACGGACTGATAGAGTTGCAGAAAGAGCTATCACTAGCAGCCGCACAGAAAGCAGCTAATGAAATGCCGGTTGGTACGCAAGGTGATTGTGAACTGTGCGACAATTGGTCAGGTAGATTAGTTGAGGCAGTTTGCGCTCCTTGTAGGGATAAATATAAATTGGGGTGAGGTATGAGTATTGAATTTATGAAAATATCTGATTACGAAACAGAAATAAATAATGGATTTGACGTATTTTGCAATGTAACAATTAGAAAGCACTCTCACCTCGGAGTTATGCTTGATTTTGAGGATTTTTATGGAGAGTTCACACTAGATGAAATGAAAAAGGTTGTGGCAAAAATGGAAGAATTGCAAAATGAACCAAGCTAACCACTGACTAATAAGCGCAGGCCTAGCGATGCCTAAGCCGCCAAAGTTTAACGGTGTGAGCTACGACAACAGCAGCAAATTGTGTTAAAGAGTATGTTAGCAAAGTTGTTAAACGTTATAAAGACAGCGAAAGGAGAAAAAATGTCAAAGCACCACGATTTAAAATGCTTCACCAAACAATTCCAGCCGATAGTGGATTGTGAAAAGCGCAGCATAGTGCGGTACGACGACCGCAAGTATACGATATGTGACACCATAACACTACGAGAAGGCCAGCCGGAAGCAAATGGATTTGAATACACTGGCAGATCAGTTTCAGCAAAGATCAGCTATATTGATGATTTTGGATGCCAGCCTGGGTACTTGAATTTATCGCTGGCCAATGTTGGAATGTTGATTGTTAAGGATGAAATATCATGAAGTATATAAGCCGGAAAAGATTAGAAGAATACAAAAAATTGAAAATACCAACGCACTTAGATGAGTTGATAGCCGAATGCACCGAACTAGATGAACTAACAGTAACAAAACTCAGGCCTATGAGTGAGGCAAAACATGATAGCACAAGGATTCTAGGTTTTATAAATAACGAGTTTGTAAAAATAAGTAGTTACGACAAATATTGGTCTGATGGGGATGATGACTATATTAGTGACGATGAAATTGAAGGCTGGATTCCAATGCCACAATATAAACCGGAGGAATGATGAGACATAACGCAAACAGACTGCGAGAAATTGCACAAAATTATCAATATAAAGAACAGCAAATGACCGCCACAAAATACCAGCAAGACCTAATAAACCACTATGCAGATCAATTGCAGCAATGGGTGCCACCGGATAATGCAGAACTGGCAACATTCTGCGCAATAGCAATAGAGCTTATGAGAACCGGCACACCGCAACAGTTACGCGATGCTGCGAGACTTGTAGAAATGAGACATATGATAAAGGAGTTGAGATGATTGTAAAAGCAAACCGCACACAAGAACAATTCGAGGAGCATCTACGCACGACAAGCTGCACCGGACAAGATAAGAGAGAATCAACCATAGCAGATAAAGCCAAAGAAATAATATACGGCGATAGAGAGTCTACATACGGAGACCCTGCGAAGAACCTCAACGTAATAGCGTCTTTATGGTCAATCTATACAGGAGCAGAGATAACCGCGCAAGATGTGTGTAACATGATGATTTTACTAAAAGTCTCTAGATTGAAGAACACTCCAGAACATGAAGATAGTCTTGTTGATATTATTGGTTATACTTTATTGAAGGAAAGGATTAAATAATTGTTGACAAATTAAACAGAAAGAGTATGATTACTACATCGATAACAATTAACAGATGGAGAAAATCATGGAAACTATCACAATCAAATATAACGGAACAGTTTTAACGCCAGCAGGTTTTCGCAGCGTAGAGATGACAGCAAATGCAGAAAAGATCAGCGAAAAAAGAGCTAGAGTTTTAGAAGTTTTAACAATCAACGGAGAAGAAGTAAGAGCAAATATGAGCCGTACGGGTGCAAATCGTCAAAAGTTTTATGGAATCGGTGCGGCTTCAAGGGAAGAAGGAAAAACAAAAAACTTATCAACTTGTAAATTAGTAAATTAATTAAAAAACCGAAGCCGCTGCGGTTCAGCGGCAAATTAAATAGGAGAAAAAATGAAAGTAAAAAATATGCCCGGCCGTAAATTACAAAGGCAATTTATAGCACAACACGGAAAGTTAGGTTTTATAGAAAAACCTGAATTAAATGAATTAGTTAAAGATGCAATGAGCATCAAGACAAAGAAACGCAGAGCGAGTTAGTCTGTAGTAACGCAGTTTATTTTTAATCAAATAGGAGAATCAAATGTTTAAAGTAATCTTAATAGCAATCGCAGCATTTTATTTCGTAGTTCCAGCGCAAGCGCATGCAATCACGTTACCTCAGTTGTGGGTAGCCGATGGCTATCGTGAAGTAACAGCGGTTAATAGCGGATCGGTAAGTTATTTACCTGTTAAAGTTGATAACTTCGATAGCTTGGCACGCTGCGAAGCATACATTGATGAGCAAAATGCCATGTTTGTCGGACAAAACATTAAGAATTACGCTGGAAAACAACGCATTGTAGCAACCTGTAGCCAGCAACGCTAAGTTTTGCGTGTCCAATGACAAAGCCTGTGAGTCACCAAAATCAGGCACCAACTAACCCCACTGGAGAAAACAATGAACAAACTACACAGCACCGACAACGATCAACCAGAATGGTTCGCAGGAATACTTGCAGCGGTTGTATTGCTACTTTTATATACTTTGGTTTATTAAAATGTACACAGTAAAAGAAATCCACGGTTGGTTCGTTATCCTAAAAAACGAATACAAAGAGTTTGCGCGATATCCACTGGATAAACTGAAAGAAGCCGAAGCAGTCGCGCAGTCGATGAATACACTCACTATGGACAGCAAGCAGTGCAGGAGGTAAGAAAGTGAAAATCACAAAAGAAAAATTATCTGAATGGGAAGCATGCTCAGAAGGCGTTGAGTTTTTTAACGAGAAGTTTCCTACTGGAGAAGCAGAATATCAAGATGTGCTTGATGCGCTAGCAAATGAAAACAAGGCAAGTTACGCTAGATGGCTAATGGATAAAGCCGGAAGTAACAATGTAGAAATAGAATTAGATGAGATAAAAATAGAAGAATCTTTTTTCTTTGCCGGGACTATAAAAGTAAAGGGACTGATATCAGTAACTGGATTTTTGTTTGCAGGCCAGAGCATCGAGGCAGGTCATGGCATCAGGGCAGGTGATGGCATCAGGGCAGGTGATGGAATCAGGGCAGGTGATGGAATCGAGGCAGGCTGGAGCATCGAGGCAGGCCAGAGCATCGAGGCAGGCCGGAGCATCGAGGCAGGCCAGAGCATCGAGGCAGGCCGGAGCATCGAGGCAGGTTGGAGCATCAGGGCATGTGGTGGCATCAGGGCAGGTGATGGAATCAGGGCAGGTGATGGAATCGAGGCAGGCTGGAGCATCGAGGCAGGTCATGTCATAGAGGCAGGTGATGATTACGGAATATTTGCAGGACTGGCTATAAAAATATCAATGTGGAGGGAATATGCAGTTGTGACAGCAAAAAACAAGCCAACTAATTTAATTAGTGGTTTTTGGGTTGTTAAAGATGAGGTAATTAAATGAATACTGTCGCTAATATAAAAGAACACAACATTTTGCTTAACGATCAAGAAGTTGAGCTTATTGAAACTTTAATCAATCATATCAAGAAATACTCTTTAAAAGAAACTATAGATTGTCTTACATCCGCAATAGAAGTTTATGCGGATGAGATTGAAGAAAAGAATCCAGAATCAACTCTTACAGAAGAATACAAAGACTTGGGGTTTATCGCGGAATCGCTTGGTTATGTATCAGATGCAACAGACAAATTGAGTGTCATCAGCAATGAATATTTAACGCATGCAATAAGACGAATACACGTTAAAAACGACCTTGTATCTGATATCGCAACAATAAAAGTAACGTGGTAATTTGTGAGAAATATATGAATACTAAACTGCACTGGTTTTACGCATTAAATTATGCGTGCCCTGCGATAATTTTTGACATACAAAAGCAGACAGAAATAAAGAACAAAGCAATGAAAAAAGTAAATAGAAATTTTAAAATATTTCTAACGAATAAAATGCGATATCAATTGATCGATGATATAAAAAAGTTATTACTTAAATCACCAAAAAATTACAGAAATATAGATTTATTCAATGAGTTAACAGATTTAGGATTGATTCCAGGGGATGGAGAAGATCTTATTTCGCTATCAACTTTTTCGGGTTACGTAACGATTGCAAAAAGACTTATAGATCAAAAGGATAGCTCATTAAATAAACGAATTATCGATCTTAAGAAAAAAGATAAATTCCTGAGCGTCAGAGTGATTGCTTATAAGTGTGACACGAATTTTAGGTACGTTTGGCAGGTGCTTGTCGCAGCAGGATTAATGAACGGCAGAGAGAAAAGGAGAGCATCAGATGACATTACTTATATAAATTTAATGTGATCGTAATCAAGCAATTTAATGCCTCTGACTTTTCCGTCCGGTTCTATTACTCTAACGCGTATTGCATGATCTCCGGTTGCTGCGAAATCAGTTTTCGATATAAGTAGAGTAATAACTCCAGACGCTAACGTAATTTGACTTGACGAGTATTTGTACTGCTTAACTGTCTGATTTACAATATTTATTATATCTACAACAACTTCAGTTAACGTAGGTACTGTAATTCCTTCAACGTTGAAATCTATATCAACATCAGTGTTCGTAAGCACAGTAATAATAGCCATTATATAGCCTCATATTTTGATCTGATAACCGGCTTAATGTAAGCACAATTAATTTTAATATCTTGATAAATAGCATTAATTTCACTAACAACATATTGAGCATTAATGAATCGTTTTATCCTGGGATATATTGCACCTAAGCCAAGATTGAAAGACATTCCAGATAAATCAGCACTCTGCGAACCGTCATTTATAACATTCACAGAACCTCTTGATATTGTTGCATTATTTCCTTCTGTTACAACTGAATAACCAACATTAATAACACTATCACTAACGCTAAGTGATTGACTTGATAGAGATATACTTTGATCTTGAGTCACAGATCCTGTAATTACACTTAAGCTATCACTTGATATATCTTTGCTGATATTTGATGTAACAGATCCACTTGATATCGACAGATCACTTCCTGCTATTAATTTTATTAATTTTGAAGATAACGTATTTAATGACATTGATAATGCTTGTCCTGTTAACGCCACATACACATCACCTGTTCCAGTCGTTACGCTTCCTTGTGTGACTGATAATGATTTTCCCGTCATTGAAAATTCTGTTGATGCTGTTACAATTCCATTTGATAAGGTTATATTCTGTCCAACTAGCCCGACACTCCAAGAGCGGTTTATAATTCCTTGATCTGCGAATAACTGCTTACCTGCCAAGCTGCTAGCAGGTGATGCGATTACTGTGCCGCGATTAGTAGATACCTGCTGACCTGCTATAGAACCAGTTTGTGAATTATCAATTAGTCCTTGACTGCCTGATAAAGACTTTCCTGACAATGTTGTCGAAAGATTATCGGTAACAGATCCTTGAGCAACAGAATTAACATTACCGCTTAATAATCCGCATGCAAGATTATCAGTTAAACCATCATGACTTGTTGTTAATGACTTCCCGGATAACGACACGCTTACATCAGTTTTTTCTTTAAAAGTCGCTACAGCAGATGACCACTGACGCGCAGTTGTTAATGTAGCCCCGTAATTAACAGAATCAGTAACAGTTGAAACTTTCGTTGCAATTGATAGTACGCAATTAGCTGTAGCCGTTCCGCTACCACTATGCATTTCGACTATTTCTGTCAGTCCGTTACCGTGCGAACCCCAGGTGTTAGAGCTATTCTGACTTGAAAATAATGTGAATATTAGCTCAGATGCTTGTGCAAGCGTGCCTGTTGCGCCTGTTGTGCCTGATGTGCTATTGCCTGAATTGCTTTTTACCACATCAAGCGGTGATGTTGTGACAATACCCGAATATTCGAACGCTATACCGACTCTGAAAGCAGCCGCTGATATCTTGAAATTCGCAGCCGTGGGTTCAGAAGCTCCAGCAATCTTATAATATATCGCGGAATCAATGCCTGTTCCATTGCCACCATTCGTAGCCAAACTCCATCCTGACGGAGTAGCAGTAACCGTGTAATTGCCACGCCACGCCATAGCAACTATTAATAAATTGCCTTTCGTTGGCGTATCTGGATAAGTAAGATTAACGCTTGAATTCGATCCTGTGATCGAATTCCGCTGACTGCCTACTTCTGAGATTGCCATGTTAGGATATTCTGATTAATCCCGTTGACATGTCATTTGTTGGCATGGTCAAGCTGAAATTACCAGATGTTACGCTTTGAGATCCGAATGTGAATGATCCCACAGCTTTATCTGATTGCGTATCATTGTACAGTAAAGCACAATCGAATGCTCCAGACGATGTTAAATTAGTCCATGTCACACTAGCTGATGGCGTCCAAAACGCGACAATGCCGGTGCCACCTGAGTTTGCCGGTGCTGTTGCGTTAGTAACAGTCGCCCCTCCTGCTGTATAGTTACCAGTTGCAGCAAGCTCGCCAGTAGCTGTATATGCAGTCGTATCGGCATTGATAGTCGCAGTTGTAAGGTATAATGCCATCTTGAAAGAATCAGCGGTTGTCCCGCCACGCGTTACAGTTGTACCGAACGCATGTATCCCGTTGAGAAGGTCAACTCGGAATGATTTCGCTACAGCAGCCGTATTCGCCATTTTGTTTCTCCTTTAGAATTTGCCTTGTTCGTCTTCAAGCGTTACGCTTCTTAAAATATTCACATTCACATCGCGCCGCACTAACTCTCCATCCAAGAACCATTCTGTAGCAATAATACGCGCGTTTTCATGATCTTCTGCAACGTCTTTTACGTTCAATAAATCTCTATCAATCAATCCTTTGTTTGTTTGTACTAACATTTTCCCCTCCTATAGATACCAAGCTTTCGCCGCAAATAATCTAACGCCAAGCCAGCGCCACCATGCCATTAAATCTAGTTCTCTTAATCGTGACTTTGCTTGCAAGCCAAGCCTAAAAAGTTTATCAGCGTCTTTTCTTCTGATCACATGTCCTGAAAAATCAACATGCGTTCTGTAGTAGAAATCATGCTTGTAACATTCATCTTTCCGAAAGTTTGGTACTTTCGTACAGCCGTCCGAGTGCACGAAGAATCTTATTTTCTGCATGTCAATATCCGTCAGTTTCAATGGATCGCTTGTAGACAATGACTCGATTAATCCTGGTAAATCGGGATATTTTGCCGTCTTGAACATTATTTAACCTCCGCATGATTTTTAATAAAATCGATTTGGTTTTTACACAACAAAGCCATACGTATTACCTCATCTCGTGTACGCCAAATGGTTGCAGAATCTTCTTGCCCCAGTTCTGCCCAGTCAGCCTCTCTGCTTCTTGCAGTAGCGCTTTCGGATATTCTGGTTTTGGCGGGCACGGTGCCGCTATCACAACTTGGTCTTTCGGCTTTTGAAGCGATGTACAGCCGCTTATTAATATTAGTGTTAAGCTCATTAGTAAGCCGTATATTTTCATTTCCGTATATCTCCAGTGCTTTTAAATAATCTTCGCGGTTTTTCTGTTTTGCTATATTAATCTCATGATCTTTAAGCTTTAATAGCTCTTCACTTTTTCGTTTCGTTTCCGCATCGCGCTTATCATAAAGTTCTATCTGATCGTTCACGCCTTGTTTGTAAATACTGTGCTTCCAGTACATATAGCCCGTACTTAGCGCTGCTACAACAGCCAATCCGCCGAGTATCTTCGCCCCGTAATTTGCAGCAATACTAATTAAAAACGGCGGTATCATTCGTTACGCCCTCCCCAGTATAGTTTTGATAAAAACATCATCATAGCGGCTAAAGGTGCTTGTATAGCTGTTATGACAGCAGCGACTTCAAATCCTGGTAAAGCTGACACATGAGCATACTCAACAGATTTGGTAGTCGCGTACCACGTCAAATAGCAGGCATAAAACACAAGCAACCTTCTGTATAATTGGTGTTTATCTAATTGATTTTTAATCCATTCCATGTGTCACCAAAAATAATTATAAGCAGATATAATAGACATAACAGCAACAGCAAACGCAGCAACACCGAAAAATACCGTCTTGTTTATATTCCACGCTATACGTGCATTTTTTATTATTTTTATATCCGGTTGATCTGATTCTACCATTGTTACCAATCTATTCAAAGTTACATCCATTGATGTGATTGACTTAGCAAGCATCATATTGGATTCAGTGAGATTGTTCATCGCGTCATCGTGTCGCTTCCTATGCTCTTTATGCTGTTCGTGCAACACATCGCATTCAATGCTGTGTTGCAATAACGAATCGACATCAGTTCTTAAATTATTTATCCTAATATACACATCATCTCGATTAAATAACATAATCAGTCTCCTATGATGATTGGATATTTACTGGGCTTAGTAGTGTTCAAGCCGCCAGTCACAACAGCAGTTTGAGCAGGAAGATTCATGAAAGTTAGAAAATCTTCGTAGAAAAAATTTCCGGTTATATTGCTTGTGCCACTAGCAAATTCTGCTCGCGTCACGAATATGTAATTAACATCATACGCAGCCTGTTTTAGCCAATTTGTTATAGTTAAGAACGTTGGATTAGGCACAGTTCCACCGCTTGGTGGCGTCCCATCATCAGCAATACCTGTCTTATAATTCTTCAAACTCCACGTAAGATTCGAATAAAACATTTCTGGCTTTTGAATATCTGGGCATATAGGCACTTGATTTTTATATAATTTATATAATTCAAAAATACCTTTATTGCCTGTTGGTATATGTATTCCAGGCTCATCCTCGAAAGCATTTGCCGTGCCAAGACCAACTCCATTGGCCACGAGCGTAGGAATAATCTGGTTAATGATGTCACGTGGATAATTAAGCATTTGCGAGACTATTGTCGTATCACTCAATGTATTCATATGCAAAACGCAATCAACCATCCCGTTAATGTAATCAGCACGGTACGTTCCTGGAACTGATGGCGTTTGAGCTATTGCTGTTCCAACAGACGATTCAGCAAACTTAAACATCTCAACATAAGGATTGTCTTTGTATTTTGCGACAATAGCCTCAAGCATAAGTTTGAATCTATTTTTTGTATTCGTTTGCCAAAGCCTCGGATAAAATCCTGATGTGCCCAAATCTCCGGTATAAGCCCATTGTCCTGTATCATAATTTGCCCCAACATTATTTTTAATATAATCCGGGACATAACTTTGATTCGTCTCGTCTGTACGCAGCTCAATCATGATCACAACTCGTTTAGAACCATTTGTCATGATTGCGGGATTAGTTAGGTCATTCAATACGCTATCGATAACGCTAAAATCATAGACATCCTTATCAGTTTCAATATCTCGCCAGTTATATCTAATCACCAAGCCGCGCAACGAAGAATGAGTATTTAACTCAGTAAGAATACTGCTATAACCACTCAGTATTTTTTTCATTGTTTTATGCTGCCTAACGTTTGCTCCTAGAGCGTGCGCTGCAGCAGCGGTTCCTTGTGTTCCTCGCGTACAGCCCGTTAGATTAGTGCTCGTCTTACCTGTATACGCTATCCTTTCGTTATCTATCCATACGAAACCGGAAGCCGGATAAAGTGCGGTAGTACCAATCGGCAAACTTGTTTCCGTGGAAGTTATCGCCGCACTTAGATTACGAGCATTAACGTAAACAACCGCGTAGTAATATCCTGGGTGCCATTTTTTTCCTACAGCGGACTGAGGAACTGACGGCGCTCCGAGAAAAGATCCTAGACCTTTATGAGTTACTGTTAAATATGCCATTTACGCCACCCACCAAGCTTCGAAAGATACTAATGAATGTGTTGCTGCGGCATTTGCAGAACACGCTACTGTAGCGACAAGATACGATATTGCAGTCGTATTGAAATTTACTGACCTATCAATTATCGAAGTGGTAGCCGTGCTGTTACTTGGTATTGAATCTGTATTAAATTCAGCAACACCTGAGGCCCCGGTAACTGTTACTCTAGCAGTCGTGTCTATTTTCGCTTCTCTGCCAGCGCCGGTAGCTGTTAATGTTGTTACAATCTCACCTCCTGTACCGTTAAATTCACCCCAGCGAACAGTAAATACAGATGAATTTGCATCAGCGTCAGTTTTTCTGAATTTGGCTTTTATATGCAAACCCCCGCCAGCGTATGTGAAAAAATTTGCTGGCATTGAGAAGTTCGTTGCTATGTTGAATAATGTTACAGAAGTTCCGCTGCCAGTTGCTATAGGAACACTATTAGAACCAGAAGCTCGCATAATTAACTGCCTGCCTCCAGCAGGTTTCCAGTGCGTTCCATCACTGACAGCCGTTGGCCCAACATTATATTTATGTGTTCCTCCGAAGCTTGACGGATCAATCATTATATGTGTTCCGACAGGAACTGAACTTGCGGCAGGTTTAGCGGCCCAGGTGTATATTCCATTAGTTCCGAGGATTATGTTTGTGCCTGTCGCGTCCTTGAAATTCGTTCCGTCAAAAGTCACGACGCCCATGCTCGTTAAATCACCGAGATCCAAACCGCCAACTGAATCAAGAACAGTTCCTACTAAGCTCATGTTTGGCCCAAGCGAGATTGCAGCGATGCTTCCACTGTCGCCTCTTCCGACGAGCCTGCTTAACGGGATAATTAAATCAACAGGCGGCGCGGCAGCCTCAGTATTATTAACTTTAATTGAATGAGAAGTTGCGTTTGCTAGTTTAGCATTAGTCACAGATCCAGCAGTAATAGTAGTAACGTTACTATTTGCCGGCGCTGTAACGTCACCGGTTAACGCAGCCCTTTCTATAGCTGCTTGCCCAGCCACACCAAAGTTCCAGGTGTTAGTTGTGCTGTTAGTTCCAACGCGCTCTGATGTCAATGTTGCATCAGTAGCGGCAACGATATACTGAGCAGTTGTTGGAGCACCGCCACCACCGCCACCGGCTGAATTTAACAATCCCCCCGATATAGACATGTTTGTACCCATCCCGACAGGGATGATGTTACCAGTCGAATCTCTACCTAGTATTGTTGAAGGAGGTATTAATAAATCTACAGGATCGCCGTCTGTTGCGGCATTGTTCAACTTCACGGTGTTCGAAGGCATGTTAAACAACATAGCATTATTCACTGTGTCGAGCGGTATTGTCGCACTGTTGCCATTCGCCGGGATGTTTACATCGCCTGTGACCGCTTGCCGTTTTAACTGCACTTTCCCTGCGGTTGCGGTATCAACTACAATAGTATTACTTGTCTCTATTACACGTTCATTCGTTAAAGTTCCGTTCGCAGTTACTACAAGATAGTCCGCGTCAATTGGAGCGCCGCCGCCACCACCGCCACCTGTACCACCTACGCCCTGCAGTGATACTTTCTGAATTAGAAAATAAGTATTGTTATCCCCTATGGTAAATGTTCCAGGGCCATCCTGTACCCTGATAACGTCATTAATTTTCAGGTATACGATAGTATCGACATAACTGCTAGGTGTTCCTGTAAATAACGCATATCTAATAAGCAACTGATTGATGTTGGAAAGGTTCGTAACCTCATTGCTGAGCTGCGTACAATTTATCGTAACGCCCGGCAAAGGACTTGCCGAACCTATTACTTGTCCTCTTATCCTGTACCAGCCATTCGTTAGGATAGTGAATTTATCACCTAACGCAGCGCTTGCTTCGTATGCAATATCAGCTGTTGCTGTATTTATATCGACAGTAGCGAATCTATGAGTTTTAGTATTCGTTGATCCACGCCCAGCAAGATTCATTACTTTTATTTCGCTTGTTACTGTCGGTATAGCCGGGGGTGCAGATAAAGAGATTACCCAGTCTGTTTTGGTGCCGCTCCCGAAGAATTGCAATACCGTTACGAATAACGCTGTGTCTACATAATCAGTACAGACAGCGGTCATGAAATTATTCGCTGGATCTAAAGAGTCAGCTATATTTAATACCTGACCTTTTAGAAATGATTTTCCAGCAGATACAGTAAAAGTCTTACTGCCATTTCCGATTACATTTTCTGTAACGCTTGTATCTGACACAGAATTAAGGCTCATTGCCTTTACCGCGTTATTGATTTGCGGTATCACACCTTTCAGTTGCGTCCAAGCAAGATCGGCTTCTGATGCGAAATTAGCCGGATTATCAGAATCAGGATTAGCGGTAATTAAGTCAATTGGATCAGCCATTTATAGAGCCTCTATTTCTATATCCGCTTGGATATAATTGGGTAAGTCGATGACATTTCCAAAGTCCTTGCAAATGCCGATGGTAAACACGCTTTCAAAGTACGGATGATCTACATCTGTTATGCCAGCCCACATTGTCACTACGCCATTTAGATCGTTAATCATCCGCTTAACGCCGTTAAAACGTGGTGCATCAATGAGTAGCTGGTAGTTAACTTTTGGAATGTTTCTACGAACAGTGACCTTAACTTCTCCGAACTCGTCGCGCTCGAATAGTGAAAAGTTAATCATTCTTACTCCAGTATTGCCCATCAATGCACGGCCAATATCAAGGGGCATGCCGGGAACGATAGCGCCAACTTTTACAGAGCCACTTGATTTAGTAAAAGTAAGTTCGAATGTGTTGCCCGAGTTTATCGGCAAGTTATTGAACAGCGTATTTTTTAGTTGCTGAAATGGTGCATAAGTCCATGAATACCAATCATAAACACTCCGACCGAGTAACGCATTCGTTTTGTTGTAAAGAAGTACAGCAGATGAGTTGTAGACTTTCAGATTTACGGAATCTGCTTCAGCGTTCCCGATGCCGATACACCCAACACGCTCACCAGGATTAACGCTCACAGTATAGGGCGATGTTGTTATAGCCTGGGTGTTACGCTCGAGTTGAAACGCAGCTAACTTGTTTACATAGCCTAAATCAATCCACCACGCATTCGTAGCGTCGTCAGGATATGCCGACGGTATATGATTAAGATTGCCAGCCTGTTTGCTTTCAAAACGATGGAAAATGCCATTAATTGAATAACTTACAGTATCGCCAGCGGCATAGTTAACAGCCGAACTCCATAAGTTTTCTCCGGCATCTGGATAGGCCACTGATGATGCCGTCACCATTGCCGATGTAACCCTAATCGGATTCGTTGTTATCATGCTGCTACAGTTTTAAGTGATAATCCGTCGTTTGTCATATTTTTCAATAAGTTATAAACAGATTGCGAATAATTGGAACCGCTCTTAGTCGCTACGATAAGCTGTTGCAGTAACTCAACTATCGCCTCGTTTTGCTGTGGATTTATGATCCTTTCGCCTTTATGCACCATTGCTATGCTAGTCTTAGGTACAATCCCGCCAACGTCAAAACTGGGTAACCTGTTGCGCTCACTTGCCACCGCTTGCATTGCACCGCGCTCACCTGCTATTGATTTGTTAACAGCAATACTAAGTAACTGTAAAACCTCAAGGTTTTTACCCTGTGCTCTCAAGAAACTAAGTCTATCACCGAAGCCCGACGCAGACATGTTGCTTAATGTCGCAAGCGCGCCCTGATCTATTGCGTCCGGGCCTTTGACTCCGCGCACGCGACCTTTTCTATCAAAATTAAGCCCACCGAGTATACTCGCGCGTGCGTCCTCTGCGGATTGTGGAGCTATCTGATTAATAGAGCTGTTAACGATTCCTGCTAAATTTAGTAATTTATCAATGCCTTGCGAGATAACATTAATCGTGTTTCCAGCAGACTCCAATAACTTATTGATTCGTTTCTGACTTTCTTCTTTGTGGTTGTCTTGAACGAG
>JACCEA010569384.1_pt1 | contig 18129 bp, 19 predicted proteins | sample 7449851 | NCBI WGS metagenome assembly JACCEA01 (sample SAMN15323453, study PRJNA562643) | freshwater metagenome | isolation source: river surface water | place: USA:Blue River Watershed | collected 2017-08-18
CTGGGTTTTCGGGCCTAACTTCTTGCCGCTAATTGAATACTCTCTGGAAAGTTAAGCCTCAGCCTTAACTTGAGGGTTTCTGGCAGGAGGAAGAAGTGACCCAGTCACCCAACTATCAAGCAATCATCAAGGTCGTTGGCGTTGGAGGCGGCGGTGTTAACGCGCTGAATCGCATGATCCAAGCTGGTGTTCGCGGAGTCGAATTTGTTGCAATCAACACCGATGCTCAAGCACTTCTTATGAGCGATGCCGACATCAAGCTGAGCATTGGTCGTGATGTCACTCGCGGTTTAGGCGCAGGTGCGGATCCGGAGATTGGTCGCCGGGCTGCTGAGGAGCACGAGAGCGAGATCGAAGCTGCCTTGCGTGGAGCAGACATGGTATTTGTCACCGCTGGTGAGGGTGGCGGAACTGGAACCGGTGGCGCCCCGATTGTTGCTCGAATCGCCAAGCGACTTGGTGCCCTGACAGTCGGTGTTGTAACCCGTCCGTTCAACTTTGAAGGAAAGCGCCGCGCGATTCAGGCAGAAGAGGGCATCAAAGCCCTTCGCCAGGAAGTCGACACTCTAATTGTCGTTCCAAATCAGCGCCTACTAGAAATGTCAAACAAGCAGGTTTCTGCCCTGGAGGCTTTCATCACCGCCGATGACGTGTTGCGGGCAGGCGTTCAGGGCATTAGCGATTTGATCGTTATCCCAGGGCTAATCAACCTGGACTTCAACGATGTCAAGTCAGTTATGCAAGGCGCTGGATCTGCCCTGATGGGAATTGGAAGCGCAAAGGGCGAAGACAGAGCAGTGCGTGCTGCCGAAATTGCAATCTCCTCTCCACTGCTTGAGGCAACCATCGAAGGCGCTCACGGAGTGCTGCTTCTGGTGCAGGGTGCATCTGATCTTGGCCTTCACGAAATCGACGATGCTGCACGTTTGGTGCAGGAGGCGGTCAACCCGGAGGCAAACATCATCTTCGGTGCCACCATTGAAGACACTCTCGGCGACGAAGTTCGAATTACGGTGATTGCTGCTGGCTTTGACGGTGGAGAGCCTAGACACAGGAAATTTGAGGCAGCCGCTGCCGGAGCCGTTGCTCTAGAAAGTGCTCTGTCGCCAATCGCAGAAGATGAGCTGATTGAGCCAGTTGCAGAGGAAGTTATTGTCGAAGCGGAATACGTTGAGGCACAGCCTGTCCAGCCCGTAGCTCGCGGATCCTTTGGAGACGACCTCGATCTGCCTGACTTTTTCCGCTAATGAGTCTGGCTGAGCGTTATCGCTCAGTGCTGGCAAACATTGAGCAGTCGGCACTTGCAGCCGGGAGATCTGCAGATTCGGTAAAACTCATCGTCGTGAGTAAGAATCACCCCGCATCTTTGGTTGAGGAGCTTCACCAACTGGGCCAAGTTTCATTTGGTGAAAATCGCGATCAAGAAGCAAGCAAAAAAGCGCTTGAATTGCGCGAGCTCGGCCTAAATCTTGATTGGCACTTTGTGGGTCAGCTGCAAACCAACAAGGTAAAAAGCGTTCTTAGCTACGCCTCGACAATTCACTCAATTGATCGCCCTTCTTTGATTGCAGAACTAAGCAAGCAATTGGAAAAGACGGACAAGAGAATCGACGGCTTCATCGAACTCAATCTCACCGATGATTCAGGACGTGGCGGGGTCATGCCGACTGAACTTCTTGCGCTGGCTGAGAGGGTTCTGCAGGTTGAGCGAATAAACCTACTGGGAGTCATGGCGGTAGCGGGCCTGGGGGAAGATCCAGCTAAGGAGTTTGGCCGGGCACTGGAGCTGTCTGAGAAGCTAAAGAGCATGGCGCCAGCGGCCAACCAGCTGTCGTTGGGAATGAGTGAGGATTATGAGATTGCAATTTCGATGGGTGCGACACACATCCGCGTTGGGAGCGCCATTACAGGGCCTCGGCCGATTTCGGCCTAGTCTGGAAGGCGAACTGAGGAGAATTAAATGGGAGCTTTGAATTCCGTTCTAGGGTTTTTTGGTTTCGGTAGTGACGAGCCGACCAGGGGCGAAAGCGCTCCCAAGTCAGTCAAGGCGGCGCCTAGACCTCGTCGCTCATCTGAAATGTCAGAAATTGTTACCCTCGATCCCCAGTCTTACGCAGATGCAAAAGAAGTAGCTGCGCACTACCGCACGGGAGTACCGGTGATTGTAAACATCGGCGCAATGAGCGAAGCAGATGCCAAAAGAATGCTTGATTTCATGATTGGTCTCAAGGAAGGTCTGGAGGGGCAGCTTCGCAGAGTAACATCCAAGGTCTTTCTGCTAAGCCCGCACAATGTCGCCGTAAATGATGCGGACTCTGAGCAGGGCGAAGCCGAAGATCTAATGCAGTAGCTATGAGTGTTGTCGGGTCGATTCTCTACTGGGCGTTGCAAATCTTCTTTTACGCGATGCTGGCGCGGTTCGTGGCTGACTTAGTTATGAGTCTCAAGCCGGGTTGGCGTCCACGCGGCATACTTCTGCCGGTATTGGATTTTGCCTACACCCTGACCGATCCGCCAATTAGGTTTGTTCGCAGATTTGTCCCGCCACTGCAACTGGGCGGTATTTCTCTTGATTTGGCCTGGACAGTCGTTGTATTTGCTGTGATTATCTTGCAGGGTTTTGCTAGGTCCCTGTAGAGGGCAATAACATAGGCAAAGGTTTTGACCGTTCAGGGAAGGTGAAAAATGGCTCTAACCCCAGAGGACATTCTGGCGAAGCGTTTTCAGGTTACAAAGTTTCGCGAGGGTTATGACCAGGATGAGGTCGATGACTACCTAGACGAGGTTGTAGTCGAGCTCAGAAGAATCCTGGGGGAGAACGAGGAGCTTAGACTTCGCTCCACTTTGCCTCAGGATTCAACTCCGCAGGTTTCTCCCTTCCCAACCGCTTCCGACCCAGCAGCTCCAGAGGGAGCTGATGCTTCAAGATCAATCATTGAGCTTGCCCAAAAGTTGCACGCTGACCACGTCCAAGAGGGTCGAATCAAGCGTGAGCAGATTGTGAGCGAAGCGCAAAAGCAAGCTGCTCGCATAGTTCGAGATGCCGAAGCGCAAGCGCGAGAAGTGTTTAATCAGTTGGAGCTTGATCGACGTCAGGTAGAAGAGTCGATTCAGGATCTAAAGCGTTTCGAGGCAGAGTACCGCGCCAAGTTGCGCGATTACATCCAGTCTCAGCTGGAGTCAATTCTGACCGAAGAGGCTTACTTGAAGATCGATGAGGAAGTTCCAGCAGCGACTCAGCCAAATGTTTCTTACGATTATTACCAGCGTGAACCAGTGCCGCTAGGACAGACCGAGGCCACCGAAGTTCGCTACACCTACACCTACGAAGAGACTCAGGCTCAGCCTGCTGAGGGTGAAGAAAACCGGTACTAAGCGTCAACGGGTGGCGGTGTTTGCAATTCTGGCTGCCTCAATTGTCGCAATCGATCAATTAACCAAATATTGGGCGGAAGCCAGTCTTTCGCCAACTCAGAGCATTCAAATCATCGGTGAGCTTCTGCAATTTCGATTGGCCTATAACAACGCTGCCGCGTTTTCAATTGGGCTCGGCGCCACTTGGATTCTTACTTTGATCTCTCTTACCGCTAGTACGCTGCTGATCATTTATGGCCCGCGCGTAAAAACGATGGCGTGGGCGGTGGTCGCTGGGTTTGCACTGGGTGGAGCGGCTGGCAATCTAATTGACCGAGCACTCAAACCACCACAGTTCCTGAATGGTTGGGTGGTGGACTTTATTCAGATCCCGTTTAACTTTCCGATTTTCAATTTGGCTGACACTTTTTTGGTGACTGCGGTAGCGCTAGCAATTTTGTTGACCCTTCGGGGAGATGAGATTGGCGGAGGCCGTGCCAAGTAAATTGTTGCCGGTGCCGCAGGCCCGAGTTGGAGAGCGGCTGGACGCTGGACTTGCCAAGATGCTCGGCATGAGCCGCACCCAGGTGTCAGAGCTAATTGATACTGGCAAAGTTTTAGTTGACGGGTTGATTGTTGACAAGGCAACCAAGCTCGCCGAGCATCAAATGATTGAAGTTGACTTGGAGTCTGCTGAAAAGGTGCTAGAGGTTACAGCTGAAGATGTTCCCGAGTTGAAAATTGTTTTCCAAGATTCGGATCTGGTTGTTGTCGACAAACCCGCTGGTGTTGTCTCGCATCCTTCCCTTGGCTTCGAGGGCCCATCTGTGCCAGGAGTACTACTTAGTCGCGGCATTCAGCTTTCGACTTCTGGGGCGAGCGAACGTCAGGGAATCGTTCAACGATTGGATGTTGGAACCTCTGGCCTTATGGTTTTAGCGAAGAGCGAGCGAGCGTATTCAGTCTTAAAGCAAGCTTTTCGCGATCGGGTAGTCAAAAAGACTTACCATGCGCTGGTTCAGGGTCATCCTGATCCGGCCAGTGGGACCATCGATACGCCGATCGCCCGCAGTACTAAACACGACTACAAATTCACCATCTCACAGGCTGGAAAACGGGCAATTACCCACTATCAGACGCTGGAGCTCCTGCCAACAGCTGCTTTGCTGGAAGTCGGTCTAGAGACGGGCAGAACCCACCAAATCCGAGTTCACTTTTCCCACTTCAGGCACCCGCTAGTTGGTGATTTGCTCTATGGAGCAGACCCTAAAATCGCATCGAAGCTATCTCTGGATCGGCAGTGGCTGCATGCGGTAGCTCTTGGCTTTCAGCACCCACTTAGCGGTGAAGAGCTTTCGTTTAGCTCTGAATATCCGACTGATTTGGCTAAAGCCCTAGACGCTCTGCGAGATCCTGATTTCCGGCTTTAGCATTGTTGCCTAGCTAAGGGGTTGATTGTGACAGATAAGTCGTTTGTTCATCTGCACAACCACACCGAGTATTCGATGCTTGATGGGGCAGCTCGAATAAAGCCCCTGGTTTCCAAAGCTGCCGAACTGGGCATGCCTGCGATTGCAATGACTGACCATGGCAACACTCATGGCGCTTATGAATTTTGGAAGCAATCAACAGCCGCCGGCATTAAACCCATCATTGGTATTGAGGCTTACCTCGCGCCTGGATCACGTCTTGATAAGACTAAAGTTCGTTGGGCCGATGGGGGAGAAGATGATGTGTCTGGTGGGGGTGCGTATACCCACCTAACAATATGGGCAAGCAGCAACCACGGAATGAACAACCTTTTTCGCCTCAGCAGCGAGGGTTATCTATCGGGTTTCTATGTCAGGCCCAGAATCGATAAAGAATTGCTGGCGAAATACTCCAAAGACCTGATTGCCACAACTGGCTGTCCAGGTGGAGAGGTGCAAACCAGGCTTCGATTGGGACAATACGAAGAGGCATTGAAATCGGCCGCTGAGTTTAAAGAAATTTTTGGAAAAGACAACTTTTTTGTCGAGGTCATGGACCACTCTCTCGATATTGAAAAGAGAGTTAGGGACGATCTGCTGCGCTTAGCAAAAGATCTATCGCTTCCGCTGGTTGCCACCAATGACTTGCACTACGTAGAAAAGGCAGATCACACAGCTCACGAAGCCTTGCTGTGCGTTCAGACTGGCACCAACCTGAACGATCCCAGGCGCTTTAAGTTTGAATCGCAGGAGTACTACCTGAAGTCCTCCTCAGAGATGCGGCAGATTTTCTCCGAGCTCGAAGATGCAGCGGAAAACACTTTGCTGATTGCTGAGCGGTGTGAAATCAACTTTGAAAAGCAAGATCTTCTTCCGCGTTTCCCTGTGCCAGAGGGTGAAACAGAAGCAGGTTGGTTTGAGAAGGAAGTTTGGAAGGGCATGCAGCGGCGCTATCCAGGCGGCTTCAGCGAGCGGCATCGCGAACAGGTTGACTACGAAATTCAAGTAATCATCAAAATGGGTTTTCCCGGTTACTTCCTAGTTGTTTCGGACTTCATTGCTTGGGCTCGATCTCAGGGCATCAGAGTCGGGCCGGGTCGAGGCTCCGCTGCTGGCTCACTTGCGTCCTACGCTCTTGGAATCACAGAGCTCGATCCCATCGAGCATGATTTGATTTTTGAACGATTCCTAAACCCTGAGCGTCTATCTATGCCAGATATCGATGTGGATTTCGATGATCGTCGTCGACCTGAGGTTATCCGCTACGTAACGGAGAAGTACGGAGACGATCGCGTCGCACAAATTGTCACCTTCGGAACCATTAAGGCTAAGCAGGCGATTAAGGATGCCGCTCGAGTACTGGCCAAACCATATTCGGTAGGGGAGCGATTGACCAAAGCGATGCCCCCTATGGTCTTGGGTCGTGACGTGTCATTGGATGACGTCATAAACAAGGAATCTGAGCGCTACGCCGAGGCGGCAGAGTTCCGAGAAATTCTTGATACTGACCCTGAAAGCAAAGAGGTCTTTGATCTAGCGAAAGGTCTGGAATCACTGAAGCGTCAATCATCTGTCCATGCGGCGGGTGTGATCATGTCTGCTAAGCCGCTTCTTGAAGTAATTCCGATTATGAAGCGCGAGGATGACGGCGCAATCATTACTCAGTTCGACCAGCCTCCTTGTGAAGAACTTGGCCTTCTCAAGATGGACTTCCTCGGACTGCGAAACCTAACGGTCATCGACGACGCACTGAGCAACATAAGGCAAAACCGCGGTGTCGAAGTCGTCCTTGAAGAGCTCGACCTGAATGCAGATCAGAAAACTTACGACCTCCTCTCTCGAGGAGAGACGCTGGGAGTTTTCCAGTTGGATGGAAATAACATGCGTTCGCTTCTAAGGATGCTCAAGCCAACGGAGTTCGAACACATCTCGGCTGTAATTGCCCTGTACCGACCAGGTCCGATGGGAATGAACTCTCACACAAACTATGCCCAGCGCAAAAATGGACAACAAATTTCAGAAGGAATCCACCCTGAACTCACTGAACCGCTTCGAGAGATTCTTGACCCAACCTATGGCCTAATTGTGTATCAGGAGCAGGTGATGGCTGTAGCGCAGAAGGTAGCGGGTTACTCACTAGGTCAAGCGGATCTTTTACGCCGTGCCATGGGCAAAAAGAAACCTGAGGAACTAGAAAAACAGTTTGAAGTTTTCTCAAACGGTATGAAATCCAACGGCTTCTCAGTCGGGGCAATAAAAGCGCTCTGGGACACTCTGCTGCCATTCGCTGACTACGCATTCAACAAAGCTCACTCAGCCGGATACGGAGTGCTCAGCTACTGGACCGCCTACTTAAAGGCTAATTTCCCTGCCGAATACATGGCAGCGCTATTAACTTCGGTTGGTGATTCGAAAGACAAGCTTGGCGTTTACCTAAATGAATGTCGAAAAATGGGTATCCGAGTATTGCCACCAGATATTAATCAGTCAATTGACGTATTCGCTGCAGTTGGAGATGACATCAGGTTTGGACTTGCGGCAATCCGGAATGTTGGCCACAACGTAGTAGACGCCATAGTTCAGACCAGAAAACCCGAATTCAGTTCTTTCGATGATTACCTGCGGCGTGCTCCGGCAGTTTCCTGCACAAGACGAGTTGTGGAGTCTCTAATCAAGGCAGGTGCCTTTGATTCGATGGGACATTCAAGGCGCTCTCTGTATGCGGTGCATGAGGAAGCAATTGACTCGGTTGCCGTTATCAAGCGGGAAGCTGCTACCGGTCAGATGGATTTGTTTGGAGATTTACTGCAGGACGATACAAGCACGGTATCGATTCCAGATCTACCGGAGTGGACTAAACGCGACCTACTAGCGCATGAAAGGGAGATGCTGGGCCTTTATGTTTCAGATCACCCGCTCGCTGGCATGGAAGCAGAATTGATGCGTTTTTCAGACATGGGTGCAGCAGCGCTGCGAGATAGCGAAATTGGCGACGGAGAGACCGTGACACTCGCTGGCCTTATCACTCAGGTTCAGCATCGAATTGCTCGCTCATCTGGAAACCAATACGCTCAACTCACTCTCGAAGACTTCTCTGGGGAGATTTCCATAATGTTCATGGGGAAGACATATCAGCAATACCGGGAATTCCTTGTTGAGGATCTCACCGTCACGATTCGCGGGCGAGTTACGCGAAGAGATGAAGAGGTTGTCCTGCAAGGTTTTTCAATTGAAACGATTGATCCAGGTCGTGATAGGGGCGGTGTCTTGCAGTTGAGTCTGACTGAAAACATGGCAACCAGAGAGAAGCTCACACAACTGGCAAACATTTTGGAAGCTCATCCTGGGCCAGTTGAAGTTCAAGTTAGGTTAGCTGGATCCTCCGGAACCAACCACTTTATGCTTCCGCAGCGAGTAAAAGTTGGTCAGGATTTATTTGGTGAGCTCAAGGCCTTACTTGGGCCAGAAGCCGTCAATTAATCTTTGTCGCTCAGTTTTTCGCCGACCGCATGCCACGCTCGCTGGAAGTAAACAAGTGGCTGCTCAGGGATTCGATTCACATTCGCCATTTCGGTAGAAATAATCACTACCGCGTTCGATTCAACTTCAAATCGCTTTAGCACTTCGCCAATTAGTACTGCTGGAGCTTGGTCGAAAATAGGCAAGCCATAAGGCCCCGCAACCTCTGATCCATCAAAGCGATTCTCTTTTGGCCCAGCTAGTCGCTTGGCGAGACCGAGAGTGCTTTGGTCAAGAGTGTGGAGGGCGACCTTGGTACCGATTTGCAGGTGAGGGTAGCTCGAAGAACCTTGTGCAATGTTGAGTGATACCAGCGGAGGATTAGAGCCAAGGGATGTGATTGAGGAGGCGGTAAAACCAATCGGCTCGCCATCTTTGGTGCGGGAGGTAACCACTGCAATACCACTTGCGTGATTTCGAAACACCGATTTGAGTGCAGATTCGCCTGCAAGGTCGAATTTTTCTGAATAGTTAGTCATTGCTTAGATAAGGTTAGAGCATCAACTTCTAATTCGAGGTACTAGTGCGACGGTTGGTCTGGAAAGCTGAGATTTCCGCACTAACTGTTGCCGAAAATCTACCCAGGGCCACTCAGAATATGGCCGACGTCACTAGGTCAGTCGAACAGATTATCCATGATGTTCGCTCCCGCGGTGTGGCTGCATTGAAGGAACAGGCCAAGGATTTCGACGGAGTTAGCGAACTATCTGCGGTAGTTTCACCAGGCGCACTTGAATCCGCACTCAAGAAATTAGATCCAGGCCTTCGAGCTGCAATTGAGGAGGCAATTAGACGCGTTCGACTAGTTTCAACCAATCAGTTGCCGAGTAAGATCCAAACTTCAATAGCAGATGGTTCTTCTGTATCGCTGCGATTCCAAGCGGTTGACTCGGTGGGCGTCTACGTCCCTGGTGGTAAAGCCGTCTATCCATCGAGCGTGATTATGAATGTTGTGCCTGCTCAAGTGGCAGGAGTGCGAAGAATAGCTTTAGCGTCCCCAGCGCAAAGTGAAAATCAAGGTCTGCCTGATCAGACCGTTCTTGCAACTGCAGCACTGCTTGGAATTGAAGAGGTCTATGCAATCGGGGGAGCGGGAGCCATCGCGGCAATGGCACTTGGAGTTGAAGACATTGGCTTAGAGCCAGTTCACATGATTACTGGTCCGGGAAATATTTTTGTGGCCACAGCCAAAAGAATTCTTAGCTCTCGGGTCGCGATTGATGCAGAAGCGGGACCAACTGAAATCTTGATAGTTGCCGACGACTCTGCGCATCCATCCTGGATTGCTTCAGACCTTATCTCGCAAGCGGAACACGATGAAAGCGCTGCTGCAGTGCTGGTCACCGACTCCGAATCTCTAATTTCAGAAGTTGAGTCGGAGCTATCGAAGCAGATAGAAAACGCCCCAAACAAAAATCGGGTCTTAGGTGCCCTCAATGGACCGCAGTCAGCTTTAGTACTCACCAGGTCTTTAGATGATGCGGCAAGCATCGCCAATTACTATGCGGCAGAGCACTTAGAAGTTCATACACGCAATGATGATTCGGTTTTGGAAAAGATTTCGAATGCAGGTGCAATATTCCTAGGTGGTTACTCACCCGTGAGCTTGGGGGATTACCTCGCAGGGTCCAATCACGTCCTGCCCACTAGGGGCCAAGCAACTCGATCGGCTGGGCTAAGTGTCTTCAGCTTCCTTCGACCTCAAAACGTGATTCGATTTGACCGCGAAGGTCTTGCAAAGGTAGTTGACCAGCTGGAAATTTTCTCAAACGCGGAAGGTCTTCCTGGGCACGGGGCGGCCGGTCGGATTAGATTTGAGTCCTAATGCACTGTCCATTTTGTAGACATTCAGACTCTCGGGTTATTGATTCGCGTACAAGCGATGACGGGTCGTCTATCCGTCGTCGGCGCCAATGTCCGGAGTGTCAAAAAAGATTCACCACGGTTGAAACTGCATCGCTGATGGTTACCAAGCGCTCTGGAGCAACTGAGCCTTTCAGTCGAGACAAGGTCATTGCGGGTGTGAGAAAGGCCTGCCAAGGTCGCCCAGTGACAGATGCCGATCTTGCGCTTTTGGCCCAGCAGGTGGAAGAAACTTTGCGATCCACAGGAGCAGCCAGTATCGATGCCCAAGAGATTGGTTTAGCAATACTTGATCCGCTGAAAGAACTTGACCAAGTGGCATATATGAGATTCGCCAGCGTTTACCAGGCCTGGGATTCGCTAGAGGATTTTAATCGAGCGATAGATGAGCTTCGCGGTTGATGTACCGACTAGCTTTCAATATTTTATTCAAAAGAATTGACCCTGAACTGGCCCATGAGCTCGGAGCTTTAGTAATTCGCATTGCAGGCTGGCTGCCGAAGGCAAAGCCAAATGTAAGTATTGAAATTCAAGGCATGAATCTCACCAATCGAATCGGAATGGCTGCGGGATTTGATAAGAATGCAAAGCTAGTCAGGGGTTTATTCAACCTAGGATTTGGCCATGTAGAAATTGGCACGGTCACACCCAAGCCACAGGCGGGAAACCCAAAGCCAAGATTATTTCGAATTCCTAAGCTTCGAGCACTAATTAATCGCATGGGGTTCAACAACGACGGTGCCGAGGTAATTGCAAAGCGGTTGAGCAAACTGCGCAACAGCAAGAGGCCACTGCCGGTAATTGGCGTAAACATCGGCAAGAGTAAATTGACCGAACCTACGCAGGCCGCTGCAGATTATGAATTTTGTGCAGAGCAACTTGCGCCTCATGCTGACTACTTGGCTGTCAATGTTTCAAGCCCAAACACCCCAGGACTCAGAGATCTTCAGCAAATTGATTCTCTCAGACCAATTCTTAACGCTGTGAAATTCAAGAGCCTTGGTAAGCCGGTGCTCGTCAAAATCGCTCCTGACCTATCAGACGAGGATGCGATTGCAATAGCACGCTTGGTTGAAGAGTTGGACTTAGCTGGAGTAATTGCAACGAACACCACAGTCACTAGACCTCAAATCGATCTTCCGAGCATTCAAGAGAACGGTGGCCTTTCCGGTCAACCACTGGCAGAACGATCCAAAGAGGTGCTGACGCTACTCAGGGCCACTTTGCCAAAACGGGTTATCGTTTCGGTTGGTGGAATAGAGACTGCAGAGGATGTTCAAGAGCGACTGCAGCTAGGAGCTGACCTAGTTCAGGGCTATACCGGCTTCGTATATTTCGGACCCGGCTGGCCCCGTCAGCTAACTAAGGTCTAGTTGCAGGTGATTGCGTTAGCGCCGGGTCGGTCACAATTGAGCCGGCTAGCTCGTGATCAATCTTCTCCATTAGCTCGGCTGGAATCTTTACTCCAGCTGCCTTTGCATTCTCTGTTATTTGATCAGGACGCGAGGCTCCCACGATTGCGGCAGCGACATTTTCGTTCTGCAACACCCATGCAATTGCAAGCTGGCTCATTTCCAATCCAAGTTCCTGTGCGATTGGTTTGAGCTTCTGAACTTTTGTTAGAACTTCCTCTGTCATGAATTTCTCAATGAAACCATTGACTTTTGGATCTGATGCTCTAGATCCAGCTGGAGCAGGCGCGCCTGGCAGATACTTTCCTGTCAGAACCCCTTGGGCGATGGGGGACCACACGATTTGAGAGATACCTAATTCTTTCGAAGTAGGAATAACTTGACCCTCAATCACACGCCACAGCATTGAATACTGCGGCTGATTCGAGATCATTCTGAAACCCAACTCATCGGCTAACTTCTTGCCAGCTCTAATCTGCTCTGCATTCCACTCCGAAACTCCGATGTAGTGAACCTTGCCTTGATGAACCAGATCAGCGAATGCCTGCATGGTCTCCTCGAGCGGCGTTTCATAGTCGAAGCGGTGTGCTTGGTATAGGTCGATGTAATCGGTTTGTAGTCTCTTCAGGGAGCCGTGCAGGGCTTCGAAAATATGCTTCCGAGACAGACCAACGTCATTTGGACCCTTTTCCGCTACTGGCCAGTAGACCTTGGTGAAGATTTCAATTCCCTCGCGTCTTTGACCCTTCAAGGCTTCGCCCAGGACCACTTCAGCAGCTTGATTGGCGTAGACATCGGCTGTGTCATAAGTAGTAATTCCTGCATCCAATGCTGCATGCACAGTCTTGATTGCCTTTTCGTCCTCTACCTGCGAGGCATGAGTCAGCCAATTTCCGTAGATTATTTCTGAGACTTTTAGTCCGGAGTTGCCTAGGTAACGAAATTCCATTTTTTCTCCTTAAAGCTTTTGAAATCTAGCGACTTGTGGTTTTGGAATTCTCAAGGACCGCATCTGAATGGATCTCATTGCCGCATACCAGGCGATTCCCTGCTCAAGGTTTTCTTGGCCAAACTTTAGAGCGACCTTCTTCTTGGTGGAACGCCCCACCAAGGTTGCGTCTAAGGCCACGACGCCAAATAGGCCCCACATCGCAAACAGAGCAATTACCTGCAATACGAATGAGTCGATAAACGTCATGAAGACAACGATGAAAAGCATTGGCAGTACCAATTCACCGGCGGTAAATCTCGCATCAACCAGATCTCTGGCAAATTTACGCTGCGGTCCCTTGTCTCGGGCACTTAGATAGCGCTCATCGCCTGCCATCATCCCCTCGCGAATCTGCTGGCGCTGAATTCGCACCTTTTCTCTCTCGGCCCTTCGAGCTTCTTTCGAGCGATCGCCAACTAGGGGCTTCTTGCGAGCCTTTTCACGTTCCTTGCGGCTTGGAGTGGGTTTCCCTTTTCCAACATTTGAGCTGTTCTCGGTCATCAGCGCCTTTCAGGGTTCTGGCACTAGATTACTGCCATGTCGTTTAGTGAAATTTCCCTTGATCAAAACCTTTTGAGCCAGTCCAGAGCCTGGACCAAGCAGAACTTCCCGCGGGCAGTTTCAATCTTGGGCGATTTAGTCAAGATCCCAGGGATCGCTTGGCCAGCTTTTGATCAATCGGAGCTGGAGCGATCGGCGAAGGCAGTGGCCGATCAGCTTAGATCAATTGATTTCTTTGACTTTGTCGAAATCAGGCGCTCCAAGAAGCCATCTGGAGAAGATGGTGCACCGGCTGTGTTGGCGAGAAGACAAGGGGCTTCAGATGCCCCGCACATTCTTCTTTACGCGCATCACGATGTTCAGCCGCCGGGGGAGCGGCAGCTTTGGCAGAGCGAGCCATTTGAGGTGACTCAGATAGGCGATCGTCTCTACGGCCGAGGTGCAGCCGATGACAAGGCAGGAATAATCACGCACCTGTTTGCCCTGAAGGGACTTAGCGAATTAGCGGATCAACTAAGAATCGGGGTGACGGTTTTCATTGAAGGAGAAGAAGAGGCTGGATCGGAGTCATTCCAAAACTTTCTCGCAGACAATCTCGCTGATTTGAAGGCGGATTTGATAGTGGTGGCCGATAGCGGCAATTGGTCAATCGATACACCGGCTCTGACCACATCACTCAGAGGTGTGGTTTCTCAGACTTTCACAGTTAGAACCCTCGACCACGCGCTTCATTCCGGCATGTATGGCGGTCCATTGCCCGACGCTATGACAGCGATGGTGAAGCTATTGGCAAGCTTGCTCGATGAGAATGGAAATGTTGCAATATCCGGACTGAAGTCAGATGACACCCAAGGCCCCGAAGTGAGTCTGCAGCAACTTGCAAGTGAATCTGGACTACTGGAGGGAGTCGAGCGGATTGGTACGAAACCAATCACACAACAAATCTGGGGAGAGCCGGCTGTTACCGTGATCGGACTGGACTTTCCCAGCGTTGCAGTGTCTTCTAACACGGCTCAACCATCGGTTACCGCAAGAGTTTCTTTGCGCTTAGCTCCAAGCGAGGATCCAGATCGGGGGCTAAAGCTTTTGCAAGAGCATTTGATTGCCAAGGCACCGTTTGGTGCGAAAGTTGAGTTTGGTCATTCTGAGCAGGGTCCGGGCTATTTTGCAAAAAACGGCTGGGCCTCTCAGCTGACTCACCAAATCCTTTCAGCTGTCTGGCCGTCCAAATCTGTTGACATTGGAGTGGGAGGTTCAATTCCTTTCATTTCTCACTTCGCCCAGGCCTTTCCAGATGCCGAGATTCTCGTCACCGGGGTGGAGGATCCGGATTCAAGGGCACATAGCCCTAACGAGAGCCAGCATCTGCCAACTCTGGAGCGGGCTATTCAGGCCGAAACACTGCTGCTACTCCATGGGAATCGCCTGCGGAAAAACTAGTTAAACTGGTATCGGAGGAAGTTATGACTGATGTTCTATCTCACGGCGTGAAGTTGACTGATACAGCCGTTAGCAAGGTCAAATACCTGCTGGAGGCTGAAGGGCGCGATGACCTGCGGCTAAGGGTTGCTGTGCAGCCTGGTGGCTGCTCAGGCCTGATCTATCAACTTTTCTTCGATGAGACCCTCGAAGAGAGCGATGCTGTGGTTGATTTTGATGGGGTGGAAGTCGTTGTCGACCCTATGAGCATCCCATATCTTGATGGCGCTTCAATTGACTTTGAGGACAGCATTCAGAAGCAGGGATTTACCATCGATAATCCCAATGCCAGCGGCTCCTGCGCTTGCGGAGACTCCTTCAGCTAAACCCCCTAAATCTGAAACCCTGTGCCAGATTTCGGGGTAAAATAGCCAAAGACCTAAGTTCTAAAGGAAATGTAATTGGCTAATCGGCGTCGGAAACTGGCTCTGGTCAGTCTATTTTCTTCAGCTGCGCTCGTCTTGGCGGGCTGCACCCCTGAGGTCCAGCGCGGGTTTTTACCTGACTCTGCTGGTGTCACCAACCATACTGATCGCATAATCGGCCTTTGGACTACATCCTGGATAGTTCTTCTTCTTGTTGGTTTAGTGGCCTGGGGCCTAATGGCATGGGCACTTATTGTTTATCGCCGCCGTAAAGGCGAAACCGGTTTGCCTGCGCAGCTTCGCTACAACATGCCCATTGAGGCTCTTTTTACTGCAATTCCATTGATCTTGGTTCTCGGGTTTTTTGCCTTCACTGCACGTGACACTGCAGCGATTGAAGCCAAGATTGAAAACCCAGATGTGCACATTGAAGTAATTGCCAAGCAGTGGAGCTGGGACTTCAATTACGTTGACGATAATGTTTACGACTCTGGTATTCAGGCTCAGTTCACGGGAGTCGAAGAGAACATAATGGAAACTCTTCCAACCCTTTATTTGCCTGTTGGAAAGTCGGTGCAGATCGATCTTTCATCTCGCGACGTAATTCACAGTTTCTGGGTAGTTGAATTTCTGTACAAAAAAGATATGTTCCCGGCCAAAACAAACTACATGTATTTCACTCCATTGAAAGAGGGAACATACGTTGGTAAGTGTGCGGAGCTTTGCGGAGAGTATCACTCAATGATGCTTTTCAATGTCAAGGTTGTTTCCGAAGCCGAGTATGAATCACACATGGCCAGCTTGGCAGCAAAGGGAAATGTCGGCCAGCTTTCAAATGAATATGACCGAAACCAAAACCTTCCTGGTGGCGACCCAGAGAAGAGGGGCTAAACGTGGCAACTATAACTCAGACAACTAACCCAACTAGCTTCACCCCCAAGCGGAGCAAGGGACAAATTCTTGTTGACTGGTTAACTACGACCGACCACAAGAAAATTGGTTACCTCTACCTAATTACTTCGTTCACATACTTCCTAATTGCTGGTGTGATGGCGCTGGTTATTCGTGCGCAGCTAACCCTGCCTGGACTCGACATCGTTGCAACCAAGGAGCAGTACAACCAGCTGTTCACAATGCACGGCACAATTATGCTTTTGATGTTTGCAACTCCACTATTTGCCGGATTTGCAAACGTACTGATGCCCGTTCAGATTGGAGCACCAGACGTTGCATTCCCAAGATTGAATGCAATCGCATACTGGTTCTTTAACTTTGGCTCCTTCGTTGCTGTTTCAGGCTTCTTTACGCCGCAAGGTGCTGCTTCATTTGGTTGGTTTGCCTATGCACCACTTTCAAACACAACGTTCTCGCCCGGTATTGGTGGGGACCTGTGGGTATTTGGGCTTGCGCTGAGCGGATTCGGAACGATTCTTGGTGGTGTTAACTTCATCACCACCATCATCACAATGCGTGCTCCGGGTATGACCATGTGGAGAATGCCTATCTTCACCTGGAACACGCTTGTCACATCAATCTTGGTGATTATGTGCTTCCCTCCACTTGCGGCTGCCTTGTTTGCGCTCGGTGCTGACCGCCGATTTGGAGCTCACATCTTTGATCCTGAGAACGGGGGAGCGATGCTATGGCAGCACCTGTTCTGGTTCTTTGGCCACCCCGAGGTTTACATCTTGGCGCTTCCGTTCTTTGGAATCGTTTCTGAAATCTTCCCGGTCTTTAGCCGCAAGCCGATATTTGGTTACAAAACTCTGGTTTATGCAACGATTGCCATTGCGGCACTTTCGATGACTGTCTGGGCACACCACATGTATGTCACCGGTCAGGTGCTACTACCATTCTTCGCCTTCACCACAATGTTGATTGCGGTGCCAACCGGAGTGAAAATATTCAACTGGATCGGCACCATGTGGCGAGGATCCATCACCTTCGAAACGCCTATGGTTTTCGCACTCGGCTTCCTGGTCAGCTTCGTTTTCGGTGGCCTCACCGGAGTGATCCTGGCCTCGCCAGCGCTTGACTTCCACCTTTCGGACACCTATTTCGTTGTTGCTCACTTCCACTACGTAGTATTCGGAACAGTCGTATTTGCTATGTTCGCTGGTTTCTACTTCTGGTGGCCAAAGTTCACAGGCAAGATGCTAAATGAGCGTTTGGGACACATTCACTTCTGGATTTTGTTTATCGGTTTCCACACCACCTTCTTGGTTCAGCACTGGCTGGGTGTCATGGGAATGCCAAGACGTTACGCGACCTACCTACCAGAAGACGGCTTTACCGAACTCAATGTCATTTCGACAATAGGTGCAGTTTTGTTGGCGGTTTCGATGATCCCATTCTTCTGGAACCTCTGGATTACCTATCGCTACGGCGTAAAGGTGGAGCTAAAAGACCCATGGGGTTATGGAAGATCGTTGGAGTGGGCAACTGAGTCACCTTTCCCAAGACACAACTTCCACTCCATTCCAAGAATTCGTTCCGAGTCCCCGGCCTTTGACCTAAATCACCCCGAGTATGCCGCAGCCGAAGCCAAGGCTGCCTACCGTGAAGAGGGCAGAATCTAATGAGAACCAACATTGTCATCCTTTTAGTGATGGCTGCCTACTTCACCATTGCAGACATCGCATACGCAATTTGGACCTACATTGACACTGGAGCGGTCGAGCCGATTGGCACGGCCGCGATTGCTCTGCTGGTAATTCTTTCTGTTTTTATAGCCTTTTATCTCTACAGCGGTATGCGCAGAACTGCGACTTTGCCGGAAGATCGCCTTGATGGAAATATTGAGGATGAGCCAGGAGAAATTGGTTTCTTTAGCCCCTGGTCTTGGTGGCCATTCATGATCGGCGCCTCAGCGGCAGTAGCCTTTGCTGGCCTTGCGGTCGGCTGGTGGCTCTTCATCGTGGCAGCTCCGTTTGCCTTGGTGGGTGTGGTTGGCTTTGTGTTTGAGTACGACCGTTTCGCTCACGCCCACTAATTCGTAACAAATTCACAGTCTTTGGTGTTATTCTTCTGTGCTGCCCTCTGGGCTGGTAAATAGAAAACTAAACATGGGGATGATCGGTTTCGACACTGCAAAGCTTGCGGGAAAGAAGCGGGTCGAGGATGCACAGTTATCTCGTAAACGCTCTGTGTAACTTATAGGTGCCAATACAAAGCGC
>JACCEA011986308.1_pt1 | contig 18127 bp, 12 predicted proteins | sample 7449851 | NCBI WGS metagenome assembly JACCEA01 (sample SAMN15323453, study PRJNA562643) | freshwater metagenome | isolation source: river surface water | place: USA:Blue River Watershed | collected 2017-08-18
ATCCGCTCCGTCTTCACCGCGCAGAAATCCGAGAACACCATCTGGAAGGTCTTCGTCGCCGGCTCCAACGGCCGCGACGACGACACCTACCTCGATTTCTCCGGCAAACCCGCCGACAACAACCCGGACTTCATCCTCAACACCACGTTCGACTACCGCGCCAAGGACTGGTTCGCCAATCTCAGCTGGCGGCACATGGGCGAACGCGCCGGCAACATCGCCAACGTCATCACCCTCCCCCGCTTCAACCAGTTCAACCTCAATGCCGGCTACACCCTCAGCCGCACCCGCTCCCTCGGCCTCAACATCAACAACCTCTTCGACAGCGAAGGTGTCATGACCTGGCGCGGCTGGGGCGTGAATCCCGGCGACCGCCAAAGCTACACCTCGCTTCCCGCCACCGGCCGCGACACCATGCTCCAATACGTGCCGGTCCAACCCCGCTCCTTCTTCCTCACCTTCACCCAACGCTTCTGACCCGCCGCCGCGGCGCGGCGGAATTTCCCGCTCGCGCCGCATCCGGCCCCCGCGTCCCATTCCGTCCGCGCTCCCCTTTCCACCGCATGATTCCCCTCCGCCATCTTCCCCTCTTCCTCGCCGCGCTCTCCGCCGCCACCCTCGTCGCCCAGCCCGCCGCCGAGAAAAAGAAGAATCCCGCCCCCAAGCAGGCCGCCGTCGGTCCCGCGATCAACGAGAACAAGGCCACGCCGGTCTCCCGCCTCAAGGTCGCGCCCGGCTTCGCCGTCGAGCTGATCTACTCCGTGCCCGGCGTCGAACAAGGCTCGTGGGTCAACCTCTGCGCCGACGACAAAGGCCGCATCTACGCCAGCGACCAATACGGCGGGCTCTACCGCTTCACGCCGCCCCCGCCGGGCCGGACGCTCGCGCGCACCGCCGTCGAACAGATGCCCGCCGAAATCCGCGCGATCAACGGCATGTGCTTCGCCTTCGGCGCGCTCTACGTGGGCGTCAACGACTACGAGGCGAAGTTCCAGAGCGGCGTCTACCGCGTGACCGACAGCGACGGCGACGACCGCCTCGACAAGGTCGAGCTGCTGCGCGCGTTTCAGTCCCGCGGCGACCACGGCGTGCACGCCATCGTGCCCACGCCCGACGGCAAGGCGCTCTTTCTCATCTCCGGCAACAACGCCAAGCCCACCGAATTTGCGCCGACCTCCATGGTCCCGCGCCACTGGGGCGAGGATCACCTGCTGCCCCGCATGCCCGACGGCCGCGGCCACAATCGCGACGTGCTCGCGCCCGGCGGCATCATCTACCGCTTCACCCCCGACGGGAAGACCTTCGAGGCCTACGCCTCCGGCTTCCGCAACATCTTCGACGCCTCCGTCAATCGCGACGGCGAGCTCTTCACCTACGACGCGGACATGGAATACGACTTCAACACCTCGTGGTATCGCCCCACGCGGATCAACCATGTGACCAGCGGCGCCGAGTTCGGCTGGCGCAACGGCGCCGGCAAATGGCCCGAGTTCTACCCCGACAACCTCGGCGCCGTCGTCAACATCGGCCCCGGCTCGCCCACCGGCACCGTCTTCGGCTACGGCGCCAAGTTCCCCGTGAAATACCAGCGCGCGCTCTACGCCCTCGATTGGAGCTGGGGCAAACTCTACGCCGTCCACCTCACGCCCGACGGCGCGAGCTACACCGCGACCAAGGAAGAATTCATCTCCGGCGCGCCCCTCCCGCTCACCGACGCGATCATCAACCCGAAGGACGGCGCGATGTATTTCGCCATCGGCGGCCGCCGCGTGCAGTCCGGCGTCTATCGCGTGACCTACACCGGCCGCGAGTCCACCGCACCCGACACCGAGAAACCCGCCTCCAGCCCCGCCCGCGACCTGCGCCGTTCGCTCGAAGCGTTTCACGGCAAAAAGGATCCCGCCGCCATCGCGCAGGCGTGGCCGCACCTCGCCCACGCCGACCGCCACATCCGCTGGGCCGCCCGCATCGCGATCGAGCATCAACCCGTTGCCTCGTGGGCCGACAAGGCCCTCGCCGAGCGCGATCCCGCCGTCCAGGTGGAGGCGCTGCTCGCCCTCGCGCACGCCACGGGCGTGTGCCCGCCGCACCGCACGGCCGATACGCCGCCCGTGGACACCGCCCGCCGCTCCGCGCTGCTCGCCGCGCTGGGGAAGATCGACTACGCCAAGCTCGACGTCGCGCGCCGGCACACGCACCTGCGCACGATCCAGATCGTGTTGAACCGCTTCGGCCGGCCCGACGATGCGGCCGTGAATTCGCTCATCGCCAAGCTCGATCCGCTCTTCCCGGCCAAGACCCGCGAGGAAAACTGGCTGCTCTGCGAGACGCTGGTGTTTCTCCAGGCGCCGACGGTCGCGACCAAGGCCCTCGCGCTGATCAAGAGCGCCCCCACGCAGGAGGAGCAGATCGAATACGCCCGCTCGTTGCGCATGCTGCGGGCCGGCTGGACCGTCGCCACCCGCACCGCCTACCTCGAGTGGCTGCTCAAGGCCGTGAACTACCGCGGCGGCGCGAGCTTCGACAAGTTCATCGAATTCGTGCGCAACGACGCGCTCGCCACCTTCACCGACGCCGAGAAAACCGCGCTGGCCGACCTGATCGCCCGCAAGCCCGAGCGCAAAAGCGTCGTCGAAAACCTCGGCGACGTCTTCGCCGGCCGCACGCCGACCAACTGGACGCTCGACGACCTCAGCGCCGCCGCGCAGGGCGGCCTGCGCCGCCGCGACTTCGAGCGCGGCCGGCGCATGTTCGGCGCCGCCGCCTGCTTCGCCTGCCACCGCTTCGGCAACGAGGGCGGCATGACCGGCCCCGACCTCACCGGCGCCGGTGGACGCTACAGCCCGCGCGACCTGCTCGACCAGATCATCAATCCGAGCAAGGAGATCAACGAACAGTTCGTCCCCAGCATTCTGACCAAGCTCGACGGCAACACCGTCGTCGGAGTCGTCACCAATCTCCAGGGCGACACCGTCGTCATCAACACCGACCCCGCGGAGCCGAACAACCTCACCCGGGTGGACCGCAAGGAAGTGAAGAGCATCGAACCCTCGAAGATCTCACCGATGCCGCCCGGTCTCCTCAATATGCTGACCAAGGACGAGGTCCTCGACCTCCTCGCCTACGTCCTCAGCGGCGGCAATCCGAACGACGCGATGTTCAGGAAATAGGCGCGACCGCCGCGCTCCCTGCGGCGTCTCGTTTCTCTCGAATCCAGCCCCGCGCCCCGACCGGCGCGGGGCTTTTTGTGGGAGCATCGCGCGCCCGCGTCCCCTGCCCGCCGACGTTGGCCCCGGCCGGGGCAACGTCCGCCCCAAGCGGGTTGCGTCCGGGCCTGCAAATTCCGTGCAAAGAGGGCGTTGGTTCGCCGGTTCCACCGGCATGCACTCCCACCCCCGACCCTCGACCGCCATGAATACTTCGATCGCTCCGCTTCCTCGCGTCGCCTTGCTCGCCACGCTTCTGGGCCTCGTCACCCCGGCATGGGCCCAGCCGCCCCTGCCTCCCGGGTCCAAGCCCCCGACCGCCGGGACCACCGCGGGAAACAACGCCGTCACCGTCACCAGCGTCGAGCCGGACTACACCGCCGATACCCTGCTCATTTCCGGCAGTGGCTTCGGCACCGGTCCGACCTTCTCCGGCTCGGTCTCCATCAAGGATCCCGTCGGCTCGCTCAGTCCGAAATTGGTCGTGGTAGCGTTCAATCCGACCCTGCAGGAGATCGTCGCCCGGTATCCGGTCTCCCTCGAAACCTTTCCCGGCACCTACCTGCTCACGGTCCAGGTGGGCACCGGCACAAATTCCACCGCCGAGTTTCCGGTTGCGATGGGATCGATCGGGCCCGTCGGTCCGCAGGGCATCAAAGGCGAAAAAGGCGACACCGGCCCGGCCGGCCCCGCGGGCGCCAAGGGCGCCACGGGTGCCACCGGCGCCACCGGTGCGACCGGTCCGCAGGGCGCCACCGGCGCCACGGGCCCCAAGGGCGACACCGGCGCGCAAGGCCCCCAAGGCATCCCCGGCCCCACGGGACCGCAAGGCCCCACCGGCGCCACGGGTGCCGTCGGCCCGGCGGGGCCGGCCGGCGCCAAAGGTGACACCGGCGCGACCGGTCCGGCCGGTCCCCAGGGCCCTGCCGGTCCGCAAGGGTTCGCCGGCCCGCAGGGGCCCGCGGGTCCCAAGGGCGATACCGGTGAAACCGGCCCGCAGGGCCCCGTCGGCCCGGCCGGTCCGGCCGGCTCCTCCGGTTCCACCACGATTCAAGTCCTGAGCGCGCCGCAGACCTTTCTCAATGACTACGCCGTGGTGCCGCACAGCGGAGCGGTGAACAAAGGCTACACTTGGGTCGTGCCCAACGGGGTCACCGCCGTGCAGGTGGAGATGTGGGGCGCGGGCGGCGGCGGCGCGAACGAAGAAGGTGTCGCGGGCGGCGGCGGCGGCGGTTACCTCCGCGCCATCGTCGCGGTCGTGCCCGGCGCCTCGATGCCGATCATCGTCGGTGGCGGCGGCTGGGGCAATACCGGCAGCGGCTCCGGCGCCGCCGGCGGCAACACCACCTTTGCGGGGCTCGTCGCCGGCGGCGGCGGCGGCGGCCGCATTCCGTATCACGGCAACGTCCCCGGCGACGGCGGCACGGTCACCGGCGGCCTCATGTCCTTCCCGGGCCAAGCCGGCACGCTCGCCGGCGCCCCCGGCCTGTCCGGCTCCGCACTGCTTTATTCGAACGCCGGCACCCAAACCGCGCCCACCTATGGCAACGGCGGCCAGGGCGGCGTCGCCAACGGCCAGCCCGGCGCCGTGATCCTGCGCTGGTAATCGCCCCGGTCGCCGACCGGCTCCGCGATTCGCAATCTCCGGTTCATCCCGCCCGCCGGGATGAGCCGGATTTTTTTGCGACCTCGTCACGCCGGGCGGGGCGACCGCGGGAATCCGCACGATTCCCTTCGCCCGGCTCCGCCGGAAAGCGCACTCGCCCTCGGCCCGCATCCTGCTCTCCTGCCCCGACGTGATTTTCCCTCGCCTCGGCGTGCTGCTCTGCGCTTTCGCCCTCTTGTTGCCGGCTACCTTTGCCCAGACGACCTACGTGCTCGCGTCGCCCGACGCCACGCTCAACTCCGACCAGTGGGCGCTCTCGGCCCCCAACCTCAGCGGCTTTCGCAGCGCGATCACCAACCCCGCGCATTTCGGTCCCTCCGGCACCGTGCAGGTCAGCCTTTCGCTGCTCGACCTCGGCACCGTGACCTCGACCAGCCTGACCGGAGTAAACGGCTTCATCGCCCCGTGGTGGAGCAATACCCAGAGTTCGCCCTACGTCTCCACGGTGCTGACCGCGTTTTACGCCGGCATGGACCTCTGGCTGCTCGAGGACGACTCCAGCCACAACGGCATCGGCACCGCCCTTGGCCTCACGAGTTCCGCGGCCAACGGCTCCGCATCCAACGGCTCCGCCCCGTTTTTCAGCGGTCCCTTCGGCACAGCCGCCAACACCGCCACCTTCGGCAATTTCGCCCAGCTTGACCCCGCGTCCGTGACCGCTCGGGGCGGCGTCGTCATCGGCCGCAACGCCGCCAACCAGATCACCGCCGTCTACTGGCCGCGCGGCACCTTCGCCGCCGGTTCGGGTTCGCTGATCTGGTTCAGCGACGTCGACATGATCTCCAACTGGTCCCAAAATCCTTACAGTCCCGCGCTCAACGCCAACGGCACCCTCGCCCTCAACACCACCGCCGCCTTCGTCCTCGCCACGCCGGTTCCCGAACCCGCGACCTCGGCGCTCCTGCTTCTCGGTGCGGTCGGTGTAGTCCTCGTCCGCCGACGCCGCGCCGGCCGCGCGTAAGGCCCGTCGATTTCACCTTCCCGTCACCCGCCCCGCCGATTCGCTGCTGACATCCGGGTGCGATGCTCCCGACTCCACCGGCGATCCCTCCCTTTCTCCCACCCATGAAGCTCCTCCGCCTCTCCGGCTTGGTCTCACTGCTCGCGGCCTCCGTTGCCGTTTCGTCCGCCCACATCATCACCAGTTACCAGATGGTTCTCGGCAACCCCAGCGGGGCCGGCACCGGCGCCAGCAATTACCTTATCAAGCGCCCCCAATACGCCCTCGGCTACGTGAGCTCCTCGGGCATCCCGAAATGGGTCTCATGGAGTCTCACGTCCGGCGATCAGGGCAGCGGCCGTTACGACGGCAATTTTATCACGGACACGTCGCTGCCCGCCGGCATGAAACGCGTCACGCACAGCGACTACACCAACAGCGGCTACGACCGGGGCCACATGTGCCCCAACGCCGACCGCAACATCACCCTCGATGACGCGAAGCAGACCTTCATCCTCACCAACATCCAGCCGCAGACGCCCGACAACAACCAGGGGATCTGGGCCAATTTCGAAAGTTACTGCCGCAGCCTCACCAACAGCACCGGTCGCGAGGTGCTCGTGATGTCCGGCGGCTACGGCTCGAAGGGCACCATCGGCACCAACGCCGTCACCGTGCCTTCCTACAACTGGAAAATCGCCATCCTCGTGCCTGCCGGCAGCGGCTCGCCCATCACCAAGATCAACGCCAACCCCGCCGGCACCCGCGTCATCGCCCTCCGCGTGCCCAACAACGCCGGCATCCGCACCACCCCCTGGACCACCTACATCACGACCGCCTCGTCGCTCCAATCCAGCACCGGCCTCTCGTTCTTCACCGCGCTCAACGCCACCGCCCGCACGACGCTGCTCAACGACCTCGACAACGGGTCCAACTGAACCGCCCGGCGCCGACCACTCGCCCACCGCCGCCCCCTGGCCGCGGTGGGTTTTTTACGGCCGACCCGATCCCCCGTCGCCCCCACGCTCACCGCCAACCGCGCCGGCTCCGCCCCGCCGCGCGCCCCCAAGCCTCGCTCCGTCGTCCTCGTTTTCCTCTGTCGTGGTCTCTCGCAAGGTAGTCCTGCTCGCCGTTTGCGTGACGCTGGCACTCGGCCTCGCCGCTTGGCTCACCCTGCGTCCACCCGGTGCGCCAGCGCACACCGCCGCTCCGACCGCAACCGCGCCCGCGCCGGGCACTGCCTCCGCACCTCCCGGCGTCGCCCTGGTTCCCGCCGCTGCGGTGCCGCCCGCGCTCGCGGGCGAGCTCGCCGACGCACTCGCGCTGACCGACCCCGACGAACGCTTCCGCCGCCTCGACGACCTGTGGCGCCGCTGGTTCGCCCGCAATCGTGACGCCACGTTCGCCGCCATCGAAGCCTTGCCCGGAGGAGACGCCCGCGCCCAGGCGCTCACCTACGTGCTGCTTGCGCTGGCGGAAACCGAACCCGATCTCGCGCTGGATCTCGCCCTTCGGCTCGTGCGCGATGCCCAGGAGGCCCACCTCTTCGCCGCCCTCTTCGACCTCTTCGCCCGCCAGGATCTGGCGCTCGCCCGCACTCGCCTCGCCCGCGTGCCCGCTGGACTCGGCTTCGAGCCGGCGTGGCGCGCCTACGCCGACGCCCACGCATCGCGCGACCTCGCCGGCGCGCTCGCGTGGGCCCGCGACCTTCCCGCCGGATCCGGGCGCTCGCTCGCGATCGAAACCGCCCTCTACACGTTGGCGGAAAAAGATCCGCTCGCCGCGTTCGACACCGCGATGAAGACCTTGGGCGGCGAACCCCGCGACCGCAGTCTCTACCAGGCACTCGGTCGGATCATACCGCACGACCCCGCCGGCGCCGCGTCCCTGATCGTCGCGATGCCCACCTCGCCGCAACGCACCCTCGCGATCGCCGACGCGGCCCGCGCGTGGGCCGCCGACGCCCCGGCCGTCGCTCTCGCCTGGGTCGGGGGCCTGCCCGCGGATTCCGCCGCCGCCGCTTTGCCCGCGGCGGCCAATATCCTCGAGATCTGGGTGCGCACCGACCGCTCCGCCGCGCTCGCCGCATTCGCCGCGCTGCCGCCCGGCGAGGCCCGCCTCGCCGCCGCCGAACGCCTCGCGCCGGAGCTTGCGCTCCGTTCCCCCGCGGACGCGCTGGCCTGGGCTGCCGCGCTGCCCGACCCGGTCGAACGCGAGCGCGCGCTTGCCGGCGCGGTGACCACCTGGTCCCGGCAGGATCCCGGCGCTGCCGCGGCGTGGACCGTCGCGGTCGGGGCCGAGAGCGACCGCGGCCAGCTCCTCGCCGATGTCCTTTCGCAATGGGCCGTGCAGGACCTCGCCGCCGCCGCCCGCTACATTCCCACTCTTCCCGGACCCGCCGCCCAGCCGGCCGGCGCCGTGGCGCTGGCCCCCTATCTCGCCCAGGCCGATCCGCTGGCCGCACTCAACTGGGCCCGGTCGCTCCCGTTGCCCGACGCCCGCATCGCCGCCGTCCAGGCCGTCCACCGCCAGTGGCTCGCCAACGACCCCGTCGCCGCCCGGCGTTGGGCCGAGACTCCGGAAGCCGCCTCCTTCCTTCGGCCAAACGGACCCTGAATCCCGTCAATTGCTTCGCCACCGCGACCGGGCCTCGCCACCGTCGCCCCGCCATAATGAGCTCGCGCGAAGACCTGCGCTGGGCCGCGGATCACGGCCATCTCGCGCCCGGCCAGGACTCGACCCTCTGGTCCGCCCTCGAGGCCCGCACCGCCGTCCGCCCGCGCTTCGACGCCGCCCACGTCGCCTACTACGCCGGCGCGCTCCTCGTGCTCGGATCGATGGGCTGGTTCGTGACGCTGGCGTGGGAGTCCTTGCCGGGGGCGGCCCTCACGTTGATCGCCGTCGTCTACGCTGCCGTATTCCTTTTCTCGTGACGCTGGGTCTGGGACGCCCTCGGGCTCCGCGTGCCCGGCGGTTTGCTCCTCACGATGGCCGTGGGCATGGCGCCGCTTGCCACTCACGGGCTGCTGAAGGAATTCAACCTCTGGCCCGGGGAATCTCCGGGCGCCTACCCGGGCTTTCATCTCCAAATCCACGGCAGCTGGCTCGCGCTGGAACTCGCCACGATGCTCGCCGGCGCCGTCGCGCTGAAATTCCGGCGGTTCCCGTTTCTCACCGCCCCCATCGCCGTCGCCGCATGGTATTTCTCGATGGATATCGCCAGCCTGCTGCTGGGCGACGGCAGGGACTACTGGGACGGTCGCGACTGGATGTCGGCCTGCTTCGGCCTCGCGACGCTCGTCTTCGCCTACTACCTCGACCTGCGCTCCCGCCACGAGGACTTCGCCTTCTGGCTCTACCTCTTCGGCCTGCTCGCTTTTGGGGCGGATTGACCGCGATGGATTCGGGCTCCGAGTTGGACCGATTCCTGTATGCGTTGGTGAACCTCGGCCTCCTGGGCGCGGCGGTGGCGCTGCGCCGGCGGGTTTTCGCGATCTTCGGCGCGCTGGGAATCGCCGGCTACATCGGCCACCTGTCGTATCGCATCTTCAAAGATTCGATGTTGTTTCCGTTCGCGCTCAGCGGGCTCGGCCTCTGCGTCGTGACACTCGGCGTGATCTACCAGCGGAACCGGGCCCGGCTCGAACAGGCCGCCCGTCGGCTCCTGCCCGCCGCGTTGGTCGCCCTGCTCCCGCCGCGCGCCCGCGACTAGGCGCCTCGGTCACTCCTCGTCGTCGATTTCCGGCGGCCGGATCGCGGTGAGCAGGCGGTCGAGTTCCGCCCGCGACGGCGTCCGGATGGACCGCACGCCGAGCAGCGCTTCGCCGGCCGGCAACGTCACCCGCGCCTGCGCGCCGGCCCCCAGGCCCAGCACCGCCGTCGCCAGCGGCGAATTGTGCGGCAGACACTCGATGCCGGACTCCGGATCCGTGGCCGTCTCGCCGTGGGTCGTGATGAGAAACGTGAACCGGTGCGTCCGCTTCGTTCCGACATCCTGCTTTTCGATCGCGACGACGTGCCCGAGTTGCACGGTGTCGGTGGGCTTGGTGAGCCAGGTCGCGGGATCGACTTCGATGAAGGTGTTGCGGGCGACGAAACGATCGAGCGCCGTCATCTTGCGGTCCACCGCCCGGATCGCCTCCTTCGCCGCCTTGAAGCCGAAGTTCTCGCGCAGGTCGCCCTGGCTGTGGGCCTCGACCTTGTCCTTCACCAGGTCGACGCGCTTGCGTTTCAGCGCCTCGAACTCCTCCGCGAGCACCCGGTTGTAGCCGGGCCGCACATAGATCGTCGTCGGGGCGGGCGGCGGCAGGCGGAAAATGTTTTTTCGGCGGAGCGGCATGCGGCGCCGAGACAGCAGGCGGCGCGGCGGATGGCAACCCGCCGCCGCTCCGGCGCGAGCCGGTCCGCGGATCAGAGGTGCTCCTCGTAGGTGATCTCGATCTTGCCGGTGAACGCCTGCTTCCGCGCCGCCCCCTGGAAGCGGACGCTGTGGGTGAGCTCGTCGTAGGCGAAGCCGTCCTGCGCATCCGCCCGCACCTCCTGCCCGTCGACCCGCACCTTCAGGCTCTTCCGGTAAAACGTGGCCGCCGGGTCGACCGGCTCGAGCGCGACCGCCACGGTGTCCGCGATCCGGTCGCCCAGCGCCGCCAACTCGGCGGAGAAATCGCTCTCGATGTTCAGCACCGTGCCGCCGGTGAGCTCGGCCGCGCGGCGATGCGAGACGTTGTTCGGCGCGACCACCGCGTGCATCTCGATTTTTCCGCGGCGGTTGCCCTTCGCGATGATGAAGGGCCGCAGCACCCAGGTGTTGATGTAGCTGTCGAGCGTCTGGCGCTTCGACGGATTGCGCGCGTTGAACTGCTCCAGCAGCTCCGGCAGCTTGCCGTTCTCGATCCACTCGGCCTCGCGCTTGCCGCCGCGCTGTTCCTTCCAGACCGCCATGCGGGTCTCTTCCTCGTCCATGAAGAAGACCACGATCGTGGTCGCTTCGGGCCGCAGCAGCGCGTGCTGCCCGTTGGTGTAGCCGGCGACGAAATTGTAGACCGAGGTGAACGCGGTGCGGTTGCTGTCCCCGTTGGTGCCGACCTTCACCAGCTCGGCGAAGAGGCGGTCGGGCGTCGCGGGCGTGATCCACGGTTGCGCGAGCACCGGCAGCGTCACGAGCGAGCCGTTGCTCGCGACCCGCTTGGTCGCCGTCTTCTCGCGCCCGCGGCCGTCGAGCACCGGCTGGCCCGCCGCATCGAGCTGCACCGACCGGACCATCTTGAAAAACTCCTGGTCCTCGGCCCGCCGCGTCGGGTCGGTGTTGACGAAGTCCGTCGTGAGCACGCCGATGCGGTAATCGAGGTCGCGCGCATGGAACAGCTGCCGGAAGCGGCTGAGGTTCTCCGCCAGCCGGCTCTGGTGCGCGGCCATCGACGGCGAATTGTTGATCACGAAGACGAGATCGACCTCGCGGCTGCGCGAACGGTCGACCGCCACCCGCTTCGGGATCCGGATCGGCTCGACCGCGATGACGACCTCGTTCTCCGCGCCCAGGTGGGGATTGTTTTCGTCGACGGTGTAATACTTGAAGCGCTCTTCCCCGATGAAACCGGGATTCGGCGCATAGGTGAGCTGGCCGGTGGCGCGTTCCAGCCGCGCCGTGCCGTTGCGCGCCGGCGCCTTGTCGTCGAGCTGGTAGACGACCTTGGGCGCCGCGATTCCGATCCGGTCGGCGGGCGACATGAAGGTTTCGTGGCTGGGCAGACGGTGCGCGACCGGCTGGTTGGGCCGCGTGGTGAGCGCGACCGCATGGACGTTGACCGCCCGCTCCCGCGCCGCCCCGACCTCGAATTTCTGCAGCACCACCGGCGGCGGCGGTTTGACCGTGATCACGACCGTGTTCTTGAAGGTCAGCCCCGAGGTTTCGTTGCGCACCGTGTAGGCAAACGAGTCCTCCCCGGCGTAGCCTTCCTGCGGCCGATACGCGAAATAGCCGAGGCGCGAGGTCTTCGTCTTGAAAAAGTCCGCCTCGTCGCCGCCTGCCGCGAGTCCGACCCGGCCATACAACGGCTCCGCCGTGATCGTGTAGACGAGATCGGTGCGCGTGTCCGGCGTCACCACCTCCGGCGCCACCGCGAGATGGCCGTGCACACCGGTGCCCTCCGCCTCCAGCATCATCGGCGCCGGCGCCACCACAACGGTCGGATCCGCGGCCCCCGTCGCCGGCGCGGGCCGCCCGGCCGGCGCGGCGCCGGGCGGCGTATCCGCCGCGAAGACCGACGCGGCGACAACCATCGATCCGAGAAAAACGGCGCGCCGCCACGCGCCCGTGACGCCCAGGGAATGAAGAGTGGAAGTGGCCATGGGTGGGAGGTTACCGAATGGTCACGCCGTTGCGAGTTTGGTTCCATGCGCGAACCGGCCGCCCCGCGTCTTCCCCTGCCGCATCGCAGCCGCGCCCCCCGGCGCCCGAATCAGCCGCCCGCGCCGCGGGTCCGCTCAACCCGCGCGCAGCTCGCCCTCGGGTTCACTGCCGAGCGCGTTTTCGAACGCCGCGCCGCCGACTCCGGTCCGGCGCCGGGCCGCGACCAAGATGCGCTCCAGCAATCCGGCGTAGCTCCAACCCGCGAAGCCCGCCATCGTGGCCTGCCAGTCGTCCCAGCGCCAGCTGGGGTTCGGATTGATTTCGAGCAGTTTCAACACGCCGTCGGCCCCCACGCGGAAATCGATCCGGGCGACGTCGCGGCAATCGAACCGCGCGAACAAACGGGTCGCGTAATCGTGCAACCGGCGGCGCAGCGCGGGATCCAGTTTCGCTTCCACGTGCCGCACGTCCGTCCAATAGGGCGAATCCGGCAGGAACTTCGCGTCGAACCCGAGCAGCCGGGGCAGCGCGGGATCCAGTCCCGAGTAATCGATCTCCACCACCGGCAGCAGGTCCAGGTCCGTGCCGGGATTGCCGACCAGCCCGACCGTATACTCTGCGCCTTCGAGATATTCCTGCACCAGCAGCGAGCGGCCCGGCAGCTCCGCCCGGAGCCGGGCGATCACCGTGCGCAGCTCCGCCGCATCCCGCGCCACGCTGCCGGGCGCGATGCCCACGCCGCCGTCGCCCTGCGCCGGTTTCACCAGCACCGGAAAGCGCGCCGGCCAGACGGTCACCGGATCGCCCGGTCCGACCGCGAGCTCCGTCGGCACCGGGATGCCCATCGTCGCCGCCGTCGCCGTCACCAGCGCCTTGTCGAAACACACGGCGAGCGCGGCCGGACCGCTGCCGGTGTAGGGCAGGTTGAGCGTGTCGAGCAGGGCCGGCACATGCAGTTCCCGCCGCGCCTCGTTGTCCCACCCTTCGTCGCAGAGATTGAACACGAGGTCGGGCGGCCGCCGCTCGAGCTCCGCCGCGAAGGTCCGGTGATCGTCGAGAAACCGGAAATCGTAGCCGGGCAGCTCCGCCAGCGCCGCCTTCAGGCGCACGACCGCGTCGAGATCCTCGGGCTGAAAGGCGCCCGCGCGCTTCACCGCGTCCGCCTGCCGCGGATCGCCGAGCAGCACCGCGACTTCGCAGCGGGGTGTCCGCGCGGCGATCGGAACTTCCGCCCGCATCGCCGCACCCGTGTTGTCCGCGGTCAAAAACACCCGGTGCGCCATCATCCCGAGGTCCTGGTTCCGGTCCGAGCCGCTCTCCACCTCGCCGTGGTCGCGCACCGTGCCGAACCCCGCCGCCGCCAGCAGATCGCGCATCTGCGCCCGCGAGTAGAGGCGTTCGGCGTAGATCTGGTCCACTTCCACGCCGCGCTCCGTGTGCGTCACCACCTCGCGGCACACCAGCCGCGTGCCGTCCGCCGACAGCATCCGCTCGCGGCAGACGAAGTGTTTCGCGTCCATCCATTCCCAGGAACGCGGCTCGAAATGCGCGCGCACCCAGTCGCCGTCGGAAATATCCATCGCCACGCACCCACCCGGCCGCAACGACTCCCGCACCGCCGTCAACACCGCGAGATCGTCCTCCGCCCGGTCGAAATAGCCGAACGAATTGCCGAGAATCGCGACGCAGTCGAAGGGCCCGTCCGTCGGTCGCAGCGACCGCGCGTCGCCCTCCCGGAACACCACCGGCCGGCCCAGGCCGCGCGCCCGCCGCCGCGCCACGTTCACGAGATAGCGGGAGCGATCGAGCCCCATCACGCGGGAAAAACCGCGCCGGGCGAGTTCGAGGCTGTGCCGCCCCTGGCCGCAACACAGGTCCAGCACCCGCGCCTCCGGCGTCAACCCCGTCGCCGCCAGCAGCAGGTCGACGTCGGCGACCGTGTTGGCCGCATTCTCCACCACGTCGCCGTCCGTCCGCAGGTAGGTCGCGTTGAACAGCGTCCGCCACCACTCCGCCGGCAGCTGGCTTTCCAGGTCGGCGACCGGTCCCAGGGAACGGCCACCGGCTCGGGCGGAACGGGGACGGGTCAATTTGGCCATGAGGAAGGTTTATTTCAGTTCGAACCAGACCGGCGTCCGGTCGTCCGGGTCGCCGTTGTAGTTCATCGTGATCTCTTCGCCCGCCGCGATGGCGCGGACCGCGGTGACATCGATCAGCAGGTCGGCCGTCCGCCGCCGGTAGCGCGCGTTGGGGGTGAAGGAATGGTTGAACAGGCCCGCGTAGCCGAGCGCGATGCCGCTGTCCTCCTCGGTTTCCCCCCACTCGAACACGTAATTGTAGAGCACCGTCTTCTCCAGCGCCGGCCACTCGGACGCCGGACTCACCAGCACCGGCGAACGCTCGATCAGTTCGCCCGCCGCGATCGGCTGCGTCGCGAAAACCCCGCGGCCCCGCCCGGCCGAGATGCCCAGCCGCACCTTCGCCCCGGGACGCACCTCCGCGTCGCCCTCGTAGCCCTCGACGCGATAGCGGTCGACGCGCCCGACGCACCCGGCCGCGCCGCACCGGCAGTCGAAGCTCCACCGCTCGTCCCAGAAATGGGCCTCCGGCGCGTCCTGCCAGTCGGCCAGCGCCACCCGGTCGTAGCTGATCGTCAGCTGCTCGCCCGCCGCGACCGGGCGCGTCGTCCACACCGTCAGACCGTCGTCGACCGTGCAGTTCGGCGCGCACGAGTGGTTGATCCAGCGCGCCGGCGAGTGCGGCACCACCCAGGTGTCGCCGTCCACGAGGATCGCATGCCGGACGGCGTCCGCCGGCACGTCGCGCCAACCCCGCTGTTCGCCCTCGAAGCGCGCCACCGCGGTGCCGGCCGGCAACGGCGCGGCGGCGACCAAGCCGCGACCGCTTTCGGGAAATTCCTCGATTCGACTGGGGTAGGAATGGATCGAATCCAATTGAAGCACGCGCGCCGAGGAAACGCAGCGCGCGCGCGCGAATCAAGCCGCGAGCGGGAGAATCGCGCTCGCGGCGCTCCCCCCCGGAAAACGGCGCGATCGCCGCGCCGGCCGGGGCCGCGGTCAGAATTTCCACTCGACGCCGCCGAAGGCGCCGAAACCCAGCGCCGGATAGCCGTTCACTTCCTCGTGGCGTTCGTTGAGCAGATTCTCCAGGCGCGCTTTCACCGCCAGCCGCGCGCTCACGCGGTATTCGCCGTAGATCCGCACGGTGAAAAAATCCTCGCCGTCGATCGTGCGGAAGGTCCGCGCATCCACGTCCTCGCGCCCCGCCGTCCACGCGGCCCCCGCGCCGCCGCTCCAGCCGGCGCCGAAATCATGCCACGCATCCGCGCTCGCCCGATGCCGCGGCCGCCGCAGCAGCCGCAGGTTCGTCGAGCGGTTCTCCGCCTCGAGGTAGGTGTAGGCGAGGCGCGACTCCCACGCCGGGCTCAGCCGCGTCTGCACCGCCACCTCCGCGCCGCGCGTGCGCGCGCGCTGGATGTTTTCCACGCTGCGGAAATTCGCGGTGCTCGCGATCAGATCGGTGAACTTTGTGTCGAACCAGGTCACGCCGACGGATCCGCGCCGCCGCGGCAGGTAGACGTCGAAGCCCGTATCCCACCCGCGCGCCCGCTCCGGCTCGAGGTTCGGATTGCCGACGTAGAAGGCGCTTTGGCCGTAGAGATCCAAAAAGCTCGGCGAACGGAACGCCGTCCCGTAGCTCGCGCGCAGCTTGAACGACCGCTGCGCCGTCAGCCACGCCGCCGACGCCTTGCCCGTGGTCGCGCGCCCGAAGGTGTCGAAATCATCGTTGCGCAGGCCCGCGCTCAGGAAAACGCCGTCGCGCGGCGCATACTCGTCCTGCACGAAAACCGCGGCGAGACCCTGTTTCCGGTTGATCGCCCCGAACCCCGTGTTGCGCGTGTGGTTCGCCTCGGTCGTGAACCCCGCCGTGACCCGGTGCCGCTCCCAGCCGGCGTAGGTCGTCTGTGCGTCGAGCACCGCCCGGCGGTTCTTCACCACCGTGATCGCCGTCGCACGGCCGGCCCGCGGGCTCTCCGCCACGAAGCGCCGGTCCTGTCCGCCGAGCACCGCCCGCGCCGTCCAGACCGGGGAAAGTTTCACGTCGGCGAACGCCGTCGCCAGCACGTTGTCCTCGCGCTCCTCGTTGTCGGGGTCGTTGGTGTAGCGGTCGCCCGGCGAGCCGTAGACTCCGTGAAACCACCGCGCCGTCGCGCCGACGCTCAGCCGCTCGTTCACGCGGCGGTCCAGGCGCAAGGCCATGTTGGTCGAGTCGAACGCATTGTTCGGGCGCTCGTTGTCGGTGTGGCCGCCCTGCAGCGACAGGCTCCACGCATTCGCCCCGCGTTCGCCCTGCGCCGCGAGCCGGCCCTGCGCCGTCCCGAAACTTCCGGCCTCCAGCGCGACGCTCCCGCCCGGGGCGCCCGCACCGCGCTGCGCTCGCAGCGCGATCACGCCGCCCACCGCTTCGCCGCCGTAAAGCGTGCTCTGCGGCCCGTGCGAAATCTCGAGGCTGTCGCAGGCACCGATGCAGGACCCGCCGAGAAAGACCTGATAGTCCGTGTTCGGGTCGTTCATGCGCAGCCCGTCCACGAGGAACAGCGTCTGGTTGGAATTCGCCCCGCGCAGGAAGAGCGACGTGATCGCCCCGCCCGTGCCCGACGCAAACGCCGGCGCGCTGGTGGCTCCGGCCAAGGCCCCGGCCAGTGAGGACACTTGGCGCCGCGCGAGCTCGGCCGCCGAGATCGACTCGACCATGGAGCCGAGCGTTTGTGCGTCGGACGGATTGCGCGTCGCCGTTGTGATCACGGGCGCGAGTTCGGTCGGCGCCACCTGCGCCCGGCTGGACACAAGGGCCGCGAGCCCGGAGGCGGCGACGAGTAGCACCCGGCGCGCACCGCGCCCGGCGAGAGGAGGAAGGATCATGGAGTTCTGCTGATTACGGCGGCGCCAAGAGCAGAACCCGGCGCCGGCGAACGGCGGAGGTCCACTCTCACGCTTCATTTTTGCGATGAAGTTTTCGCGAACGGCGCGCGCAATCGCGTCCCTCGCGTGAGTCGTTTCGGGCCAGATGTTCGGACTCCGCAGATCTCGCATGTCCCGCGCGCCGGCGACGGCGACCCGGGACGCATGGCCGGAGACCGCGCGGCTGTGCCGCCCGATCGCTCCGCCCCTCGCCCCCGGTCGCCTGCTTCCGGCGCCCGGCCCACGCGTCCTCGCCCCTCGCCTTCACCGGCCGCCGCAGCGACCGATTGACTTTGCACGCGCCCGCAAAGGCGCGCCGGGGGTCTGTGATGCGTTACCGCAGCGCAACTGTGGCCGGTTTTCACGGCCTTCCCTGTTTCCGAAACGAAAAAGAAAAGAACGACCTGCGCCCGCACCTCACCGGCCGCGGCCGACCGAAGCAAGCGGCATCTCTGTCACACGTATCAACAAATCGCGATGCGTGGATATGTCGCTTGCCAAGCCTCTCCCCCGCCCTAGCGTCACCCTCGCATGACCACGCCCTCCTCACCTTCCTCCGCGGCGGCCGCCCCTGCCGCCGTCTCGGCGAAGGCGGACGCCTTTCGCCGGCTGTTCGCCTCGCGCATCGCCGTTCTCGACGGGGCGATGGGCTCCATGATCCAGACCTACAAACTCGAGGAAAACGACTTCCGCGGCGACCGCTTCAAGGCCCATCCCCACGATCTCAAGGGCAACAACGACCTCCTCTGCCTCACCCGCCCCGACATCATCGAAAAGATCCACGGCGACTACTTCGCCGCCGGCGCCGATATCGTCGAAACCAACACCTTCAGCGGCACCACCATCGCGCAGGCCGACTACCGCCTCGAGTCGGTCGTCCGCGACCTCAACCTCGCCGCCGTCGCCTGCGCGCGCCGCGCGGCCGACCGTGCGGAAGCCGCCTCCCCGGGCCGGCGCTGCTACGTCGCGGGCGCCATCGGTCCG